>Ga0213835_100110_pt1 | contig 103294 bp, 102 predicted proteins | sample SWPATP01_FD_160576 | JGI IMG/M metagenome (GOLD analysis project Ga0213835, IMG submission 160576) | Coastal seawater microbial communities from Marineland, Florida, United States - SWPA TP0 #1 | ecosystem: Environmental > Aquatic > Marine > Coastal | place: USA: Florida | collected 2016-08-05 | reverse complement strand
ACATGCGCCCGCGAAAGCGCTTTGACTTCAAGTGTCCCATAGAGATGATGAGCGAACTGATGGCGAAGTACCATGAGGCTCCGCCATCAACTCACTGACGGTGTTGCACTCAGAAACTGCATCCGCCCCCTCTTGCCTTCATGCAAAGAAGAACGCGTTGCTTAGAGCGGTGCGTTTGGATAGTGAGGCGGTAACTACCGCTGTGCAGAACCATAGTCTGGAAAAGGTGTGGGAGGCTCTGCACACGGTACACCGACCACGGGATGTGGTCTGGATATCGATGGCTTGCTCGTGAAGTCTTCAGCCACTAGGATATGTTCGTCATACAGCAGGCATGTCCGGAATCTGGTTGTATACTTGCGGCTTGAGGCATAGCTGCCCGGTTGGAGAGTGTCGGTACCAGAGACTCCCCAGCTCCAGGCCCGCCTATGGTCTGTGCAGACCTAGAGAGGGGTCACTTGATCATAGCAATAGACAGTCTCTAGGCAGACCAGAAGACGAGGATATTTATTTAATTTTTGCTAATTGCTTTTTACTGATTTTGGTGTGGAGGGGTTATGATATTTTCGTCTAGGCTAATGCCCTTGGTGTTTTCATTTCTGATGTCAATTTATATGGTGACACTGATGACATGTTTGATCACATTGGTTAATACTGGTCTCGATGCTGGTTTCTTCAGCCGGTGGTGGCGAGCCTTCTATATCTCTTGGCCTGTTGCCTTTTTGCTAATTCTTCTTGGTGCACCCCGGATGCAGAAGATGGCAGCAAAATTGATTCGAAATTTCAATGCGTGTGGGGTTGCTGGTGATAAATGAAGCCTTGATTAATAATGTTATTTCCTAGCTTCGTCACTTGTGTGAATCTTTGGTTTTTGTGGCTACAGTCTGGGTGGTATGGTGTTGCCCGTTGTGTAGATGGGAGTGGTGGTTGAATATCTGTATTACAATATAAAGCGGTATTCGCATAGTGAATGATCCGAGTAATTCACTGCGGTCTTGGTGTGGTTGTTGGTTATGCGCCTTCACCTCTGTGACTCGGTTGTTTTTCATCCAGTGATATGGCAGTATTGGTGGAATGCTCATTTTAAAATACAGTTTGTGCCGTGATGGTATTCGCCTGACACATGCCCCCCGTGGGCTCCCTGAACCGCCCCGGCTTTCTCGGAGACCCGTTGGTTTGAGTCAGGCCTCCTTCTTGGCCTGACTTTGTTGCTCGTAATAAAGCGCTTTTCGTTCGGCCGGTGGCATGTTGCCGATCGGCTCCAATAGCCGCTGATGATTGAACCAGGCGATCCACTCCAGGGTGGCGAACTCAACGGCCTCCAAGAGCCGCCATGGCCCGCTTTTCATGGATTTCATCGCCATGCTGGTGATCTCGGTGCCGGTGGTGTTCCCGATCATCATCATGCTCGGCATCGATCCGGAGTGGTTCGGCATCCTCACCGTGCTGACGGTGGAACTGGGGCTGGTGACGCCACCGGTGGGAATGAACGTGTTTGTGATCAAAGGCGATGGCGCCCCATGGGGGGCTGGGCGAGATCTACCGCGGCGTGACGCCTTTCATCGTCGCCGACCTGCTGCGCCTGGCGCTGCTGATCGTCTTTCCGGCGCTATCGCTATGGATGCTGTAAGAGAAAAAATTGATGATCAGCTGATCAATCACCAACGCAACCGTGTTTCTTCAACCGGTAGGCATAGCTGGGCCGGGTCATGCCCAGTCGTCACGCAGAGGGGCACCGTCAAGGTGAAGGTGTTGAGGTGAAAAAGCAGCGCCTGACCACCAAAGCACTCGACCTGCCGTTCGGCTAGCCGCAGCTTAGCCCGCCTGGCGCACCGGCACTCGGCTCAGGTGATTGTTCTCGTCGGCAATGGTCTGCAGCAGTCGGCATAGTGTCTCGCGCTCCTTCTCCTCCAGAGGAGCGAGGACTTCTTCCTGTACTTCGGCCACGGAAGGCTCCGCGGCCTGGCGTAGCTGCAGGCCCTCATCTGTCAGGGTCACCAGCATGGAGCGGCGATCCTCGGGGTTGCGCTGCCGGCTGACCAGGCCACGCTCCTCCAGCTTTCTTACCACCACGGCTACGGTGTTGCGGTCCAGGGCCGTATGTCCGCCCAGGGTAATCTGGTCGATGGGCCCTTTCTCCTCCAACGCGCAGAGGATGATGTATTGCAGCTGGGTCAGCTGGTAGACCTCGCATTTACGCAGGAAGATCGCCACGCTGATTTGGTGGCAGCGTCGGAGGAGGTTACCGGGAAACTGGCTGGCCTCTGAGAAGGGAACTGCGGTCATTATCTCGGTCTTTTCGAGGGGCTGAAGGAGTCCGGCTGGGAGCCCAGAAGCGCCGGCACGGCTTTAGGCATGGCGGTCTGCCAAGCCAGGCACTAACTTAGCAGAGTGCGCCCGCCCGGGCATCCGCTGTCGGCAGGGGCGTGGCGCCAGCTAGCGAAAGACGCTCATCAGCCAGGGGTTGAAGATGGTGAGCAGGATCACCAGTCAGGCCGCCAGCACAAAGGGCATTATCCACTAGGTGATGCGTGGCAGGCTGACGTTGTTGATTGCCGAGGCGACGTAGAGTCCGGCGCCCACCGGCGGCGTCAGCAGCCCCAGGCTCAGGGTCACGCAAGTGATGATGCCGAAGTGGATGGGATCGATGCCGCAGCTCTGCTGGGCCACCGGCAGCAAGATCGGCACCAGGATGATCAGGGCGGCGATACCGTCGAGTCGGTCGGGGTGACGATGTCGAAGGCGTTGCCGCCGACGATGACCACAGGGATGGCCAAAGTCAGCAGGGCGCCCCGTGTGGCGCCCCAGAGAGGTTGTCATCGGAGTTCGTCTTTTTCGCCCTCCCGCCCGGCCATCAACGCGATCAGGCCGCTGATTAGCAGGAACAGCACCAGGTCAGGGAGGATGCCGCCCAGGAACATCGCTCCGATCGAGACCTGGGCAATGACACCATAGGTGATGTAGACCATGGAGGGCGGGATGATGGGCCCCAGTAGCCCACTCCCTGCGGTGAGGGCGGCGGCGAACCCTTTGTCGTAGCCGTCGCGCTTCATCTCCGGAGTCATGACCCGCCTCATGATGGCGATCTGCGCCGTGGCCGAGCCGATGATCGAGGCCAGCATCAGGTTCGAGGTGAGGGAGACATAGGCAATGCTGTGAGGGATCCAGGCGAACCAGGCGCGGGCCGCGAGAATGATTCGTCGAGTGATCCCACCCTCATTCATGATTTCACCCAGCAGGATGAAGAGTGGTATCGCCAGCAGGTCGAACACCTCTAGGGAGCCGAAGATCACCTGGGGCAGGTTGTCGAGCAGGCAATAATTGCCGGAGGGAATGATGATGGTGAAGTTTGAAGCCAGCAGCACAAAGGCGATGGGCATGCCGAGCAGCATGAAGAGTAGAAAGGCGGCAAGTGTCATGCGGTTACTCCTCGTCGCTGGCCAGAGTGAAGACCGTGCGTGAGCGGTCCGGCAGTCTGGCGATGAGATGGAAGATGGAAGATGGAAGATGTGCAGAAGATCGGCACGATCAGGTAGAAGTGCCACTTGGGCCAGTCGGGGTGATGGCAATGTCGAAGGCGACCGAGGGTGAGCGCAGCCAGCCGACGGAATACCAGAGCATTACCGCCAGGATTGCCAGGCAGACCAGCTCGGTCAGCCAGTTGCAGGCCGGGCCGGCGCGGGCAGCAGCCCCACCAGCATGGTCAGGCGGACGTATTGGTCGTGGTGGATCGCGATGGAGATGGCCAGGAAGGCCAACCAGATCAGGATGTAGATCGCCAGTTCGTTGGCAAAGTAGAGCGGACTATTGAGCGCATAGCGGGCGAAGCAAGCTGAAGGCGGCGGTCAGCAGGCTGCAGAGAAACTGATCCACCCGGGCCAGCCCGACTTAGCCAGGTGTCGTGTCGGGTGTTCATGGGCTCTCCCTTCCGATGCGGAGCGCCCGAGCGCTCCGCATCGGCCTTATTCGACGTCAGTCGGCTCGACGGACTGCTGCTGGAAGGCCGTAAGCGCTCCATTAACCCCATCTTCTTGAACTGACTGGCGCCGGCCACACTGGTGTCCTCTGATCATTGGAGGACGCCATGAACGACCTGACCTCGACGCAGGCCTATGGTTGGGCCACCTGTTCCATGCCTCGTCCCGGCAATTACCGTTGAGCGAGTATGCCAAGGAGCAGCGCCTGGATTTGGCGGAGCTGCTGACATGGGAACAGCGTCTAGTGGTACAAGGTATCCCGGTGCCGCCGCGTCATCGACCGGCGCGTTTCGTCACCATAGAGGTGATCCGATGATTCGGCCGGATGCCGGGCTGCGGGTCTATCTGTGCCGCGAGCCGGTCGACATGCGTATGCAGATCGATGGGCTGGCCCTGCTGGTTCAGGAAGCGATGGAGCTCAACCCCTTCTAGGAGGCGGTGTTCGTGTTCGGCAATCGCCAGCGCGACAAGGTGAAGATCCTGTTCTGGGAGCGCAACGGCTTCGTGGTCTGGTACAAGCGGCTGGAAAAGGAGCGCTTCAAATGGCCAGCACGTCTGGACGGCGACACGCTCAGCCTCTCCGGACAGGAACTGAACTGGCTACTCGATGGCTACGACATCAGCGCCATGCAGGCGCACAAGGCCTTGAATTTTCAATCGGTTGGGTAGTCTTTCCCCTCCCCTTGAGAGGCGCGATCCGGTAAAATAGTCGCATGTCCTCGCCCCCTTCCCACATTGCCGATACGGTCGACCAGCTGCAACGCACGCTGGCTGCCGCTGAGGCAGAAAACGACCGCCTGTTGGCCTTGATGGCCAAGAAGGAGGCGCAGTGGGAAGCCGCCAAGCAGTCGTTGTTCGAGCAGTTCAAACTGGCGATTGAGCGCCAGTTCGGCCTCTCTACCGAGAAGTACCGCGTCGAGCAGGGGGATCTGCTGATCAACTAGGCCGAGGTGGCCGTGGATGAGGAGGATGCCGCTGCCGTCGATGAACGCCGCACACGCGGCGGTCGCGTGGCCTTGCCGCCCGACCTGCCCCGCGTCGAGGTTGTGCACGAGCTGCCCGAAGCCACCCGCCACTGTCCCGAGGATGGCACCGAGCTCAAGGTGATCGGTGAGGAGGTCAGCGAGGAGCTGCATGTGGTACCGGCGCGGGTCGAGGTGATCCGTCATGTGCGGCGGAAGTATGCCTGCCCGACCTGTGAAGAGGGCGTACAGATCGCCCCGGCACCGGCGAAGCTGCTGCCCAAGAGCAACGCCAGCGCCACGCTGCTGGCCTACGTGGCCACCGCCAAGTACCAGGATGTGCTGGGGCGGGTGATCATCCCTAGGCGCAACTCCTTGGATAGCGCTGGAGTGCTGGCGGCCAGCAGAGAAACCGAGAGCAGCGTCAGGACCAGGCGGCGCATGTGGTATTTGTCATTATCGTCTCGCTTGTCAGTAAGCAGGAGGTGGTCGCTTTTTGATTTACGTCAGCATTGTGATCATCACAATAGTGATTAATTGTCCGAAAGTCGGGTTGTTTGTCAGAGTACTGATCACAATACTGATTAATATTGGAAACGGGTTGCTGTGCCGGATGGCCCCTTACCCTGATCGACCATCAACAATGATTACCCGTAGTGCACGGGATGGAGCGAGATGATGCAGTACTTCCTCGACGGCTATCGCAGCGGCGACCCGCGTATTCAACCCTTGGCTGAAGGGCGCAGCGACGAGCAGGGGCCGCTGCCGGAAGAGGTGGACGTGCTCATCGTCGGTAGCGGCCCGGCCGGGCTGCTACTGGCCGCCCAGCTCTCTACCTTTCCGAATATCGTCACTCGCGTCGTGGAAAAGTCCGACGGGCCCCTTGAAGTGGGGCGTGCCGATGGGATCGCCTGTCGCACGGTGGAGATGTTCGAGGCCTTCGGCCTGGCCGAGCGGATGACCAGCGAAGCCTACTGGGTCAACGAGACTCACTTCTGGGGCCCTGCGCCCGGCGACAAGTCGCGGATCACCCGGCTCGGTCGCGTGCGGGACGTTCGTTACGGTCTCTCTGAGTTTCCCCACGTGATCGTCAACCAGGCCCGCCTGCTCGACTTCCTACTGGAGTACATGCGCAACTCCCCTAGCCGTCTGCGGGTCGACTACCGCCATGAGACGCTCAAGGTGGAGGTGCCCGAGACCCCCGACGAGCGTGTCACGGTGAGGCTCAAGACTCCGGAAGGAGAGAAGATCGTCCTTGCCCGGTATGTGGTCGGCTGCGACGGGGCCCATAGCGTGGTGCGCGACTCCATCGGCCGCGTGCCGCAGGGACATGGCGAGGACAAGGCGTGGGGCGTGATGGACGTGCTGGCGGTGACCGACTTCCCGGATATTCGCTTCAAGTGCACGATCCAGTCCGCCGAGGCGGGCAATATCCTGCTGATCCCTCGCGAGGGCGGCTACATGGTGCGGCTCTACGTCGATATGGGCAATATCGCTCCTGACGCCTGGCTGACCAAGGAGGAGGTGTTGGCCAAGGCCCAGGCAGTGCTGGCGCCATACACCTTCGAGGTGAAGGAAACCGCCTGGTTCTCCGTCTACCGTGTCGGGCATCGTGTCACCGACAAGTTCGATGATGTCAACGACAACCAGAGGGAGAGCCGCACGCCGCGAGTCTTCATCGCCGGCGATGCCTGCCACACCCATACCGCCAAGGCCGGCCAGGGGATGAACGTGTCGATGCAGGACACCTTCAACCTCGGCTGGAAGCTGATCTCGGTGCTTGAGGGTCGCAGCCCGGCCAGCCTGTTGCACACCTACAACGACGAACGCCACGTCATCGCGGAGAACCTGATCGAGATGGATACCCGCTGGTCGCGGGCGATCGGTGCCGCCCAGGACGCCGACGATCCGGAAGCCGTCATGAAGGGCCTCGCCGAGGTGCAGCGCCAGTTCGTCACCAACAGCGAGTTCACCGCGGGGTTCGCCACCCACTACACGCCGGCCCTGCTGACCGGCGACGACCAGCACCTGGCGCTGGCCACCGGCTTTCCGCCCGGGCGCCGCTTCCATTCCGCCGAAGTCATCCGGCTCGGTGACGCCAAGCAGATCCACCTGGGCCATGTGCATCGCGCTGACGGCCGCTGGCGGCTCTACGCCTTCGCGGACATGGTCGATCCGAGAAGCCCCGGCTCGCGCTTCAACCGGCTGATGGACTTCCTGGCCAGCGACGCCTCGCCGATCCGTCGCTTCACCCCGAAGGGAGCCGATCCGGACGCGGTCTTCGATGTCCATGGCATCATCCAGCAGTCCCACCTCGAGGTGGACTGGGCCGACATGCACGACGTCCTCAAGCCCCACAAGGGCCCCCTCGGGCTCCAGGATTACCAGAAAGTGCACGCGCCGGTGCTGGGCACCGACCGGGACATCTTCGATCAGCGCGGCATCGACCGAGGCGCCGGCGCCCTGGTGGTGGTGCGGCCCGACCAGTACGTTTCACTGGTGCTGCCGCTGGACGGCTTCGAGGCACTGACCGAGTTCTTCTCCCGCTTTATGGTCGAGGCCGACTGAGCAGCGGGGCGGCATCGCCCATCGCGGGTTCCCCACCTGTCAGCCCGGCGCACGCCCCGCGTGCGCCGGGCTTTTTCGTGTCATTGATGAGTAGAGGTTGGAATAGTCCAAGTTATATATCGCTTTGTCCTGGTCGGTGGCCGCGGAGTGCCTACGCGCTCAGGCTTGCAGGTGCCCATGGCATAGACGAATGTCCATTGTTCAGGCCTTCGGGAGTAGGTTAGTTTTGCAATGTTCCGAACTGATATTCGGATGCCGAACTTGCGATAAGTCCATTATAACGACACCCGGAGGCACCCTCATGAACCGTGTCCTGTCTCGCTGCCTGCTGGCGGCTTCCATCGCTGGTCTCACTGCCGCTTCCGCCGCGCAGGCCTCCACCACCCTGCGCATGTCGCACTTCTGGCCGGACGGTTCCGGTATCAACCAGGAGATCTTCCAGGCCTGGGCCGACGCGGTGCAGGAGGCCTCCGGCGGTGAGCTCACGATCGAGAACTATCCGTCCCAGACCCTGACCCGCGCCGACCAGGCCTATCAGGGCGCGGTCAACGGCATCTCCGACATCGCCATCACCGCCCAGGGCTACACCGCGGGTCGCTTCCCGCTGTCGCAGATCGTCGAGCTGCCGGGGGTTTCCGATACCGCCAGCCAGGGCGCCTGCATCCTGCAGACCCTCTACGACGACGGCCACATTGCCAGCGAGTACGACGACACCAAGGTGCTGTTCATGTTCACCACCGGGCCGGGCTACCTGCACACCGTGGACAACGACATCCAGTCGCCGGCCGACCTTTCCGGCCTGCGTATTCGCCGCCCCACTGCCGTGGCCGGCGAGATGCTCGAGCAGCTCGGCGCCCAGCCGGTCGGCATGCCGGCGCCGGACATCTACACCTCGCTGCAGCGCGGCGTGATCGACGGCCTGAGCTTCCCGTGGGAGGGCATGAAGGTCTTCCGTCTCAACGAGCTGGCCAACTACCACACCCAGGTGCCGTTCTACTCGCTGATCTTCGTCGCCACCATGAACCAGCGCAGCTTCGACCGCCTGAGCGAAGAGCAGCAGGCTGCCATCGAGGCCAACATGGGCATGCAGTGGAGCGAAGTGGCCGGCGGCGTGTTCGACGGCCTGGATGAAGCAGGCAAGCAGGAAGCCGAGGAGGCCGGGCACACCATTCGCGTGATCGACAACCCGCTCGAGCACGACGACTGGGCCGGTCCGCTCCAGGCGGGGATCGAGAACTACCTGAGCGAGCTCGAAGGCCGCGGCCTGGACAACGCTCGTGAAGTCTATGAAGCCGCCATGGCGGCGCGCGAGGCCTGCTCGGTCGAGCAAAGCTGAGCCGGGAGGCCGTGATGCAACCCTTGCTTTTCGCAAGCCGCCAGCTGGCGCGCCTGTGCCTGCTGGTGGCAGGTCTGGCGCTGCTGGCGCTGATGAGCGTGACCATCGTCGACGTGCTGCTGCGCATGGCGTTCCGCCTCTCCGGCGGGGCGCTCAACTGGAGCGTGATCGGCAGCGTCGAGCTGGTGCGCTATCTGCTGATGTTCTCGCTGCTGGCGGCCATGGCCGCCAGCGTGGAGCGCAGCCAGGTGGTGGTCGAGGCCTTCTCCCACGGCCTTTCGCCGGTGCTCAAGGAGCGCCTGGGAGGTCTGTTCCTGTTCGGCTTCGTGGTGCTGGGGGCGGTCATGGCCATCGGCCTGTGGCAGGAGGCCGGTATCGCTGCCCAGCGCGGTCAGGTGACCCAGGATCTGCGAATCCCCATGGGGCCGATCTACCAGTTCGGTGCCGTGCTGTGCGCGCTGCTGGCACTGCGCAGCCTGCTGCACGCCGTGCTGGGTGCCCTCTTCGCCACCGACGGGGGAGGTGTCCACCATGAGTAGCGAGATGATCGGCGGCATCGGCCTGATCGGCCTGCTGGTACTCTTGATCCTGCGCGTACCGGTGGCGCTGGCGATGCTGATCGTCGGCGTGGTGGGCTTCGCCCAGGTGATCTCCTGGGGCGCGGCGCTCTCAATGGTCAAGTCGGTACCGGTGGACGTGCTGTCGAGCTACAGCTTCAGCGCCATTCCGATGTTCATCCTGATGGGGGTGTTGGCTGCCCATTCGGGCATGGCCGGGATGCTGTTCAACTCCACGCGCACCATCTGCGGTGGCTGGAAGGGCGGCATGGCGATCGCCACGGTGGGCTCCTGCGGGGTGTTCTCGGCGATCTCCGGTTCGTCGCTGGCTACTGCCAGCACCATGACCCGGGTGGCCCTGCCCGAGATGGAAAAGCACGGCTATGCGCGCTCGCTGGCCACCGGCACGCTGGCTGCCGGCGGCACCCTGGGCATCATGATCCCGCCCAGCATCGCACTGCTGATCTACGCCATCCTTACCGAGCAGTCGGTGGGCGACATGTTCGCGGCCGGGATCATCCCGGGCCTGATGGGGCTGGTGTTCTATGCGCTCACGGTGAGCGTGGTGATGCGCCTCAAGCCAGGCCTGGCGGTGCCGGGCGAGCCCACCTCGCTGAGCGAGAAGCTGCGCTCGATCTCCGGGCTGCTGCCGTTCTTCGCCGTGTTCGTGATCATCATTGCCGGCATCTACCAGGGCATGTTCACGCCCACCGAAGGGGCCAGCGTCGGCGCCTTCGCCACCATGCTCTATGCCTTCTACAAGGGCATGCGTCTGGCCGGGCTGTGGCAGAGCGTGCGGGAAACCCTGGCACTCTCGGCGGTGGTGTTCTTCATGCTGGTAGGGGCCGAGACGCTGGGCTACTTCATCTCGGTGTCGCGGATCTCCTTCACCATCAGCACCTTTCTCGGCGGGCTGGACGTGCCGACCATCGTCATTCTGCTGCTGATCCTGCTGCTCTACTTCGTGCTCGGCATGTTCATGGATTCCATCGCCATGCTGGTGATCACGGTGCCGGTGGTGTTCCCGATCATCACCATGCTCGGCATCGATCCGGTGTGGTTCGGCATTCTCACCGTGCTGACGGTGGAGCTGGGGCTGGTGACGCCACCGGTGGGCATGAACGTGTTCGTGATCAAGGCGATGGCGCCCCATGTGGGGCTGGGCGAGATCTACCGCGGTGTGGCGCCCTTTATCGTCGCCGACCTGCTGCGCCTGGCGCTGTTGATCGCCTTCCCGGTGCTATCGCTATGGATGCTCTAGTTTCTGTCCGAATGCTGGCTGCGCTGGTCGACTTTTCAGGCAGAGCCTAGCCTCGCACCTTTGATCTCCTGCCCCGGTTCAGCCTGTCTGACCGGGGCCTTTTCATATGGGCGAGGCTTTGGCGTGCTGGCGCAGGCGGAAGTCCCGCGGCGAGAGCCCGGTATTGCGCTTGAAGAAACGGGTGAAGTAGGCCGGTTCGGAGAAGCCGAGGCTGTCGGCGATCTGGCTGATGGTCATGTTGGTGTAGGTGAGCTGGCGCTTGGCCTCCAGCAGCAGACGTTCGTGGAGCAACTGCAGCGCACTGCGATTCGCCAGGCGGCGGCACAGGGCATTGAGGTGCGCGCTGCTCATGCCGAGCCACTCGGCAAACTGCTCGACGCTGGGCTGCTGGCGGTACTGCGCCTCGATCAGCGTCTGGTACTGGGCGAGGTGCTCGTGGCCGCGGTCGCGGCTCCGTGGCTCCGCGGTGGCAGGGCCGTGCGGTTCGGCCAGGCGTGCGAGCTCCACGCACAAGGCCTGCACCAGCGCACCCAGCATGCGGTCGCGGCCCGCGGCGGGCTGGCGGTACTCGGCGTCGATCTGCGCTACCAGCGTGGCCAGGCGGTGCGCCTGAGTCGCCTGTTCCAGCGGAAAGTAATTGGCCTGACGCAGCGTCTTGGCCTGCTCCTCGAGCTGCTGGCCGAGCTGTTCGGCCAGCGGCTGGGCCAGGGTGACGATATGCCCTTCGACATCCTGCGAGAAGCGGAAGCCGTGGATGCTCATGGCCGGCACCACGATGGCCAGCGGCCCGCCCAAGGCATGCTGGGTGCCCTCCAGCTCCAGTTCGACCTGTCCGCTGGCGATGTGCAGCACGTGCACCAGGTCGGCGTGCCGGTGGGGGCGGATGTGCCAGTCGTGTAGCCGGCTGCGCTCGGGGATCGATTCGCAGTGCAGCAGGTCCGGCGTCGGCCAGGGGTGGGTCTCGCCGTAGAGCTTGAACACGGGCACCGAGGTGTGGGGTGTGTTCGACATGAGGGCACCTGCACGACTAAAGTCGATAAAGGATGTGCGAAAAGTCCAACTATTGATCTTTATCTTGCCTTAATAGCCTCGCCTTTTCATTGAAAAATGCAACTCATGTGTCGCCCCTGACAACAATGAGGCTTTTTTCATGAAGACCCAGGTAGCCATCATCGGTGCTGGCCCCTCCGGGCTGCTGCTCGGCCAGCTGCTGAGCCGCCAAGGCATCGACAACGTGATCCTCGAGCGCAAGAGCGGCGAGTACGTGCTCAGCCGCATTCGCGCCGGCGTGCTGGAACAGGGCATGGTAGACCTGCTGCGTGAAGCGGGCGTCGACGCACGCATGAACGAGGAGGGCCTGCCCCACGACGGCGTCGAGCTGGCCTTCGACAACCGCCGCGTACGCATCGACCTGGCCGGGCTGACCGGCGGCAAGACGGTGATGGTCTACGGCCAGACGGAAGTGACCCGCGACCTGATGGAGGCCCGCGCGGCCGGCGGCGGCACGACGATCTACGAGGCCGACAACGTGCAGCCGCACGATCTCGAAACCGACGCTCCCTACGTCACCTTCGAGAAGGACGGCGAGACCGTGCGCCTCGACTGCGACTACGTGGCCGGCTGCGACGGCTTCCACGGCGTATCGCGCCAGTCGATCCCCAAGGACCGCATCAAGGAGTTCGAGAAGATCTACCCGTTCGGCTGGCTGGGCCTGCTGGCCGATACGCCGCCGGTCTCCGATGAGCTGATCTACGCCCGCCACGAGCGCGGCTTCGCCCTGTGCAGCATGCGCTCGCCGACCCGCAGCCGCTACTACGTGCAGGTGCCGCTGGACGAGAAGGTCGAGGACTGGCCCGACGAGCGTTTCTGGGAGGAGCTCAAGCGGCGCCTGCCCGAGGAGGTGGCGGCCAAGCTGGTCACCGGCCCTGCGCTGGAGAAGAGCATCGCGCCGCTGCGCAGCTTCGTGGTCGAGCCCATGCAGTACGGCAGGCTGTTCCTGGTCGGCGATGCCGCCCACATCGTGCCGCCCACCGGCGCCAAGGGGCTCAACCTCGCCGCCAGCGACGTCAACACGCTCTACCGGCTGATGGTGAAGGTGTATCAGGAGGGCCGCACCGACCTGATCCCCAACTACTCGCAGACCTGCCTGAAGCGCATCTGGAAGGCCGAGCGCTTCTCCTGGTGGATGACCTCGCTGCTGCACAAGTTCTCCGACGAAGAGGGCTTCGAGACCCGCATGCAACAGGCCGAGCTCGACTACCTCACCTCATCGGAGGCGGGCCTCAAGACCATCGCCGAGAACTACGTGGGTCTGCCCTACGAGTCGCTCGAGTAGCGCCTCCTTCGTGCTCCTCCTTGCCCGGGCTGAGGTGGTTGGCCCGGGCTTTTTCGTGTCTATCCAGGCTCCCGGGTAAGACTAAGGTCGGGTTTGGGGCCCGGTCGGAACCCAGTACTCTCGATTCGTCAACGAATAAGTGTACGCTTAGCGAACAATTCCAATCGACGATAGAGGTGGCGTGATGAGGGGCGTAAACAAGAGCTGGCTGAGAACGGCATGCCTGGCGGCATGTGGCGCAGGTCTGACGATGGCGGTCTCCGTCTCGACGGCGCATGCCAATGAATGGCCGACCGGCGATGTGCGTCTGGTCGTGCCCTATGCCCCGGGTGGTACCACCGACGTACTGTCGCGTCGTGTGGCCGACCTGCTGCAGGATGAGCTCGACGCCAACGTTGTGGTGGAGAATCGGCCGGGAGCGGGTTCCACCGTGGCCACCGGTCGCCTGGCGCGCGGTGGGCGCGACGCCGCTCATACCATTCTGATGGCCTCGCCCGGACATACCATCGGGGCGGCGATCTATCCCGACCTCGACTACGATCCGGTCGAGGATTTCGTCTTCCTGCAGAACCTGATCGACATCCCCAACGTGATGGTGGTGCCGGCCAGCAGCCCCTATGACAGCGTCGAAGAGTTCGTCGAGGCGGCCCGCGAGCAGAACATGACCTTCAGCCACAGCGGCGTGGGTAGCTCCATTCACATGTCGGGAGAGCTGTTCAAGACGCTGACCGAGACCAACCTGACCGCCGTGCCGTTTGCCGGCAGCGGTGCCGCACTTCCGGCTCTGCTGGGAGGCGATGTCGATGTCTCCTTCGAGAACATGCCGACCGTGCTGTCCCATATCCGCTCAGGCGACCTCAAGGCGCTGGCGGTGACCTCCGCCGAGCGTTCCGAGCATCTGCCCGATGTGCCCACCCTGGTGGAAGTCGGCGACTACAACCTCGACCAGTTCGTGACCACCGCCTGGTTCGGCCTGATCGCTCACGAGTCCTTCTCCGAGGAGGCTCAGGAGGCCATGCGCACCGCGCTCGATGCCGTGATGCAGCGCGAGGAATTCGTCAGCTTCGCGGACCAACTGGGTGCCGAGCCGGGCCAGGTGGCCGGCGAGGAGTTCAAGCAGTTCATCGCCCAGGAGGTCGAGCGCTGGCAGGAAGTGGCCGAGCAGGCCGGCATCAGTCAGTAAGCGAGTCGACCGCTTTCACCGTTCGCTGAGGCGAGGCTCCGTCCTCGCCTCACCTGTCCTCTGGAGGGTGTCATGTCGTCCTCGTCGTCAAAGCGTGTCATGGCGGTTCGCGACCCCGGAGACGTTCTCTCGGGGTGTGTGCTGCTGGTCGCTTCCGCCATCCTGCTGTTCTATCTGATACCCAACTACATCAGCGAGCCGCCCATCATGCAGAGCCCGCTGATGTCGCCGCGCTGGCTGCCGCGCATCGTGGGCGGGCTGATGCTGCTCTTCTCCTGCCTGCTGATTGTGCAGGGGCTGCTGGTGGACAACACCGACAAGGAGGATGGGCGCCGCATCGAGAAGGGGCCCCGGCTGCGCTTCGCCATGATGGTGGCGGCGCTGATCGTCTACGTGACGCTGTTCGAGGCGCTGGGGGCGGTGATCAGCGGCATCCTGGCCACCTTGATCCTGTTTGCGGCTCACCCGGTCAGGACCTGGTGGGTCTACAGCCTGGCTTTCGTGTTCCCTGCCGCCGTCGCCTTCGTCTTCGTGAAGGTCATGAACGTGCCGCTGCCGCTGATGCCGTTCTGACGGCAGGCGCTACTGCCCCTGGGTGAATGCATGGATATGTTTTCGGAAGTGCTCCATCTCTTTCTCAGCCTGGACAACTTCCTGGCCATTGCGCTGGGGGTCGTCATCGGCGTCGTGGTCGGCTCGATTCCAGGGCTGACCGCCACCATGGCAGTCGCGCTGGCGCTGCCGTTCACCTTCACCATGGAGCCGGTGGCGGCCATCCTGCTGCTGGTGGGCATCTACAAGGGCGGCATGTACGGCGGCTCCATCACGGCCATCCTGATCCGCACCCCGGGCTCGCCGGCATCCGCCTGCACGCTGCTCGACGGCTACCCCATGGCCCAGCAGGGCCACGCCAAGAAGGCGCTCAAGACGGCGCTCTACTCCTCGGTGATCGCCGACTTCATCTCCAACATCGCGCTGATCTTCTTCGCCGCCTATCTGGCCAAGATCGCGCTCAACTTCGGTGCGCCGGAGTTCTTCTGGCTGATCTGCTTCTCGCTGACCATCATCATCTCGCTGGCCAGCGGCTCGATGATCAAGGGCCTGCTCGCCGCCTTGATGGGCATCCTGCTCTCACTGGTGGGACTGGACGAGGTCTACGGCTCCCAGCGGTTGACCTTCGGCAACTACAACCTGATGGATTCGATCTCGTTCATCCCGCTGTTGATCGGGCTGTTCGCCATTCCCGAGATCATCGAGTTCTATCGCAAGAAGGCGCTGCCGCACCTCAAGGCCAAGGCCAGCGGGGTGGGCATGACCCTGGCGGAGCTCAAGCGCTGCCTGAAGAGCATCATTCGCGGTAGCCTGATCGGCGTGATCATCGGCGCGATTCCCGGTACCGGGGCCACCGCCGCGGCCTTCATCTCCTACAGCGACGCCCGCCGCCGCTCGCCCAACCGCGACAACTTCGGCAAGGGCGAGGTGGAAGGCGTGGCCGCCTCGGAGGCGGGCAACAACGGGGTGGCCGGGGCGACCATGATTCCGCTGCTGTCGCTGGGCATTCCCGGCGACGTGATCACCGCCATCATCCTCGGCGCCTTCATGGTCCACGGCCTGACCCCGGGCCCGATCATGTTCCAGGAGAACCTGACGCTGATCTACGCGCTGTTCGTCGGCATCATGTTCAGTTCGCTGGTGCTGCTGGTGGTGGGCAACGGGGCGATCAAGTACTTCTCGCTGATCGCCGACATTCCCAAGTCGATCCTCTTTCCCATCGTGCTGATGTTCTGCGTCTACGGCGCCTACGCGGTGAACAACGACACCTTCGACGTGTGGCTGATGCTGGGCTTCGGCGTGCTGGGCTACATCTTCAACCGGGCGGCGATTCCGGCGGCACCGTTCTTGATCGGCTTCATTCTCGGGCCGATGTTCGAGGACAATCTGCGCCGCTCGCTGCTGATCGGGCACAACGATCTTGCGATCTTCGTGCGCGGCCCGATCACCTGGTTCTTCATCGCCCTGACGCTGGGCTCGATCCTACTGGCGATCTATCGCTATGTCGCGGCGCGCCGTCAGTCCGGCAGCGCCGGCGCGACGCAGGAGAGCCCGTGAGCAATATCGAACCCACGGGCGCAACGCAAGGATCGGGAGAGGTGATATGGCAGGACCGCTGACAGGCCTGCGCGTGCTCGACCTGAGCCGGGTGATGGCCGGGCCCTGGTGCACCCAGATACTCGCTGACATGGGCGCCGAGGTGATCAAGGTCGAGCGCCCGGTGAGCGGCGACGACACGCGCCACTGGGGGCCGCCCTGGCTCGAGGATCGCGACGGCAACGAGACCCGCGAATCCGCCTACTATCTCTCGGCCAACCGCGGCAAGCACTCGGTGACCGTGGACATGGGCCAGCCCGAAGGGCAGGCGCTGATCCGTGAGCTGGCCGCCCAGAGCGACATCCTGGTGGAGAACTTCAAGCGCGGCGGGTTGGCGCGCAAGGGGCTCGACTACGCCACCCTGGAAGCGATCAATCCCGGGCTGATCTACTGCTCCATCACCGGCTTCGGCCAGACCGGGCCGATGGCCGCCCTGGCCGGCTACGACTACCTGATCCAGGCCCAGGGCGGCCTGATGAGCATCACCGGCGCCGCCGACGGCGAGCCCGGCGCGGGACCGCAGCGAGTCGGCATGGCCGTAGCGGACCTTACCACCGGCATGAACGCGACCATCGCCATTCTCGGCGCGCTGCATCATCGTCACCTGACCGGCGAAGGGCAGTACATCGACATGGCCCTGCTCGACGTGCAGGTGAGCTGGCTGGCCAACCAGGCACAGAACTACTTCTGCAGCGGTACGCCACCCACCCGCACCGGCGAGTATCACCCCAACCTGGTGCCCTATCAGCCGTTTCCCACCGCCGACGGTGAGAAGGTGATCATCGCCATCGGCAACGACGGCCAGTTCCAGCGCTTCTGCCAGGCGGTGGGGCGGCCGGAGCTGGCCGAGGACCCGCGCTTTGCGACCAATCCCGAGCGGGTCCGGCATCGACTCGAGCTGGTACCGATCATGGTCGAGATCACCCGCAGCCGTACCGCCGCCGAATGGATCGCACTGCTGGGCGAGATCGCCGTGCCCTGCGGGCCGATCCAGAACATCGCCCAGGTCTTCGACGACCCCCAGGTCAAGGCGCGGGAAATGAAGATCGAGCTGGAGTCGCGCCACGGGCCGGTGCCCGGCGTGGCCAACCCGATCAAGTACTCGCGTACGCAGCTGGAGTATCGCAAGGCGCCGCCGGCACTGGGCGAGGATACCGAGGCCGTGCTGGCGCGGCTGCTCGGCAAGGCGCCGGCGGAGATCGCCGGGTTGCGCCAGCGCGGTGTGATCTAGCGCGGATCAGCCGACGCTGACGCCGCCGCAGACGAACAGGGTCTGGCCGGTGACGAAGCCGCTGCGTGCGTCGCAGAAGAAGCTCACCGCCTGGGCCACGTCTTCGGGCTGGCCCATGCGCCGCGCCGGGATGTTGTCGATGATGCGTCGTGCGCGCTCCGAATCCGGCGGGTTGTTCTCCCAGAAGGCGCTGGTGGCGATGGGGCCGGGGGCGACGCAGTTGACGGTGATGCCGTCGCCGGCCAGCTCCAGCGCCCAGGTGCGGGCCATGGATTGCAGCGCGCCCTTGGTCGCGCTGTAAAGGCTGCGGGCCTCCTTGCCCAGCACCACGCGGCTGGCATTGATCACGATGCGCCCGTGGCGCCGCTCGCGCATGCCGGGCAGCAGCGCCTGGGTGCAGACCAGCGCCGGGCGCACGTTGAGGTGCATCAGTCGGTCGAAGTCCTCCACTCGCGTGTCGTCGAGCAGCGCCGGCGCGACGATCCCCACGTTGTTGACCAGACAACCTACGCTGTGAGCCGCGACGATTTCGGCGAGTACCTCGCGGGTCGCTTCCACCTCGGCGAGATCGACCAGCCGGGCATCGGCCCTGAGCGATTCCGCTTCGGGCTCGACGATATCCAGCACGATGGTGCGATAACCGTCACGTTGCAGGCGCAGGGCGATGGCCTGGCCGATGTTGCGGGCGCCGCCGGTGACGATTGCGCAGGGTTCGCTCATGTGCGGCTCCGTTTTGGCTGTCGGTGTGCGATATGCGTACGTTAGTTCGCCATGTTTTCGCTCCGACAGCCGTATCACAACCCGACCTTCGTCTCGATGGCGACAGTGAGCCAGTCAGTCGGTCTCGAAGCCGTGAAACGTGGCGACGTTCTCCACCGGTTCGCGCTCGGTGATGAAGTGGTTCTCCGGGGCCTCGGGGTCCTCGTGGCCCACGGCGATGGCGCACAGCACCAGTTCGCTGTCGGCCAGCCCCAGCTGTTCACGGATGATCCGGTGATACCAGGCCAGCGCGGCCTGGGCGCAGGTGTGCAAACCCTGGCCTCGGGCGGAGGTCATCAGGCTCTGGATCAGCATGCCGGCATCCATGTAGCTGCCGGTCTCGAGGCGTCGGTCGATGGTCACGATCATGGCCACCGGGGCGTCGAAGAAGTGAAAGTTGCGGCGCATCTGTTCGTGGCGCCGGGCCTTGTCTTCACGCCTTATGCCAAGGGTCTCGTAGAGGCCGTAGCCGCAGCGCTGGCGGCGCTCGCGATAGGGTTCGAACCACTGGGTGGGGTAGTAGGTGTACTCGGGTTGATGCTCCTCGCCGCTGTCGAAGGCGGCTAGAATGGCAGCGCTGAGCCGGCGCAGTGCTTCGCCCGCCACCACGTGAACCTGCCACGGCTGAATATTGTTGCCGCTGGGCGCGCGTCCGGCGACTTCGATGATGTGGGCCAGCGTGTCGCGGCTGACCGGATCAGGCAAGAAGCGGCGAACGGACTTGCGGCTGCGGATGGCGTCGTCGACGTGCATGGACTCTCCTCATCCTTCTCTTCAGAAGCCGGGCCGCCCTCATCGGCGGCCCGGCAGGCGCTCAGGAATTGACCAGGTGACAACCGCTCTGCGCCAGCGGCAGAAAGGCCTCGTCTCCCGGGATGGTACGTACGATGCGGTAGAGATCCCACTCGCCTTCGGACTCGGCGGGCGACTTCACTTCCACCAGGTACATGTCGTGGACCATGCGCCCATCCTCGCGGATCACGCCGTTGGAAGTGAACATGTCGTTGACCGGCGTCTCGCCCATCCAGGCACGCAGCGTGGCGGCATCGTCCGTGCCGGTGGCCTCGATGGCGTTGAGGTAGTGCATGGAGCTGGAATAGACGCCTGCCTGAACCATGGTCGGCATGCTGCCCATGCGCTCGTAGTAGCGCTGGGCCCAGGCGCGGGCGTCGTCGTTCATGTCCCAGTACCAGCCGGTGGTGAGCTGCATGCCCTGGGTGGTCTCCAGGCCCAGCGCGTGGATGTCGTTGAGGAACACCATGAGGCCTGCCAGGGCCTGGCCCGACTCCGCCAGGCCGAACTGGCCGGCAGTATTGATGGCGTTTACCGTATCGGCGCCGGCGTTGGCCAGGCCGACGATCTTCGCCCCGGAGCCCTGGGCCTGCAGCATGTAGGAGGAGAAGTCGGCGGTGTTGAGCGGGTGGCGCACCTTGCCTAGCACCTGGCCGCCGCTCTCTTCCACCACCTTCTCCACGTCGGCCTCCAGCGAGTGGCCGAAGGCGTAGTCGGCAGCGATGATGAACCAGCTGTCGCCGCCTTCCTCGACGATGGCCCGGGCCGAGCCGTTGGACATGGCGTGGGTGTCGTAGACCCATTGAATGTGATTGGGCGTGCAGTGCTCGTTGGTCACGCTGAGCGCGGCGGCGCCGGACACCATGCCGATCTTGTCGTGCTCGGCCAGCAGCCGGGTGGCGGCGATGGTCACCGACGAGGCGACCAGCCCCGCCACCATGTCGACGTTGCGCTGGTCGATCCACTCGCGCACGGTGTTGGCGCCCACGTCGGCGCTGTTGCGGTCGTCGGCGCTGAACACCTCGATGGGGGCGCCATGAATGCTGCCGCCGTGGTCCTCCACGGCCATGCGCAGCGCTTCCAGCCCGCCGGGGCCGGCCAGGTCGCGGTAGGGACCGGACATGTCGGCGAGGTAGCCGATGCGGATCGCGTCATCGCTGATCTCGGCCTGGACAGCGCCGGCGGCAAGGGTCACGGCCAGGCCCAGCAGGCCGCTTTTCAGGGTGAATTGGCGTTTTGCGGACATACGAACTCTCCTACCTCGTCGCATGACGAGGCTATTTGTTGTTGGCGTTGTGGGGTCGTGCGTCGTGAAGGGGTGCGTTTGGGCTCTGGGTGCTCAGCTCTCCTCGTGCTCGGCGTTGGGGGCATCCTGCATGGCGATGGCCTCCAGGTCCTTCTGGAACTTGTTGAGGTAGTGCAGCAGGCTCACCGTCTCGTCGAAGGTGAAGTTGGCAAGCCCCTGGGCATAGAACTCGTGGATCTTCGGCTGCAGGCTCTCCCAGAAGGCGCGGCCCTTGTCAGTGAGCAGGATCAGTCGGGCGCGCTTGTCGTCGGGGTGGGGGATGCGCTTGACGTGATCGTCCCGCTCCAGCCGCTTGAGCACGCCGTCGAGGTTCTGGCGGCTGACGATCAGGTACTCGGTGAGCTGATTGAAAGAGATGCCGTCTTCATATCCCTTGCGCGACAGGGCGCCGAGCACGGCCCACTGGACCGTGCTCAGACCGACCTGGCCCACCGTCTGCTTCTGCAGGATGTTGCTGGCCTGGAAGAGACGGAAGAACAGCCGGTTGGCCACGCTCTTGTCGTCCTGAATCGCCATCGATGGCACTCCTTTGTCGAGCAGCGCCGCCAGGCGGGAGTCAGGGCGTCCGGTCGCGATGAGGCTGGTCATCTGGGCACCGCCTGGCGGGCGATGATGTTTTTCATGATCTGGGCGGTACCGTCGCCGATCTGCAGTCCCAGCACGTCGCGCATGCGCTGGGAGAAGGGCATGTCCTCGCCCCAGCCGGTATGGCCGTGGGCCAGCATGCACTGCTTGATCACGTCGAAGGCGAGCTTCGGCCCCCACCACTTGTTCATTGCCGCCTCGCTGGTGTGGGGCAGTTCGTTGTCCTTCAGCCACAGCGCGTAGTAGCACTGCAGACGGGCGGCCTGAACGTAGGTCTGGTACTCCGCCAGCGGATGGGTCAGGCCCTGGAAGGCGGCGAGCTTGTGGCCGAAGGCCTCGCGCTCGGTGAGCCACTGCCAGGTTTCGTCCAGCGACTGTTGGGCCACCGCCAGGCACTGCAGGCCGATCAGCGCGCGGCTGTAGTCGAAGCCCTGCATCACCTGCTTGAAGCCCTGCCCCTCGTCGCCGAGCATGTGATCGGCCGGTACCGCGACATTGTCGAAGAAAATCGAGCCCCGGCCAATGGCGCGCTGTCCCGAGTCCTCGAAGCGGCTGGTGGAGATGCCGGGCGAATCCATCGGCACCAGGAAGGCGCTGATGCCGGAGGCACGCTGCTCCTGGGTGCCGGTGCGGGCGAACACCACCGCCACGTCGGCCTGGTCGGCCATGGAGATCGAGGTCTTTTCGCCGCTGAGCAGGAAGCGCTCGCCGTCGCGGGTGGCCTTGAGCTTGAGGTTGGCGGCGTCGGAACCGCCGTGGGGCTCGGTCAGCGCAATACAGGCGATCTTGCGCCCGGCGGTGATGCCGCCGAGCCACTCCCGGGCCAGCTCGGGGCGGGCGTAGCGGGCGATGATCTGGCCGTTGAGCGAGGCCAGCAGCGGCAGGTAGGCGACGTTGAAGTCGCCGCGGGCGATCTCCTCGACGATGATGCCGCTGGTCACGCAGTCCAGGCCGCTGCCGCCGTACGCCTCGGGCAGCTCGCCGCCCAGGCAGCCCATCTCGCCGAGCTGGACGACGATCTCGCGCTCGATGCGCGCCTCCTGCTCGCGGGCCCGGTAGCGCGGGGCCAGTGCGTCGGCGGCCAGCCGCGCCACGCTCTCGCGAATGGCCTGCTGCTGTTCGGTAAAGGCAAAGTTCATGCTGTCATCCTCGCGGCAGGAGCCGTCACTTGTAGAACTTTCTGAACTCGGGCCGGCGCTTCTCCTTGAAGGCGGCCACCCCTTCCCGCGACTCGTCGGTCTCGTAGTAGAGACTCAGCGCCTGCATGCCCAGCGCGCCGATGCCGGCGATATTCTCGCTGTCGGCATTGAACGAGCGCTTGGCGATGGAAAGCGCGGTGGGGCTCTTCTCGAGGATCTCGTCGCACCATCGGCGCACCTCTTCGTCGAGCTGCTCGGGCGGCACCACGGTGTTGACCAGGCCCCACTCCAGCGCCTGGGCGGCGCTGTACTTGCGGCACAGGTACCAGATCTCGCGGGCGCGCTTCTCGCCGATCACCCGGGCGAGGTAGGCGGTGCCGAAGCCCGGGTCCACCGAGCCGACCTTGGGGCCCACCTGGCCGAAGATGGCAGTCTCGGCAGCGATGGAGAGATCGCACACCACGTGCAGCACATGGCCGCCGCCGATGGCGAAGCCGTTGACCCGGGCAATCACCGGCTTGGGCACCTGGCGGATCAGCGTCTGCAGCTCCTCCACCGGCAGGCCGATGATGCCGCGGCCGTCGTACTGGCCCTCGTGGGCGCCCTGGTCGCCGCCGGTGCAGAACGCCTTGTCGCCGGCGCCGGTGAGCACGATCACGCCCACCGACTTGTCCCAGCCGGCGCGGTTGAAGGCGTCGAGCAGTTCCATGCAGGTCTGGCCGCTGAAGGCGTTGTAGCGCTCCGGACGGTTGATGGTGATGGTCGCCACGCCGTCGGTGACGTCATAGAGAACGTCTTCGTAGTTCGGTGTCTGCAGTGTCATGAGTGTCTTCCTGAAAGCGTTGTGGGGCTGAAAGCGTCGCGGGGCGTCAGCCCGCCATCGTGAGGCCGCCGGAAACGCTGATTACCTGGCCGGTGATGAAATCGCCGTCGTCGCTGGCGAGCAGGGCGATGATTCCCGGGTAGTCCTCGGGCTGGCCGATACGGCGCATGGGCACCGCGTTGCGGAACGCCTCGAGCAGCTTCTCCGGATCGCGTGAGGTCTCGGCAAAGCCCTGCAGCAGCGCGGTATCGGTGGGGCCGGGGCAGACCACGTTGAGGGTCACGCCCTTGGTCGCGAGCTCCCGGGCCAGGGTCTTGCTCAGCCCCAGCAGGCCGGCCTTGCAGGCGGCGTAGACTGCCTCGCCGGAGGAGCCGACCCGGGCGGCGTCGGAAGCGACGTTGATCACCTTGCCGCCGCCGGCCTCGATCATCCGCGGCAGCACCACGTGGTGCATGTTGAGCGCGCCGGTGAGGTTCACCGCGATCAGCGACTCCCACAGCGCCGGCTCGGTCTTGAGGAACGGCATGAAGCGATCGAAGCCGGCGTTGTTGACCAGTACCCGCGGCACGCCGAGCTCGGCCTCGATGCGCTCGACCGTGTCGACGATGGCGGCGTAGTCGGTGATGTCGGCGCCATAGGCGCGGGCCTGACCGCCGGCTTCGGCGATTACCTCCACGGTGCGGCGGGCGGCGTCGAGATCGCGGTCGAGCACCGCCACCTTGCTACCTTCCGCGGCGAAGCGGCGACACACCGCGCGGCCGATGCCGCCGCCGCCACCGGTGACGATGACGGTCTTGTCCTCAAGTCCTCTCATGCAGCTCTCTCTCGTTGCGGATTGGGTAGGCGATGGCCTCGCGTCACGCCACGCTCTGGGCGGCCTGTTCGCGCAGCTTGAATTTCTGGATCTTTCCCGAGGGCGTGCGCGGCAGCTCGTCGAGCACCACCAGGAACTCCGGCTGGTACTGGCGCGTCACCTGGCGCTCGCTGAGAAAGGCGGTGACATCCGTAAGCGTCAGCGACTCGACGCCTTCCTTGAGGGTGACGTAGGCACACAGCCGCTCGCCCAGGCGCTCGTCGGGACGGCCCACCAGGGCCACGGCCTGGATTGCCGGGTGCTGGTAGAGCGCGTTTTCGATGTCGACGATGGGAATGTTCTCGCCGCCGCGGATCACCACGTCCTTGGAACGTCCGGTGATGCGCACGTAGCCCTGCTCGTCGAGGCGGGCCAGGTCGCCGGTGGGAAACCAGCCCTCGGCGTCGACGCCATAGAGCTCCGGCTGCTTGAAGTAGCCGACGAACAGGCTGGCGCCGCGAACATAGAGCGGCCCCTCCTGGCCGGGCGGCAGGGTATTGCCCTCTAGGTCGGTGACTTTCAGCTCCATGAAGGGCAGGGGCAGGCCGTCGGTGTGCACGGCGCGAGAGGGGGCGTCGCCAGGACGGGTGGTGGTCACCGCGCCGTTCTCGGTCATGCCCCAGGCGGAGATGATGCGCGTCGGCAGGTTGCGTGCGGCCTTCTCCACCAGCGGGCTGGGGATCGGTGCGCCGGCACACATGAACAGCTTGAGCGACTGCAGATCGGGACCGTGGGCCTCGGCCTGCTCGGCGATGTCGGCCAGGAAGGGCGTGGAGCCGAGCATCAGGCTGGGCCGCTCGGCACGAATGATGTCGACGGCCTCGGCCGGTTTCCAGGTGTCCTGCAGCACCGCGGTGGCCTGGAGGTAGACGGGCAGCATCAGGCCGTAGAGAAAGCCGAGCTGGTGCGCCAGCGGCGAGGGCATGAACACCGTGTCGTCGTTGCCCAGCCCCAGCCGGGTGGCGAAAGGGCGGATGTGGCTCATCAGGGTGTTGGAGGTGTGCATCACCCCCTTGGGCTTGCCGGTGGTGCCGGAGGTGTAAAGCAGCTGCACCACGTCGTCGCCGCCAGGGCGGCGTTCGCGGAACAGCTCGGCAGTATCCGTTTCCCGCTCCCAGGCGCGTTCCAGCAGGGTGTTCTCGAAGCTGTCCGGTCCCTCGCCGCCTACCACCAGCACCTGTTCGAGGGCGGTGAGTTCAGCCTTCAGCCCCCGGGCCATGGCGGCGTGATCGAAGCCGCGAAACACGCCGGGCACGACGAATACCTTGCTCTCGGCCTGGGCCAGCATGAAGCGCAGCTCGTGTTCGCGGAAGATCGGCATCAGCGGATTGAGCACTGCGCCGATACGAATGCAGGCCAGGTGCAGCGCGGTCATCTGCCACCAGTTGGGCAGCTGGCAGGAGACCACGTCGCCCTTGGCCACGCCCAGGCCGGCCAAACCCGCCGCCATGCGGGTGACCTTCTCGTTCAGTTCGGCGTAGGACAGCGAGTCATGGCTGCCTTCGGCCATGCGGTAGGTGACGATGGCCGGGCGACCGGCGGCGCTGGCCACGGCCTCATCCAGATAATCCGTCAAGAGCATGTCATTCCAGGCGCCAAGCGCGATCATCGCTTGCCTGCGCTCGGGAGTCAGATTCGTCTCGATAGCCATACGAGCTCCTGATGTTGCCGTTGTTTCGTTGTTGTGGCTGGCGCCGGTGCTTGGTGCGGCTCGGCGCGTCTGGGGATCAAGCTAGGCGAGTCGAAATTTTATGTCAATACGTTGTCTTTTATTTTGGTTTGGCTAAACTCTCTCCATGAGCTGGCAATGCCGTGAAGAAGTAGCTGTGACAATAAGTTGTCAGTAATGCCGTAATGAACCGGTCCTTTACCACACAGCGAGACGAGCCATGAGCCGAGCCGTGACCTTGATTCGCGAGGGCGACTGCGCGCGGATCACCCTGTTCAACCCGCCGGTCAATGCCTTGACCCAGCGGCTGCGCAGCGAGCTGCGCCAGGCCCTCGTCGAAGCCGAGAACGACCCGAAGGTGAGGTGGATCCTGCTCAAGGCGGGAGGCCGCTGCTTCTCGGCGGGCGCCGACATGGGCGAGCTCGACCGGCTGCATGAAGCGCCCTCCCTGCCCGAGCTGACACTGGCCATCGAGAGCGGCACCAAACCCTGCGTGGCCTGGCTGCACGGTGCGGTACTTGGCGGCGGCCTGGAGCTGGCCATGGCCTGTCACTACCGGTTAGGTCCGCCCGAGCTGCGCCTGGGGTTGCCGCAGATCGCCCTGGGCTTGATTCCCTGCGCCGGCGGCACCCAGCGGCTGCCCCGGTTGATGGGGCTGGCCGCCGCGCTGCACCTGCTGCTCTCGGGTGAGACCATCGGGGCGACCCAGGCACGACGGCTGGGGCTCATCGATGCCGTGACGCCGCGGCTGCACGTGGAGGCGCAGCAGCAGGCCGAGGCGTGGAAGCTGGCGGCGCAGGGGGTGAGACGAACCCGCGACCGGCGCATCAAGGTGCCTGTTGCCGATGCGGCCGGTTGGCTCGAGCGCCAGTGCCTCGAGCTACCTGGCGAGGCGCGTGACAACCCGGCCTGCGCCAGACTGTTCGAAGCGTTGAAGACCGCCGTTTACCAACCCTTCGATGAAGGGCTGCGCCGCGAATGGGCGCTGCATCTGGAATGCCTTTCCCTGCCGCAGCTGCGGGAGCGCGCCGAGGCACGGCTGGCAGCACGGCGTCACGGTCGGCGTGCCCCGCGTCATCAATGGGCACGAGAGGGCTAGTCTGGATACTTCTCTCACCTGGGCCTTCAAACCGGGAGAGGCCTATCTCCTTCGCCCCGATGGTCTACTTTTCGAATAGCGCCAAGAAACGGTGTAACCGAACAACAAGGGGGGAGAAATGGAGACGAGGGAATATACGGCGATAGATATCAGCCAGAAGCTCAGCCTTGTCGATGAGCAGTGGTCGCCAAGAGTCGTGGCAGAGATGAACGACTACCAGTTCAAGGTCGTGAAGCTGAAGGGAGAGTTCGTCTGGCACGACCACCCTGACACCGACGAAACCTTCATCGTCATCAAGGGCAATTTGCGCATCGACTTTCGCGACGGTGCGGTGCATCTGACAGCGGGGCAGATGTACGTCGTTCCCAAGGGGGTGGAGCATAAACCCTATGCCGAGGAGGAAGCGGAAGTGATGCTGATCGAGCCGCGCGGGGTTCTCAATACCGGCAATGCGGGCGGCGAACGCACTGCCTTGAACGACGTCTGGGTTTGAGCGGCATGACGCCGAAGAGGGATGCAAACGGGTAAGCAAGGAAGAGACATGGCGCTGGAGAGCGATGGAGTAACCGCAGACGTCATCGTGATAGGAGCGGGATTGGCGGGGCTTTCCGCGACACGTGAGCTGGAAGCCGCGGGGCTGAGCTGTCAGGTACTGGAGGCACAGGAAACTCCCGGCGGACGAGTTCGTTCGTCAGTGGGAGAGAATGGCCACCCGATGGAAGACGGCGCCCAGTTCCTGAACCGGGACATGTCGGCGCTCGTCGAGCTGGTGCATGAGGCCGGACTGGAGCTGGTGGCGGGCGGAGCGGAAGGGGAGACGGCAGGGCTCGGTTCACGGGGCTTCATCGAGGCCGATACCTGGCTGAACGAACTGAGTGATGCCTGGCCCGGCCTGGTTTCGTCGGCGGGTTTACGCAGTGGTCGCCCGGATCTAACCGTCACGGAGCTGATCCGCAAGGTTACGGCCGACCCCCAGGGGCTCGCGCTCATGCAGAGCTCGCTTTGTGAACTGCTGTGCCATGCACCCGACGAGCTCAGCGCCCAGGCTGTGCTGGAAATTTTCGCAAGATACGAGTCGGCGCGAGAGGATGGCGAGTATCAGGTGTCAGGTTCGCTCGATACCCTCGTTGCCTGGCTTGCCGCAGGCCTTCCTCGCGCTCCTCGTTACGACACGGCCGTTACGGCGGTGACGAGAGGGGCAGAAGAGGGGAAAGGCGGCTTTGATGTCATTACCCCAAAAGGTGTCTATCACGCTGCTGCTGGCGTCATCCTGGCGGTGCCGCCGCTGGCCGCTCGTGAGATCGAGCTACCCCCGCCGTTGGCCGAGGATCTCCGCCCCGCCCTGGAGAGCTTCGTCCCCGGTGCCATGGTCAAGACCACTCTCGTGTATCGCCGTGCCTTCTGGCGTCAGCCATCCGCCTGGGGTAGGCCAGCGCCGCTCAGCGAAATCGTTTGCCTCGAACCAATGGGCACGACGCTGATGGATACCACCAAGCCAGGAGAGGAGTCGGCGCGCTTGACCCTCTTCACCGGTGGGCACCGTGCGCACGACCTGGCGTTGGCAGATCGGACGGAGCGGCGTGCGTATGCGATTGAAATGCTTGCCGGGATTTTCGGTGGGGATGAGGCAAGGCACCCCCTCGACTTCACCGATGCCGTCTGGGTGCAGCATCCCTGGTGTGGCGGAGGCTACAACGCGCATGTCCGTTTCGGGGGCCTGCCGAATGCCGCGGCTCGGCTGCGCCAGGTAGAGGGAGGGTTGCAGTTCGCCTGCTCGGAGATTGCCGAGCGCTTCCCTGGCTACATGGAGGGAGCGCTGAATGCCGGCAAGAGTGCAGCGGCTCGCCTAATCCGAACGCTGTGAAAGACAGGACACGGCGCGGCTCGAAAACTTAGCTTACTTATTAATTTTTTCTTATGCTGTGGTCAGGCATTGGGTGTGAGAGGAGTGCGGATCATGGCAACCGACATCACCACGTCACGGCGAGAGGGCGGTATCGAGCTGCTCAGAATCAGCTGCCCCGAGCGGCGCAACATTCTGGACGCGGCGAGCTATGCGCGGTTGATCGAGGTGCTCGATGCGGCCGAGGCGGATGCCGAGGTCAAGGTGCTGGTCATCACCGGCAGCGAGAACTGCTTCACCGCCGGCAACGATCTGAACGACTACAAGGCACTGGCCAATGCCGAAAGCGTGCCGGCCATCGCCTTTCTGCGCCGCCTGCGTGCCTTTCCCAAGCCCGTGGTGGCCGCCGCCGAGGGGTTGGCGCTGGGGCTCGGCACGTCGATCCTGCTGCACTGCGACTTCGCCTATGCCGGTCACTCGACCCGCTTCTGCCTGCCTTTCGTCAACCTGGCCCTGACGCCGCTGGGCGCTACTACCTACCTGCTGCCACGCCTGGCCGGCGGCAAGGCCACTACGGCGATGCTGATGCTGGGCCAGCCGTTCACCGCGGCCCGTGCCGGTGAGCTGGGCCTGATCACCGACGTCGCCCCCGACGGCAAGGCGCTGATGCAGGCGCTCGACTGTGCCGAACGGCTCGTGGCCAAGCCCTTCGATACGCTGCTCGCCATCAAGGCGCTGCTGCGTGAGAGTGACGACGCTGCCGTCGAAGGCGCTTTCGCCAGAGAGGAGCGACGCTTGCTCGAGCGCTGTGGTTCGCCGGAGGCGCAGGGTGCCATCGATGCCTTCTTTGCCAGGCGTGGCCGCTGAACCATGCTGCGCAGCCTGATCTACGACGCCCTGATCCTGAAGCTGACTTCCCGTTGGTACGCCGCGGTGCTCGAACGGCTGCCCGAGGAGGCGGCCCTGCTGGACGTCGGGGTCGGCACGGCCGGGGCGCTGGCGGCCAACGCCGAGACGGTGAGGCGCAAGGGGCTGCGCATCACCGGTATCGACATCGATGCCGACTACATCGACCGCGCCCAGCGCCGGCTGGAGGAGGAGTCGCTCTGCGCCCATGCCGAGGTGCGTCTCGAGTCCGTCTACGACCATGACGGTGGCCCCTACGATGCAGCCTATTTCTCGGCCAGCCTGATGCTGCTGCCGGAGCCCGAGCGGGCACTTCGCCACTGCGCGGCACTGTTGAACCCAGGCGGACGGCTCTATTTCACCCAGACCATCCAACTGCGGCCCTCCCGTGGGATGGAGTGGCTCAAGCCCATGCTCAAGCGGCTCACCAGCATCGACTTCGGCCGGGTGACCTACGAGGATGCCTTCAAGGCGCAGCTCGAAGCCGCCGGCCTGCGGCTCGAGGAGTTCACGGTGCTGTCGCGTCACGGCAGCCGGGCATCGTGCCTGGCGGTGGCGACGACAGCACGTCTGTCTTGAACCAGACTGCAAGGGATCGAGTGGCAAGGAGGCGTTATGCGCAAGGCCAGGAAGGCTCTTACCGACAACCCGATGCTGGTCGTAACGGTACTCCTGATCGTCGGCGCTCTGCTCGAATACGTGCTGCACGAGCCCAGACTGGCCATGAGCCCCGGGATGGCAACATTCCTGGGCCTGGCACTCATCTCCTATCTGTTGCATGAAGGCTACTTGCCGAACGAAGTTCGCGTTCCCGGGCTCGGGTTCTCAATTTCGGTCAAGTCGGGGCCGGGCTCCGCCAGGACCAAGCGGCGGGAGACCGTTAGGGATGAGGTGTTCGGGCTGGACCTGGCGGGTGATGCACAGGAGAGTGGCTCCAACGACGACGGGTATTGGTATCGCTTCAAGAGTGGGCTACAGGTGGCGCGCTCGCATGTCGTGCTGCGGGAGGCCCGTGAGTGGGTCGAGTTTCCCCGGCCGTACTCGTCCAGGCCGACGGTCGTCGTCAATGGCGCCGATTTCGAGCGAGGCTCCATTACCTGCGAAGGCTTCACGATGTGTCGCCTCGACAAGGCCGAAGACGCCCAAGAGGCCTACTACCTGGCGCTTGGCGAGTGCGGGGAAAACTGACACTCCGGCCCGCTACGGATAGCGCCCACTGCGGCGGTTCTCCACCAGCACCTCGAGGATGGCGTTGGCCGCCTGCATGATCGGCGAAGGCGCTTCGCCCTTGCGCCGGCTGCAGATCACCGGCGAGGTGAGGCCCGGGTCGGCGAGGTAGACGTAGACGATGCCGTCGCGCTGCACGCGCTTGACCTGCTCCGGCACCAGGGTGATGCCGATCTCCGAGGCGACCAGCGCCAGCGCCGTCTGCAGCTCGTTGGCCTCCTGGGCCACGGTGACCTTGAGCCCGCGGCGGCGAAACAACCCCAGCGTCATGTCGGCCAGGCTCGGGCGCGGCTGGGCCGGAAACAGCACCAGCGGGTACTCGGCGAGCTGGGCCAGGGTCGGCTTGGTATCGGCCAGCGGGTGGCCTTCGGGCAGGGCGGCCATCAGCGGCTCGTCGAACAGGTTCTCCTGCTCCACGTCGGGGTCGTCGATGCGCATGCGACCGAACCCCAGGTCGATGCGCCCGCTCTTGAGCGCCTTCATCTGCTGCACCGTGGTCAGCTCGGCCAGCACCAGCTCGACATTATCCTTTTGTCGTAATTCCCTCACCAGCAGCGGAAGCTGCCCGTAGAACACCGACGGCACGAAACCGATGCCGAACATCACGCGCTTGCTACGGGCCAGACGCTGGGTCGCGGCAACGGTGGTGTCGACCTTGTCCAGTATCTGCAGGGTATGCTCATGGAAGAACTGGCCCGCCGGCGTCAGACGCAGTCCGCGCGCGCTGCGCTCGAACAGTTCGGCACCGACTTCACTCTCCAACTGCTTGATCTGTCGTGATAAAGGCGGCTGTGCCATGTGCAGCTTGGCGGCCGCTCGGGTCAGGTTGAGCTCCTCCGCGACCATGCAGAAATAGCGTAGATGTCGCAGCTCCATGATACCTCCAGGGTATGGCTCGGGACCTAAACGATATTGGTTCGGCCGCGCCGTGGCAATCAGACTGCCACGGTATCGAAACACCGAACCGCCGGAGCGCGCATGTCATCTGTCATCGAGTCCATCGAAACGCTGCTGGTCGATCTACCGACCATCCGCCCTCACAAGCTCTCCATGACCACCATGGCCTGCCAGACGCTGGTCATCGTGCGTCTGCGCGACTCCGACGGCGTCGAGGGCCTGGGCGAGGGCACCACCATCGGCGGGCTGGCCTATGGCCCCGAGAGCCCCGAGAGCATCAAGCGCAACATCGACAGCTACCTGGCGCCGCTGCTGATCGGCCAGCCGGCGAGCGCCGTCGCCACGCTGCGTGCCCGCCTCGACCGCCACGCCCGCGGCAACGCCATCGCCAAGTCGGCGCTGGAGACCGCTCTGCTCGACGCCCAGGGCAAGCGCCTCGGCTTGCCCATGGCCGAGCTGCTCGGCGGTGCGCGCCACGACCATCTGCCGGTGCTGTGGACCCTGGCCAGCGGCGATACCGCCCGCGACATCGACGAGGCCTTCCAGCGCCTGGAACAGCGCCGCCACTGCGACTTCAAGCTCAAGATCGGCGCCAACGCCGTGGACGACGACGTGCGCCACGTGGCCGCGATCACGGCGGCGCTGGGCGAACGGGCCAGCGTGCGCGTCGACGTCAACCAGGCCTGGAGCGAGAGCACCGCCGTGCGCGGTATCGCCGCGCTGCAGGCCGCCGGTATCGAGCTGATCGAGCAGCCGGTCTCCGCCCGCGAGCATGCCGGGCTGGTGCGCCTGGCCAAGCGCTTCGAGGTGCCGATGCTGGCCGACGAGGCGGTGGCCGACGCCCGCGACGGCTTCGCTTTGGCCGCCGCCGGCTTCAGCGGCGCCTATGCGCTGAAGATCGCCAAGGCCGGCGGCCCGCGCGGCGCCCTGGCGCTGGCCGAGGTGGCCCAGGCCGCCGGCATCGGCCTCTACGGCGGCACCCTGCTGGAGGGCAGCATCGGCACTGCCGCCTCGCTGCACGCCTGGGCCACGCTGCCCGAGCTGGCCTGGGGCAGCGAGATGTTCGGCCCGCTGCTGCTCAAGGACGACATCGTCGCCGAGCCGCTGGCCTACGGCGGGTTCGGCGTCGCGCTGCCGAAAGGTCCGGGGCTGGGAGTCACCCTGGATGAAGACAAGCTCGCCCACTACACCCGCCGTTGAGGAGAAACGCATGCTTTTCCAAGTGGAAATGACCGTCAAGCTGCCGCCGGCGATGCCGGCCGACGAGGCCGCCGCGATCAAGGCGCGCGAGAAGGAGTACGCCCAGGAGCTGCAGCGTCAGGGTAAGTGGCGCCACCTGTGGCGGGTCGCTGGCAGCTACGCCAACGTCAGCATCTTCGACGTGCGTGACAACGCCGAGTTGCAGGAGCTGGTCGCGGGCCTGCCGCTCTTCCCGTGGATGGAGATCAGCGTCAAGCCGCTGTGCCGCCATCCGTCATCCATACGCGACGACGACAGCTGATCGAGCAGCACGCCAGCCCCGCGGGGCACCCAACGACAACGAGGACAGACCCATGACCGTGAAGATCCATGACACCCCCGACGTGCAGAACTTTCTCAAGGCCGTGGCCGGCTTCGACCAGCAGGGCGGCAGCCACCGTGGCAAGCAGATCCTGCATCGCCTGCTCTCCGACGTATACCGCCTGATCGACGACTTCGACGTCAGCCCCGAGGAGTTCTGGTCGGCGGTGAGCCTGCTCAACGAGCTGGGCAAGGAGAGCCAGTTCGGCCTGCTGGCTCCGGGGCTCGGCTTCGACCACTACCTCGACATGCGCATGGACGCCGCCGACGAACAGGCCGGCCTGACCGGCGGCACGCCGCGTACCATCGAAGGTCCGCTTTACGTGGCCGGCGCGCCGGTGAGCGAAGGCGAGGCGCGCATGGACGACGGCAGCGACGTCGATGCCGAGGTGATGTGGCTGACCGGCCAGGTGCGCGACACCCAGGGCAAGCCGGTGGCCGGCGCCCAGGTGGAGATCTGGCACGCCGACTCCAAGGGCGGCTATTCCTTCTTCGATCCCTCGCAGTCGCAGTACAACCTGCGCCGCACCATCATCGCCGACGCCGAGGGCCGTTACCGCGCCCGCAGCATCATCCCCTCCGGCTACGGCGTGCCGGCCGGCAGCCCCACCGATCAGGTGCTCAAGCTGCTGGGTCGTCATGGCCAGCGTCCGGCGCACATCCACTTCTTCGTCTCCGCGCCCGGCCATCGTCACCTGACCACCCAGATCAACCTGGCCGGCGACGAGTACACCTGGGACGACTTCGCCTTCGCCACCCGGGAGGAGCTGGTGGTCGACGCCACCCGCATCGAAGACGCCGCCGAGGCCGCCAAGCGCGGGCTCGAGGCGCCCTTCACCGAGGTGGTGTTCGACGTCGAGCTGGCCCCCACCGCCGACCCCGAGCAGCAGAGCCGCCACAAGCGCCCGCGGGCGCTGGAAGACGAGGCGACAGCGGCCAAGCGCGAGCCCGTCGAGGCCTGAGCGGCCGCAACCGACGCTACCTGACTGACGACACGAAGCGCTCCGCCCGCCGGCCCCCGCCGGTGGGTAGGGGAGCCTCGTCCCTGACAAGAGCAACGAGGAGTTGGAGCCATGACCGCACAGCTTGATCGTCTCGAGAAACGCGTTCGCGGCGCCGTCGTCGACGACGCCGAGAGCGGTATCTTCCGCTGCCACCGCAGTATGTTCACCGACCCGGCCTTCTTCGAACTGGAGATGAAGCACATCTTCGAGGGCAACTGGCTGTTCCTGGCCCACGAGAGCCAGATCGCGGAGCCGGGCGACTACTTCACCGTGACCATGGGCCGTCAGCCGGTGGTCATCACCCGCGACAAGAACGGCGAACTGCACGGCCTGATCAACGCCTGCGCCCACCGCGGCGCGACCCTGTGCCGGCGCAAGCAGGGCAACAAGGGCACCTTCACCTGTCCGTTCCACGGCTGGACCTTCAAGAACGACGGCAAGCTGCTCAAGGCCAAGAACGAGAAGACCGGCGCCTACCCGGAGGGCTTCAAGCAGGAGGGTTCCCACGACCTCAAGCGTCTGCCGCGCTTCGAGAGCTATCGCGGCTTCCTGTTCGGCAGCCTGAGCGCCGACGTACTGCCGCTGGAGGAGTACCTGGGCGAGACCCGCAAGATCATCGACAACATCGTCGATCAGGCGCCGGAAGGACTCGAAGTGCTGCGCGGCACCTCCTCCTATACCTTCAACGGCAACTGGAAGCTGGGCGCCGAGAACGGCGCCGACGGTTACCACGTCAGCACCGTGCACTGGAACTACGCCTCGACCATGGATCGCCGCAACTATGACGCCGGCGGCACCAAGGCGGTGGACGCCGACGGCTGGTCGAAGAGCCAGGGTGGCTTCTACTCCTACGACCACGGCCACATGATGCTGTGGACCCGCCTGCTCAACCCCGAGGTGCGCCCGGTCTACTCACAGAAAGAGTGGATCGAGCAGGCGTTCGGCGGGGCGCGGGCCGATTCCATCGTCAACCAGACGCGCAATCTCTGCCTCTACCCCAACGTCTACCTGATGGACCAGTTCTCCACCCAGATCCGCGTGATCCGGCCCATCGCCGTGGACAAGAGCGAGGTCACCATCTACTGCTTCGCGCCCAAGGGCGAGTCCGCCGAGAACCGCGCCCTGCGCATCCGCCAGTACGAGGACTTCTTCAACGTCAGCGGTATGGGTACCCCCGACGACCTGGAAGAGTTCCGCGCCTGCCAGAACGGCTACGCCGGCGAGGCCGCCGAGTGGAACGACCTCTCCCGCGGCGCCAAACAGTGGGTCGAGGGCGCCGACGACAACGCGAAGGCCATCGACATGAAGCCGCTGCTCAGCGGTGCCTCCCCCGAGGACGAAGGGCTCTACGTGCTGCACCACAAGCACTGGGTCCAGGAAATGCTGCGTGCCATCGAACGCGAGCGCGGCCAGTTCATCGCCACCCAGAGCGCCTGAGCCAGGCCTTACCGAGACGGGGAGAAACGACATGAGCATCAGCTACCACAACATCCAGGCCTTCCTCTATCGCGAGGCGCGCCTGCTCGACGACCGCCAGTGGGACGAGTGGCTGGCGTGCTACCGCAAGGACGCGGTGTTCTGGATGCCGGCCTGGGACGACGACGACCGGCTGACCGAGGACCCGCAGCGCGAGATCTCGCTGATCTACTACCCCAGCCGGGAAGGGCTCGAGGATCGCGTCTATCGCATCAAGACCGAGCGCAGCGGCGCCAGCACCCCTGAGCCGCGTACCACGCACCAGATCTCCAATCTGGAGGTGCTCTCTCAGACTGGCGATACGGTCGAGCTGCGCTTCAACTGGCACACCCTGAGCCACCGCTACAAGCAGACCGACGGCTACTTCGGCAGCTCCTTCTACACCCTGGACGTGAGCGGCGGCGAGCCGCGTATCGTCAGCAAGAAGGTGGTGCTCAACAACGACTACATCCACCAGGTCATCGACGTGTATCACGTCTGAACGATCGTGAACCCGGTGGGGGAGGAGACGACCATGAGCTATACCATCGCACTCAACTTCGAGGACGGCGTGACCCGCTTCATCACCTGCAACGCAGGAGAGACGGTGCTCGACGCCGCCTACCGCCACAAGGTCAACCTGCCGATGGACTGCTCCGACGGGGTCTGCGGCACCTGCAAGGGGCACTGCGAGCAGGGTGAGTTCGATCTTGGCGACGAGTATATCGACGAGGCGCTCTCCGACGAGGAACTCGCCGAGGGCAAGGTGCTGACCTGCCAGATGGTGCCCTCTTCGGACTGCGTGGTGCAGGTACCGGCGGCCTCGACCCTGTGCAAGACCGCGGTGGGCGAGTTTCCGGCCCGGGTCGCCGAGGTCGAGCGTCTCTCCGAGGACAGCTTCGAGCTAGTTGTCGATCTCAATGAAGGCGAGGGGTTGGTCTTCCTGCCGGGCCAGTACGTCAACATCCAGGTCCCGGGCAGCGACGAGACACGCTCCTACTCGTTCAGCTCGCTGCCCGGCGAGCGCCGCGCGACCTTCCTCATCCGCAACGTGCCGAACGGCCTGATGAGCGGCTATCTCAGCGGTGCGGCCAAGCCCGAGGACGCCCTGACTCTGACCGGGCCGATGGGTAGCTTCTACCTGCGCGAGGTCAGACGCCCGGTGCTGATGCTGGCCGGCGGTACCGGCCTAGCGCCGTTCCTGGCCATGTTGCGCCAGCTGCAGGAGCAGGGCTGCGACCAGCCGGTGCGGCTGCTCTACGGCGTGAACGTCGACGATCACCTGGTCAAGCTCGACGAGCTCGACGGCTTCGTCGAGGCGCTGCCCGACTTCGCCTACACCACGGTGGTCGCCGATGCGGCGAGCGAGCACATGCGCAAGGGCTACGTGACCCACCACATGGCCCCCGAGCTGCTGCACGACGGCGAGGTCGACGTCTACCTATGCGGGCCGCCGCCGATGGTCGATGCGGTGCTCGCCCACTTCCGCGAGCAGGGCATCGCCCCGGCCAGCTTCCACTACGAGAAGTTCGCCCCGAGCCTGGCCCCGCAAGACGCCAAGAAGGAGGCGGTGGCATGAGCGCCCGATTCCAGGACCAGACGATGGTGATCACCGGCGCCGCTCAGGGCATCGGTAAGCGCGTCGCCGAACGTGCCGGGGCCGAGGGCGCCCGGCTGGCGCTGGTGGACCGCGCCGAGCACGTCGAGCGGGTGGCGGCCGAGCTGCGCGAGGCGGGCATCGAGGCGATCGCCATCCAGGCCGACCTGGAGGCGTGGGAAGGCGCCGAGGGAACGATGCGCCAGGTGCAGGAGCACTATGGTCGGCTCGACGTGCTGATCAACAACGTCGGCGGCACCATCTGGGCCCAGCCCTACGCCCACTACACGCCCGAACAGATCGAGGCCGAGGTGCGCCGCTCGCTGTTTCCCACCCTGTGGTGCTGTCGCGCGGCGCTGCCCTATCTGCTGGCGAGCCAGGGCAACATCGTCAACGTCTCCTCGGTGGCCACCCGCGGCATCAACCGGGTGCCCTACGCCGCGGCCAAGGGCGGGGTCAACGCCATGACCGTGGCGCTGGCCTTCGAGTACGCCGAGTACGGCATTCGCGTCAACGCCACCGCCCCCGGCGGTACCGAGGCGCCGCCGCGGCTGACGCCGCGCAACAGCGCCGAGCCCAGCGAGCAGGAGAAGGCGTGGTACCAGCAGCTGATCGATCAGACCAAGGCCACCAGCTTCATGGGGCGCTACGGCACCCTCGACGAGCAGGCCGGCCCGATCCTGTTTCTGGCATCCCGCGATGCCAGCTACATCACCGGTAGCGTGGTGCCGGTGGCAGGCGGCGACAGCGGCTGAGCGATACCGTCGCGCCATTCACCCACCTGCTCGCACCCACCCAACGACAACAACAGTCCCCTGGAGCACACCGTGAAACATATCGAGAAAGGCACGAGCCTGAAGCGCCTACCCGGCGATTTCATCCGCGACCTGACGCCCGAGAATGCCAGCGCCGGTCTGGTGGCCGGCGTGTTCGGCCTGAGCGCCGGCGTCATCCATATCAGCGCCGGCACCGCGGCCGGCCTGGATTCTTCCTTCATCATGATCTGGGTGATCAGTTACCTGATGATCAACGGCCTGTTCGGCCTGCTGGTGCCGAGCTACTACCGGCTGCCCCTGCCCATGGCAAACTCGATTCCCGGCGCGCTGCTGTTCGCCGCCGTGATCCCGGTGGTGGGGCTCGAGGCCGCCCTGGGCGCGACCCTGATCGCCGGCGCCATCTCGCTGGTGGCCGGACTCACCGGGGTAATGGCCACGGTGATGCGGCTGATCCCGATGCCGATCGTGATGGGCATGATCGCCGGCGTGCTGCTGAGCTTCGGCACGCGCATGGTCGGCTCGCTGGACGACGCCCTGCTGCCGGCCGCGATCATGATCCTGAGTTTCTTCCTGGCGGCGCGGCTGTTTCGTCGCGTGCCGCCGCTGCTGGTGGCCATGGGCGCGGGCATCGCCTACCTGATGGCCACCGGCGTCGACTTCTCCGGCATCCAGGCCACGGTGCGCTTCCCCGAATTCGTCGTGCCCGAGTTCACCCTGGGCGCCTTCCTCGCCTACGGCCTGCCGCTGGCGATCATTCTGGTGGGGATGGAGACCCCGGCCGGCGTCGGCCTGGTCAAGGGCATGGGCTACGACAAGGTACCGGCCAACGGCATCACCGCGGTGGGCGGCCTGGGCACCATGATCTCCTCGTTCTTCAACCTGCACAGCACCTGTATCGCCGCGCCGATGACCGGCATCTGCTCCTCGCCGGAAGCCGGCGAGCGCGACAAGCGCTGGGTGGCGGCGGTGATCACCGGGGCCATCTTCGTGGTGTGCGCGCCCTTCTACGGCTACGTGGTCAGCCTGATCGAGGCCACCCCGGGCTACTTCATCGCCATCATCGCCGGCCTGGCGCTGGTCCGCGTGCTGACCTCGGCGCTGGCCATCGCCTTCTCCGGCAAGAAACACGAGATGGGCGCGCTGTTCGCCTTCCTGATCGCCGCCTCGGGGATCCAGATCCTCGGCATCGGCGCCTCGTTCTGGGCACTGGTGCTGGGGGTGCTGATCTCGATGATCTTCGAGACCAAGGACTTCGAGTTCATCGTCAAGCGCGAGACCGCCGCGGCGCGCTAGCGTAGCGGCCGTATGTCCTCCATTGGTCCGCGTGCGATCCGTCGCCGCGGGCCTTTTTTCCCGTTTCGACTCTCCATTCCACTCACGCGAGGTGAACCATGTCATTGCGCCAGGACTGGTCGCTGTCGGCCGTGACCGCCGGCTTCGTGGCGGTGCTGATCTCCTACGCCGGCCCGCTGGCGATCTTCTTCCAGGCCGCGCAGAGCGCGGACATCTCCGCCCAGATGATGAGCTCCTGGGTGTGGGCGATCTCCATCGGCGCCGCGGTGTCGGGTATCGGCCTGAGTCTGTGGCTCAAGGTGCCGGTGATCACCGCCTGGTCGGCGCCCGGCACGGCGCTGTTGGTCACGCTGTTTCCCGGGCTGTCGTTGAACGAGGCGGTGGGGGCCTATCTCACCGCCGCCTTGATCGTCTTCGCGGTGGGGGTGAGCGGCACCTTCGACCGTCTCATCGCCTTGATACCTCCCGGCATCGCCGCGGCGATGATGGCCGGCATCCTGTTCCAGTTCGGCCTTGGCGTGTTCACTTCACTGGAGAGCTCGCCGGCCCTGGCCATGGGTATGCTCGCCGCCTACCTGGTGTTCAAGCGGCTCTTCCCGCGCTACTTCCTGGTGCTGTTGCTGCTGGTCGGGATCGTGCTGGCGGTAGGGCTGGAGGGCGCCAGCCTGGCAGGCGTTTCATGGCAGCTGGCCGCGCCCGCGCCGATTCGCCCCGAGTGGACGCTGAGCGCCACCCTGAGCCTGGCGCTGCCGCTGGCGCTGGTCAGTCTCACCGGCCAGTTCCTGCCGGGCATGGCGATCCTGCGCGGCGCCGGCTACGCCACCCAGGCCCGGCCGATCCTCACCGTCACCAGCCTGGTGTCGATGCCGATGGCGCTGTTCGGTGGCATCACCACGGTGGTGGCGGCCATCACCGCGGCGCTGTGTACCGGCAGGGCGGCCCACCCCGACCCCGCCAGGCGCTATGTGGCCGGGGTGGCCAACGGCGTGTTCTATCTGTTCGGCGCGCTGTTCTCGGGCAGCATCGTGCTGCTGTTCACCTCGCTGCCGGTGACCTTCGTCGCCCTGCTGGCGGGACTGGCGCTGATCGGGGCGATCAGCGGCAACCTCAGTGCCGCGGCGGCCGAGAAGCAGCACCTCGAGGCCTCGATCATCACCTTCCTGGCCACCGCCTCGGGGATGAGCCTGTTCGGTCTGGGCTCGGCCTTCTGGGGTGTGGCGATCGGCTGTGCGGCTTACCTGATCCTGCATCGGCCGTGGGCGCTGCCGCGGGAGCGGGCGGTGGCCGTCGACGAAAAGACGTGATTGCTCCGCATGAGAAATTCGGCCAATGTCGAGGCATGACTGCCGAACGTCGGCCTGAAACCTCAGCATGTGCGTGGCGCCTATGCTTGATCGAGCTGCTCCCGAGAATTCGGCCTGGAATCCCGGCCTCGAGGCCGACCTGCCCAGGCGCTACCAGCCCCTGGAAACCATCCATCGCGAGGAGAACGTCTCTACCCGGCTGGCCGAGATCCCCGAACTGAGAGCCCTCACCGGCCTCGAGGAGGAGGAGCTGGTGGCGTTTCGCGCCGAGCGTCTGGTGCTGCACGAGCTGATCGTGCGGGTGACCGCCGATATCCGAGTGGCCGAGGGGGAAGAGGAGGAGATGCTGGGGCGCAACTTCCGCCGCATCACCCTGCAGATCCTCAGCGGCTACCTGCTGCCCCACATGCCGGCGCTGCGTCAGGCCTTCGACGAGCTCTACGCGACGATCCGGACCGGAGTGGGGCAGATCCTGGAAGCGGCCTTCGCGGTCGAGCCGGAAGCGGCCGAGCCCGAGCCGGTCTCGCTGCTGACCCGCTGGCTGGGCAGGCGCCCGGCGCCGCAGCGGCAGGCCGACCGCCGTACCCTGGAGGAGCGCCACCATGATGCCATCCAGGGCATCAAGCAGCGAGGGCTGGCCGCCCAGGACGAACTCGAACAGGCCATCTACAAGAGCGCCTATCGGGTGATGAGTTCGATTGCCGCGGTCCATGGCCATATCGGCGTGGACCGCGAGGTGCTGACCACGCTGATCGCCCGTCACGCCTGCAACGACTACGGCAGCCGTGAGATCGGCAACCTGCTGGCGCCGCACGTCGAGCGGGCCATCGAGCAGGAGGGCTACGCCCGGGTGCCACTCGCCGACGAGCCGGTTCTGATCAGCCTCAAGGGCGCCTCGGCGGCCGGCAAGAGTTCCCTCCGCCACCTGCTGCGATACACCCTGCAGGATCTCGGTATCCCGCCGGAGCAGTACGGCACCATCACGCCCGATATCTGGCGCCGCCTGCTGCTCGACTACGAGACCCTGGGCGAGGCCTACAAGTACGCCGGTCGCCTGGCGGGCAAGGAGGTCAAGCTGATCGACGCCAAGCTGGACCGTTACATTCGCGACAAGGCGCAGCGGGACCGCACCATTCCCAACCTGCTGATCGACCGCTTTCGCTTCGACAGTTTCTCCTCCGACACGGTGCCGCGGCTGCTGGATGGCACTTACGCCAAGTACGTCTCCACCATGCACATGTACTTCATCATCACCCCGCCGGAGGCCACGGTGGAGCGGGGCTGGCTGCGCGGGCTGGAGCGCGGGCGCTACAAGGCGGTGTCGGATTTCCTGGGGCACTGTGTGGAGGCCTACGACGGCATGCCCAGGGTGTTCTTCAAGTGGATGGACAGCCCGCGGCCACGCTTCAAGTACGTGTTCCTCGACAACGGCGTGCCCCGGCACACCCCGCCGGAGGTCGTCGCCCACGGCACCCGCGAAGTGCTGCACGTGCTGGACCCTGTGGGCCTGGTCAACCTCGACCGCTACAAGAAGATCAACACCACGGCGACGTGTCCGGATGAGGTCTATCCCGCCGGCGACACCCTGGCAGTGGCCGCCAACTGCACCTTCCTCAAGCAGTGCCTCGCCAAGGTGCCGGAGGTGCGTTTCGCCGACCGCGCCAGCGGCAAGGTCTACCTGAGCGCCACCGCGGGCCGCTTCACGGTGGAGGACGCTGCACTGCTACGCACCAAGCGGCAGGACCCGGAGCTTACGGCGCTGTTTGCGGCGCTGGGTGTGTCCGAGGGGGAGTGAAATTCAGCCCTGGGCTGGGCCGGCGGGAGCGTCCAGGCTCTCGACCAGCTCGATCAGATTGCAGAGTGCCGGGGAGTCGTTGCCGGGCCGCCAGGCGAACCACAGCGGCATGGCGCAGGCGTCGAGCTCCGGCAGGTGCAGGAAGCGGATCCCCGGCATGGGGTGATGACTGCTGGCGGCGGGCAGAATGGCGATGCCGAGCCCCGCGGCCACCATGCTCAAGATGGCGATGTTGTCGGCGCCATACTGCACCACCCGGGGGTGGAAGCCTAGACGCTGGAAGTGGGCCTGCATGCGATCGAAGTAGACCGGCGAAGCGCTGCGAAACCCCCACACGAACTCGGCGTCGGCCAACTGCTCCAGCCTCGTCGGCGGGACCTCGGCCCAGGAAGAATTTGCCGGCACCGCCAGCACCAGCGAATCGTGCTGTAGCAGGCGTGTCTCCAGCCCCGGCTGGCCGCTGTCGTCGAGGTAGAGGATGCCGGCATCCAGGGTGCCCTCCCGCAGCCGCTCCAACTGCGGCCCCGAGAGCAGCGGGAAGACCTCGAAGGCAACTTGAGGGAAGCGCTCGCGATAGCGCCCGAGCAGCCCGGCCACCTGCGGTACCCACAGGTGGGTCACCGTCACGCCCAGGCTGACCTTGCCGACCACCCCCTGTCCCAGCGCGGTGAGGCGTGCCTTGAGCCGGGTGCGGCGGTCGAGCAGCTGCTGTGCTTCCTCATAGAGCGCCTGGCCGGCCACCGTCAGGCGTATGCCGCGGGCATGCCGCTCGAACAGCCGCGTCTCCAGGTCCTCTTCCAGCAGGTGAATCTGACGGGTCAGGGCGGGCTGGGCGACATGCACGCGACGGCTGGCGGCGGAAATGGAGCCGGCCTCGACGACGGCGACAAAGTAGTGCAGTTGGCGGAATTCCATCGGCTCCGATACCTGAATGGCATGGCTTTCATCGATTATTGGTATTTTTCCTATGGATTCCCAGCGCGGATAGTGGCATGACTGATAGTGCGACAGCGGGAGAGACCGGTCCGTGAGCTGCGGCACCGGCGCCGAAGGAGCAACTGCCCCGGAAACTCTCAGGCCACAGGACCGCTTCGCATCACTGATTCCGAAGAGCGGCCGACGACTGCGTCCGTCGGCACACCGAAGGAGCAAGCGGGCGTTGCGCGCGTGAATCTCTCAGGTTCCATGACGGATGGGGTGCTCGTTGCCGGCTGGCGGCGAGTTCGACCCGACGCGTCTGGAGAAACGCAATGCAACGTATCGCCGTCATCGGCGGTGGCATCACGGGTGTCACCACCGCCTACGCGCTGCTCAAACGCGGCCTGGACGTCACGCTCTACGAGCGCAACCGCTATGCAGCCATGGAGACCTCCTTCGCCAACGGCGGCCAGCTGTCGGCCTCCAATGCCGAGGTGTGGACTCACTGGCCCACGGTGCTCAAGGGGCTGCGCTGGATGCTGCGAGCCGATGCGCCCCTGCTGGTGAATCCCCGGCCTACCTGGCACAAGCTGAGCTGGTTCGCCGAGTTCATCGCCGCCATTCCCCGCTATGCCGACAACACCACGGAGACGGCACGCCTGGCGATCGCCGCCCGGGAGTATCTCTACCGCTGGGCGCGCGACGAAGAGATCGAGTTCGACCTCGAGCGGCGGGGCATTCTGCACATCTACCGCGACCGGGCGAGCTTCGAGCATGCGGCCAGAGTCACCAGGTTGCTGGCGAATGGCGGGCTCGAGCGGCGGCCGGTGACGCCCGAGGAGATGCGCGCCATCGAGCCGAATCTGGCCGGCGACTACCATGGCGGCTTCTTCACCGAGAGCGACGCCACGGGCGACATCCACAAGTACACCCAGGGCCTGGCGGCTGCCGTCGAGCGTCGCGGCGGGAGCATTCGCTACGGCCAGGACGTGTCCGGCGTCGGGGCCGATGCCGGCGGAGCCTGGGTCGACGTGCAAGGCGAGCGGGCGGCGTACGACGGCCTGGTAGTGTGCGCCGGTGTGGCGAGTCGTGGCCTGGCGGCCAGTCTCGGCGACCGTCTCAACGTCTATCCGGTGAAGGGCTACTCGATCACTGTGCATCTCGACGACGCGGCCTCTCGAGATGCGGCGCCGATGGTGAGCCTGCTGGACGACGAGGCCAAGCTGGTCACCAGCCGGCTGGGCGCCGAGCGTTTCCGCGTGGCCGGCACCGCCGAGTTCAACGGCCTCGACCGCGATATCCGTCACGACCGAATTCGTCCGCTGATCGACTGGGTCGAACGCTGCTTCCCCGGCGTCGGTACCCGGCGGGTCGTACCCTGGGCGGGGCTGCGCCCCATGCTGCCCGACATGATGCCGCGGGTGGGAAGAGGGCGGCAGCCACGGGTGTTCTACAACACCGGCCATGGCCATCTGGGCTGGACGCTGTCGGCGATCACCGCCGAGCTGGTGGCTGACTCCGTGATGGTGGCCAGAACGGAGCAGGTACGCCCCAGCCTGGCTCAGTAACCGCTCCGCGCGGCTTCAGAACGGAAGCCTTCCACGAGCCATGCCGTAATGGCATGGCTCGCATTCCAAATCCCTATTTTTTCGATCGTGCCGTCTGTCCCATAGTCAGGAGACAACCCACAACAAGACTCGCTGCGGCGAGCTGGACTCTCCCGATGACCAAGACCTACCATCTCCTGACGGGGCTGCACTTCGCGCTCTGCACCCTGGCCATGATCTGGCCCGGTGCGCTGATTGCCAACCGCATCGAGCCCATCGTGCTGGGGCTACCCTTCCTGTTCTTCTGGTACATCCTGTGGATGCTGGTGCTGTTCGCCGGCATGTGGCTTGCCTACGTCGTACGTCACGGAGGCGGCCGTCATGACTGATTCGCTGATCGTGGTCGGTATCACCCTGACCTATCTCGCCATGGTGCTGTGGGTGGGTCTGCGCGCCCGCGGTCAGCAGAGCTCGAGCCTCGAGGGCTATGTGGCCGGCGGACGCCACGTCGGCGTGGTGATCCTGTTCTTCATCCTCGGTGCCGAGATCTTCTCCGCCTTCGCCTTCCTCGGTGCGCCGGGCTGGGCCTATCAGCACGGCTCGCCGGCCTTCTACATTCTCGCCTACCTGGCGCTGGTGCCGATCACCATCTGGGCGATGGGGCCTCGGGTCGCCGAGCTGGGCCGCCAGAAGGGCTATCTGACCCAGGGCGACATGATCGCCGACCATTACCGGAGCAAGGCGCTGGGTATCCTGGCCGGCACCATCGGCGTGCTGGCGCTGGTGCCCTATCTGACCATCCAGATCGCCGGGGCCGGGCTGCTGTTCCAGGCCGCCACCGATGGGCTGATTCCCTTCTGGCTCGGCGCCCTGCTGGCCTTCATGGTGGTGGCGGCCTACGTGTTCTGCAGCGGTCTGAGCGGCATCGGCTGGACCAACCTGGTACAGGGCATCATGATGATCGCCATCGCCTGGTTTCTGGGCCTGGCCGTGTCGCAGCGCCTCTACGGCGGGGTCGGCGAAATGTTCCTCCAGCTCCAGCAGGCGGCGCCCGAGTACCTGACCATGCCCGGCGCCAGCGGCATGAGCTGGGGTTACTTCAGCACCGCGGTACTGGTCAGCGCCTTCGGCGGGGCCATGTGGCCGCATCTGTTCATGAAGTTCTACTCCGCCGACAGCGGCCGCACCCTGCGCAAGGTCAGCGTCTTCTATCCGCTCTACGCCTACCTGCTGGTACCGCTGCTGTTCATCGGCTTTGCCGGCGTGCTGGTGTTCGCCGACGAGCCGCTGGCGCGCTCGGATACCGTGCTGCTGCGCATGGTCATGGACGTGGCCAATTTCTCCCCCTGGGTGATCGGGCTGATGCTCTCCGGTGCGCTGGCGGCGGCCATGTCCACCGGCGCCAACCTGGCCCATACCGCGGCCATCGTACTGGTACGCGATGTGCTGGGGCCCACCGTGATGCAGCGCGCCAGTGAACGGACCGTGGTCAGCGCCACCCGCTGGAGCGTGGTCGGGCTGTCGCTGATCGCCTATCTCTTCGCCCTGGCCAATCCTGCTTCCCTGGTATTGCTGCTGCTCGGCGCCTACGGACTGATCGTACAGCTCTTCCCCATGGTGATCGGCGCCCTGTTCCTGCCGCGACTGCGTCGCACCAGCGTCATGGCGGGCGCCCTGGTGGGCAGCCTGGCCTATCTGCTGATGGACTTCGTCTGGAGCTCGCCGCTGGGCTGGCATGCCGGCGTATGGGCGATGCTGCTCAACGTGGGTGTGGTAGCGGCCTGGCAGGGGCTATCCCGCTCGGCTCGCCATGGCCACCCCTTATCCAGCACTCCAAGTCACTGAACCGCCACGGAGGCCATGATGACGATCTTATCCCCAACTCGGGACCTCAAGGGCGCCGTTCGCGCCCAGGTGGAGGCTGGCTTCGATGAGGTACAGGCGCTTTACCGCCAGCTGCACCGCTACCCCGAGCTGCCCTTTCAGGAGCACAAGACCAGCGCTCGCCTCGCCGAGGCGCTGGAGAGCCTGGGGTTCGAGGTGACCCGCGGCGTGGGCGGCACCGGTGTCGTGGCCCTGCTGCGCAACGGCGAGGGCCCCACCGTGATGCTGCGCGGCGACATGGATGCTCTGCCCATCGAGGAGCGCACCGGGCTCGAGTTCGCCAGTCGGGAGAGCGCCGAGAACGCCCAGGGCGAGCGGGTGCCGCTGATGCACGCCTGCGGCCATGACCTGCACAGCAGCTGCGTGGTCGGTGCCGCCGGTGTGATGGCAGCATTGAGAGAGCGCTGGAACGGCACCCTGATGCTCATCTGCCAGCCTGCCGAAGAGATCTTCGGTGGTGCCAGGGCCATGCTCGACGACGGCCTTTACGAGCGCTTCGCCCGGCCGGACGTGGTGCTGGGCCAGCACAACATGCCGGCGCTGGCCGGCACGGTCGGGCACATTGCCGGCCGCGCCATGGCCGCCTGCACCAACCTGGCGGTGACGATTCACGGCGCCGGCGGGCATGGCTCCATGCCCGCCCAGACGGTGGACCCGGTGGTGATCGCCGCTCACGTGGTCACTCGCCTGCAGACCATCGTCGCTCGTGAAGTGCCGCCGGAGGAGACGGTGGTGGTCACCGTCGGCAAGCTGCAGGCCGGCACTCAGGCCAACATCATCCCCCATTCGGCCGAGCTCGAGATCAACGTGCGCAGCTTCGACGACACCCTGCATCGCCAGGTGGTAGCCGCCATCGAGCGCATCGTACGCGCCGAGTGCGAGGCCGGGCGCTCGCCGAGGCCGCCGGAGTTCCGTGTGCTGAACGAGACCATCGCCCTGCACAACGACCCCGTGGCAGTCGACCACGTGCGCCGGGCTCACGCCGGGCACTTCGGGCCGGAGCGTCTCTACGAGATGCCACGGCTCAACGGCAGCGAGGATTTTCCCTTCTTCGGCAATGCCGAGGCCGGCGGGTTCGGCGGCGAGGACATTCCCTACGTCTACTGGTTCATCGGCGCGACGCCGGCCGAGCGCTGGGCCGATACGCCCGGGGCGAGCGTGGTCGACAAGGTGCGCCACCTCGAGATGCCGCACTCCCCCTACTACTTCCCGGGCAATCCCGAGACCCTGCGCACTGGCATCGAGGCGCTGGCGGCGGCAGCGCTGGCCTATTTGGGCGAGTAAGGGCGAGGTGCGGCCCGCCGCACAAGGCGAAAGTGACCGGGCCCGCCATCGAGATCAGATCAGCATGGCGGGCCCGGACGCTTTCAGGAAGATGAACGCTACCGTCACAGCACCCCCTTGGCCTTGGCGGTATGCGTGGCGATGGCGTCCATCAGCGGCGGCGAGAGGCAGTCGTAGGGCGGCAGGCCCAGCTCCTGCAGCCGTGAGCGTACTGCGCCCATGTTCTGCGGGTCGGCGCCGGACTCGATGATCGACGAGACGAAGGCGGCGAACTCGGGGCCGGCCCAGCCCTCGTCATGGGACAGCTCGGTGTGGATGAAGTCGAGCCCGTGGAAGGGGTGGCTGGTGTTCTCGATGCGGCCGTACATGTGCACACCGCAGCCGGTGCAGGCATGGCGCTGAATGGCCGCGGCCGGATCGACCACCTGGAGCTTCTCCTCGTGGGCGGTGACCTTGAGCTTGTCGCGGGGCACCACGGCCACCATCGAGAACAGCGCGCCCTCGGGCTTCCAGCACTTGGTGCAGCCGCAGACATGGTTGTGGGCGCACTGGGCGTCGATCGTCACCTCGACCCGGTCGCTCGGGCAGTGGCAGTGAAGCTTGCCACCGGTGAAGCTGTCGCTGCCGCGCTTGACGCCGTCGTCCACGGCGGGATGGATGTGAACGTTGTGGTGGCTCATGGTGGGTTGACTCCCCTGTGTTGTCGTTTTTTCGGGGTTTCTCGTCGCAGGTGGCGGTCGGGGCGTGCTCTGTGTCGCAGTTGCAGGCTTGCCGCCGAACCAGCGCTGGATGATGTCCATCAGGCTCATGCTGCCTCCTTGTCCCTTGGACGTGTATCGCTCTTGTGACGCTTTCGCGCGACTTTCAATAATGGAGTACCGTACGAATGCTCTTGCCCGCATGCAGCAGCTCGAACGCCTCGTTGATCTGCTCGAACGGCATGTCGTGGGTGATGAACTCGTCGATCTTGATCTCGCCATCCATGTAGCGCTGCACGTAGCCGGGCAGCTCGCTGCGTCCCTTCACCCCGCCGAACGCCGAGCCACGCCACACCCGCCCGGTGACCAGTTGGAACGGCCGCGTCGAGATCTCCTCGCCGGCCCCGGCCACGCCGATGATTACCGACTCGCCCCAGCCCTTGTGGCAGCACTCCAGCGCCGAGCGCATCACGTTGACGTTGCCGATGCACTCGAAGGAGTAGTCGACCCCGCCGTCGGTCATGTCGACGATCACCTGCTGGATCGGATCGGAATGCTCCTTGGGATTGACGAAGTCGGTGGCGCCGAACTGGCGCGCCAGGTCGAACTTGTCCGGGTTGACGTCGATGGCGATGATGCGGCTGGCCTTGGCCATCTGCGCGCCCTGGATCACCGCCAGGCCGATGGCGCCGAGGCCGAACACGGCGACGGTGGAGCCCGGCTCCACCTTGGCGGTGTTGAGCACCGCGCCGATGCCGGTGGTCACGCCGCAGCCGAGCAGGCAGATCTTGTCCAGCGGCGCCTCCTTCGAGACCACCGCCAGGGAGACCTCGGGCAGCACGGTGTATTCGCTGAAGGTCGAGCAGCCCATGTAGTGGTGCAGCATCTTGCCGTCGAGCGAGAAGCGCGAGGTGCCGTCGGGCATCAGCCCCTGGCCCTGGGTGGCGCGCACCGCCTGACACAGGTTGGTCTTGCCCGAGCGGCAGAACTTGCACTTGCCGCACTCGGCGGTATACAGCGGAATGACGTGATCGCCGGGCTTGAGGCTGGTCACCCCTTCGCCCACTGCCTCGACGATGCCGGCGCCCTCGTGGCCCAGCACCGAGGGGAACAGCCCTTCGGGGTCGGCGCCGGAGAGGGTGAAGGCGTCGGTGTGGCACACGCTGGTGGCCTTGATCCGTACCAGCACCTCACCGGCCCTGGGGTCCTGGACGTCGATCTCGGTGAGTTCGAGGGGTTGGCCCGCGGCCATGGCAACGGCGGCGCGAGATTTCATCGGCAGGTCTCCCTGGTTTGTTGTGATATGGGGCGCTGCGGCGCCCGTCATGGGATGACGCTGATGTCAGTCTAGGTGAGCCGAGGCGAGGCGATTGTGGCGCAGTGGCATAACAGAGTTGCTGGTGGGCAACATTCTCGTAACAAGTGTTACGGGTGGGCTGCGCTCGGGTCATGCAGCCACCAGCGCTGCGCCAGGCGACCCTCGGCGATGGCGCGGGCCATTGCCGTGAGTTCGTCGCCATGCAGTGAGGTCAGGGCCTGGCTTTCGGCTTCCCACGGCAGGGGCTGCCAGGCATCCGCCTGTGGCTGGCGGCGCAGCGCCTGCCACAGGCGGCTCAGGGCCTCGGCATGGGTTTCGGGCGGGCCGGCGGCGGCAAGCAGGGCGCGTTTGCGGTTTGCCATCGCCGTTTCGTCGAGGCGCGCCAGCGCTTCGCCCTGGTGGGCCAGGAATTCGCCGATGGCCTGGCGTAACGCGTCCACCCCCGTGCCTGGCGACTGCACCACGTAGCCCAGCCGCGGGTAGCCCGCCGCTTCGCGGTAGCGTACCGCCGCCACGTAGCCGAGCCCACGTTGCTGGCGCATCTCCTGATGAAAGGCGGCATCGTGACACTGGGCCAGCAACTGCAGCAGCCAGCGGCTTTGGGGCGTGTCGTCCGGGCCGGCAATCTCGAGCATCACGGCATGGTCGTCTGCCTGCGCTGAGAGCCAGTGTGTCTCTGCGGTTGCCTCCTGCGCTGTGTCGTCGTTCCGTCGGCGTGCCGCCAGCCGCCGCAGCAGGGTCCCGGCTGCCTGGGTGTCGGTGTCCCCGTACACCCAGGCGAGCGGCTGGCGGCTCTGCTGGCCGGGCGTGCCGGGCGGTGGCAGGGTTTCCAGACGTGCCAGCATACGCTGGGCCAGCAGTCCCTTGGGCGCTTCGTCGCGGGGCCGCGTCACCGTCTCGGGCCAGCATGCGACGGCCAGCTCCACCAGGGCATCCAGCCGTTCGGCCGGGCCCGTGGCGATCAACCAGTCGCCGCGAACGTCGCCGTCGCAGCGGAGCTGCAGGCCATTGGCGGCGGCGGCCTGACGCAGCGGCAGGGCGTTCTGCCGCCACTGGGCCAGGCGTGCGGTCTGGCGTGCGAGCGAGGCGGACCAGCCCAGGCAGAACCAAGCCGGCGGTGCGCCGGGCAGCTGCAGCGGATCGCCGGCCCAGAGCTGAAATCCCACGCCCTGATTCAGCAGGTGTGGGTCGGGTTCATCAGCGCTCGGTCGTAGGGTGCGGGCCGGCAGCGCGGGGGCCGCGCGCCAGGGCAACGGCAACTCTGTCTCTGACAGCGGCTGCGGGTGCCAGACCGTGCCGGTTTCGGTCAGGCGCTTCCAACTGCCGGGGGCATGGGGAGATTGCCACAGCAGCCGGCACTGCTCGGTGGCGAGCCAGGGCAGCAGGGCTTCCGGCGGCGCTGCCTGGTCATCGCTGCCACGGTCGCTGCTGCTGCCCGAACCGGCCAGACGGCAGGCGCACCGGCGGGGCCAGACATCCAGCTCGACGGCGGCGGGGGGGCGTGTGGCCAACGGCGAGACGAGGGCCCGCTCGAGCGCCGTGCGGCAGGCGGCGAGCAGCGTCTGCACGCTCTCTTCGTCGGGTGCCGGTGCCAGGCGCAGCGCCAGGGCCGCTCCGGTGCCTCGTGGGGTGAGCGTCACGTCGAAACTGTCGAGCTCCACGGCGGCCTGCAGCGTGGCGGCCAGCCGTCCGTCGGCCAGTCGCGCGGCCACGCCGGAGAGCCAGTCGCTGTGGCTGGCATCGAGCTCGCCGGGCAGTGGCCAGAACAGCTCCAGCGCCGACGTGCCGGGCGTGGCCTGGGGCGAATGCCAGGCCACGCCGCCAGGCTCGCCCCAGCGCCAGGTGCGATGAAGCGGTGAGGGGTCGCCTATGGGTAGCGCCGCGCCGTGGCGCGCGAGCAGCTCGAGCTGTGCTTCGAGCGGCAGCGGCCCCAGCATGGCCAGCGCCATGCGGCCGCTGCGGTAGTGACGAGCGTGAAAGTCGCTGAGCCGGGAGACCAGGTGAGCCGCATCGTCGCCCAGGCTCTTGCGGTTGCCGGCGTGGCAGAGCCGGGCGGGGTGGCCTTCACGACAGAGCCGGCCAAGTGCCGCCAACCGGTGCAGATCGGGGTCGGCCAGCCGGGCGCGGAACTCCGCGTCGAGTACCTCTACTTCCCGGGCGATGGGTTCGGGAACCAGCCGGGGCCGGGCCAGCATGTCCACCAGTCGGGCGAGGCCCTCATCGGTCTCGTGCGGCGGCAGGTGCAGGTGTACGTCGGTAACGGTGTCGTCGGTACGTGCGTTGTAGCGCCCGCCCCGCTCGCCGACCCAGCGCGCCAGCTCGCCTGCCTCGGGATAGCGGGTCGAACCAAGGAACAGGGCATGCTCGAGCAGGTGGGCCAGGCCGCGGCAGTCGTCGGGCTCGTCCAGGTAGCCCACTCCCACCGCGCCGACCAGGCGCTGCAGGCGCGCGTTGGGCACTTCCGCCGCAGCGATCCACAGCCCGCTTGGCAGTTGCACCTCCTGCAAGCGGCTGCCCGGCGGCAGCCCCGCGCGGCGGGCCGCGTCATCGTCGAGAGGGGGCGGGGCGTTCATTGGCGACAGAACACTCGCGACTCATGCACGTTGCGCAGGGTCAGCGCCTCGATGGCGCGGGTGGCTGTGTCGGCCTCGCGGCGGGCGGCTTCGATCAAATGATGATCCGGCGACAGCGAGCAGACCGGGTCGGTGGCCGCGGCATCGCCGGTGAGCAGGTAGGCTTGGCAGCGGCAGCCGCCGACGTCCTTGTGGCGCTCGTCACAGCTGCGACAGGGCTCCTGCATCCAGGCGTCGCCGCGGTAGCGGTTGAACGGCTCGCTGTCGTACCAGATCTCCCTGAGACCCCGGTCACGCACGTTGGGAAACGTCATCGGCAGCATGCGCGCGCTGTGACAGGGCAGCACCGCGCCGTCCGGGGCCACGGTCATGAAGATCGAGCCCCAGCCGCCCATGCACGCCTTGGGGCGCTCGCCGTAGTAGTCGGGCACCACGAACAGCAGGCGCATGTCACGACCGCGCTCGGCCAGACGCTCGCGCCAGCGCGCGGTGGTGGCCTCGGCGGCCTCGAGCTGGGCACGGCTCGGCAGCAGGCCCTCGCGGTTGAGGTGGGCCCAGCCGTACATCTGGCAGTTGGCCAGCTCCACCGCGTCGGCACCCAGCTCGTCGCACAGGGCGATGATTTCGTCGATGCGGTCGATGTTGTGCCGGTGCAGCACCACGTTGAGCACCATGGGGTAGCCGGCGGCCTTGACCGCCCGCGCCATGGCCAGCTTCTTGGCATGGGCCTTGGGCGAGCCAGCCACGGCTGCCGCCACGTCCGGGTCGGCGGCCTGCAGGCTGATCTGGATATGGTCGAGCCCGGCCTCGCGCAGCGCCTCGATGCGCGCCTCGTCGAGACCGAGCCCGGAGGTGATCAGGTTGGTATAGAAGCCGAGCCGGCGTGCCTCGGCCACCAGCTCTTCCAGGTCGCGACGCACCAGCGGTTCGCCGCCGGAAAACCCCATCTGCACCGCGCCCATGGCGCGGGCCTGGCGCAGCACCTCGATCCACTCCGCAGTGGTGAGCTCCTCCTGCACCGCGGCGAAGTCCAGCGGGTTGGAGCAGTAGGCGCACTGCAGTGGGCAGCGGTAGGTGAGCTCGGCGAGCAGCCACAGCGGCGCACCGGTGGCGCCGTTGACGGCGGCGGTATCGGTTCGATCAGTCATGCTGGATCCACCCTTGTCGGGCGGCATCGAGCAGGAACTCGTGGACGTCCTGTTCGATCGCCGCGGCGGGGGCATCGGGGAACTGCGCCTGCAGGTTGGCCACCAGGCTGGCCACGTCGCGCTGGCCGTCGAGCTGATTCAGGATGGCACCGGCGCTGTCGTTGAGCTGCACCATGCCTTCGGGATAGAGCAGCACGTGGCGGCCCTGGGCCTGTTCCCACTGCAGGCGCCAGCCGGGGCGCAGACGATAAACGGTGGCGGAGTCGATCGTGGCCATCACAGCCCCCTGTGGTAGACGCGTCGGTCGGTGACCGAGTGGTAGGGCGGCCGCTCGAGCTGGTAGGCCAGGGTCATGGCGTCGAGCATCGACCACAGCACGTCGAGCTTGAACTGCAGGATCTCCAGCGCGCGCTGCTGGGCAGCGGCGGTGGTGCACACGGCCAGCGCCACCTCCAGGCCGTGGTCGACGTCGCGGCGGGCCTCCTTCAAGCGCTTGCGGAAGTAGCCGTAGCCGGCCTCGTCGATCCAGGGATAGTGGGTCGGCCAGGTGTCGAGCCGGCTCTGGTGTGCCTGAGGGGCGAACAGCTCGGTGAGCGAGGAGATCGCCGCTTCCAGCCAGCTCGCCCGACGCACGAAGTTGACGTAGGCATCCACCGCGAAGCGCACGCCGGGCAGCACGTGTTCCTGAGTCCAGAGCTCGTCGCGGGAGAGGCCCACCGCCTCGCCGAGGGTCAGCCAGGCCTCGATGCCGCCGCCGTCGTCGTCATGGCCGTCGTGATCGAGCAGGCGCTGGATCCAGCGGCGGCGGGTGGCGGCGTCGGGACAGTTGGCCAGCAGCGCGGCGTCCTTCTGCGGAATCATCACCTGGTAATAGAAGCGATTGGCCACCCAGCCGCGGATCTGTTCCGGCGTGGCGCGGCCCTCGGCCATGTCGACCTGGTAAGGGTGATGGACGTGGTAATAGGCGCCCTTGGCCAGCAGGGCCTCGCGGAACGCCTCGGGGGAAAGCGCCGGAGTGCCGGGTTCCACCGTCGAGGCGGCGAAGGGGGATGCGATCGAATGCATGGAGCGCTTCCTTCTGCCAGTCAGACGTGCATGTATCGTTATTGTAGTGATGCCGTCGGCGTGTTGCGGTTCATATTGCCAGGCGCATGCCGTCGAAAGCGACTTCAATGCCGGTTTCGCTGAGCGTAGCACGCTCCGGGGAGCGCTCGTCGAGGATCGGGTTGGTGTTGTTGATATGGATCAGCACCCGGCGGGTGGAAGGCGGCAAGCGCCCCAGCTCCTCCAGCAGACCGCCCGGCCCGGCTAGGGCCAGGTGGCCCATGTCAGCGCCGGTCGACTTGCCCACCCCGGCGCGCAGCAGTTCGTCGTCGTGCCACAGAGTGCCGTCGACCAGCACGCAGTCCGCTTGGCTGAGGTAGCCGCGCACCCGCTCGTCGAGCCGACCGAGCCCTGGGGCATAGAACAGCCGCGTGCCGCGGGCCCGGTCTTCCACCATCAGGCCGATGTTGTCGCCCGGGGTCGGTGCGCCGCGGCGTGGCGAATAGGGCGGTGCGTTGCTGTCGAGTGCCACCGCGGTGAACGACAGGCCCGGACAGGCAGGCACCTCGAAGGTGGCCTCCAGATGCGCTTCATCGATACCGATGGGCCGCCAGTGCAGCCCGCCCCAGTGTTCGAGCATGGTGAACAGCGGAAAGCCGCTGCTCAGGTCCTGCTGCACGTTGGGCGTGCACCACACGTCGAAGGGGCAGCCTTCGCGCAGCGACAGCAGGCCGGTGGTGTGGTCGATCTGGGCATCCATCAACAGCACGCCCGAGATACCGCTGTCGCGGGGTATGCGCCGCGGGTGCAGCTCGGGGTTGGCGGCCAGTTGGGTACGGATGTCGGGCGAGGCGTTGCACAGCAGCCAGCGCTCACCGTCGGCGCTGATGGCAATGGATGACTGGGTACGAGGGGTTGCCTCGATGCTGCCGCTGCGCAGGCCATGGCAGAGCGAACAGTTGCAGTTCCACTGGGGATAGCCACCGCCGGCGGCGGCGCCGAGGACCAGTACGTGCATTCAGGACTCCGTGGCGAAGGTGAACCCGATAAAACGACCGGCTGACGCCCGCGAAGAGCGTCAGCCGGTCGAGTCCGTGCCGAAGGGATGGTTCAGCGATTGGAGATATATAGCGTCACTTCGAAGCCCAGACGCAGGTCGGTATAAGCAGGTTTGGTCCACATAAGAACTCCTCCACATGGGTGGATCGATGGGCATGCCCCATTCAGTAAAGCAGCTAATGGCTGCGCTACCTTGCGACCTAAGTCTAGTAAGGGCAAAGAAGATCCGTCAAAAGCCCTCGAATGAGGAGACATAGGCTCTTGAAACGCCGCGATGGCAGGGGGTTAGCACGGGTGACGCAGGATTGTTGCCCAGAGGCAATAGTCTTTTGATTGCCAGCTAAACCTAAATTAACTGATCTGACCATGCGCCTGCCGAAGTTGTGCTAGACCTGAATCTTGTCAATACCTGAAACACAACTACACAAGATGTGCCGCTTTCCCCAGGCACACCTTCAGTGAGACGGAGACAACGCCATGCTTAGGGAGACCGGTTATGCCGTAACGGCCATTAGCTTGTTGGCTGTGTCGGTGGCGCATGCCAACCAGAATCAACTCGAACTCCAGCAGAACCCGGAATACTGGGCCACTCAGCTGGGCAACTACCAGGGCAACCGCTTCAGCGAACTGGACCAGATCAACCGCGACAACGTGAGCGAGCTGCGCTCGGTGTGGCAGTTCTCCACTGGCGTGCTGCGCGGCCACGAAGGCGGTCCCCTCTATGTCGGCGATGGCCGGCTATATATCCACACCCCCTTCCCCAACAAGGTCTTCGCCCTCGATCTGGAGGACGAAGGACGTGTGGTCTGGAGCTACGAGCCGGATCAGGATTCCCGCGTCATTCCGGTGATGTGCTGCGACACGGTCAACCGTGGCCTGGCCTATGCTGACGGACGCCTGTTCCTCGGTCAGGCCGACAATACGCTGATCGCGCTGGATGCCGAGAGCGGCGAGCTGCTGTGGGACGTCAGCAACGGCGACCATACGGTCGGCGAGACCAACACCATGTCGCCGCTGGTGGTGCATGACATGGTGATCGTCGGTATCAGCGGCGGCGAATACGGTATCCGCGGTCACATGACCGCCTACAACGTCGAGACTGGCGAGATGGTCTGGCGCGGTTACTCCACCGGGCCGGACGACGAAGTGCTGATCGACCCCGAGACCACCCTGATGCTGGGCGAGCCCATCGGCGAGGCCGACCTGGGCGTCTCCACCTGGCCGGAAGACGAGTGGGAGCGCGGCGGCGGGGCACCCTGGGGCTGGGTCACCTACGACCCCGACCTCGACCTGATCTACTACGGTACCGGCAACCCCGGCACCTGGAACCCCGATCAGCGCGCCGTCGACGGCGAGCCGGCCGACAACAAGTGGGCCATCACCGTGTTTGCCCGCGATCCCAATGACGGCTCGGTCAAGTGGGTGTATCAGAAGGTGCCGTTCGACGAGTGGGACTACGACGGCGTCAACGAGAACCAGCTGATCGATGTGGAATTCGAGGGCGAGGAGCGCAAGGGCCTGGCGATCATCGACCGCACCGGCTTCGGTTTCCTGCTCGACCGCGAAACCGGTGAGCTGCTGGTGGCCGAGAAGTTCGCTCCCGAGACCAACTGGGCCGACAGCTACGACATGGAGACCGGGCGGCCCAACGTCAACGAGGATTACAGCACCTTCCGTCAGGGGGTGAACGTCAACACCACCGACATCTGTCCTACCGCGATGGGCGCCAAGAACATGCAGCCGAGCGCCTACTCGCCGCGTACCGGCCTGATCTATGCCGGGATCAACCGCATCTGCATGAACTACGAGCCCTACGAGACCGAGTACGTGGCCGGCCAGCCCTATGTGGGCGCGACCCTGACCATGATGCCGGCGCCCACCGAGAACGGCCAGATGGAAGGCCGCATGGGCAGCTTCATCGCCTGGGACCCGGTTGCCGGCGAGACCGTGTGGGAAGTCGACGAGCGTTTCGCGGTGTGGAGCGGGGCGTTGGCCACTGCAGGTGACCTGGCCTTCTACGGCACGCTCGAAGGTCACGTGAAGGCGGTGGACATCGAGAACGGCGAGGAGCTGTGGCGCTTCAAGACGCCCTCCGGGATTATCGGCAACGTCAATACCTTCATGCACGAGGGCAAGCAGTACGTGGCCGTGCTCTCCGGGGTCGGCGGCTGGGCCGGTATCGGTCTGGCGGCGGGTCTCGAGGATCCCGAAGAGGGCCTCGGTGCCGTGGGCGTGTTCTCCGCGCTGGGTGACTACACCAAGCTCGGCGGCGTGCTGACGGTCTTCGCTCTGCCCGATTGATCGGACCTGGCCCAGGGCGGGAATGGCCGCTGCCGTTCCCGCCCGTTCTCATTCACTTCGGCAGCGCGGTTGGCGGCACGTGGCCGAAGCGGTTACCAGAAGGATGTGCTGCATGACGGTATTCGCAGGTTCTCGCTATCTTTCCGTACTCCTCCTTGCCCTGGGGCTGGCTTCCACCACCCTCGCCGACGAGCATCGCGTCACCGGCGATGGACCGGGTGCCTTCGTCGTCGAGGATGGCAAGGTGGACCCCGACACCTACGAGGGTTACCTCGTCTACACCCGGGCCTGCATGGCCTGCCATGGACCCGACGGCATGGGCTCCTCGTTCGCCCCCAACCTGATTCGTGCGGCCGAGCGGCGCGGCTGGGAGAACTTCGCCGGCACCATCGCCTCGGGACGCGAGGTGCAGCCCGGCCAGGTGATGCCCTCCTTCGCCGATGACCCCTACGTCATGGGTAACATTCCCAACCTCTTCAGCTACATGCGAGCGCGTGGCGAAGGCGGCCTGGGGCGCGGCCGTCCGCAGATCATCGAGTCGATGCAGGAGCAGGCAGAAGAGAACGGCGACGACGAGGCCGCTGAGGAAGCGAACGCCAAGGAGTGAGCCCGCTCCATTCGCGACATCATTTCCTGAAGCGGAGGATGCATGAGAGCAGCCTGTCGTAGCATGTTGCAGGTATTGGCCGTGGCTCTGGGGCTGACCGCCGTCGCGGCAGCCGTCGCCAATCCCCCCGAACGCCAGGAGCGCGAGGCCCTGCGGGTCTGCGCCGATGGCAACAATCTGCCCTTCAGCAACCAGGCCGGCGAAGGGTTCGAGAACCGTATCGCCGAGCTGATGGCCGAGGATCTCGGCGTGCCGCTGACCTACGTCTGGGCGCCCCAGGTCATGGGCTTCGTGCGCAACACCCTGGAGCTGCGCGTATGCGACGTGATGATCGGCGTCGTGGCGGGCTATGACTTCGTGCAGAACACCAACCCCTACTACCGTTCGGTCTATGCGCTGGTGGTACGTGAAGACTCCGAGCTCGACGCCGCCCGACTGAGCGATCCGGTCTTTGCCGGGCGTCGCATCGGCGTGGTGGCCGAGACCCCGCCGCTGGTGCCGCTGCGGCGAACCGGCGCGCGCGTTCAGGGCTACCCGCTGATGGTCGACACCCGCGTACGTGCCCCGGTGCGCGATGCCATTGCCGACGTCGCCGAAGGCGTGACCGATGGGGCGGTGTTGTGGGGGCCGCTGGCAGGCTACTACGCGGCACGCCAGGACCCGCCGCTCAAGGTCGTGCCGCTGGTCGACGACGACTCCGATGCCACCCTCGACTACCGCATCACCATGGGCGTGCGCCGCGGCGAGCCCCACTGGAAGGACTGGATCAACGACTTCATCGAGCGCCGCCAGGGGGAGATCGACGCCATCCTGCGCGAGTATGACGTGCCGCTGCTCGACCGCCGCGGCCGGCTGCTGGATACGGATGAAGGAGGTGGGGCATGAGCCGTGTACGACCATTCGCCCCCCTGCTGCTGGGTGTCGGTTTCACGCTGGCGCTGTTCGCTGCGACCGAGACCGAGGCCCAGCGCGCTGCGGCGGGACCTCCCGACTGGCCCTGCGTGCAGCGGCTCATCCCCGAACTGGCCTGGGGCACCATCTGGACCGGGCCCTCGCCGGAGGAGCTGGAGCAGGCCTGGTGGGAGGACGAGGAGGTCGGCCGGGTGGCGCGCTTTGCCACCTCGCGTGCGACGTCGGAAGAGCAGGCCCAGGCGCGGGTGCGCGAGTTCGTCGGGTCGCTGACCGAAGAGCAGGACGAGGCGGAAGTCGAACGGCGCCTGACCCTGCTCTTCGCCGGGCTGTTCGAGCTCACCAATCGCGAGCGGCGGCGCACCATCGAAGGGATTCGCAGCGCCTCCCGCGCCCAGCTGGCACGCCTGGCAACCATCTCGGCCATGGTCGACGAACTCGAGGAACGGCGCGCCGAGGAGAGCGCCGACGCCGCCGAGCTCGAGCGACTCTCCGAGGCGCTGTTCTGGGAGCAGCGCACTTTTCAGCAGCGTCAGCAGGCGCTGCCGGCCATGTGCGAGCAGCCCTATCTGCTCGAGGAGAAGCTGTCGCGCATGGTGCGCACGATCATGGCGCGGATGCCATGAAGCATCGGCTAGAGCAGCATGACAACGACAACAGCGGCAGTGCGGCTGCCTGAGGAGTCTTTATGAGTACGCTACCGCGAGCCTTTCGCTGGCTGGCGCTGGGAGGGCTGGCGCTGGGCCTGGGGTGGTCGCCCCAGGTGCCGGCCGATACGCCGGCGTCCATCGTCGTGGGGTATCTGGGTATGGAGCGCCCCGACGACCAGGAGCCGCTCTCGGTGCTCGATCCCGTGATCGACGACGAAGGGCTGCAGGGCGCTCGTCTGGGCCTCAACGACAACAACGCCACGGCCCAGTTTCTGGGTCAGGAGTTCGTGCTGCACGAAGCGGTGGTGGCTCAGGGCGGCGACGTCGGCGAGGCGCTGGAGAGCCTGGTCGAGCAGGGCGTCGAGTGGATCGTCAGTGGCCTGCCCACCGCGGCGCTCAATGAAGTGATGGCGCACCCCGCCCGCGGTGGCCGGGTGGTGTTCAACGCCTGGGCGCCGGACGACGAGCTGCGCGGCGAGGCGTGCCACCCGGAGCTCTATCACACCACGCCGAGCCGGCGCATGCTGGCTGACGCCCTGGCCCAGTTCCTTGGCTTCAAGCAGTGGGACCGCTGGGCGCTGGTCTACGGCAACACCGACGAGGATCGCATTCTGGCCGACGTGCTGCGCGCCTCGGCCGAGCGCTACGGCCATCGCGTCGTGGGCGACAGGATGTGGCCTCACGACCCCATGGCACGCCGCGCCGAGGGCGGTTTCCACGCCATCCAGCGCGAGATCCCGGTGTTCCTGCAGGACCTGCCCGAGCACGACGTGCTTGTGATCGCCGACGAGACCGACTACTTCGGCGAATACTTCCCCTTCCAGACCTGGGCGCCGCGCCCGGTGGTCGGCACCCAGGGGCTAATGGCCACGCCCTGGCATCGGGCTCACGAGTCGTGGGGCGCGGTGCAGCTGCAGCGCCGCTTCGAGAAGCTCGCCGACCGCTGGATGACGCCGCGGGACTTCGGCGCCTGGCTGGCGCTGCGCTCGCTGGGCGAGGCGGCGGCCCGCACCGGCTCCGTCGAGCGCGACGCCGTGCTCGACTACATGCTCAGCGATGAGTTCGAGCTCGCCGGCTACCTGGGCTTCCCGGTCAGCTATCGCACCTGGAACCACCAGCTACGCCAGCCCATCCTGATCACCGGACCGCGCATGGTGGCCTCGGTGTCGCCACAGGAGGGCTACCTGCATCCACGCACGCCGCTCGATGCACTCGGCGCCGACGAGGGGGAATCACAATGCCGCTTCTGAACCGCACGATCTCGCCCGGCCTGCTCGGGCTGGCGCTGGGGGCGCTGACGCTGCTGCCCGCCAGCGCTCTGGCGGAGCGAATCTTCGTCTCCAACGAGAAGGACAACACCATCTCGGTCATCGACGGGGCGAGCCTCGAGGTGGTGGAGACCATCAGCGTGGGGCGGCGGCCGCGGTCGATGGCCTTCAGCAGCGACGGCAGCGAGCTGTTCGTGGCGGTGGGCGACGACGAGGCCATCGACATGATCGACCTGGAGACGCTGCAGGTGGTGCGCAGCCAGGCCTCGGGCGACGACCCGGAGGTGATCCGCGTCGACCCCAACCGGCCCTACATCTATGTCTCCAACGAGGACGACAACATCGTCTCGGTGCTTGACTACGAGCGGCGCACGCTGGTCACCGAGATCCCTGTAGGGGTCGAGCCGGAAGGGCTCGGCATCAGCCCCGACGGGCGCTGGCTGGTCTCCACCACCGAAACCTCCAACATGGCCCACATCATCGACACCGAGACCATGGAAGCGGTGCATCACCGCCTGGTGGGCGCCCGCCCGCGCCACGCCGAGTTCACCCACGATGGCCGTGAGGCCTGGGTCTCGGCGGAGATCGCCGGCACCGTGTCGATCCTCGACATGGAGGAAACCTTCGACGTCAAGCACGTGATCCGCTTCGAAGTGCCTGGCGTGCCCCAGGAAACCGTGCAGGCGGTGGGCATTGCGCTGACTTCCGACGGTCGCTACGGCTTCGTCGCCCTGGGGCCCTCCAACCGGGTGGCGGTGGTCGACCAGCAGACCTACGAAGTACTCGACTACATCCTGGTCGGCCAGCGGGTCTGGCATCTGGCGCTCAACGGCGACGAAAGCCGGCTCTACACCACCAACGGGGTCAGCGGCGACGTCACCATGATCGAGGTGGATAGCCTGCGGGCCGTCAAGTCGATACCGGTGGGGCGCTTCCCCTGGGGCGTGATCGTCGAGCCGTGAGCGAGGCGAACGACGCAGCCGCACTGGCGCTGGAGGTGAGCGGGCTGAGCTTCGCCTATGCCGGCAGGCCGGCGCTGGACGACGTCTCCCTGGCCGTGAAGGCCGGGGAGTTCGTCGTGCTGCTTGGACCCAACGGCGCCGGCAAGACCACGCTGTTCTCGCTGATCACCCGACTGCACGATCGCCGCCGTGGCGAGATCCGCATCGGCGGCTTCGACGTGCGCCGCCAGGCGGTGCAGGCCCACGCCCGCATCGGCGCGGTGTTCCAGCAGCCGACCCTGGACCTCGACCTCAGCGTGATGCAGAACCTGGCCTACCACGGCGCCCTGCACGGCATGTCGAGCGGGGAAGCGAAGCGGCGCGCGCTGGTTCAGCTCGAGCGGGTGGGGCTGGCCGATCAGCGCCGCACACGGGTACGTCGCCTCTCCGGAGGCCAGCGACGGCGAGTGGAGATCGCCCGGGGCCTGATGCACGAGCCGCGCCTGCTGCTGCTCGACGAACCCACCGTGGGGCTCGACATCGCTTCGCGCCGCGACCTGGTCGAGCATGCCCACCGGCTGTGCGCCGAGGCGGGCGTGGCGGTGCTGTGGGCCACGCACCTGATCGACGAGGTGCGCCCCGGCGATCGGGTCGCGGTGCTGCACCGCGGGCGGCTGCTGGCCGACGAGCACGGCGAGAGGCTGACCGCCCGGCTCGGCGTCGCGACCCTGGGCGAGGCCTTCGACCGGCTCGTCGGGGACAAGGAGACCGCATGCGAGTGATGCCCTGGCTGCACTGTCTGCGCGGCGTGGTGGGCCGTGAGCTGCTGCGCTTCCTGCACCAGCGCAGCCGCTTTCTCGCCGCGCTGGTGCGCCCCCTGGTGTGGCTGTTCGTGTTCGCCGCCGGCTTTCGCATGGCGCTGGGGGTGGCCATGACCGAGCCCTACCAGACCTACATCCTCTACGAGGTCTACATCGTGCCGGGGCTGGTGGGCATGATTCAGCTGTTCAACGGCATGCAGAGCTCGCTCTCCATGGTCTACGACCGCGAGATGGGCAGCATGCGGGTGCTGCTGGTCAGCCCCTTCCCGCGCTGGTACCTGCTGGTGTGCAAGCTGCTGGCCAGCACCCTGGTGTCGGTGGTGCAGGTCTACGTCTTCCTGGCCATCGCCTGGGCCTACGGCATCCAGGCGCCGGCGATGGGCTATCTCTACCTGCTGCCGGCGCTGCTGGTGACCGGCTTCATGGTCGGCGCGCTGGGGCTGCTGCTTTCGTCATTCATTCGCCAGTTGGAGAACTTCGCCGGGGTGATGAATTTCGTCATTTTTCCGATGTTCTTTCTCTCCTCGGCGCTCTACCCGCTGTGGCGCATCCGCGAGGGCAGCTATCTTGTCTATCAGATCGCTGCGCTCAATCCCTTCACCCACGCCGTGGAGATGATCCGCTTCGCCATGTACGAGCGCTTCAACGCCGAGGCGGTGGCGATCAGCGTGGCGGTGGCGGCGGTGCTGCTGGTGCTGGCGATCGTGGGTTATAACCCGTCCCGCGGCATGATGGCCCGCAAGGGAAACGCTGGATAAATGTCTGCGCGTGCGAATCACTGCGTTGCGCGGTGCTCGAAATCCTCACCTATACCCCATAGGCTCCGGTTTCTGCGCTCCGTGCGCCTTGTGCTTCATCCCGCTCGACGATTTATTCAGCGCTTCCAAGGGCTGAACGTCAGGGAGTGCCCTGGCTCTCCTGGTCCTGACTTTCCAGGCTGCGGTACTCCAGATAGTCGATGATGCGCTGGCGGGTGCGCGGGTCGAGCTCCCACAGCACCATGCGATTGCCGGGCAGGAAGGTGGCGGGCCCGGCCAGGAAGGCGTCGAGGGTATCGCGATCCCATACCAGCTCGGCCTGCTCGAAGGCCGAGGAGTAGTCGAACTCCTCGATGCTGCCCGCCGGACGCCCGAACACGTCGTGCAGACTGGGGCCGGCCAGATGGCGACCGGGCTCGATGCTGTGGCAGCCGACGCACTGGGCGCGGAACAGTCGTTCGCCTTCGGCGTGGGCGTCAGCCAGGGCCGCCAGCGGAACGGTCGCAAGCGTGGCAAGCGCCAGAATGAGGGCATGGCGGGCGCTGGCGAAGCGGGGTCTGGACATCAGAAGCAGCGCAGGTTGGCGTCGGCCTGGGCCTGATGCAGGGCCTGCACCTGGTCCTGCATGCCCCGCTCGGTGCGGAACAGCACACCCAGCTCGCCGCGCTGGTCCTGCATGCCCAGCACCGTCTCGACCTGCTCGTAGGTTTCGTAGGGCAGATGCTCGGCGATCACGTCGATGCTGCAGGAGCACTTCTGCATTGTCAGGTAGCTGTTGCCGTTGGCCGCCATGCAGGCCAGCACGTAATCGACACGCGCTTCGGTGGGGTAGTCGTTGGCCAGGCCGGGCACGGCGAAGGCTATGAGCAGGCAGGCCAAAAGCGAGGGGCGCAGCAGGCGTGCCGCCGTGGTCCGAAGTCGAGGCATTGTTGTTGTCCTCCGGAAGGTGATGGCGCATTGGATCGTCGCAGCGTATGGCTTCAAGGTATGGCAGTCGGCAGCGTTTTTCCACCGCGAGCAAGGACCTATTGCGCCAATGAAGAAAGCCTATGAGCCGTTGACTGACGGCACCGGTAATCTGCACAGGTCGGCTCAGGCCGATTGCCTGCATTCCCTGCATGGCATTTTCGGCCCGCCGCACGGCGGGCTTTTTTGTGGACGAGCGGCTCCAAGGAGCCGATCAGCTCTTGTGCTTCTCGTCGCGCACTTCGTAATCCCCTTCCAGCAGTTCAGGCTCGCTACCGCGATAGTGGGCTTGGCCAGAGTAGGTCTCACGAGTGTGGGTCTCGCGATAGTGGTAGCCGCCGCCGGCATCCTTGGCCTGCTCGGCGCGGAGCTGTTCGAGGCGTTTCTTCATGCGGTAGCGCACGATCGGCAGCATGGCCCAGCCGAGCAGCAGGAAGAACAGGCCGAGCACGGTGCCGACGATCAGCAGCACGCCGAACAGCAGCCAGGTCAGGATCAGCTTGAGTCCGCTCAAGGGACCACGGTGCGGCTGGCTGGCCCGGGTGCGCCACTGCTGGGCGGCCTGCCAGGCGGCGTTGCGGCGTAGGTCGTTGGGATCGAACATGATCGTCTCCGGGCGGAGCGGCTCCGCCTCACGGGGTGGTCGGTATTTGTTGGAGACCGCGATGCGGCAAACGTTCCAGGGCCTCAGGCTATCACAGCCATAGCCGCCACAGGGCGGCGGTGACGATACCGGCAGCGATTGCCGCCAGGGCCTTCTGCGTTGTCAGCATCACGCCGAGCGTGGCGACCAGCGCCAGGCGGGCGCCCCAGTCGCCCTGTACCGCCATGGGGGTGATCACCGCCACCAGCACCGAGCCTGCCATGGCGTTGATGAAGCGCTCCACCTTGGGGCCGATGGGCACCCGCGACATCACGAACACGCCGCCGGCGCGGGTCAGGTAGGTGACCAGCGCCATGATCGCGATGGCGGCCAGTGCCCCCGCGGCCGTGGCAGGGAGGCTCATGCGGTCGCCTCCTGGGTCGGGCGGGAGGGCACCATGAGGCCGGCCAGACCGCCGGCCAGGGCACCGACGATGACGTGGGAGTGCGGCGGCAGCCAGGCCATGGCGGCCAGCGCCGCCAGGGCGGCAGCACCCCAGGGCACGAGCATGGAGAGGTCGCGGCGCCCGCCCAGCAGCATGGCGAAGAGGAAGCAGCCCATGATCACGTCGAGACCGAAGCGCTCGGGCTCGGCGATGCCGCTACCGAAGATCACGCCGAGCAGCGTTCCTGCCAGCCAGGTCAGCCACAGGGCGATGCCGCCACCCACCAGCATGCCGACGTTGCTTTCGCCGCGCTGACGGTCCGCCACCGCCATGGCCCAGTTGGAGTCGCTCATCACTACCAGGCTGGTGTAGCGCTGAACCGGGGGCAGGTGGGCCAGCCAGGGCTGAATGGCGGCCCCCATCAGTAGATGGCGGGCATTGATGGCAAAGGTGGTGGCGATCAGCGGCAGCAGCGGGATCTCCGGCCCCCACAGCTCCAGGGCGGCGAACTGCGAGGCGCCGGCGAACACCAGAGCGCTCATCAGCATGGCTTCGAGCCCCGACAGGCCGCGTGAGAGGGCGGCAACGCCGAAGGCCAGGCCGAAGATCACCACGAACAGCGACAGCGGCGCCATGCGCCGGATGCCGACGAGGACGCCGGCGAGATCGAGTCGGGCGCCGGGGGCGGGGGTGTTCATGTCCGCCACACCTCGGCGACGATCTCGTAGCTGCGCAGCCGGTCTGCGCTGGCGTAGGTATCGGTATTGAGCATCAGCTCGTCGGCGCCGGTCTGCTCGAGAAAACGCTCGAGGCCCACCCGTACGGTCTCGGGGCTGCCGATCACCGCCGCGCCCAGGAACTGCTCGACCTGGACCCGTTCCATGGGCGTCCAGTCGAGGCTCTCGACCGGCGGTAGCGCGCGGGAGCGTTTGCCCCGCACCATGCCGAGAAACTTCTGGCGGGCGGTGGAGGCGAGGAACTCGGCGCGCTCGTCGCTCTCGGCAGCGATCACCGGCAGGCCGACCATGGCGTAGGGCCGTTCGAGCAAGGCCGAGGGACGGAAGTTGTCGCGATAGAGGCGCAGGGCCTCGTGCAGGTAGCCCGGGGCGAACTGGGCGGCGAAGGCGAACGGCAACCCTTCACGGGCGGCGAGCTGGGCACTGTAGCCGCTGGAGCCGAGCAGCCACAGCGGCACTCGGGTGCCCTGGCCGGGCACCGCGCGCACGCGCTGGCCGGGGCGTTCGTCGTCGAGAAAGCCCTGCAGCTCGGCGAGCAGCTCGGGGAAGTTCTCGGCCCCGGCGTAGGGGTCGCGGCGCAGCGCCGCCATGGTGGCGGCATCGGAGCCCGGTGCGCGGCCCAGGCCCAGGTCGATGCGGCCTGGGTAGAGGGTTTCGAGGGTGCCGAACTGCTCGGCGATCACCAGCGGCGCATGGTTGGGCAGCATGATGCCGCCGCTGCCCACGCGGATGCGTGAGGTGGCCCCGGCGATGTGGCCGATCAGCACCGCGGTGGCGGCACTGGCGATGCCGTCGAGGCTGTGATGCTCGGCCAGCCCGTAGCGGGTGAAACCGAGCCGCTCGGTCAACTGGGCCAGGGCGACGCTTTCGGCGAAGCTGTCGGCGATGGTGCCGCCCTGGCGGATGGGCGCCAGGTCGAGCACGGACAGGGGCGTCCGGGAGAGTCGGGACATGATGGTACTCGAAAAAATGTTTAGCCTGCTTGGTTTTCCTAGAATCCTCTTCTCCGCGCCGCGATGCAATGCCCAAACGCCGGATGTGAGGCAGACCGATGGCGGATTGTGTGCCGCTGCGGTCGGGCTGCTAGCATGAAAAGCCCCAAGGACGAATAAGGGAATTATGTATGGCCAACCATGGAGGGCAGCGGGTCTTCATCGTCTCGGCCCTGATCATCCTGGCGCTGGTGGCCGCTGGCGCCAGCTTCCCGGCGGCCTTCGGCAATGCCGCCGATGCCGCCCTCGCCGGGGTCACCCGGCTGTTCGGCTGGTTCTATCTCATCTCGGTGTTCGGCTTCGTCATCTTCCTGGTGGTATTGGCCTTCAGCAAGTACGGCAAGATTCGCCTGGGCCCCCAGGACAGCACGCCGAGTTTCAGCTTCTTTTCCTGGGTCAGCATGCTACTGGCGGCGGGCTTCGGCGTGGGGCTGGTGTTCTACGGCATGGCCGAGCCGATGCTGCATTACCTCGAGCCGCCCTACGGCGACGTGCCGCCCGAAACCACCGAGGCGGCCCGCTATGCCATCCAGTACAGCTACTTCAACTGGGGCGTGCATCAGTGGGCCGCCTTCTCGGTGGTCGGTCTGATCATCGCCTACTTCCAGTTCCGCAAGGGGCAGGCCGGGCTGGTCTCCTCGGTGCTGTCGTCGATCTCGGCGAAATACCCCCGGGTACGCCCCTATGCGCCGACCCTGGACGTGTTCGCGGTGGTGGCCACGGTGATGGGGGTGGCCACCTCGCTGGGCCTGGGCGTGCTGCAACTCAATGGCGGTTTCAACGCCGTGTTCGGCCTGCCGGAAAGCGTGCTGTGGCAGTTCGTCATCCTGTTCGTGATGTTCCTGGCCTACATGGCCTCGACCTGGTCGGGGCTGGACAAGGGCATCCGGCGGCTCTCCAACCTCAACATGATCCTGTGCATCGGGCTGATGCTCTACGTGCTGATCACAGGGCCCACGGTGATGATCCTCGAAACCATCACCCTCGGTATCGGCGACTACCTGCAGAACTTCATCGGCATGAGCCTGCGCATTTCGCCTTTCACCGACAACACCTGGGCGGCCAACTGGACGATCTTCTACTGGGCCTGGGTGATCGCCTGGTCGCCCTTCGTCGGTACCTTCGTCGCCCGGGTCTCGCGTGGCCGTACCATCAAGGAGTACGTGTTCGGCGTGCTGATCGTGCCGCCGCTGCTGGCCTGCCTGTGGATCGGCGTGTTCGGCGGCGCCGCGCTGCACATGGAACTGACCGGTGACGCCGGCCTGGCGGCGGCCACCGAGGCCAACATCACCGTGGCCCTGTTCGAGATGTTCGAGCGTATGCCGTACAGCGGCGTGCTGTCGGTGATCGCCATGCTGCTGATCTTCATCTTCCTGGTCACCTCGGCCGACTCGGCGTCCTACATCGTGGCCCAGATGACCGACAACGGTTCGATCAATCCGCCGCTGTTCAAGCGGGTGATCTGGGGCGTGCTGATCGCCGCCATCTGCCTCACCCTGATCGCCGCCGGCGGGCTGACCGGGCTGCAGTCGGCCGCAGTGCTCTCGGCGCTGCCGTTCACCTTCATTCTCTACGGCATGATCGTGGTACTGATCCGCGAGCTTCGCGCCGACCGTCAGGCCATGCTGACCCAGCTCTACCGCCGTCACGGCGAAACCCCGGTGGGGGCCGACGCCTTCGAGGCCGAGGCGCTGGGCGAGCAGGAGCGCCTGCGGCGGGCGCCCAACGTGGTCAATCGGCGTATCCATCGGCGTGAGGGAGGCTAGATGGTTGACAACTGCGGTAGCCAGGCGTGGTGACAGGTCGTAAGCTTGAGAAAGAATCGGGTATCGGATGCCTACCATGTCTCTCATCGGCTCACGCCAACGTCCGCTGCAGCGCGGCGCCACCCGGCGCCGCCAGCCGCGTCGCCGTTCTCCGGGCGGCTTCGACCGCTGGCTCGACCGTGCGGTGGACATCGCCGTGATCACGGCCCTGGCGGTGGGGGGCGTGGCGCTGCTCTTGCATCTGCTGCTCTAGGCTCTGTACGAAAACTGTCTGCGCTCGCCCATACGGCGTTAAAAATCGGCTCAAAGTACTCATTTACACCCCGTAAACTCCGTCTTTTCGCCGATTTTTGCCTTGTCTGGCCATCGCTCGCCGACTTTTCGTGCAAAACCTAACGTCGAGGTGAGATGCGTTTTCTGCTTGTCCTGATCGTGCTGACTGCCCTCGCCGCGGCCGCCTGGTGGCAGTTCGAGGAGCGCATTCCCCGCCACTGGCACCCTTGGGCGCCGCTGCACGTCGACGACCCCCTGACCCCGGTGACCAAGTGGAAGCTGCACCGCCTGGCCGAGGATCGCGAAGGCTGTCTGGCGGCACTGGCGACGGTGCCCGAGGGTGCGCTGCGCATGACCCCGCTCGACGATCACGAGCCGGTGAGCGGCTGCCCGCTGGAAAACGTGGTTCGGGTGCATGGCAGCGAGGTCGAGTTCAACGCCAGCTTCGTGGCGCGCTGCCCGCTGGCGCTGGCCTGGGTAATGTACGAGCGTCAGCGTCTGCAGCCTGCCGCCGAGGCCCACTTCGATACGCGTGTGGCGCGGGTCGAACATTTTGGCAGTTTTGCCTGTCGTAACGTCTACGGTCGCGAGGGCGGACGCCTGAGCGAGCATGCCACCGCGGAGGCGCTCGACGTGGCGGCTTTCCACCTGGCCGATGGACGACGTATCACGCTGATCGACCACTGGGACGACGCGGATGCGCGGGGCGACTTCCTGCGTGACGCGCGTGACGGCGCCTGCGATCTCTTCGGCAACGTGCTGGGGCCGGAGTACAATCGCGCCCATGCCGATCACTTCCACTTCGGCATGCGCGGCTTCCGGCTGTGCCGCTGAGGCCGTCAGGCTCGCACCGCGTCGCCGGCCCCCGTACACTCAGAAGCATCTACCCGCTGGCGCACGAGGCTTATGCTGGGATTTCTGCAGGGATTCGCTTACGGGCTGTTCGTCACCTGCCTGCCGTGGTGTCTGGTCGGGCTGGCCAACCCTAGGCTGGCGGTGCCCACCGAGAACCCCAACCGTTTTCAGGTGCTGTTTCGCTACTGCCTGCTGGTACCGTTCATCAGCATGGTGCTGTGGCTGACCTCGCTGTGGGGCGGCTTCGGCCCCAGCCTGGGCGGCTGGTTGGCCGGGCTGGTGGCGGTGGCGGTGGCACTGCCGGTAGAACGGGGCTGGCGTCGCTGGCGCAGCCGGCGACATCAGCAGCGCCTGCAGGCGCGGCTTGCGGCCGAGGCCGAGCGCCAGCGCGCCGACCGTGAGCGTGCCGCCAGGGAGGCGGGGGTGGCCGAGCTGGATCCGGCCCGGCCGCCGGTGGGAGCCGATGAGCTGACCCTGGCGCTGTGCCGGGCCAAGCAGCAGCTGCTCGACGTCAGACGTGGCGATCTGGCCAGCCAGGTCGATCGTTTCTATACCCGCTACAGCCATGTCATGGAACTGCTCGCCGCCCGTTTCGACAAGAGCGAGCTGGCCTTCGAGCGCTCGCGCAGTCTGATCACCGAGGTCTGCCTCGGGGCGGTGGATACCTTCACCTCCATGGCGGCCCAGGCGCGGGGGGTGATGGGCCTGGATGACGAATACGTGCGCCGCCGCCTGACCCAGGAGGGCAGCCAGCTCTCCGTCGAGGAGCGCATCGCGCTCAAGCGCCGCCTGGAGCTGATCGAGGAGACCGACCGGCGCCTGCGACGCCTGGTGGCGCGCAACGAGTCGGCGCTGACCCTGCTCGACGATACCGCAGTGGCCCTGGCGCGGGTCGAGACCGGGCGCCCGCAGGCGTCGCTCGCCACCGACCGGGCGCTGGAAGAGTTGCGTCGCTTCATCGAGGGGGCAGAGCGCTACAGCCGTAGTGAACGTCGTTGAATGCGTGGTCAGCCTGCTCGCGCAGTATCAGGAGCGGAGTTGCTATGGTGGGGGAAAGGCCTGAATGGGGAAGTACTCATGAAGCAGTCGTCCGAACGTGGCTCGCCGCTCTCGCTGCCGCCGGTGGAGCAGATCGCCAGCGAACTCGAGGAGGTGGCGCCCGAGCCGAAGGATAGCGAGGAGATCGTCATCGACGACCCGGAGCTGGAGCAACTGGCGAATGCCTTCGTCGATGACGTGCTGTCCAGCGAAGGCGCCGAGCTCGATCGTCAGCGGCGTGCGGTGGACGAGATGGGCCTCGAGCTGCAGCAGCAGGCAGCGCATCACAGCGAGATGCTGCAGGCTCCGCTGCACAAGCTGGCGCACCAGGGCGACGAGGGTGGCCCGGTGGCCAAGGCGTTGATCGACCTGCGCGGTCACATGCAGGAACTCGATCCGCACCAGCACCGTCTGGCCTCGGGGCCGTTCGACCGACTGCTGGCGCGTATCCCGGGCGCCGGTAGCCGCATTCAACGTTACTTCCGCAAGTTCGAAAATGCCCAGCAGGCGCTGGACGCCATCATTGCCGACCTGGAAGGCGGCCGCGACATGCTGCGCCGCGACAACATCACTCTCAGCGACGATCAGGAGAGCCTGCGCCAGCTGCTTGGCCGGCTGCAGCGCCAGATCGATCTGGGCCGCCTGATCGACCGGCGTCTGATACAGGCGCTGGAGCGATTGGGCGACGAGCACCCACAGCGGACCTTCATCGAGGAGGAGCTGCTCTTCCCGCTGCGCCAACGCATCGTCGATCTGCAGCAGCAGCAGGCGGTCAGCCAGCAGGGCGTGCTGGCCCTGGAAGTGATCATCCGCAACAACCGCGAACTGATTCGCGGCGTCGACCGGGCGATCCACGTTACCGTGTCGGCGCTGACCGTGGCGGTAGCGGTGGCGCTGGCGCTGGCCAATCAGCGCCTGGTGCTGGATCGGGTGGAATCACTCAACACCACAACCTCGGAGATGATCGCCGGGACGGCCAAGGCGTTGCGTCAGCAGGGGGTGGAGATCCAGACCCGTGCCGCCTCGGCCCAACTCGACATGCAGGCGCTGGAGCAGGCCTTCGATGACGTGCTGGGTGCCATCGACGATCTGTCGCGCTATCGTCAGGAGGCGCTGCCCCAACTGGATGCCCAGATCGACCGCCTGGCGCAGCTGACGCGCCAGGGTGGCGAGTCGATCGACAGGCTGCAGCGCGGCAACGAGGTCCACTCCCAGGGTGCGGAAGGGAAGCAGCTGCCACCCAAGGACAAGGGCGAGACAGAAGGCTAAGGAGAACCGCCAGGCGATCGGGTGCCTGGGCTATCGTCATCCGCTTCGTTGACGTCCCTGGGCGGCGGCTCGTGGCGCTGAGCGTCGCTCAGCGCCTTGCGTAGCAGCTCCCAGGCCTCGTCGAACCCCTGCTGCAGCGAATCCCAAGCCGCCTCGCCGGCGTACTGCAACTCCTCGAGGCGGCGCTGGGTTTCGTCGCGGCGCCGCTTGAGGCGCTCGATGTCATCCTGGTAGCGATTCTGTGCCTCGGCGCTGGCCTGGCGTGCGCGGGCGACCATGGCTTCTATCTCGGCGTTCCATTCGTCCAGTTGGGCCTTCATCTGCTCGACGAACTCGTCGCGTCTGCTCATACGCTTGCTCCGCCTCCGGCTGGGTCTACTCTATCGATTCTTCGCTACCGGGCCGGTTCCCCGACCGTGCTCAGGTCTGGGTGACGACCCGGTCACGCCCCTGGCGCTTGGCGCGATAGAGCTGGTGATCGGCCTCGGCCAGCAGCGCCTCGTAACCGTCTTCGTCCTGGGCGGGATAGCTGCTGGCCACGCCGAGGCTGGCGGTGACCCGGCCCGAGCGAGTGGAATGCACATGGGGAATCTCCAGGGCGCGAATCTCCTGATGGATGCGTGCGGCCACCCGCTGGGCACCCGACAAGTCGGTTTCCGGCAGCACGCAGACGAATTCCTCGCCGCCATAGCGTGCGACCAGGTCCGAGGCGCGGTGGACCACACGCGCGAGCGCCTTGGCGATGGCTCTCAGGGTGTCGTCGCCGGCCACGTGTCCATAGTGATCGTTGAATTCCTTGAAGTGGTCGATATCGATGAAGATCACCGAGATGGCATGGCCGCCGCGCTGGGCGCGCTGCCACTCCCGGCTGAGGAACGCATCGAAGTGGCGACGGTTGGCAATGCCGGTCAGGCCATCCATGGTGGAGATCTGCTGCAGCTGGTCGCGCTGGTCGAGACCGTGCTGAAAGGCTTGCAGCAGCCGGTCGACGCTTTCCACCAGGTGGCCCAGCTCGTCGTTGGCATGACGGTCCATGGCCGGCTTGGGCCAGAGGCCCGGACGGCTCGGGTCGGTGTCGGCAATAGCCGCATGAACCTTGAGCAGGGGGCGGGTGACGAACCAGTGGAACACCACGGCCAGCAGCGCCGCGATGGCCAGCGCCTTGACCACGCCCAGCGAGAAGATCAGCAGGCCGCGCTGGCTGAAGTCGTGCGCCAGGCTGTCGAGCGCCAGGCTCAGCGAGAGTTCGCCGACGGGCTGAGGAGAGGCATTGGCATCGGCCTGGTAGTACAGGGTCTGGTGATAATCGAGGATGTCGCCGAACAGGGCGTGGGCAACCCGGCTGCTGGCCTTGTCCGTCTCGCGCTGCCGTTCCGCCATGCTGCGCCCGAAATCGTCGCGAAGGGAAACGTGAGCCACGGCACCACCGTAAAACAGCCCTTCGACGACTTGGGTCGCCAGCTCCGGGTTGAGCTGGAAGGCGGCCTCGGCCGCCGTGCCGTGCACCAAGTCGAGGCGATGGCGGGTGTCATCCTGAACCTCACGCTGCATGGCACGGGCGTCCAGGGCCAGCTCGACGATGCCGGCGAGAATGCTCAGCAGCAGTGCGATGGCCAGGGTGAGCCCGGCTTGTTTGGCGGTCAGGCTGCGCCTGAGCAGTTGGCGTTCCATGCCAATGAGTGGGTTCACAAGGGCCTCTCTGTGTTGTCTTTCCGGTCGAGCGCTGCCTGCAGCCGGGCAATGAAATAATCGGGAACCGAGGGGTGGCAGGCGAGATAGAGTTCCACTTCGTTGAAGACGAACAGGCGGCGCAGCGGCAGATCCGCCTCTTCGGCCAGGTAGCGGGCCGCCTGTTCGCCGGTGACCCAGGCGTCGATCACACCGGCCCGCAGGCGGGCGATGTTCTCACGCTCGGCGCTGGCTACGACGATGGGAACGCCCTGGCTGGCGGCATACTGCCCGACGGCGTCCTCGCGAAAGCTGCCCACGCGCAGCTCCGCGAGCTCTTCGAGCGAGCTGGCCTCGATTTCGGCATCCTTGAGGGTGAAGGCGGCCCAGGTGCTCGAGGTCAGCGGCCCCACCCAGGTGAACAGCGCTTCACGCTCGGGCGTGCGAGTGGTCGAGTAGACGCAGTGGCGCTCGCGCAGCTGCGCTTCGGTATAGGCCCTGGCCCAGGGCAGCAGCCTGAACTCTGCGTCGAGCTCGGCGGCGCTGAGGGCGGCGCGTAGCAGCTCGGTGGAGCTGCCGGTGATGGTGCCGTCTGCACCGCGATAGTTGTAGGGTGGATACTCCTCGGTGTTGAAGGCAATGGTGCCGCCAAGAATCTCGCCCACCACGCCCCGCTCGCGCAGACGATCCAGCGCCGCCTGCATGCGTTCGATCAGGTCGGGGTCGGTGTCGCGGTGCAGCGCGTAGTAGAGGTCGGATTCGCTGATGGTCAGGGCCGGGGTGTAGTCAGTGGTCGGCATGCCCTCTTCGTTCATCAACCAGAAAGCCACGTCCTCACCGTAGGCCCACAGATCGACCCGCCCCCGCTCGAGCATGCGCAGCGCGCTGGCGCCTGACATTGCTGCATGGATCTGGGCTTCCGGCACTCCGGCTTCCTGCAGTCGCTGGGCGCCGATGTCCTCGCGGATCACGGCAATACGGTAGTCGCCGGCGATCACGTCCTCGATATCGTTCAACTGGATGCCGCTGTCGCGACGGGCCAGCAGCGATACCCTGTCGGTGGCAATCGGACCCACCCACTGGAACAGCTGCTCGCGCTGCTCGGTGCGCGTGGTGGAGAACAGTACCGTGTTCGGCTCGGACAGGACCGTTTCGTACCCCCGGGCCCAGGGATAGTAGCGCACGTCCTCGCGGGACATGGTGCTACCGGTTTCGGCGAAGATCCGCTCCAGCAGCTCGATGGAGATCCCCTCGAGCCTCTCATTCTGTCGGTAGTTGTAGGGAGGGTACTCTTCGGTGATGAAGGTCAAGGCTTCCAGCTCGGCGGCTGCCGGCAGAGGAAACAGAGCGAGCAACAGTGTCGGCCACCATCTCTTCATACGTCCTGCCCCCTTGCGGCTTGTTCTTCTTGCGATCCTTATCGCTGCCGAGCCGGCATCACCCAGCCTTACCTGGCGCTCATGGATGAGGCGACCCGACAGAGGGCTTAACCTAGGTTAATCCCGATAATGCCCGGGGGAGCGTGAGAAGTGAAGGTACTGCCTGTCCACGCAAGGGCGACAGCTGACGGCCCGCAGAGGCTGCGGGCCGGGCGACGACTCACTCTTCCGGCTCGAGTCGGTAGAGCGTGCCGTTCTCGTCGCCGATGAGCGCATACAGATAGCCCTCGGGGCTCTGGCGGATGTCACGCACCGGACCCAGCGGCTCCTCGAGCAGTTCCTCCATCTCCATCACCTCATCGCCATTCACTTCGAAGCGATAGATCTGGCCGTTCTCCAGACCGCCCACGAGCAAGTTGCCCTGCCACTGTGGGTAGTGCTCGCTGTCGACCACGGCCAGACCAGACGGGGAGACGTCCGAGGAGAAGCGATACGCAGGCTCGATGACCTCCTCGTCGGTGAACAGCTCGCCGCTGGCGATGTCGTCGAGCAGGTCTGCGCCGGCGGCCTCGTCGCTGTCGTCGCCCTCCGGCCAGCCGTGATTCTCTCCGCTGCGGATCAGCAGCAGCTCGTCGTGTCCGTTGCCGCGGGCTTCCACGGCCCAGACGTCGCCGCGGCTGCGGTCCACGGCCAGCCCCAGCACGTGGCGATGTCCCCAGGAGTAGATCTCGGGCAGGTAGCCCACGTCCTCGAAGCGTGGGTTGTCCTCGGGCGCCAGACCTTGAGGGTTGAGCCGCAGGATCGAGCCGGCATGATCGTTGGTGTCCTGAGCGCGCTCTGGCGAGCCGCGGTCGCCGACCGACATCAGCAGGCTGTCGTCATCCATCCAGGCCAGGCGTGAGCCGGAATGGGGGCCGGGCTCGGAGCGACGGTTCTGCTCGAACAGCTCTTCCACATCCGTCAAGCGATCGCCAGCCAGGCGCCCGCGGGCCAGCGCCGTGGCCGTTGAGTCGGCGTCGCCGCTGGAGTAGGTGAAGTAGATCCAGCCCGTGTCGGCATAGTCGGGCGAGGCGGCAATGTCGAGCAGCCCGCCCTGATTCTCCACATGAATGCCGGGCAGGCCTTCTACGGTCTGACGCTCGTCATTGTAGAAGCTCTGAATCTGCCCGCTGCGTTCGCTCACCATGTACAGCCCACCGGGCAGGATGGCCACACCCCAGGGGCGCTCGAGATCTTCCGCCACTGCCGCCAGTCTCAGCGTCTGATGCTCGGTTTCCAGCGTCATTTCGTCGGCGCTGGCTGCCGTGGCTACCACGGCCAGCGCCAGCAGAGGAGTACCGTTCCAGCGTCCTTTCATGATTCACCTCCGGTCCATGTGTGACCCTCAGTGTAGTGAAAGCCGCTCCAGCGTCATCTCGGCAGCGAATTGCTGGTAGGCTAGCGCTGCGGGAGGGTCCCGCAGGCAGAGGAGAGGGGGATGAGCGTGATACCGGCGGCGGGCAGCGCGGGCGCCAGGCAGCGGGCATCGAAGAAGGAGATCCTGGGCTGGGCGATGTTCGACTTCGCCAATCAGGCCTATACGCTGCTGATCATCACCGTGGTGTTCGGCGAGCTGTTCACTACCGTCATCGTCGGGGATCGCGGCGACGGCTTTCGTCTGGCCAACCTGCTGTGGAGCCTGGCGCTGGCGACGAGCTACCTGCTGGTGGTGATCACGGCACCGCTGTGCGGTGCGGTGATGGACTACCGGGCGGCCAAGAAGCGCTTTCTGTTCATCAGCTACATCGTCACCGTGATCGCCACGGCGCTGCTCTATTTCGTGGCCCCGGGCTACGTCATGCTGGGCGTGCTGCTGATCGTGGTGTCCAACTACGCCTATTCCATGGGCGAGTCGTTCATTGCAGCCTTCCTGCCGGACCTCGGCCCGCCACAGGATCTGGGCAAGATTTCCGGCTTCGGTTGGGCGCTGGGCTACGTCGGTGGTCTGTTCGCGGCGGGCTTCACGCTGGTGGCGCTGGGGGAGGCCAGCGCCGACAACTTCGAGCGCATTCGCTGGGTCGGCCCTTTTGCCGCGGCGTTCTTCCTCATCACCGCCATTCCCACCTTTTTATGGGTGAAGGAGCGCGGCACGCCCCAGCCGCACCGCAAGAGCTATCGCGAGATCGCCTGGGAGCGGGTTTCGACCACGCTGCACGAGCTGCGGCACTTTCGCGATCTGGGCATCTTCCTGGTGTCGCTGCTGTTCTCCATGGCCGGGGTCTACATCATCATTGCCTTCGCCTTCATCTACGGCGCCCAGGTAATCGGCTGGGACGAGGCGGTGCGCAACATCATGTTCATCATCGTGCAGATCACGGCGGCAGCCGGAGCGCTGGGCTTCGGCTTCATCCAGGACCGTATCGGCACCAAGTTCACCTACCAGCTGACCCTGATGCTGTGGGTGGCGGCGATTCTGGCCATCTGGGCCACACCGGAGGTCACCGCCTTCCTCAATGCCGCCTTCGGCCTCGACTGGGAGGCCCAGCACCTGTTCCTGTTCGTCGGCTGTCTGGCGGGGCTCTCACTGGGCTCCAGCCAGTCGGCCAGCCGCGCCCTGGTGGGGCTGTTCTCGCCGACGCGCAAGGCGGCGGAGTTCTTCGGCTTCTGGGGGTTGGCCAACAAGCTGGCCGGGGTCTTAGGCATCATCGCGCTCGGATTGCTGCAGTCCGTGGTGGGGCTGCAGGCCTCGATCCTGCTGTGTGCGGCGCTGTTCATCGTGGCCATGCTGATCTGCCTGGCGGTCAACCAGGCCCGCGGGCAGCGGGCGGCGGCCGAGTGGGAGGCGCGCAACGGCGCCGCCGTGGCCGACAGGGAAGCGACGACATGACCCTCGACCCCCTCCTGCTGGTGCTAGTCACCATCACCTTCGTCGTGGCCGGTTTGGTCAAGGGGGTGATCGGCATGGGCATGCCCACGGTGTCGCTGGCGCTGCTCGCGGCCACGGTGGGGCTGCCCTCGGCCATGGCGCTGCTGCTGGCTCCCACCATCATCACCAACGTCTGGCAGGCGCTGGTGGGAGGCTACTTGACGCAGATCGTGCGGCGCCTGTGGCCCTTCCTGCTGGCCTCGGTGGTCACGGTATGGCTGGGCGTGGCCATCCTGGCCCGAGTCGACGTGCGCTGGCTCTCCGGGCTGCTCGGGGTGCTGATCGCCTTCTATGCCCTGGCCGGGTTGTTCAACCTCGGCCTGGGCAAGCTGGTCAGCCGCGGCCGACATGCCGCGCCGGTCAACGGCGCCCTGACGGGCCTGCTCACCGGCATGACCGGCTCTTCGGTATTTCCCGGCGTGGCCTATCTGCAGTCTCTCGGCCTGCCGCGGGACATGCTGATCCAGGCCATGGGCGTGCTGTTCGTGGCGACCACCATGGCGCTGGGCCTCTCCATGGGAGGGCAGCGTCTGCTCAGCGTGGAGCTGGGCCTGCTCTCGCTGGGGGCGGTAGTGCCGGCGCTGGTGGGCATGCAGCTCGGCCAGCGGCTGCGTCAACGGCTTTCGGAAACCACCTTCCGACGGGTCTTCCTCAGCGGCCTGCTGGCCATGGGGGTCTACCTGCTGATGCGCTCCCTGACGGGCTGACATGCCAGGGCATGGCCAACTCACTCGGTGAGTGGCACGGATTTCGCTTGTACTCGGTATCGTGTTGGATAGCCAGCCAGGAGAAGCCGATGCCAAGTGACGTTACTGCTCCACGTTTAGATGCTCCCCCCAAACCGCTCGCCCGGCCGATACAGGCCGACCTTTCGGGGGAGGTATTCGCCGGCCTGATTAACCTGTCGGGGCGCCGGCGCTTTACTTCCCAGCGTCTGGTGCTCTATGCCGTACTGGCCGCCCAGGGGCACCCGGAAGCGCTGGATACGGCGCGCGATGCACTAAAATTGTTCCGCGATGCGCACCTTGCCCTTATCGAAGGCAAGAATGGACATCCCGGCGTCTTCTGTGAGGAGCTGCACGAGGCCTATTACGGGGCCTTGGACGGCGAACGCATCATCGCTGAGTTCATTGCTCTGGCCGAGCGCGTGCTGAACGCTCTCGCAGCTGGCGGTGAGGTGCAGACCTGGCTCGATGAGCTGATCCGTTCGGCCACGCCGCTGCTTGCGGTGCTCAACCAGTTGACCCAGATCTACGAGGAGCTCTCTCAACGCCATTCCATGGCCCTGCGGGGCCAGGCGCATGAGCTGCTCGGCACGATCACCGCCATTGCGCGCCAAGCGCGTATCGTCTCCTTCAATGCGCAGATCGTCGCCTCGAGTGCCGGTCAGGCCGGCCGGGCATTCTCGGTGATTGCGACCGAGCTGTCCGGGATCACCGGCGAGATCGACAAGTTGGCCCGAGAGGCGCTGGGCAATGCTGCCTCCTGAGGCGCAGGCATCTGCCATTCGGCTCGCTGGCCATGGGGGGTACCTGCTGATGCGGTCGCTACTCGGCTAGGCGGGTAGCGACCGCGTGCTTCACTTGGCCAGGAAGGCGCGGATGCGTTCACCGGCCTGGTCGATGGTGAGTATGCCGTCCAGGTGGCCGCGCTTGCCCTCGAGGGTGACCAGCTCCACGTCAGCCCCACCGTCCTCGATCAGCTCGGCGGTCTGGCGTACGCCTTCCGGAGCGAACACCAGATCGTTCTCGCTGTAGAGGATCAGGGTGGGCGCCTCGATGCGGCCAAGCCCCTCCTCCAGGCTCCCGCCGTGCCCGGCGATGAACGACTGGTTGGCCTTGACCAGATAGAGCAGGTGGTTGGCGTCGGCCAGTTCGGCCCGGGCGGCGGCGATGTCGTCGAGGGTCTGTTCGATGGCGTAGCGCGCGTCGAGCTCACGGGTCGGGTCGGCGTCCTCGTCGGCCCAGCTGCGGTCGAAGGTCTCGTTGGCCCACAGCCAGTGGTTGGCGTTCAGTGTCACCAGCTTGAGCGCTTCGCGCAGCCCGTCCAGCGGCGGCTCGCTGTCGTAGTAGTCGCCTTCGTTCCAGTTGGCATCCAGGCGAATGGGGGCGGCCCAGGCGCTCAGGGTCGCCAGTAGCCAGGGGTCGGCAACACCGCCGCCGATCACCGGGATCAACCGCTCGACCCGCTCAGGATAGGTGCTGGCCCACTCGTAGGCCTGCAGCGCTCCCATGGAGGGGCCCATCACGGCATGCAGCCGTTCGATGCCCTGGCTCTCGAGCAGGGCCTTCTGCACCTCGACGAAGTCGCGAATGGTGACCAGCGGGAAGTCGGTGCCCCAGGGCTCGCCGGTCTCGGGGTTGGGAGTGGCCGGCCCGGTGGTGGTGACGTTGGGGTCGTGGACGTTGAGGTTGACCAGGGTATCCGAGGCGATGATGTAGTACTCGTCGGTGTCCAGCGGCTTGCCGGGGCCGATGATCGCGTCCCAGTAGCCGGGTGCCGCATCGTCTTCGGCGTAGCGGCCCGCGGCATGGCTGGTGCCGGAGAAGAAGTGGGTGATCAGGATGACGTTGTCCCGCTCCTCGTTGAGCGTGCCATAGGCCTCCCAGCCGATGCGCACCGGCGCGATGGTGTCGCCGCTCACGGTGGTGTATTCGTCCAGCTCGAATACCTGCTTTTCCACCAGCCCGTCCCATGCCGTTGCCGGCGTGCTGGTCAGCAGGGCCGTGATCAGCGCCGCGCCGAGCAGGGCCGGGGCGAGGGGGGAATGACGCTGAGCAATCATGGTCGAATGTTCGATGCGATCATGCATGTGGCTATCCTTGTCGTTATTGAATCGATAGACGTCATTGAAGCGATAGTCGTCGAAGCGCAGCCAAGGGAGGCGCAGCGCCGTTCAGTACAGACAGCCAGACCCAAAGTGTCAAAGCGGGCTAGGCCTGCCAACCGGGAGATAAGACATGAACCGACAGCGCGGTTCGATCAGGCGTGCCGGCATGGGCATGATGCTGCTGTTCTGGGTGTCGTTCATCGGCGTTGGCAGCTGGTGGTTTCACGGGTTCCTGGAAACTCAGCGCAATCCCAACGCGCACCTGGTCAATGCCGTGAGCGGCTCCGACGAGCCGATCGTGCTGGAGCGCAACCGCTCCGGCCACTTCGTCGCCACCGGACGGATCAACGGCGAGCCGATCGAGTTCCTGCTCGATACCGGCGCCACCTACGTGGCCGTGCCCGCCGAGTTCGCCGAGCGGCTTGGCCTGCAAAGTGCCGGCTCGGCCTGGTTCAACACCGCCAACGGGCGTGTACGCGGCGACCTCACCCGGCTCGACGAGGTCAGCCTGGGCGGCTTTACTGCCACCAACGTCAACGGCTCCATCAGCCCCGGGCTCGAGGGCGAGGTAGCCCTGCTGGGGATGAGTTTCCTCAACCGTTTCGACATCGAGATTCGCGATGCACGCATGATACTGCGCCCGGCGCAGCAGCCCTGAGGATGTCATGGCAAAGGAACTGAGAGGTCGCAAGGCCGGCAAGCCGAACCAGATACCCGCTCCGGGGTGGCTGGACGTGACCTGGCGGGTCAAGGAGCAGCTAGCGGACGATCACGTCAACATGCTGGCGGCCGGCATCGCCTTCTATTCGCTACTGTCGCTGTTTCCCGCCATGGCGGCGGTCATCTCGCTGTGGGCGCTGGCCTTCGATCCGGTGGAGCTGGCCGAGCAGATCGCTGAGCTGAGCCGCTTCATGCCGCCCGGCGGGGCTCGCTTGATTACCGAACAGGCCGAGGAGGTCGGCGCCAATACCGATACCGGGCTCAGTCTGGCAGCGCTGTTCGGCCTGGCGGTAGCGATGTTCGTGGCATCCAAGGGGGTGCGCGGTCTGCTGGTCGGGCTCAACGTGGTGTATGGCGAGGAGGAGCGGCGCGGTTTCGTGCATCGCATGCTGGTGGTGGCCACGCTGACCATCGGGCTGATCGTGATCTCGCTCGGGGCGATCGGCGTCGTCGCGCTGTTTCCGCTGGTCGTTGGCTGGTTGGCCCTGGAGGGGCCCGTGGTCACCTTGATCAACTGGCTACGCTGGCCGGCCCTGCTGCTGTTGATGATGTTCGTGATTGCGGTGCTCTACCGCTTTGGCCCCTATCGGCGCTCGCCGCGATGGGAGTGGGTCAGCGTGGGCACCGTGGTGGCGACGCTGCTGTGGCTGCTCGGCTCCGGCGGTCTGTCGCTCTATGTGAGCCAGTTCGCCAACATGGACGAGCTGTATGGCTCGCTCGGCGCGGTGGTGATCCTGATGCTGTGGTTCTGGCTCTCCTCGTTCGTCGTATTGCTGGGCGCCGAGATCAACGCTGAAATGGAGCGTCAGACCAAGCGCGATACCACGGTAGGCGAGCCCCGGCCCATGGGCCAGCGGGGCGCCTACGCCGCCGACACCCTGGGGCCGAAACGCCCTTGGCAGCGCAACAAACGACAGCAGGGGGAGCAGGGAGAATGACCGTGAATCTGACTCGCCGGCTCGGCATCGAGCTGCCCATCCTTCAGGCGCCCATGGCCGGTGTACAGGGCGCCGAGCTGGCCGTGGCCGTGAGCGAGGCGGGGGCGCTCGGTGCCTTGCCCTGCGCCATGCTCACGCCGGAAGCCATGGTGGACGAGCTCCAGCGTATTCGTGCCGTTACCGCACGGCCCCTCAACGTCAATTTCTTCTGCCATGCACCGCCGGTGCCGGACGCGGCGCGGCTGGCGCGCTGGCACCAGGTGCTGGCCCCCTATTACGCCGAGTACGGCCTCGATATCGACAGCGTGCCTGCCGGCGCCGGACGGCGTCCCTTCGACCAGGTGGCATGCGATGCCCTGGAGCCCTTCCGTCCCGAGGTGGTCAGCTTCCATTTCGGCTTGCCGGAGGCGGCGCTGATCGAGCGGGTCAAGGGCTGGGGGGCCGTGGTGCTCTCGTCTGCCACTACCGTCGAGGAGGCACGCTGGCTCGAGGCCCATGGAGTCGATGCGATCATCGCTCAGGGGCTGGAAGCAGGCGGCCATCGCGGCATGTTCCTCAATGATGACGTCACCACACAGCTCGGCACCTTTGCGCTGCTGCCGCAGGTGGTGGCGGCCGTGTCGCTGCCGGTGATCGCCGCCGGGGGCATCGCCGATGCGCGCGGGGTGGCGGCGGCGCTGACGCTGGGCGCCTCGGCCGTGCAGGTCGGCACCGCCTTCCTGTGCTGCCCCGAGGCCACCACCTCGACACTGCATCGCCGTGCGCTACAGAGCGAGGCCGCGCGCCATACGGCGCTGACCAACCTGTACACGGGGCGCCCCGCGCGGGGGATCGTCACCCGGCTGATGCGCGAGCAGGGCTCGCTCAGCGAGGCGGCACCGGCCTTCCCGCTGGCCACCGCTGCCATTGCCCCGCTGCGCAGTGCCGCCGAAGCTGCGGGCAGCGCCGACTTTTCACCGCTGTGGGCCGGGCAGAACGCCAGCAGCTGTCGTGAAGTGCCGGCGGCCGAGGTGGTGCGCGCGCTCGCCGCAGGCTTGGGTTGAGGCAGAGCTGGCAGGCGGCGATAGGGCTGTTATCATGGATGCATGAACAGTATCTCGCCTGCCGAGGCGGTCACCGCCCCCCTTGATGATCCCTTCTACTACCTGGCGAACTTCCGCTTCGTCCTGGACTGGGTGGGCAAGCATCATGCCGACCTGCTGACCCGGGAAGAGCGCGGCCTGCTCGCCGCGTTCGACGTTTTTCCTCGGGCGTCCCAGGCGCTGTTGGTGCGCATGGTGATGCGCAAGGGAGAGCTCTTTCGTACCGGCAGGCTCGTCTATGCCGAGATCGGCGATACCGGGTGCGCTCTGGCGCCGCTGGTGGAGGCCGGCTGGGTCGAGGCGGATCCGGTGCTGACCCAGGGCGAGCTGTTTCGCCTGCTGCGTCTGGCCGAACTGCGCCGGGCGCTGGCGGGGGAGATCGCCGCGGCCGGTCTCGCTCCTGGAGCGAGCAAGACGGCGATCAGCGAGGCGTTGTCGGTGCAGGAACTCCAGGCGAAGCGCCTGGCGGAGTGGTGGCCCCAGGCGAACGACGCTCTGGACGGCGAGCGCATCGTGCGGCTAGCGGTGATGCCCTGGTGCGACCGCCTGCGGCTGATGTTCTTCGGCAACCTGCGCCAGGACTGGGCCGAGTTCGTGCTCGCCGAGCTCGGCCTGCAACGCTTCGAGCGAGTCGAGCTGACGCCGGGCTCCCGCGCCTTCCAGCATCGCGAAGAGGTCGATGCCTACCTGGCACTGCACGCGCTGCGCGAGCGCCTGGAGCAGGGTGAACCGCTCGCGGCGCTGGTGGCCGAACTGCCGAGCGTGCCGGAAAAGAACGTTTGGCTGGCGCAGCGGCGAGGCAAATTGGCGTTCCTGCTGGGCCAGGCCGCCGAACGAAGCGGCCAGGAAGCCTTGGCCCTGAGGCTTTATGCCGAAAGTGGCGAGGGCGCGGGCGGCCAGGTGGAGGCGCGCATACGCCGCCTGCGGCTGCTGGAGCGGCTGGGTGAATATCGTCAGGCTCATGCGCTGGCCAGCCGGGCATGGGCAGCGGCCGTCGGCGAGCAGGAGCGCCAGGCGCTGGCACGCCTGCTGCCCAGGCTGTGTCGGCGGTTGGAGCTGGCACCACCGAGCCGCGAGCCCGACGCTGCCGTTCGGCGTCTCGATCTCTGTTTGCCGATGGCCGGCGCGATCGGCGTCGAGCGGGCCGTGGCCGAACACCTGAACCGCCCCGAAGCACCGGTTCATTACGTCGAGAACGCGCTGCTCACCGGCCTGTTCGGCCTGCTCTGCTGGCCGGCACTGTTCGCCCCGCTGCCGGGTGCCTTCTTCCACCCCTTCCACATCGGCCCGGTGGATCTCTATCGCGACGACTTCGTCGCGCGCCGGCGCGAGCGCTTCGACGCCTGCCTGGCGCGTCTCGACGACGGCAGCCACGGTGAGGCGATATGGCGCGTCTGGCACGAGAAGCGCGGTGTGGCCTCGCCCTTCGTCTACTGGGACGTGCTCGACGAGGGGCTGCTGGAGCAGGGGCTGGCCTGTATTCCGGCGACTCACCTGCGGGCCTGCTTCGAGCGCCTGCTCGCCGATCTCAAGGCCAATCGCGCCGGCCTGCCCGATCTGATCCAGTTCCTGCCCGGCGCGGCCAGCGGCGAGCCTCGCTATCGCCTGATCGAGGTGAAGGGGCCCGGCGACAGGCTGCAGGACAACCAGCGGCGCTGGCTGGCGTTCTTCCAGGCCCAGGGTATCGAGGCGATGGTCTGTCACGTCACCTGGCAGCAGGGCGGGGCGTCATGAGCGCTGTCGTGACGAGCGGTGAAGCGCCGCTCTATCGCGTGGCGGTGCGGGCGCTGTGCGACTTCACCGCCCGCGAGGGCGATCTCGACCTCCGCTTCACTCCTTCGCCCAGCGCTCGCGAAGGCATCGCCGGCCACGCCCTGGTGGCGGGGCGTCGCGGCGAGCGTTACGAGCGCGAGCTGGCCCTGAGCGGGCATTACCGCGGCCTTGCGGTCAGCGGTCGCGCCGACGGCTTCGACCCGGCGCTGAACCGCCTCGAGGAGATCAAGACCCATCGCGGCGATCTCTCGCGCATGCCCGCCAACCAGCGCGCTCTGCACTGGGCCCAGGTCAAGGTCTACGGGGCGCTGCTGTGCGCCGAGCGGGGGCTCGCTTCGCTGACCCTGGCGCTGGTCTATTTCGATATCGGCAGCGAGCGCGAGACCCTGCTGACCGAGGAGGCCAGCGCCACCGAGCTCAGCGCCTTCTTCGAGGCCCAGTGCGAGCGCTTCCTGAGCTGGGCCGAGCAGGAGGCAGGCCATCGCCAGGCACGCGATACCGCCCTGGCCGGGCTGAGCTTTCCCCACGACGAGTTTCGCCCCGGGCAGCGCGAGCTGGCCGAGAGCGTCTACAAGGCGGCGGCCACCGGACGCTGCCTGCTGGCCCAGGCGCCTACCGGCATCGGCAAGACCGTGGCCACGCTGTTCCCGACCCTGAAGGCGATGCCGCGCCGGCGGATCGACCGGCTTGCCTTCCTGACCATGAAGACCCCGGGACGGCGTCTGGCGCTGGAGGCGCTGGCGCGGCTGGGGGCGGCCAGCGACTGCGGTGAGGGCGGGGAGGGGCGCCTGCCGCTGCGGGTGCTGGAGCTGACGGCGCGCAGCAAGGCCTGCGAACACCCCGACAAGGCGTGCCACGGCGATGCCTGTCCGCTGGCCGCCGGCTTCTACGACAAGCTGCCCGCCGCGCGCCAGGCCGCGGCCGAGCGTGGCTGGCTCGACCGCGAAGCGCTGCGCGAGGTGGCCCTCGAGCATGACGTCTGCCCCTACTACCTGGGTCAGGAGCTGGCACGCTGGAGCGACGTATGCGTGGGCGACGTCAACCACTACTTTGATGTCTCGGCGCTGCTGCACGGTCTGGCCCAGGCCAACGGCTGGCGCCTGGCGCTGCTGGTGGACGAAGCCCACAACTTGGTGGAGCGGGCCCGGGGCATGTACAGCGGGGAGCTGGATCAGCACGCTTTCGCGACGCTGCACCGCAGTGCCCCTGCGCCGCTGGTGAAGCCCCTCGGCCGGCTGATGCGCCAGTGGCAGGCGCTGGTGCGCGAGCAGGGCGGCGCCGACGAAGGGCAGCGGGGCCGCCCCGCCTACCAAGTACTCGATGACCTGCCCGGCCGCCTGGTCGGCGCGCTGCAGCAGGTGGCGACGGCGATCGGCGACTATCTGGCCGAGCATCCTGGCGGCGCCGACCCGATGCTGCAGGAGCGGCTGTTCGATGCCCTCGGCTTCGGCCGTCTGGCCGAGTCGTTCGGTGAACACTCGCTGTGCGACCTCTCACGCCATGGCCGCGGGCGCGCGGTGCTGGGGCTGCGCAACCTGATACCGGCCGACTTCCTGGCCCCGCGTTTCGCCCAGGCACACAGCTGCGTGCTGTTTTCGGCCACGCTGTCGCCGGCCCACTACCATCGCGACCTGCTCGGGCTGCCGGACGACTGTGTGTGGCAGTCGGTGGCCTCGCCGTTTAGCAGCGATCAGCTCGAAGTGCGCATCCCGGGCGGTATCTCGACCCGTCTGCGCGACCGCGAGGCCTCGCTCGAGCCGATCGTCGCCGAGCTGGCCGGGCAGTACCGCAGACGGCCGGGACTCTACCTGGCCTTCTTCAGCAGCTTCGCCTACATGGCGGCGGCGGCGGAGCGACTGGCGCGGCTCCACCCCGAACTGCCTCATTGGTGTCAGACCCGCGGCATGCGCGAAGACGAGCGCGACGCCTTTCTGGCCCGCTTTCGTGCGGGCGGGCAGGGCATCGGCTTCGCGGTGCTGGGCGGGGCCTTCGGCGAGGGTATCGACCTGCCCGGCGAGCGGCTGATCGGGGCTTTCATCGCCACCCTCGGCCTGCCGCCGTTCGATCCCTTCAACGAGACCCTCAAGGCCAGGCTGGAGGCGCGGTTCGGCAGCGGCGATGCCTACGCCTATCGCATACCGGGGCTGATCAAGGTGATTCAGGCCGCCGGTCGGGTGATTCGCAGCCCCGAGGACCGCGGCACGCTGGTGCTGATGGACGATCGCTTTCGGCGTGTGGAGGTACGCCGGCTATTCCCCGACTGGTGGCAGCTCGGCTGAGATGAGTTACCTGGTATTACCTGGTGTAACAGTTTCGGATTGTTACCCTTACCGCTGCGTGCTACTTCTTGAACAACACCGACCGCTGGACAAGGAGATGTCTGATGGGAATCGAAGTAGGCGGCCTTTTGGGTCTGATCTGGCTGATCATCCTGGTCTGGGCCATCGTCAAGGTGGCCAAGAGCCCGGCCGGCCCCATTGCCAAGCTGTTGTGGATCATCGTATTGCTGTTGTTCCCGCTGGTGGGGCTGATCATCTGGCTGCTGATGGGACCCAAGGGGTAGCGGGCTCTAAGAGGAGCAGTGTCATGGGGCGGGCCGGGTCATGGATTGTCCCGCGGCTCGCCCCGTTCGCATTTCAGGCATTCGAGCTCGAGGCCTAGGCGTGTACGCCGCCCGGCCTCGGTCGTGACCCAGGGGCGCTCTATCCAGGGCGGCTGATGGCGCACGTGCTGGTTGTGCCCGCATGCCAGCTCCGCGACCCAGTGCCCTTCGTCGTCCCGGTGGTAACCTACGATGGCTTGTCGCATCTCTCTGCTCATCAGATGTGGCGGGGTCAGCAATCGATGGCGTTGCCTGCGCGCGCTCTGCCGAAATTGCTCAGTACCAGCTCGGCGCCCTGCCCATGCCGACCGCAGATGCGGAAGGTGCCGTTGTGTCCCGACGACCGGCCCAACTGAGTGAAGCGCACCGGCTTGCCATCCTGACGATAGCTGACGCTGACGCCGCGGCCGCCCTCCAGCACCCTGAGCAGGGCATCCGGGGCGAAGTCGTCACCCGACAGCGGGCCGAGCACGATGACCAGCGAGGCGCTCCAATCGTCCATATGGCAGCGCTGCCGGTCCGGGCTGGGGCAGACGACGACCGTGCTGCGTCGGGTAATGGCGCTGTTGCGTGCCAGCGAGAGCGCCATGCGCAGACGGTGCGCTTCGGCCACCACTTCCTGGCGGGCGTTCATCGCCTGCAGGCCGGGCACCGCCCAGCCCATCAGGATACCGGCCACGACGATGACGACCAGCAGTTCGATCAGGGTCAGGCCACGTTGGCGTGGGGCGGTGAAAACCGGGGCGTGAGCCGCTTCCATGGCGCTCTCCAGGGTGGTCTCCTCGATGAGGCATCCACTCTAGTCGAGCTGGGCAGAGCGTCTATCAGTCATCGCCGATGAAAACTGTAGGCGATTGCCGCTATGGCCTGACAGCTTACTCCTCGGGGCGCTGTTCCTGCAGGTAACGGTCGCGATGAGCGCTGCTGCAGAACCATTCGCCCTGGTCGCGCAGCGCCTCGCTCTCCGGCACGTGCACTTGGCACCAGCTGCAGCGCACCATCTGATTGCCTTCCTGGTGCGATGCATCCTCCAATTGCCCTTCGCGGTCGAGCTTCCACTCGCGGTACATGCGATAGAGTTTGAGGCCGGCGAAGAACAGCACGGCGAAGATGATCAGGCGAATGAGCAATAGGTTCATCCTTTTCTGGCTCCCTTCTGGGTTGGCGGCTTTGCCAGCCGGACGCCCTTGCGGGACAATGTCATGACATCGATTCTCAAGAGATTCCTACGCCCATGCAAGACTTGACGCTGGTGATGGCGCAGTTGGACCCGCTGGTGGGTGACATTCCCGGCAACGCCGAGCGTGCCATCGAGGCCGTGCGCGAGGCACGCATCGAACACGGTGCCGACATCGTGGTGTTTCCCGAGCTGTTCCTGAGCGGTTATCCGCCCGAGGATCTGCTGCTGCGTCCTTCCATGGAGACCCGCCTGCGTGAGGCGCGCTCGCGCATGGCGGCCAAGATGTCCCGCGACGTGCTGGTGATCATCGGCTATCCCGGCCGCCGCGAGGGACTCGGCTACAATCTGGCCGGGTTGCTCTACAACGGTGAGTGGGTCGGCGAATACGCCAAGCAGGTGCTACCCAACTATCAGGTCTTCGATGAGCGGCGCTACTTCGCCACCGGCGAGCAGAGCCTGGTACTCGAGCACAAGGGAGCCAAGCTCGGCGTGCTGATCTGCGAGGATCTGTGGGACGGTGCGCCGGTGCGTGCCGTGCGCGATGCCGGCGCCGACATCGTCGTCACCTTGAATGCCTCGCCCTATCACCAGGACAAGCCGGCCGAACGCCTGCGCCTGCTCGAGCAGCGTGCCGCCGAGGTGTCGCTGCCGCTGGTCTACGTCAACACCATCGGCGGCCAGGACGAGCTGGTGTTCGACGGCGGCTCGGCCTGCGTCGATGCCGGTGGCCAGGTGCGGGTGGTGGCGCCTTACTGGCAGGCGGGCCTGATGCCGGTGCAGTTCGTGCAGGAGAACGGCGCCTGGGCGCCGGTGGAGGGCGAGATCGAGCCCCTCGAGGAGCCCGAGGAGAGCCTCTACTGTGCGCTGGTCAGCGGGGTGCGCGACTACGTCAACAAGAGCGGCTTCGAAGGCGTGGTGCTGGGGCTATCCGGCGGCATCGATTCGGCCCTCACCCTCGCCATCGCCGTGGATGCGCTGGGGCCGCAGCGGGTGCACGCGGTGATGATGCCCTATCGCTACACCGCCGACATGTCCCAGGAGGATGCGGCCGAGCAGGCCCGGCTGCTCGGCGTGCACTACGAGGTGCTGCCGATCGAGCCGATGGTCGACGCCTTCATGGCCACGCTGGCCGATACCTTCGCCGGCACCGAGCGCGATACCACCGAGGAGAACCTGCAGTCGCGCTGTCGCGGCGTGCTGCTGATGGCGATCTCCAACAAGAAGGGCCTGATGGTGCTGACCACCGGCAACAAGAGCGAGATGGCGGTGGGCTATGCCACGCTCTACGGCGACATGGTGGGTGGCTTCAATGCGCTCAAGGACGTCTACAAGACCTGGGTCTATCGTCTGGCCCGCTGGCGCAACGCCCAGGCCCCGGCCATTCCCGAGCGGGTGATCACCCGACCGCCCTCCGCCGAGCTGGCGCCGGGGCAGCAGGATACCGACTCGCTGCCCGACTACGACACGCTGGATGCCATTCTCATGCGTTATATCGAGGGTGACATGAGCGCCGAGGCGATCATCGAGGCCGGCTTCGATCGCGACGACGTCTATCAGGTGGTCAAGCTGGTCGATCGCAACGAGTACAAGCGGCGGCAGGCGCCTGTCGGCGTGCGGGTGACCCCGCGCGGTTTCGGACGCGATCGTCGCTATCCCATCGTCAACGGCTGGCAGCCCGGCGATTGACCGAGCCGGGGCGTCCAACGCAAGAACCCGCGAGCAAGCTCGCGGGTTCTTGGTTTTCAGCCGGGGGCTGACGGACTCAGGCGGAGAGCGACTGGGCGCGCACGTGCTGCGGCTGGAAGGTGCGTCCCCGCAGGCGCTCGTTGCCGGGGTCGTTCTCGATCAGCACCTGCAGCACTTCGCGGGCGCGGTCGCGCATGTCGAGCCCCAGGTAGCCCTCGACCATCACGGCCAGCGCATCGCGGGTGGCCTCGGCTTCGGGGTAGTTCTCGATGACCCAGCGGCCGCGCTCCACGGCAGCCAGATAGGCGCCCTTGCGCAGGTAGAAGTCGGCCACGTGCAGCTCGTGGCGGGCCAGCACGTTACGCAGGTAGACGATGCGCTGCTCGGCGTCGGGCGCGTACTCGCTGGCCGGGTAGCGCGATACCAGCTCGCGGAAGTCGTTGTATGCATCGCGGGAAGCACCCAGGTCGCGCTTGGAGATGTCGATCAGGCGCAGGCGCTCGAGGCTGAAGCGGCCCGCCTGCCACGAAGCCAGCCCGCGCATGTAGAGCGCATAGTCGGCCTGCGGGTGGGTGGGGTGCAGACGGATGAAGCGGCTGGCGGCGGCGCGGGCGGCCTCCCAGTCCTGGGTCTGGTAGTAGGCGTATATCAGCTCGAGCTGAGCCTGTTCGGCATGACGCCCGAAGGGATAGCGCGTATCGATAGCCTCGAGGCGCGTAATGGCGGTGGTGTAGCGCCCGCCTTCGAGTGCGTCGCGCGCCTCGTCGTAGAGCTGCTGTTCGGCGACACCTTCGAATTCGTCTTGTTCGTCCGTAGCAGATCTGCCGGCACAGCCACTGATCAAGGCAGCGGCCAGAAGCAGGGCGACAAGGCGTGTGGCGATGGGGGAAACGCGCATCGTGATCCTCGTATCTAACAACTCGTGTCGGCCATGGTAGAATTGGCCATAACCCGTCCACTATAAAGCACCTCGCGCCAAAACGCAGTCCGAGGATGCCCTTCAACGACAGTCCATCATGCCCCAGACCGTGGAAGCCCAGCAGCGTGTGCCCATCTCCCTGGCCGGGAGCCGTCTCGATCAGGCCGCCGCCGAACTCTTTGCCGACCATTCCCGCGAGCGGCTCAAGGGCTGGATCAAGGCGGGCGCGCTTACCGTGGACGGCCGGCCGGGCAAGCCCAAGGACAAGATGGCGGGCGGCGAGTGGCTCGAGCTGGTGGCCACGCTCGAAGAGGAGACCCGCTTCGAGGCCGAGGACATCCCCCTCGACATCGTCCACGAGGACGATGAGGTGCTGATCATCGACAAGCCGGCCGGCCTGGTAGTTCACCCTGCCGCCGGAAATCCCGACGGCACCCTGCTCAACGCCCTGTTGCACCACTGCCCGAGCCTTGCCGCCGTGCCGCGTGCCGGTATCGTGCACCGGCTGGACAAGGACACCACCGGTCTGATGGTGGTGGCCAAGACCCTGGCGGCCCAGACCGCCCTGGTGGAGCAACTGCAGGCCCGCACCATGTCGCGCGAGTACGATGCGGTGTGCGTCGGCGTGATGACCTCCGGTGGCACCGTGGATGCCCCCATCGGCCGTCATCCCAAGGATCGCAAGCGCCAGGCGGTCCATCCCAGCGGCAAGCCGGCGGTGACCCACTATCGGGTGGTCGAGCGTTTCCGCACCCATACTCACGTGCGCTGTCGGCTCGAGACCGGGCGCACTCACCAGATCCGTGTGCACCTGGCCCATCGACGCTTCCCGCTGGTGGGCGATCCGGTATACGGTGGGCGGCTCAAGCTGCCGGCCGGGGCCAGCGAGGAGCTCAAGACGCTGCTGCGCGAGTTTCCCCGGCAGGCGCTGCATGCCCGCAAGCTGGCTTTTCTGCATCCTGCCAGCGGCGAGGCGGTGGAATTTCGGGCGCCGCTGCCCGACGATCTGCTGCTGTTGATCGACTATCTGCGTGACGACCACGAGGTCATGCGCTGAGGAGCCCGGATGAGCGATGCCCCCCATCTGCAACCGACCCTGATCGAGCCCGACTGGCCGGCGCCGGCCAATGTCGGCGCGTTCGTCACCACCCGCGAGAGCGGCCCCAGCCAGGGCGAGTTCGCCTGCTTCAATCCGGCCGACCAAGTGGGCGACAACCCGGCTCACGTGGCGCTGTGCCGCCGTCTGCTGGCCGATGAGATCGAAGACGAGCGGCCGCTGCTGTGGCTGCGCCAGGTGCATGGCGCCAGGGTGCAGTCGAGCTACAGCGACAGCGTACCCGAGGCAGATGCCTCGGTGGCCTTCGACCGCGGTCACGCCTGCGTGGTGCTCACCGCCGATTGCCTGCCGGTGTTCTTCTGCGACCGTATGGGAACCCGGGTGGGGGTAGCCCATGCCGGCTGGCGCGGCCTGGCCGGCGGCGTGCTCGAGGCGGCGGTGGCTGCGCTCGGCGTGCCCTCGGAAGAGATCATGGTCTGGCTGGGGCCGGCGATCTCCAACGCCCAGTTCGAAGTCGGCCCCGAGGTGCAGCGGGCGTTCGTCGGCATCCATCCCGAGGCGGCGGCGGCATTCGACCCCAGCCCCTATCGTCTGGGCCATTACATGGCCGACCTCTACAAGCTCGCCCGCCTGCGCCTGGAGCGGCTGGGGGTCGCCCATATCAGCGGCGGCCACTTCTGCACCGCCTGCGAGCCGCGCTTCTACTCCTACCGCCGCGACAACGGCAAGACCGGACGCATGGCCAGCGTGATCTGGCTACGCTGATCCAGATCAAGGACGGTTCGCTTTCCCTGGCCGGCGACTTGAAAGCCGGCCACGCTGACTCCATTGAATCTGTCAACGATACGACAGGGCCAAGCGGCGCGTCCGAACGCGCCGCCACCCCGATGGAGGAAAGCGAATGCGTTTCGACAAGTTCACCGCCAAGCTGCAGAACGCCGTGGCCGATGCCCAGTCGCTGGCCGTGGGCCGTGGCCACAACCAGCTCGAGCCCGGCCACCTGCTGTTGGCGCTGCTCGATGCCCGGGATACCGGCATCAAGGCAATGATCCAGAAGGCAGGCGGCGACGCCGCACGGCTGCGCGATGCCCTGGCCGGACATCTCGACGACCTGCCCAAGGTCGCCCAGTTCACCGGTGAGGTGCAGCCCTCGCGGGATCTGATCAAGCTGTTCAACCTCACCGACCGTGAGGCGCAGAAGCGCGGCGACCAGTACATCGCCAGCGAGCTGGTGCTGCTCGCCGCGCTGGAGCTGAACCATGCGGTGACCAAGCTGCTGACCCAGGCCGGCGTGACCCGCAAGGCGCTGGAGCAGGCCGTCGACAGCGTGCGCGGCGGCGAGCGGGTCGACGACCCCAACGCCGAGGAGCAGCGCGAGGCGCTGGAGAAGTACACCCTCGACCTCACCGCGCGTGCCGCCGAGGGCAAGCTCGACCCGGTGATCGGCCGTGACGACGAGATCCGCCGCACCATCCAGGTGCTGCAGCGGCGCACCAAGAACAACCCGGTACTGATCGGCGAGCCCGGCGTGGGCAAGACCGCCATCGTCGAGGGCTTGGCCCAGCGCATCGTCAACGGCGAGGTGCCGGAAGGGCTCAAGGACAAGCGCGTGCTGTCGCTGGACATGGGTTCGCTGCTGGCGGGAGCCAAGTTTCGCGGCGAGTTCGAGGAGCGCTTGAAGTCGGTGCTCAAGGAGCTGGCCCAGGAAGAGGGCCGGGTGATCCTGTTCATCGACGAACTGCACACCATGGTCGGCGCCGGCAAGGCCGAGGGCGCCATGGACGCCGGCAACATGCTCAAGCCGGCGCTGGCCCGGGGCGAGCTGCACTGCGTGGGCGCCACCACCCTCGATGAGTACCGCAAGTACATCGAGAAGGACGCCGCCCTGGAGCGGCGCTTCCAGAAGGTGCTGGTCGACGAGCCCTCTGAGGAGGACACCGTGGCGATCCTGCGTGGGCTCAAGGAGCGCTATGAGGTGCACCACAAGGTCGACATCACCGACGGCGCCATCATCGCTGCGGCCAAGCTCTCGACCCGCTACATCACCGACCGCCAGCTGCCCGACAAGGCCATCGACCTGATCGACGAGGCGTCGTCGCGCATTCGCATGGAGCTCGACTCCAAGCCCGAGGAGATGGATCGCCTCGACCGCCGGCTGATCCAGCTCAAGATGGAGCGCGAGCACCTCAAGAAGGAGACCGACGAAGCCTCCAAGAAGCGCCTCGAAAGCCTGCAGGAACAGATCGACGAACTCGAGCGCGAGTACGCCGACCTCGACGAGATCTGGAAGGCCGAGAAGGCCAGCATCCAGGGAGCGGGGCAGTTCAAGGAGGATCTCGAAAGAGCCAAGATCGAGCTGGAGCAGGCACAGCGCAAGGGCGACCTGACGCGCATGTCCGAGCTGCGCTACGGGGTGATACCCGAGCTGGAGAAGAAGATCGCCGAGTCCAGCGAAGCCGAGGCCGATACCTCGAAGCACAAGCTGCTGCGTTCGAACGTCACCGAGGAGGAGATTGCCGAGGTGGTGTCGCGCTGGACCGGCATCCCGGTAGCCAAGATGCTCGAGGGCGAGCGCGACAAGCTGCTGCGCATGGAGGAGGCGCTGCACCAACGGGTGATCGGTCAGGAGGAGGCGGTCACCGCGGTGGCCAACGCCGTGCGTCGCTCCCGCGCCGGGCTCGCCGATCCCAACCGGCCCAACGGTTCGTTCCTGTTCCTCGGCCCCACCGGGGTGGGCAAGACCGAGCTGTGCAAGGCGCTGGCGAGCTTCCTGTTCGACACCGAAGAGGCCATGGTGCGTATCGACATGTCGGAGTTCATGGAGAAGCACTCCGTGGCGCGGCTGATCGGTGCGCCGCCCGGCTACGTCGGCTACGAAGAGGGCGGCTATCTGACCGAGGCGGTGCGGCGCAAGCCCTACTCGGTGCTGCTGCTCGACGAGGTGGAGAAGGCCCATCCCGATGTCTTCAATATCCTGCTGCAGGTGCTGGAGGACGGGCGCCTGACCGACGGCCAGGGACGCACGGTGGACTTCCGCAACACCGTGATCGTGATGACCTCCAACATGGGCTCGGACATCATCCAGCGTCTTGGCGGAGACGACACCAAGTACGACGAGATGAAGCAGGCGGTGATGGACGTGGTGGGCATGCACTTCCGTCCCGAACTAATCAACCGCATCGACGAGGTCGTGGTGTTCCACGCCCTGCGTCAGGCGCAGATCGAGGCCATTGCCGGCATTCAGCTCGACCGGCTGCGGGCACGCCTGGCCGAGCACGGCATGCAGCTCGAGGTCAGCGACGAGGCGATGGCACAACTCGCCCTGGCGGGCTTCGATCCCGTATTCGGTGCGCGACCGCTCAAGCGGGCGATCCAGAGCCGTATCGAGAACCCGCTGGCGCAGGATCTGCTGGCCGGCCGCTTCGCTCCCGGCGACACCATTCACGTCGAGGTGGAAGAGGAAAAGCTGGTGTTTCGTCGCTGATACATAACGTTACGCATTGGCCGCTGCTCGATCCGGCAAACGGCTACACTACTAGTAGGTTGCGTCCTGTAACCCCCTTGCCCGCCCGCGCAAGCCGGCGGGTTTTTTTATCGACCCGGCGCCCGTGTGGCGGCTCACGGTTGACACTACCGCAAGGCTGTTGGAATCTTGAGCGTTCCTGATTTGCGGGCGCGGATTTCAGCGGGCAACCCCCCATCCCCGCGCGAAGGGTAGGCCACATTGGCCTCTACCCGCCGAAGGACTACCGGAATGCGGCCAACCGCCGCTTCTGGCCAATGCCCCGACGCGGCGATCCGCCGTGATGGGAATGCCGGGCTACCGCGAGCGCGGTCGCCGCTGTGCGTTCCCGATGAGAGTGCAGGCCCCAACAGGGCTAAATGCCAGGGTTTGGCATCAGGTGTCGGCTCGGCCGACAGCGGCATACCGCCGCACTCGAACCCGTGCCCATCAACGGGCGCGGATCGCACTCGAGACCTCCAGGGGAGATACACTAGTGGAATTGCTTTCCGGCGCGGATATGATCGCCCGATTCCTGCAGGATGAAGGCGTCGAATACATCTATGGCTATCCGGGCGGCGCGGCGCTGCACATCTACGACGCGCTGTTCCGTCAGGACAAGGTCAAGCACATCCTGGTACGCCACGAACAGGCGGCCACCCATGCCGCCGACGGCTATGCCCGGGCCTCCGGCAAGCCCGGCGTGGTGCTGGTCACCTCCGGCCCCGGTGCCACCAACGCCGTCACCGGCATCGCCACCGCCTACATGGATTCGATACCCATGGTGGTGCTGTGCGGTCAGGTGATGAGCCACCTGATCGGCGACGACGCCTTCCAGGAAACCGACATCATCGGCGTGACGCGCCCGATCGTGAAGCACAGCTTCTCGATCAAGCATCCGACCGAGATTCCCGAAGTGCTGAAGAAGGCCTTCTACCTGGCCTCGACGGGTCGGCCCGGCCCGGTGGTGGTGGACATTCCCAAGGACATGACCGCTCCCACCGAGCGCTACGAATACGTCTATCCGAAGAAGGTCAAGCTGCGCTCCTACAACCCGGTGGCGCGGGGTCATACCGGCCAGATCAAGAAGGCCGTGGAGATGATGCTCAAGGCCAAGCGGCCGGTCTTCTATACCGGTGGCGGGGTCATCACCGGGCGTGCCTGCGAAGGGCTCACCGACCTGGTCAAGCGGCTCGGCTATCCCATCACCACCACGCTGATGGGTATCGGCGCCTACCCGCAGAGCGATCGGCAGTGTCTGGGCTGGCTCGGCATGCACGGCTCCTATGAGTCGAACATGGCCATGCACCATGCCGACCTGATCATTGCCATCGGCGCGCGCTTCGACGACCGCGTGACCAACAACACCTCCAAGTTCTGCCCCACGGCCAAGATCATCCATGTCGACATCGACCCCAGCTCCGTGTCCAAGACGGTGCGCGCCGACGTGCCCATCGTCGGGCCGGCGGCCAGCGTCATCGATGAGATGATCAGCCTGGTGCAAGGCAAGGAGATCGCTCACCCCGAGGCGTTGACCGAGTGGTGGCAGAAGATCGACGGCTGGCGCGAGGAGCGCCGCGGCAAGCTCTACGAGCCCTCGAAGCCCGGCGAGCAGCTCAAGCCTCAGGAGGTGATCGAGGCGCTGTGCGAAATCACCCGCGGTGAGGCCTATGTGACCACCGACGTGGGCCAGCATCAGATGTTCGCCGCCCAGTACTACAAGTTCGACAAGCCCAACCGCTTCATCACCTCGGGCGGGCTCGGCACCATGGGCTTCGGCTTCCCGGCGGCCATGGGCATCAAGCAGAACTTCCCCGAGGAGACGGTGGTCTGCGTCACCGGCGAAGGCAGCTTCCAGATGATGATGCAGGAACTCTCCACCTGTAAGCAGTTCGGCGGTGGGGTCAAGATCATCAACCTGAACAACGCCTCGCTGGGCATGGTGCGCCAGTGGCAGGACCTCAACTACAAGTCCCGCCACGCCCACTCCTACATGGAGTCGCTGCCCGATTTCGCCAAGCTGATCGAGGCCTATGGCTTCACCGCGCTGCGGGTGGAGACGATGGACGAGCTGCGCCCGGCGCTGGAACGCACCTTCGCCGACAAGCACGAGCTGGTGTTCGTCGATGTCATCGTCGACCCGCGCGAGCACGTTTATCCGATGCAGGTGCCCCTCGGCTCCATGCGTGACATGCTGCTTTCCAAGACGGAGCGGACCTGATGCGCCATATCATCTCGATTCTCATGGAAAACGAACCGGGCGCACTGTCTCGCGTGGTAGGGCTGTTCTCGCAGCGCAACTTCAACATCGAGACGCTCAACGTGGCGCCCACCGAGGACCCGTCGCTGTCGCGGCTGACCGTGACCACCGTCGGTGACGACCGGGTGATCGAGCAGATCACCAAGCACCTCAACAAGTTGATTGACGTGATCAAGCTGGTCGACCTCACCGAGGGTAACCACATCGAGCGCGAGCTGATGCTGGTGAAGGTCAAGGCGCTGGGAGCGGCCCGCGATGAGGTCAAGCGGACCGTCGACATCTTCCGTGCGCAGATCGTCGACGTCACGCCGAGCCTCTACACGGTGCAGATCACCGGCGATGCGCCCAAGCTCGATGCGTTCCTGCAGGCCATGGGGCCGGTGGGTATCCTCGAGGTGGCGCGGACCGGGGTGTCGGGCATCGCCCGCGGCGATAAAGTGCTCAGCCTTTGAGCTACTGCCAGTCGTATCGACTAGCCGCCCTTCGGGGCGGCTTTTTCGTCGCTAGCGTTCGCTGACCGTTTCCCACAGCGCCTGAATCAGCGGACTCTTGAGCTGCCGATGCAGCACGCAGAGCCCGACGTCGTAATGGGGCAGCTCGGGCTTCACCGGCAGTACCCGCACCCGCTGGGCCAATGGGCTGTTGTCGAGCACGATCCGCGGCACCACGCCGATGCCGAAGCCGAGCCCCACCATACTGACGATCGCCTCGTGACCGGCCACCTGGGCGTAGATGCTGGGCGGCACGCCCAGGGCGCGGAACCACGTATCGGCATATTCCCGTGACAGACCCGCCTCGGAGAGAATCATCGGCACGTTGCGCCACTGCTCGATGGAAGGGGAGTCGGGCGTGGCGGGGACCCATTCGGCCTGGGCCATCGGGGCAATGAACACCAGCGGCGAGCGGGTCAGCGACTTGAAGGCCAGGCCGGCCGGCATGCTGCGTGGGCGCGGTGTGATGGCCATGTCCTCCTCGCCGGCCAGCACCCGGCCCATCGACTCCGCCGGATCGCCGGTATGCAGCTTGAGTTCGATGCGTGGATGGCGCTGGCGCACGTCGCTGAGCAGATCGTAGAGGAAGCTGTAGCTGGCGGTGACCGAGCAGTAAATGCTGATTTCGCCGGCAAGCTCGCCGGCCTGGCTGCCCAGAGCGTGGCGCAGCATCTCCCATTGGCCGAGCGCCTCACGGGCGTACTGCTGGAAGAGGTGGCCCTGACGGGTCAGGGCGACATGCCGGTTGTCGCGCACGAACAGCGGTGCATCGAGCGCCTCTTCGAGCTGGCGAATGGTCCGCGAGAGCGTCGAAGGGCTGACGTGGCACAGCTCGCTGGCACGACCGAAGTGCAGCGTATCGGCCAGGGCGAGAAATTGCTTGAGGGGGCGCATGTCCATCGAGCCATTATTGCATATCTCGGCATGTCGTGTTGCAAATATCGCGTTTTACGCAACGTGCGTGCGGCGTTATGGTAGCCACATCGAAAGAGCCGACTCCCAGCGCCGCGACAGACGGCGCGGGTGGCCGTCAACGCTGACACGACACTTCGCCAACCTTCGCTTCAGGAGCAACACACATGCACGTCTACTACGACAAGGACTGCGACCTCTCCCTCATCCAAGGCAAGAAGGTCACCATCGTGGGCTACGGCTCCCAGGGCCACGCCCATGCCAACAACCTCAAGGAGTCCGGTGTCGACGTCACCGTCGCACTGCGCCCGGGGTCGTCCTCCGCGGCCAAGGCCGAAGGGGCCGGCCTCAAGGTCGCGTCCGTCGAGGAGGCGTGCAAGGCGGCCGACGTGGTGATGGTGCTGGCGCCTGACGAAAACCAGAAGGCGATCTACGAGAACCAGATCGAGCCGAACCTGAAGCAGGGTGCCACCCTGGCCTTCGCCCACGGCTTCAATATCCACTACAACCAGATCGAGCCGCGCAAGGATCTCGACGTGATCATGGTGGCGCCCAAGGCACCGGGCCACACCGTGCGCTCCGAGTTCGTCAAGGGCGGCGGTATCCCGGACCTGATCGCCATCCATCAGGATGCTTCCGGCAAGGCCAAGGAGCTTGCGCTCTCCTACGCCGCGGCCATCGGCGGCGGTCGCAGCGGCATCATCGAGACCACCTTCAAGGACGAGACCGAAACCGATCTGTTCGGTGAGCAGGCCGTGCTGTGTGGCGGTGCGGTCGAGCTGGTCAAGGCGGGCTTCGAGACCCTCACCGAAGCGGGTTATGCCCCGGAGATGGCCTACTTCGAGTGTCTGCACGAGCTCAAGCTGATCGTCGATCTGATGTACGAAGGCGGTATCGCCAACATGAACTACTCCATCTCCAACAACGCGGAGTATGGCGAGTACGTGACCGGCCCCGAGGTGATCAACGAGCAGTCCCGTCAGGCCATGCGCAACGCACTCAAGCGCATCCAGACCGGTGAGTACGCCAAGATGTTCATCCAGGAAGGCAACACCAACTACCCCTCGATGACCGCCCGTCGTCGCCTCAACGCCGAGCACGAGATCGAGCAGGTCGGCGCCAAGCTGCGCGGCATGATGCCGTGGATCGCGGCCAACCAGCTGGTGGACAAGACCAAGAACTGATTGTCCGTTTGGCGCATCTGTATCACCCAAGGGCGCGGAATTTTCCGCGCCCTTGGCGTTGAGGAGATCGCCATGTGCGCTTTCCGCTGCGGTATCTCGGTGTAGAATGTGATTAATACCTTCGGGTGAACCCATTCTGGCAATGGACGAGACGAATGAGTCAGGAGCCCCGCAACACCGAGCACGATGTTTCCCAAGATGCCCCGGAGTCTGGCCCTGCTGATGGCAAGCGAGAGCAGCCAGCCGAAGAGGATCTGGCTGCCGCCTTCGTACGCGAGACGGAGGTGATCGAGGAATCGATCGAGAATGGCAAGAAGGTACGGCGCAAGGGCATCTATTTGTTGCCCAACCTCTTCACTACCTCCGCCCTGTTTGCCGGCTTCTTCTCGGTGGTGGCGGGTATCAACGGCGACTTCACTGCCGCTGCCGTGGCCATCTTCATCGCCATGGTGCTGGACGGTCTGGATGGCCGGGTGGCCCGTTTGACCAACACTCAGAGTGCTTTCGGCGCCGAGTACGACAGCCTTTCCGACATGCTCTCCTTCGGTGTGGCGCCGGCGCTGGTGGCGTTTACCTGGATACTTCAGGACATCGGCAAGACCGGCTGGGTGGTGGCCTTCCTCTACGTCGCCTGTGCGGCGCTGCGGCTGGCGCGCTTCAACGTCCAGCTCGGTAGCGTCGACAAGAAGTGGTTCATCGGCCTCCCCAGTCCTTCGGCGGCAGCCTTCGTGGCCGCCAGCGTGTGGACCTTCCACAGCTTCGATGCCGAGGCCTTCGGCTTCAAACTGCTGATGCTGTTCGTGGTGGCGACCGCCGGTATCCTGATGGTCAGCAATATTCGCTACTACAGCTTCAAGGAAATCGATCTCAAGGGGCCGGTGCCTTTCGTGGTACTGCTGGCCATCGTGCTCGGCTTCGTAGTGATCTCGGTCGAGCCTTCGGTCATGCTGCTGCTGCTGTTCGGCGCCTACGTGGCATCCGGGCCGACGCTTGCCGCCATGCGCAAGATGAAACACTCTCCACCCTCGAGTTGAGTGGCTGTCCGATCTTCGACGCCCGCCCCGTGCGGGCGTCGTCGTCTTCGCCCCGGGGGCAAACCATCCACAGCCCCTCGCCGCCGAGCGCCTGTGGATAGCTCGTCCGCCCGCGTAGCGTCACCGCTCGGTCACGCCCCTGAAATATTTTTACCGCCGCCCCTTGCGGGGCTCGGGGGAAAACCGTAAAGTACGCATCCGCTGCCGGTGACGGGCAACGTCGCAGGCGGTGGGAAGAGTGGTAAGTGGTTGTCCCGGTTTGGATTTTTCGGCTCGTTTC
>Ga0213835_100109_pt1 | contig 103765 bp, 90 predicted proteins | sample SWPATP01_FD_160576 | JGI IMG/M metagenome (GOLD analysis project Ga0213835, IMG submission 160576) | Coastal seawater microbial communities from Marineland, Florida, United States - SWPA TP0 #1 | ecosystem: Environmental > Aquatic > Marine > Coastal | place: USA: Florida | collected 2016-08-05 | reverse complement strand
GCACGACGTCGACGCCGGTGCGGATCATGGCTTCCAGCACGCCCTCGCGGTCGCTGGCCGGACCCAGCGTGGCGACGATCTTGGTGCGGCGGATGGGGGCATGAATGGGAGCGTGTGGCGGAAGCGTCATGGTGTCCTCGGCAAGACCAGGATGGCACGGAAGTCGTTGACATTGGTGCGAGTCGGACCGGTGACGATCAGTCGATCCAATGCCTGGAAGAAAGTATACGCGTCGTTGCGTGACAGGTAATCGGCCGGCTCGAGCCGCTGCTCGCGGGCGCGGGCCCAGTCGTCGGGCGAGAACAGCGCACCGGCGTTGTCCTCGGAGCCGTCGATGCCGTCGGTATCGATGGCCAGGGCATGAATGCCCTCGGCCCCGGCCAGCGCCTCGAACAGCCCCAGCAAGTACTCCACGTTGCGCCCGCCGCGCCCATCGCCGCGCACGGTGACGCTGGTCTCGCCGCCGGAAAGGATCAGCAGCGGCGTTTCGACCTCGTCGCGCGCCTCCAGTGCCAGGCGCGCCTGGGCACGCCCCAGCTCGCGGGCCTCGCCTTCCAGGTCGTCGCCCAGCACCTTGACCGTTATGCCGGCCGCTTCCGCCGCGGCTCTGGCGGCCTCCAGCGCATCCTGAGCGCGAGCCAGGGTCACGCTGTCGTCACGCGCGAAGGCTTCGTCGTCGGGAGACGGCGCGCCCTGGGCCTGTTCCAGGTGGCGACGCACGTGGGCGGGTATCTCGATGGCGTAGCGCTCGAGCACCGCCAGCGCATCGGCCGGGGTCGAGCGATCCGGCAGGGTCGGCCCCGAGGCGATCTGCGTGGCCACGTCGCCGGGAATGTCGGAGATCAGCCAGGTCACCACCTGGGCGGGGTGTGCCGCCGCCGCCAGGCGCCCGCCCTTGATCGCGGAAAGGTGGCGGCGCACGGTATTCATCTGGCCGATCGGTGCGCCGCAGCGCAAAAGCTCGCGATTGATCGCCTGCTTGTCGGCAAGCGAGATGCCCTCGGCGGGCAGCGTCATCAGCGCCGAGCCGCCGCCGGAGATCAGCGCGATCACGCGGTCGTCCTGGCCCAGCCCCGCGACCGCCTCGAGCATGCGCCGGGCCGCCTTCTCGCCCAGGTCGTCGGGCATCGGGTGGGAGGCTTCGAGCACCTCGATCACCTCGCACTCCTCTGCGTGGCCGTAGCGGGTGACCACCAGGCCGGTGAGCGGCGCATCGGGGCAGCGTGCCTGCCAGGCGCGCTCCAGCGCCGCAGCCATGGCAGCCGCCGCCTTGCCGGCACCGACCACCACGGTGCGCCCGGGCGGAGGGTCGGGCAGCAGGTCGGCAACCAGAGAATCCGGATGCACGGCGGTCACGGCCACGTCGGCAAGCCGGCGCAGCCATGTCGCGATGTCTGTCGTGTGGTCCAGGGAAAGAAGTTGTTGTGACATGGGCACACCTCGAGCGGATGACAGCAACGACGGTAACAGCAGGGTAGGCAGGAAAAAAGCCCGGCGGCGGGCGGGTTCCGCTGGGGATCCCGCCGCCGGACGCAAGGGCCGCTGACGCGGCCGGTTGGCAGGCGACGGCCTGACGCCTGCCAGGAGGGAACACTGACTCACCGTCTGCGCGACTGGCTGGCAGGGTGCTGCCTCCTCAGATGGGACGGATCAGCTGCCCACCTCGTGATCGGCCAGGGCCTCCAGGGCGCGCAGAATGCCGGCGTGATCCCAGTTCTCACCGCCATGCGCAACACAGGCCTGGAACAGCTGCTGGGCATTGGCGGTGCCGGGCAGCGCCAGGTTGAGGCTGCGTGCGCCTTCCAGGGCCAGGTTGAGGTCCTTCTGATGCAGCTTGATCTTGAAGCCCGGGTCGAAGGTACGCTTGATCATGCGCTCGCCGTGCACGTCGAGGATCTTCGACTGGGCCAGGCCGCCGAGCAGCGACTCGCGCACCTTGGCCACGTCGGCACCCGCCTTCGAGGCGAACAGCAGGCCTTCGGCCACCGCTTCGATGGTGAGTGCCACCACGATCTGGTTGGCCACCTTGCAGGTCTGGCCGGCACCGTGGCCGCCGATGTGAGTGATGGTCTTGCCCATCACCTCGAGGATCGGCCGGGCGCGCTCGAAGCCCTCCTGGGTGGCACCGACCATGATGGTCAGGGCCGCGTTGATGGCACCGCCCTCGCCGCCGGAAACCGGCGCATCGACGTACTCACCGCCGGCCTCATGGATGCGCTTGGCAAAGCCCTGGGTGGCGATGGGGGCGATGGAGCTCATGTCGATCACCAGGGCGCCGGGCTTGAGCCCTTCGACGACGCCATTCTCACCGAACAGCACCAGCTCCACGTCGGGGGTGTCCGGCACCATGGTGATGATGACCTCGGCCTGCTCGGCCACGGCTCGGGGGCTGTCGAGCTCACGCATGCCCTTCTCGGCCAGGGTGGCATCCAGGGTGCCGCGCTTGACGGTGACGAGTTCGTGGCCGGCATCCAGCAGATGCCCCGCCATGGGACGGCCCATGATGCCGAGGCCAATGAAACCGATCTTGCTCATGATGATTCTCCTTTCAGCTTGTCTTTGTGTTCTCTATGTCAGGACACGCCTTGCAATGACTGAAGAGATGAGCGCCGGGGGCAAGTCGCAGCGAGGGTTATTTGCCATGGATGGCAAATATAGCGCCCAGGGATGGGTTCACAGCGCCCTCGCGCAGGCTTGCCGCCGGATCAGCTCATCGGGGCTGGATGCTTGCTACCCCGTCAGCGGACGCTATCCAGCCAACCTAGCCCTTCACGGGTCGTCGTCTTGGGCTTGTACTCGCAGCCGATCCAGCCGTCGTAGCCCAACCGGTCGAGATAGGCGAACAGGAACGGGTAGTGGATCTCGCCGGTGCCCGGCTCGTGGCGGCCCGGGTTGTCGGCCAGCTGCACGTGAGCGATGCGAGCCAGGTGCTTCTCGATGGTCGGTGCCAGATCGCCCTCCATGATCTGCATGTGGTAGATGTCGTACTGCAGCTTGAGGTTGGGGCTGCCCACCTCGTCGAAGATCGCCAGGGCCTGCTCGGTGCGGTTGAGGAAGAAGCCCGGGATGTCGCGGGTGTTGATCGGCTCGGCCAGCAGCAGGATGCCGGCGGCTTCGAGCTTCTCCGCAGCGTAGCGCAGGTTCTCCACCAGGGTGCGCCGCGCCTGCTCCAGGCTCACGCCCTGAGGCTGGATGCCGGCCAGGCAGTTGACCTGCTTGCAGCCGAGCACCGTGGCGTAGTCGATGGCCTTCTCCACGCCGGCACGGAACTCCTCGACCCGATCCGGGTGGCAGGCGATGCCGCGCTCACCGGCGCCCCAGTCACCGGCCGGCAGGTTGTGCAGCACCTGGGTCAGGCCGTGCTCATCGAGCCGCGCCTTGAGCTCGACGGCGGAATAGTCATAGGGAAAGAGGTACTCGACGCCCTTGAAGCCGGCCTCGGCGGCGGCCTGGAAGCGGTCGAGGAAATCCTCCTCGGTGAACAGCATGCTGAGGTTGGCGGCAAACTTGGGCATGGTTGTCTCCTTGGGACGGTTTCCTAGGTGAGTTGGGCGATCGAGGTCGGCGCATCCGCGCCCTCATCGGCCAGCGCCTCGAACTCGTTGATGGCGTCGAGATCGGTCCCCATGGCGATGTTGGTCACCCGTTCGAGGATCACCTCCACCACCACCGGCACCCGATATTGAGCCATCAGCTCGCGGGCCTCCTTCAGGGCAGGCACGATCTCGTCCGGCCGGGTGACGCGCAGGGCCTTGCAGCCGAGCCCCTCCACCACCGAGACGTGATCCACGCCGTACTCGTTGATCTCCGGGCAGTTGACGTTCTCGAACGAGAGCTGCACGCAGTAGTCCATGTCGAAGCCGCGCTGGGCCTGGCGAATCAGCCCCAGATAGGAGTTGTTCACCAGCACGTGGATGTAGGGCAGGTTGAACTGCGCGCCCACGGCCAGCTCCTCGATCATGAACTGGAAGTCGTAGTCGCCGGAGAGCGCCACCACTTCCGCGCTGGGGTCGGCCTTGCACACGCCGAGCGCAGCGGGAATGGTCCAGCCCAGCGGGCCGGCCTGGCCGCAGTTGATCCAGTGACGCGGCTTGTACACGTGCAGGAACTGGGCGCCGGCGATCTGCGACAGGCCGATGGTGCTGATATAGCGGGTGTTCCTGCCGAAGACCTTGTTCATCTCCTCGTAGACCCGCTGCGGCTTCACCGGCACGTCATCGAAGTGGGTCTTGCGCAGCAGGGTGCGCTTGCGCTCCTGGCACGACTCGGCCCAGGCGCTGCGATCCTTGAGCGTGCCCGCCGCCTTCCTCTCGCGGGCCAGCTCGACGAACAGCTCGAGCGCCGCCTTGGCGTCGGAAACGATGCCGTAGTCGGGGCCGAAGATGCGCCCGATCTGGGTCGGCTCGATGTCGACGTGGACGAATTTCCGCCCCTTGGTGTAGGTCTCGAGGTTGCCGGTGTGGCGGTTGGCCCAGCGGTTGCCGATACCCATCACGAAGTCGGACTCGAGCAGCGTGGCGTTGCCATAACGATGTGAGGTCTGCAGCCCGACCATGCCGGCCATCAGCGGGTGGTCGTCGGCAATGCTGCCCCAGCCCATCAGGGTGGGGATGACCGGCACGCCGGTGAGTTCGGCGAACTCCTGAAGCAGCGCGCTGGCGTCGGCGTTGATGATGCCGCCGCCGGCGACGATCAGCGGCCGCTCGGCCTCGTCGAGCATGGCCATGGCCTTCTCCGCCTGAGTGCGGGAAGCACGCGGCTTGTAGGCCGGCAGCGGCTCGTAGGTGTCCGGATCGAACTCGATCTCGCTCATCTGCACATCGATGGGCAGGTCGATCAGCACCGGGCCCGGCCGCGACGAACGCATCAGCTGGAAGGCCTGCTGGAAGGCGCGCGGCACCTGGGCCGGCTCCAGCACGGTGACCGCCCACTTGGTCACCGGCCCGGCGATGGCCTGGATGTCGACGGCCTGGAAGTCCTCCTTGTGCAGCCTGGAGCGCGGCGCCTGGCCGGTGATGCACAGGATCGGGATGGAGTCCGCGCTGGCCGAATAGAGCCCGGTGATCATGTCGGTGCCGGCGGGGCCGGAGGTGCCGATGCACACGCCGATGTTGCCGGCCTTGGTGCGGGTGTAGCCCTCGGCCATGTGCGAGGCGCCCTCGACGTGGCGCGCCAGCACGTGATCGATACCGCCGACCTTGCGCAAGGCAGCGTAGAACGGGTTGATGGCGGCACCCGGCACGCCGAAAGCGACATCGACGCCCTCCTTCCTGAGCACGTGAACGGCGGCTTCTGCTGCGGTCATTCGAGCCATGACGGTTCCTCCCGTGGGTGGCCTTGTTCTTGTGAAAAGTTGTTTTTGGAAAATATTTCTGTATTTCGAGATTAGAAGCCGCAACCCGCCCCGTCAACACATACTGGAAAATATTTTCATAAATTCATTTAGACACAAAAAACCCAGGCCAAAACAGCAGCCTGGGTCTTCTTCCCCGAGAGCTCAGAGCGTGATGCGCAGCGCCAGCGGATGCTCGTCGCAGTTGTTGCCCTCACCGCCGCGATCCACCACCAGGAACTCCCCTTCGCGGTCGAGCACCGACTGGATGGCGTGCCAGGTGCCGGCGCGATAGTTCACCCCTTGGCGGCCATCGGTGACGAAGGCGCGTACCTCGGCCGGGTCGATGCTGTCGCCCGGCGGCGCCACCACGATCACGAAGCGCTCCTCGTGCAGCGGCATGAAGGCCTGGCTGCCCTGGGGGTGGCGTTCGAGGAAGTCGAGTTCCAGCGGGATCGACACCGGCTGGCTGACGAAGATACTGATCAGCGCCCTCGCCTGCTCGCCCAGGGTCTCGACCTTGGCCAGGTCGTGGTAGCGCCGGGTGCGCCCGGCATTGATGTGAAAGTAGTCCGCCGTGCGGGTGTCGATGACGTCACCGAAGGGCGCGAAGGCCTCAGGCGTCAATGGCTCGGCTTTGAGTTCCAGCATGTTAGCCCCTCGATTCATTCGGCAATCAGCCTATATCACCGGGGCTGATCCGGCGGCAGGCCTGCGAGGAGGCGCTGTGAACCCATCCCTGGGCGCTACTTTTTCCATCCCTGGCAAAAGACCTCCTCTCCGGCCTGCCCCCGGCGCCCCTAACGTCGCTGAGATCGAAAAACTCGGCAACGTTACTGCAAGCCCCCTGTGTCTCAGCGAGTACCCAGCCGCAGCGCTGCGTGACGGTTCACGTCCTTGTACAACAGGTAGCGGAACGGCCCCGGGCCGCCGGCGTAGCACGCCTGCGGGCAGAAGGCGCGTAGCCACATGAAGTCGCCGGCCTCGACCTCGACCCAGTCCTGGTTGAGATGGTAGACCGCCTTGCCCTCGAGCACGTAGAGGCCGTGCTCCATGACGTGGGTCTCGTCGAAGGGGATCACCGCCCCGGGCTGGAAAGTGACGATGTTGACGTGCATGTCGTGACGCACGTCATTGGGGTCGACGAAGCGGGTGGTGGCCCAGCGCCCTTCGGTGCCCGGCATCGGGTTGGGCTCGAGGTCGTTCTCGTTGACCACGAAGGCCTGCGGCACCTCGATGCCCTCGACGAATTCGTAGGCCTTGCGCACCCAGTGGAAGCGCACCGGCGCATTCGATTCGTTGCGCAGCTGCCAGTGGCAGCCCGGCGGCAGGAAGGCGTAGCCGCCCGGCGCCATCTCGTGGCGCTCGCCGGCAATGGTCAGGGTCATCTCGCCCTCGACCACGAACAGTACGCCCTCGGCACCGGGGTCGAGCTCGGGCTTCTCGCTGCCGCCGCCCGGCCCCACCTCCATGATGTACTGAGAGAAGGTCTCGGCGAAGCCGGAGAGCGGACGCGCCAGCACCCACAGCCGGGTCTGCTCCCAGAACGGCAGATTGCTGGTCACGATGTCGCCCATCACGCCCTTGGGAATGAAGGCGTAGGCCTCGGTGAACACCGCCCGGTCGGAGAGCAACTGGGTCTGGGGCGGATGTCCGCCGTGGGGGGCGTAATAGGTGCGGTTGGTCATGAGCGGCTCCTCATAGGCGGAATCGTCCTTGGCACAGGCCAAAAAATCATTTCATAACTTGTGAAACTAACGTCTCACAAGTAACGTGTCTAGCAACTTTCGTTTCATACATCGACGGCACAAGAGGCTACCGGCATGCCCTTCTCCCATGCCCACCCGCCGAAGGTTGTAAGCGGTCGCAGCGTCTATCCTTCCCTATCAGGAAGAGAGTTCGTCCAGCCCCTGATAAAGTTCGGTGACGGCATCGATGCGGGCCCGCCCCTGGGCCAGCCGCTGGTGCAGCAAACCGTTGGCCAGCAGACTGACAAGACTCATGGCGCTGGCGTAGCTGTCGAAGGCCGAAATACTGTCCAGCGGACACTCCAGCCACCAGTCGGTCCGCTCGGCATGGCTCGCCGCAGTGCCATCCCCGATCAGCAGCACCCGACAAGGCAGGGCCGCAAGGGTCTCCACCAGTTCCTCGAACAATCGCGGACGCCGACGGAAACCGAACAGAATCACCAGATCCTCCGCCCCCAGACCGACCAGCTCCTCGGCCAGGGACTGATTGGGCTGGGGCGCGAGGCTCACCTCGTCACGAGCCTGAATCAGCTGCTGACGAAAGTGCATGGCCAGGGGATAGCTGTTGCGAAACCCCACCAGCAGCAGCCGTCGCGCCTGATCCATTGCCTGCAGGATCGCCTCGAAGGTATGCGGCTCGATGGCACCGAGGGTTCTGCGCAGGTTCTCCTGTTCCCGTGCCAGATGACGCTTGAAACGTTCGCCATCTCCGCTCGCCGCCTGGGCATCGGTGACCAGCGGCATGCCCAGGTTGCGCAGCTGGCGGGCATGGTGCTTTACCGCCTGGAAGCTTTCGAAGCCAAGGCGCTTGAACAACCGGCTGACCGTCGATTTCGACACGCCGGTAACGCGTGCCAGATCGGTTGCGCTATATACCGCCAAGTCGTCGAAATGCTCGAGAATGAAGGCCGCCACACGCTGCTCCTGAGCGCTCAGCTCGGCATATTGGGCCGATATTCGCTGACCGATGTGAGGCGTCATGGCCGTCTGATGCGTCCGCAAGAAAGCTCTCCTCTAACCCGGCCACAGCGCCGGGCGCGCGCCCCTAGGCGTCATTATTCTGTACCCACAATGAGCGGAAGGAATCGCCACCGATACCCGGCCTTACCGTCTCCGCCATCTCCCCGCGACGCTCGCTTCTCGAAGCGAAACAGCGCCGCATCACTATAGCGAGATCATCAACAACAACGCGAGGTGCCCCATGACGAAACCCACTCCCTCAAACAGCCCAACAGGAGCCCAAGACTCCAGGCGGTCTCATTGGCAGATACCGCATATCTACGTCATCCTCTTCGTATTCATCGCCATGGCGGCCGTGGCGACCTATTTCGTGCCCGCTGGCCAGTACGAGAGAGTGCCCGGGCCCGAAGGCCGCACCACCATCGACGCAGAGTCGTTCCAATACGTCGAGCAGAACCCGACGAGCCTCGTCGACTTCATGCTGGCGATACCCAATGGCTTGATGAGTGCCGGTGAAGTCGTGTTCTTCACCTTCATGATCGGCGGCATGTTCATGGTGCTGCGCCGTACCGGCATCATCGAAATCGGTGTCGACAAGCTGAGCCGACGCTTCGCCAATCGAAGCCTGCTGATGATTCCAGTCTTGATGACGGTCTTTGCCCTGGTCGCGACGATCATCGGCACCCAGGAGCTGGCCCTGGTTTACGTGCCGGTCATTCTGCCGTTGATGATTGCCCTGCGCTTCGACTCGGTAACCGCTGCGGCCGTGGCGCTGTGCGCCACCACCGCCGGTTTCGCTTCGGGTGTACTCAATCCGATCAATACCGGGCTCGGTCAGCAGCTCTCCGACCTGCCGCTCTACTCCGGCTTCGGCCTGCGAGCGGCCGCCTTTGCCATCATCCTGGGCGCCGCCATCTACTTCGTCATGCGCTATGCGCGCCAGGTTCGCGACAACCCCGAATTGAGCCTGATGGCGGGCGATGAAACGGAAGAGGAAAAGCGCTCGCTCTACCAGCACGCCACCGATGAGGGAGCCCTGACCGCCAACGGTCGTCAGAAACTGGCAGCGGTCGCCACCTTCGCCTTCTTCGGCCTGCTGGTCTACGGCGTGCTGCGCCAAGGCTGGTTCATGATGGAGATGGCCGGGCTGTTCATCATCATGGGCATCGTCGTCGGTCTCATCGCCGGCTTGAGCACCACGGCCATCAGCGAAGCCTTCAACAAGGGCTTCCGCGACGTTCTGGTGGGGGCCATGATTGCCGGCGTGGCCCGTGGCGTAGCCGTCGTGCTGGAAGATGGCCAGATCATGGATACCCTGGTCATGGGACTCGGCAGCCTGGTTGGCGAACTGCCGACCATGCTGTCGGCCATCGGCATGTACTTCGCGCAGCTGGCCTTCAACTTCGTGGTGCCCTCGGGCAGCGGGCAGGCCCTGGTGACCATGCCGATCATGGCCCCGCTCTCCGACCTGATCGGCGTGACCCGCCAGACCGCCGTGCTGGCCTTCCAGCTCGGCGACGGCATGGGCAACATCCTCTACCCCACTTCCGGCTATTTCATGGCGACTCTCGCCATTGCCGGCGTGCCTTGGCAGAAGTGGGTGAAGTTCTTCTTCCCGCTGTTCTGTCTCTGGGTAGCGATCGCCATCGGCTTCCTGGCTTTTGCACAAGCCACCCAGTGGGCCGGCTGAGCTTCTTCGCTCCACCCACCCACTACCCTGCCAAGCCCTGTCCGACATTGTCGGGCAGGGTCTGGTCATGACGGCCAGCATCCTCACCGGAACCTCCGCATTCATCAGGGTCTCAGCGCTCGCCAGATGCTCAGCGCGCCGGCGCCGGATGATGCTCCACCCAATGCCGCGCGATGTCCACCCGCCGGGCGACCCACACCCGGTCATGGGCCTCGATGTGATCGAGGAAGCGCTGCAGGGCGCGGAAGCGCCCGGGGCGGCCGAGCAGCCGGCAGTGCATGCCCACCGAAAGCATCTTGGGCGACTCCTCGCCTTCCGCGTAGAGCACGTCGAAGGCGTCGCGCAGGTAGGTGAAGAAGTGGTCGGCGGTGTTGAAGCCCTGGGGCGCGGCGAAGCGCATGTCGTTGCTGTCCAGGGTATAGGGCACGATCAGATGGTCGTGCTCGACGCCTTGGCTGTCGGCCTCCCGGGTCCAGAACGGCAGGTCGTCGCCGTAGTAGTCGCTGTCGTAGAGGAAGCCGCCCTCGTCGAGGACCAGCCGCCGGGTGTTGGGGCTGTCGCGGCCGGTGTACCAGCCTTGGGGCTTCTCGCCGTAGAGGCGCTGAAAGATCTCCATGGCGCGCTGCAGATGCTCGCGCTCGACGTGCTCGGGCACTTCCTGGTAGTGAATCCAGCGGTAGCCATGACAGGCGATCTCGTGGCCCAGCGCCTTGAACGCCTGAGCCACTTCCGGGTGGCGCTCCAGGGCCATGGCCACGCCGAACACCGTGAGCGGCAGGCCGCGCCGTTCGAACTCCCGCAGGATGCGCCACACGCCGGCCCGTGAGCCGTACTCGTAGATCGACTCCATGCTCAGGTGGCGATCGGGATAGGCGGCCGCGCCGATGATCTCGGAGAGAAACTGCTCGGAGCCGGCATCGCCATGCAGCACGCAGTTCTCGCCGCCCTCTTCGTAGTTGAGCACGAACTGCACGGCGATCTTCGCCCGCCCCGGCCAGTTGGCGTGGGGTGGGTTACGGCCGTAGCCGACCAGGTCACGGGGGTAATCAATGCTCATCTAGCACCTTCCTCTTTGTTCTGTGTTGCGCGGTTCTGTTTTGCGCAATCTATGTCGCGCAGTTCTGTGCCGCTGTACGAATACCGGGCCAGGCGGCGTCGCGAGCAAAATGTATACAGGATAGAAAATAGACTGTATCCATCAGTGTTGCAACCAGACATACCGGCCCTCGCAGGATAGCGCGGTGCCCTCGAGCCCAAGGCCGGCAGCGACGGCACTTCGCGCCAGCAGGCATTGTTCGGGGATTGGCTTGGCCGGACGCCACCACCATATTTTTGTATACAAAAATCATTCGACTGACAAGTCCACATCATGCGCTTCGAGCCCCCCGGCTCTCCGCTTGTTCGATACCGAGACAAACCGCAGGTGAAGCTGGGAAAATTCATCATGTATACAATACAAGTCACATTCGGTACCCAAATTCTCAGTACTCTTCGCTCTCTTAGACCTATGTATAACTGTCAAGCCATCCGGCACTCCTGCTCAATTGACAGCCAACCCATTGAGAGAAAACAAAAAATCCTCGTAGCTCCCGAGGGTGACAAATTTCTTGCGTTGAAGAGTCGCAGCACCTATTTTGTGTACAAAGACATTTTTTATTGTTCACAAAGAGAGAGACTGCATGCGACTGCGCGTCATCAACCCCAACACCACGGCTGCCATGACCCGCAAGATCGGCGAAGCGGCACAGCGGATCGCCGCCCCCGGCACGACCGTCGTCGCCACTCAGCCCGCCGACGGGCCGGTATCCATCGAGAGTCATTTCGATGAAGCGATCAGTGCCGTGGGCGTGCTGGAAGAGGTGCTGGCGGGAGAGAGGGAAGGCACCGATGCCTATGTGATTGCCTGCTTCGGTGACCCGGGCCTGCTGGCGGCTCGCGAGCTGACCCGCGCCCCGGTGATCGGCATCGCCGAGGCGGCCTTCCATGCCGCCAGCCTGATCAGCACCCGGTTCTCGGTCGTCACCACCCTGTCGCGTACCGGCATCATCGCCGAGCACCTGCTGGAGCAGTACGGCTTTCGCCATCACTGCCGCCGGGTGCGTGCCGCCGAGATACCGGTGCTCGATCTGGAGGAGGATGGCTCGGCGGCTCTGGGTCGCATCATCGACGAGTGCCGCCGCGCCCGCGACGAGGATGGCATCGGTGCCATCGTGCTGGGCTGCGGCGGCATGGCCGACCTGACCCAGAGCATTTCCCAGGAAGTCGGGCTGCCGGTGGTCGAAGGCGTCACGGCTGCCGTGAAGCTGGCCGAGGCGCTCGTGGGGCTGGGCCTCGGCACCAGCAAGCACGGCGACCTGGCCTTCCCGCGCCCCAAACCCTTCACCGGCCGCTTCGAAAGGTATTCGCAGCTTTCCAACGAGCGCTGAAACGCATCAGGACAACGCATCAGGACAACGCATCAGGACTACGAATCACCGCAACGCACCGCACCTTGAGCACGTCACGCCAAGCCCGCTGGCAGCATTGGGCACAAACACAACAGAGCCATGACCTGCGAGGATAGACTCATGCAAAACAACAACCCGCACAGCACGGCGGCCGCTCCCGCCACTGCCCCGGCATCGCCCACTGCCGGAACGACCACTGGGGCCTCGAAGGCCTTGGGCGACGAATCACTCGCGCCCCAGAAAGCGCGGATCATGGGGCGAACCTCCTACTTTCTGGCCTGGTTCGGCGGCTGTGTCTCCATCGGCACCTTCGCCATGGGCTCCAGCGTGGTCGGCACGCTGAACCTGATCCAGGCGACCCTGGCCATCGCTATCGGCTGCTTCGTGATCGGTATCGCGCTGGCCATCAATGGCGCCGCCGGCTACAAGTACGGCATTCCCTTCATGGTTCAGGCCCGCAGTGCGTTCGGCTTCGCCGGCACGCGCATTCCCGGCCTGGTGCGCGCGGTGCCGGCGGTGGTGTGGTACGGCTTCCAGAGCTGGATCGGCGCCGGCGCCCTGAACATGGTGTCGGCCACCCTGTTCGGCTTCGACAACCTGATCTTCTACTTCATCGCCTTCCAGTTCCTGCAGATCGGCCTGTCGGTGATGGGCTTCCAGGGCATCAAGTGGCTGGAGAACATCGGCAGCGTGTTCATTCTCGCCTCGCTGACCTACATGTTCTACGCCACGGTGCAGCGCTACGGCGACGAGCTCTCGGCCAACCTGCTGACCATGGAAGGCTCGTGGGGCATGCCGTTCTGGGGTGCCACCATGCTGTTCCTCGGCATCTACAGCACCATGATGCTCAACGTCAGCGACTATTCGCGGGAGCACAAGCACGGTACCCGCCCCAGCATCCTGACCACCATCTATGCCATGTCGATCCTGCCCTGCACCCTGTTCATGGGCCTGATCGGCTACATGGTCTCCGAAGCCACCGGCACCGCCGACCCCATCCAGGTGTTTGCCAACGCGGTGGACAACACCCCGCTACTGATGACCACGCTGCTGTTCATCGCCTTCGCCCAGGTCACCACCAACGTGCTCAACAACGTGGTGCCGCCGACCTACGTGCTGATGGACGTGTTCAAGCTCAAGTTCGCCACCTCCACGGTGATCGTCGGCCTGCTGGCCTTCGCCACCTTCCCCTGGAAGCTGGTGCAGCCCGAATCCGCCGCCGGCCTGCAGCTCTTCGTGCAGACCTACTCCGCCTTCCTCGGCCCGATCTTCGCCATCCTGGTGGTGGACTACTATCTGATCCGCCGTCGTACGCTGGACCTCGGCAAGCTCTATGACGAGACCGGCCCCTATCAGGGCGTCAACTACGCCGCGCTCATCGCCACCCTGGTGGGCATCGCCGCCGCCCTCACCTTCTCCGCCGTCTCCTGGTACGCCAGCCTGATCCCGGCCGGCCTGACCTACTACCTGCTGATGAAGCACTGGGCGCCCTGCCAGCGCTTCCGCCAGTGAAGCACCGGCAAGATAGCTGGCCGGCAAGGTAAGAGCCCACTACCAGAAAAACGTGGGATCGACACGGCAAGCGGTCTCACGCTGACCACAACGCAAGCCGCCGGACGCCTTGGGCGTCCGGCGGCTTGGTTATCCGGCATGTGCCGCGTCGATATCAGCGTCGGCCGAACAGGTTGCGCTGCACCTCCAGCAAGTGCTCTTCCAGCAAGCCCCTCGCCGTGTCTTCGTCGCGGTCGCGCAGCGCGGCCACGATGGCGCGATGCTGCATCTCGTAGCGCTCACGCCGCTCCGGCGTCAGCGAGATCCGCTTGAGCCGCCCCCACTCCCCCTCTTCGCGCACCACGTTGGTCAGCTCCAGGATACGCAGGAAGAAGTTGTTGTGCGTGGCTTCGGCAAAGGCCTGGTGCAGGGCGCCATCCCAGTGCTCGAACTCCTCGATGCTGGCGGCCGCCTCGGATCTCACCAGACACTCCTGCATGCGCTCGAAGTCGCCGGCCGTGGCGAAGCGCACGATGAGGGAAACCATCTGCGGCTCGATCAGCAGGCGGGCATCCATCAACTGGGCCGGGCTGACCTGCCCCGCCATGCCGCCCGACTCGACCATGCCAGTGGCTTTCGCCGCTGGGCCGAGCGGCGCGCCCCCTTCCGCCACGAAGGTACCGCTCCCCACCACCTGAGTGATCAAGCCCAGGGACTTGAAGTGGCCCAGCACCCTGCGTACCGCGCCGCGTGACGCGCCGAAGCGCTCGCTCAGTTCACGCTCGGTAGGCAAGCGGTGACCGGGGGGGAAACGCCCGCTGGCAATCTCCGCCTGGATGTATCGCGCCAGGGCTCGTGCGCCATCGGAGCGGATCCCGCTCTCGGCCAGGGACTCCTGGAAATCGCTGTCATCGACGGTACGCACTGGCCTATCGGTCACTTGGCTTCCTTTTCACATCAACCATTACGGATCCAATCCCTGCTGAATCTAGTCCATTTGGTACATCAAGGCAAAATTTCGGGCTGAATTAGTACTTGAAAGAGTACCAATCGCCTTCTAGGCTCGTTCATTACGGAACCAAACCAGAACCAAGGAGAGCCAATTCACATGAAATTCGCCACTCTGCGGCCGGCGCCCGACCAGCCCACTCTCGTCGCCCTGATCGACGCCACGGGCCAGCGCTACTGGCCGTTGAGCACCCTGCTTCCCGACTTTCAGGGCGACATGCAGCAGCTGATTCGCGACTGGCCCGAGCTGGGCGGTCGTATCGCCCCCAAGGGCGAAGGCCAGCCTCTCGAAGGTACACGCCTCGAAGCTCCGCTTCACCCGCATCGCAACATGTTCTGTGTCGGCAAGAACTACTTCGAGCATGCCGCCGAGTTCAGCAGCTCCGGCTACGACAGCAGTACCAGCGCCGACGACGTGGTACCCAAGCACCCCATCGTCTTCACCAAGGCCTGGAACACCCTGATCGCCCATGGCGATGAGATTCCACGCCATGCCGGGGTCACCGAGCAGCTCGACTACGAGGCGGAGTTCGCCGTCATCATCGGCAAGGGCGGCCGCGGCATCAAGAAGGCCGACGCTTACGATCACGTCTGGGGTTACACCATCGCCAACGACGTCACCGCCCGCGACCTGCAACAGCGCCACAAGCAGTGGCATCTCGGCAAGTCGCTCGACGGCCTGTGCCCCATGGGGCCGTGGCTCGTCACTGCCGACGAGGTGGATCGCGACACTGCCACGATCAAGTGCTGGGTCAATGGCGAACTGCGCCAGGACGCTCGCCTCGACCAGCTGATCTTCGACGTGCCGACGCTGATCGAGACCCTTTCGGCCGGCATCGCGCTCGCGCCCGGCGACGTGATCCTGACCGGCACGCCGGTGGGCGTCGGCATCGGCTTCACCCCGCCCAGATTCCTGCAGACCGGCGACATCGTGCGTATCGAGGTCGCTGGCCTGGGCACACTGGAAAACCGGGTCGGCCGCTGACCGACCTGAACGCGTCGGGCCCAGGTTCATCGTGGGCATCGCGCGCCACAACAATACCAGGAGCACGCCATGATCCTTCCCGATACTCCACTCAAGTCCCTCTCCGCCGCCGTGCTGGTCGCTGCCGGGGGGCTCGCCGCGGCTCCCGCCATGGCCGATGACTTCTACGCCGGCAAGACCATCGAGATGGTGGTGCCGTTCGGCGAGGGCGGCGCCACCTACGTGGCGGCCAAGTTCCTCGAACCCTTCCTCGAGAAGCATCTGCCGGGCAACCCGCAGGTCAACGTACGCACCCGCCCGGGCGGCGGTTCGATCCTCGGGGCCAACTGGTTCCAGCAGAATGCCGAGCCCGACGGCGAGACGATCCTGTTCACCACCTCTTCCACCTCGAACCCCTACGTGCTGGGCATGGAAGAGGTGGAGTACGACCTGGCCGCGATGAGACCGGCCTACAGCCTGCCCTTCGGCGCCGTGATCTACGTCTCGCCGCGCACCGGCATCGAGACACCGGCCGACCTGCACTCGCCAGACATGCCGCTGATCTACGGCGGTATCGCCGCTGCCGCCAGCGACCTGCCCGTGCTGCTGGCCTTCGAGCTGCTCGACCTCGACCTGCGCGCGGTGCTCGGCTTCGACGGCCGCGGTCCGGCCCGCCTGGCCTTCGAGCGCGGGGAAACCAACATCGACTTCCAGTTCACCCCGGCCTACATGTCGCAGGTGGTGGACATGGTCGAAGCGGGCTCCGCGGTGCCGATCATGACCGGCGGCTCGGTGGGTGACGACGGCGTGCTGAGCGCCCGCGATCTGGCCTTCCCCGACTACCCCTCGGTCTACGAGGTCTACGAGGAGCTCCACGGCGAGCCGCCTTCCGGCGTGGAGTGGGATGCCTTCCAGGCCATCGGCGCCACCACCTTCAACTTCGGCCTCACCGCCTACCTGCCGGAGGGCACGCCGGACGAGGTCATCGAGATCTTCGAGCAAACCATCACCGCCATCAACGACGATCCCGACTACCAGGAGCAGAGCCAGGACGCCATCGGCGGCTACGACCTGCTGCCGGCTTCGGCGGTCACCGACTCGTTGAGCGAGGCCCTGCAGCCCTCCGACGAGGTGCGCGACTACCTGCGCACCCTGCTCAGCGAGAAGTACGACGTCGAGCTGTAGGCTCGCAACCGATACGGCTGGCCTCTCGGGGCTGGCCGTACTCGACGCTCCCGCATAGGAATCGCAACGTGCTCGAGAATATCGTTTCGGCCCTGGACATCCTGTTCCAGCCCGCACGGCTGCTAGCGCTCTTCGCCGGCATGCTGGCCGGGATGGTGTTCGGCATGCTGCCGGGGCTGGGTGGCGTGGCCGCCGTGTCCATCCTGCTGCCGTTCATCTACCTGATGGACGGCTATGCCGGCCTGGCCATGCTGCTCGGTGCCATCTCGGTGATCTATACCTCGGACACCATCACCTCGGTGCTGCTCGGCGCACCCGGCTCCCCGGCCTCGGCGCCCACCGCCATCGAGGGCCACGCCTTGGCCAAGCAGGGCAAGGCGTCGCTGGCGCTGGGGGTCGGCTTCCTCGCCTCCATGGTGGGCGGGCTGTTCGGCGCGCTGATTCTCTCCGTCGCCATCCCCATTGCCGGCCCGCTGGTACTGGCCCTGGGTACGCCGGAGCTGTTCATGTTCGCCCTGGTGGGGCTGTGCTTTGCCGCCAGCATGGTCGGCAGGGATATCGCCCTGGGGCTGGCTGCCGCCTGTTTCGGCATTCTGCTGGGCGTGGTCGGCGCCGCACCGGCTGCCGCCAACTACCGCTTCATCTTCGGCCAGTCCTATCTCATGGACGGCCTGTCGCTACCCATCGTGGCACTGGGACTGTTCGCCGTGGCCGAACTGATCAGCATGGTCGCCACGGGCGGCGGCATCGCCGGCAAGCCGATGGCCCTGGGCAAGTGGGGCGAGAGCTTTCGCGAATTCTGGCGCAGCCGGTGGCTGATCTGCCGTGCTTCGGTGATCGGGATCTTCGGCGGTTTCGTCCCGGCGGTGGGTGCCAGCGCCTCCACCTGGATCGCCTACGGCCACGCCATGAGCACCACCAAGGACAAGCGTCGCTTCGGCAAGGGCGAGATCCGCGGCGTGGCCAGCGCCGAGGGGGCCAACAACGCCACGGTGATCTCCGATCTGGTGCCCACCATGCTGTTCAGCGTGCCGGGCGGCCCCGCCGCGGCCATCTTCCTCGGCGCACTGTTCTCGTTCGGCTTCTATCCCGGCCCACGCATGGTCAGCGAATCGCCCGACCTGATGTACATGATCGTGTGGAGCGTGGCGCTGGCCTCGGTGCTGGGTGCCGCCATCTGCTTCGCCGTGACGCCCTACATCGCCCGGCTGACCCGAGTGAACTTCGCCCTGATCGCCGCCCCGCTGCTGCTGATCATGGTGGCCGGCGCCTATCAGGGCACCCAGACCTTCGGCGACATCCTCGCCCTGCTGGTGCTCGGCATCGTCGGCTGGCTGATGAAGAATGCCGGCATTCCCCGGGCGCCGGTGCTGGTCGGCTTCGTGCTGGCCACGCCCATGGAGCAGTACTTCTGGCTGACCACCCAGATCCACGGCTTCACCTGGCTGACTCGCCCCGGCGTATTGATCATCGCCTCGCTGATCGCCATTCCCCTGGTGCTGAACGCGGTGCGCTGGCTGCGTCGGCGTCGCACCGCCGTGCCCCAGACGGAGACCGCCGTACCCGGCGAGGAGCCACCGGGCCACGACAGCGACATCGTGCTGTTCACCGCACTGCTGATGGTGGCGGCCTTCGGCTATGCACTGGTGGAGATGCTGGGCTTTCGCCCCAACGCCCGGCTGATGCCGAGCCTGGGCATCGTGCCCGGCCTGCTGCTGAGCCTCTACGTACTGGGGCGCCAGCTGTTCCGCCTTCATCGTCAGGGGCGCGTTGCCAACCTGGCCAGCCGCCGCGAACTGCCCATCCTGGGCGGCATCCTGAGCTATGGCCTGGCCATGTGGCTGATCGGCTTCAACCTGGCCACGCCGCTGCTGCTGGGCTGGCTGCTGCTCGGCTGCGCGCGGATGCGCTGGCACACCGCCCTGCTCTACGGGATGGCGGTGTACGCCGTCGCCCAGGGCATGTTCACGCTGATGCGCCTGACGCCACCGCGAGGCACGCTGCTGGACCTGCCCATGCCGTGGTGACGAGCCGTCAGCTCGCCGTTTCCCCGAGCCGCCAGCAGGCCGCCCGGTGGCCGTCGCCCAGCTCGCTCATGCCGGGCAGGGCCTGGGTGCATGTCGCGTCGGCATGGGGGCAGCGTGGGGCGAAGGCACAGCCGGGCGGCGGCGCCGACATGTCCGGCGGCGCCCCGGGAATGGCACTGAGACGCTGCCCGCGCAGCTCGCCGGAGGCGCGCGAGTGCATCAGCCCCAGGGTATAGGGGTGGCGCGGCTGGGCGATAACGGTATCGACAGCCCCGGTTTCCACCAGCCGTCCGGCGTACATCACGGCAATGCGATCCGATATCTCGTTGGCCACGCCCATGTCGTGGGTCACGAAGATCACCGACATGCCCAGCTCCCGTTGCAGTTCCCGAAGCAGCAGCAGGATCTGGATCTGTACCGTGGCGTCCAGCGCGGTGGTCGGCTCGTCGGCCAGCAGCAGCTTGGGCCGGCACGACAGGGCCAGGGCGATCATCGCCCGCTGGCTCATGCCGCCGGAGAGTTCGTGAGGGTAGTTGGCGAGCCGCCGCTTGGCCGAGGGAATGCGCACCCGGTCGAACAGCTCCAGGGCGCGCGCCAATCCCTCGCGCCGGCTCACGCCTTCGTGGCGACACACGGTCTCGGCGATCTGATCGCCCACGCTGAACACCGGGTCGAACGCCAGCATCGGCTCCTGGAAGATCATCGCCGCCGTGCGACCGCGAAAGCGGGACAGCTCACGCCGCGACATGGCCAGCACGTCCTGACCGTCGACGCGAACGCTCCCCGTCAGGCGCGTCTTGCGCTCCGGCAGCAGGCGCATGAGGCTGCGCAGGGTAACGCTCTTGCCCGAGCCGCTCTCGCCCAGAATGGTCAGCACTTCGCCGCGAGCCAGGGTCAGGTCGACCCCGTTGACCGCCTGCACCTGACGTCGAGGCGTGCCGAAGTGCACGTGCAGATCGCGAATCTCGACCAGGGGCTCGACGGGTGCCGCCACCGGCGCCTGAACGGCCGTTCGGGTCATGACATCGGATTTCATCAAACGCTCTCCTCGACGCTGGGCTGCGGGTTCGATACCGCGGATTGAACCTCGTCGGCCCGGTGACAAGCCGACAGGTGCCCGCCGCCCGGCAGCGCCGCAAGCTCGGGCTCGGTGCCACGGCAGAGATCCACGGCCAGGGGGCAGCGCGGACAGAACCGGCAGCCCGGCGGCAGGTCGATGGGATTGGGGGGATCGCCGGCCAGCGGCGCCGTCTGGGTGCGCCGCCCCGGTTCCAGCGACGGCATGGCCGACATCAGTGCCCGGGTGTAGGGATGGGCCGGGGCGCGGTAGAGCGCCTCGCTGTCACCCACCTCGGCCACCTTGCCCAGGTACATCACCATGACCCGGTCGCTGACGTAGCGCACCACGTTGAGGTCGTGGGAGATGAACAGGTAGGTCAGCCCGTACTCCTGCTTGAGATCGCCGAGCAGATTGAGCACCTGGGCTTCCACCGACTTGTCCAGCGCCGACACCGCCTCGTCGAGAATCAGCAGGCGCGGCTCGAGCGCCAGCGCCCGGGCGATGTTGACCCGCTGGCGCTGGCCGCCGGAGAGCTCGTGGGGATAACGCTGCGCGAAGCGCTCCGGCAGCAGCCCGACCTGATCGAGCAGCCGCCGGGCGCGCTGTCGCGCCTCACGCCGCCCGACACCGTGCACCTGCGGACCGAAGGCGATCGACTCCTCGATGGTCATGCGCGGGTTGAGCGAGGCGTAGGAGTTCTGGAATACCATCTGCATCTGCCGGCGCATCTCGCGCAGCGACAGGCCGCCCCGCGTGCCGACCGGGTCGCCGTCGAAGATCACCTCGCCGCCATCCGGCTGCAGCAGATGCATCAGCAGGCGCGCGGTGGTCGACTTGCCGCAGCCCGACTCGCCGACGATGCCGAGGGTCTCGCCCTTGCGCACCTCGAAGTCGATGCCGTCCACTGCGTGCACGCGGCTCAGCGGCCGCCCCAGCAGGTCCCGCTTGATAACGAAATGCTTGCGCAGCCCCTTGACCCGCAACAGCGGCTGGGCCCGGCCGCCGCGGTCGCGGGGATCGCTCGTCACCAGCGGCGCGGCATTTCTGCTGTCTTCTTTCCTGGCTTGATGGCTCATAGCTTGATGACTCATAGCTTGACGTCCATGGCGGAGCGCAGCCCGTCGCTGAGCATGTTGAAGCAGATCGAGACGGTGAAGATCATCATGCCGGGCAGCACCGTCACCCACGGATTGACGTAGATCGCATCGCGCATGGTGTTGAGCATCAGCCCCCACTCCGGCATCGGCGGACGCGCCCCGAGGCCGAGGAAGGAGAGCCCCGAGGCAAGGATCATGCTGACGCTGATCAGCGAGGTCGCATAGACGAAGATCGGCCCCAGCACGTTGCCCAGCACGTGACGCCGAATGATGGTCAGACTGCGTGCGCCGCTGGCCCGCGCCGCTTCGATGTAGTCGACGCTGCGCACCTGGGTGGTCACGCTCTCGGCGACCCGGGCGATGGGCGGGATGAACACCACCGTGAGCGAGAACAGCGAGTTGACCAGCCCGGCCCCCAGGGCGCCGGCCAGGGCGATGGCCAGCAGCACGGCGGGAAAGGCGTAGAACACGTCGATCACGCGCATGATCACGGTATTGGTGCGCCCGCCGACGAAGCCGGCGACGATGCCGATGGCGCTGCCGATGACGAAGGCGTTGATCACCGGCATCACGCCGATCAGCAACGACAGCCGCGCACCGTGGATCAAGCGCGACAGCACGTCGCGCCCCAGCTCGTCGCTGCCCAGCGGGAATCCCGGTGAGCCGATGGGCTGGAGGCGGTGCAGCATGCTGGTGCTGTAAGGGCTCTGCGGCGCCAGCCAGGGCGCGAAGATCGCCATCAGCACGATGGCCAGCAGAATCAGGCCGGCGACCATGGCCACCGGGTCGCGCCGCAAGCGGGCGAATACGCTGCGCCAGTAGCCAGGCTCCGCGGGGGGTGCCGCCATGGGCGACACGGCGGTATCGAGAGTGAGCGACATGGGCGTGTCTCCTTGCGATCAGCTGCGCTGAATGCGCGGGTCCAGCCTGGCCTGGGCCAGATCGACGATGAGGTTGAGCAGCACGAAGAACAGCGCCAGCACCAGAATGGTCCCCTGCAGGATCGGCAGGTCGCGCTGGAAGATGGCGTTGTTGAGCAGAAGCCCCGTGCCCGGCCAGGAGAACACCGTCTCCACCAGGATCGAGCCGCCCAGCAGGTAGCCCAGCTGCAGCCCCATCACCGCCAGCGCCGTGGGCGCCACGTTCTTGACCACGTGCAGGAACACGCGCTTCTCGGCCAGCCCCTTGGCCCGCAGCGCCTCGACGAATTCATGGGCCAGGATCTCGGCCACCATGGCGCGCACGGTGCGGGTCACCACCCCCATGGGGATCACCGACAGGGTCACGGCCGGCAGGATCAAGTGGCGCAGGTAGGCCCACTCGAAGGCCCAGTCGTTCGAGCTTCCCGGCCCCGCACCGGAGGAGGGCAGCCAGTTGAGCTCCACCGAGAACACGATCACCAGCAGCATGCCCAGCCAGTAATGGGGCACGCTGACCCCACCCACGGCGAAGCCGGTGACGAGGCGGTCGAGCAGCGAACCCTGCCAGTAGCCGGCCAACAGGCCGAAGGTGCAGCCCAGGGTGAAGCCGATCAGCGAGGCCGCCAGGGCCAGCAGCAGGGTGTTCTTCAGCGCGGCGAATACCTCCGCGGTCACCGCCCGCCCGTTGGCCGCCGACAGCCCCAGGTCGCCCTGCAGCGCACGGCTCACCCACAGGGCGAACTGCTCGGGCAGCGGACGATCGAAGCCGTAGGCGCGCTCCACCATGGCCACCACCTCACGCGGGGCATCGGCCGATACCACCGCATCCATGGGATCGCCGGGCGAAAGGTGCACCAGCGAGAAGCAGAAGAAGCTCACCGCCAGGGTGATCGGCACCACATAGAGAATGCGCTTGAGGAAATAGGTACTCATCTTGCCTCCAGGCCGGCGGCGGCAGGCACACCCTCACCTGCCGCCGCTACGACTCACTCCTCGATGTAGACCGGGGTCAGGTCCTGGAACCAGTTCTTGGCCTGGACGAAGCCCTTGACCCGCGGCTGCATGGCGCGGGGGCCCACGTCATGGGCCACCCACAGCCAGGCGGCGTCGTCGACCATGCGGGCGTGGAACTCGGCCAGGATGGCGTCCTGCGCCTCCTGATCGAAGGTCACCCGTGCCTCATCGAGCAGGCGGTCGTACTCGGGGTCGTCCATGTAGCCCCAGTTGAAGCCGTTGGGCGGCGCCATGCTCGAATGCATGAAGCGATAGAAGGCGGCGAACGGATCGAGCCAGCCGAAGGTGATGTTGGTGGCATGGGCGCCGCGACTGCTCGGGTCTTCCGCCCCGCGCCGCCAGTTGGGGAACAGCGACTCCCAGTCGAGCACCTCGAAGTCGAGGGCGATGCCGACCTCGGCCAGGTTCTGCTGGATGTACTCGTTCATGGCCAGGGGCTGCATCTGACCGGAGCCGGAGGTGGAGATCAGCACCTTCACCTCTACGGGGTTGTCCGGGCCGTAGCCGCTCTCCGCCAGCAGGCGCATGGCCTCTTCCGGGTCGTAGCGGGTCTCGAACTCGGGCTCGCCGTACCAGGGGTGATCCGGCGTGACGATACCCGCCGCGGGCACCATCAGGCCGCCCAGCAGAGCCTCGAGCCCCTCCCGGTCCACCGCCAGATTGGCCGCCTTGCGCACGTTGATGTCACGCCACGGGCTGCCCTCGAGCATGGAGAACTGATAGGGCCAGGTGTGCGGATAGGGGTTGCTGGTGATGCTCATGCCCCGAGACTCCATGCGCGGAATCGCGTCGGGTGCCGGGGTCTCGATCCAGTCCACCTGGTCCGACAGCAGCGCCGAGGTGCGTGTGCTCGACTCGGGCATGGGGATCAGCTCGATGCGCTCGATACGCGGGACTCGCTCGGCATCCCAATAATCGGCGTTGGGCTCGAGCACGGCCCGCTCCCGCGGTACCAGACGCGTCAACCGGAACGGCCCGGTGCCGGAAGGCTCGCGGGCGAAGGCATCCCAGTCGCCGCCGAGCGCCTCCCACTGCGCCGGGCTCGAGAACAGCAGGAAGGTGAGCTGATACGGGAACCAGGCGTCCGGCTCCCGCGTGGTGAAGCGGATGGTATAGTCGTCGACCTTCTCGTACTGGTCCATGGCCGGGATGCGGCCGCGCACGTTACCCGCCTGACGGGCGTCGAACTGCGGCGACTCCTCGTCGTAGACCTTGTCGAGGTTCCAGATGGCGGCGTCGGCATTCCACTCGCTGCCATCATGGAAACTCACGCCCTGGCGCAGGGTGAAGGTCCACACCCGGGTGTCCTCCTCGTCGACCTCCCAGGATTCGGCCAGGCCGGGGGTCAGGCCGCTGACCTCGTCGGCCGAGGACAGGTCCCAGTTGATCAGCGCGTCGTAGACCGTATAACCCAGGAAGCGATAGCCCTCGAAGCCGCTGTCGGGCTGGCCGGTGGTCAACGGAATGTCCGAGGCGGTCATGGCGATGCGCAGCACCTGACCGTCGGCCATAGCCGGCATGGAGAGTACCGTCAGGCTGATGGTGACCGCTGCCGCACGGCGAGCCTGGCGCAGGGCTGCTGCGATTTTTTTGTATACCATTTTTCACGCTCCCCCTCTTCTTGGTCGAAATGCCGGCATCGTCGATGCACAGCTCCTCTTGACCAATGCAATTACGAGGCCAAATGAAGCGATATCCGAGCAAGAATACGGTGGAGCGCGAGAATCAAAAATACAAGTTACTGAAATTTAGTATACAAACATGGGACTGAAAATTTCCCGCTCGTTGGGGAGAACACGGAAAAACACCGTGCTGCGATCAAGCACGGTGCTGACAGGTAAGGAATGAGGGCATAGGGACGCACCGAGTCGGTGCGAACAAAATGGCGAGACGCACCGGCAGCGTGCATCAAAGATTGAAGATCTGGTGCAGGTCGGGCGCCTCCTGCTCCTCCTCGACGATCGACAGCGAGACCGCGATGGCCTTCAAGTGGCGACCCATGAACGCAGTTGCCCGCTCGCCGTCGCCCGCTTCGAGAAAGCCGATGAGGTCGTCATGGTCGTGGGACTCGCAGCCCAGGTGCCCCGAGCTGCCGTAGACGGCGAGAATCAAGGAAGAGCGCGAACATAGCTGGCCGACGAAGGCCGCCAGGGTGGCATTGCCCGAGAGCTGGGCCAGGCGCTCGTGGAAGGCGGCGGAGAGCTTGATCGCGCGGCTCTGCTCGCCCGACTTGAGCGCCTCGCGCTCACGCCGGGCCATGTCGCGCAGTTCGCGCACGTCGTCGGGCTTGATGCGGCGGGCGACCTCCGGCATCAGGCCGCACTCCACCATCTGGCGGGCGTCGAACACGTCCTTGGCTTCTTCGGCGGTGGGCCGGGTCACGCTGGCGCCGCGCCGTGGCGTGAGGGTCACCAGCTGCTCCAGGGCCAGACGCTGGAGAATCTTGCGCACACCGGTACGGCTGATGCCGAACACCTCGGCCAGGGCATCCTCGCGCAGGCGCGCGCCGGGCTTCAGGCGGTGCTCGATGATGGCATCGCTGATGGTGCGATAGATCGCCTCGTGGCGCTCCGCCCCGTCGCCGTTCTTGCCCAGGCGCCGAGGCTTGGCCCCGCCCGACTCGCCGGCATCGGTCATGCTCTGCCGCTGATTCATGATCCCCTCCTCGCAGCCCATTTCTGGCTGCCATTGTATACGTATCTTCCTGGAAGTATCGAACCGACGACAACGCCCCCGGTACCGCAGCGAGCGGCCCGGGGGCGTACCAGCATGAAGCGGCCAGGGCTATTCCGACCAGGCGGCGATCACCTCGCGCCCCTCGTCGGTCATCCCGGTCATGTTGCCGAGCGGCATGTACTTGCTGGCCACCACCTGCTGGATTTGACTCTTCTGGCGCAGGATCTGATCCCAGTTGTCGTAGGCCACCCCGGCCGGGGGTGAGGCAAAGCCGGGTTGGGTCGGCTCTCGCGAGTGGCAGGCGACGCAGTGCTGATCGATCATGGCGTGAACTTCATCCTGGCTGGGCGCCTCGGCCGTGCCGTTGGCGGCGGGGGTCGCCCCACCCGGCATCGCCAGCCAGAACGCCACCAGGATCAACGCCGTACCGGCCGCCGGATAGGCCGGCTGGATCTTGCCTGCGTGCATCAGCACGAAGAACTGGCGGATCAGGGCACCGGCGAAGATGAACAGCGCCATCAGCACCCAGGCGTATTCGTGGTTGTACACGAAGGAGTAGTGGTTGCTGATCATCAGCAGCACCACCGGCAGGGTGAAATAGGTGTTGTGCACCGAACGCTGCTTGCCGCGCTTGCCGTCGAGCGGATTGGGCTGCTCGCCGGCCTTCATCGCGTTGACCATGCGACGCTGGCCGGGAATGATCCAGAAGAAGACGTTGGCGGACATGGCCGTGGCCATCACCGCCCCGGTCAGCAGGAAGGCCGCGCGGCCGGAGAACATCTGCACGCTGAGATAGGCCACCACGACCATCAGCACGGCGACCGCCAGGCTGAGGATGCCGTCGCGCTCCATGTTGGGGCTGATGCGCTTGCACATCTCGTTGTAGACCACCCAACCCGCCAGCAGGAACGCCAGCGCCAGCACGTTGGCCTGCCAGCCGCTCATGTTGGCGGCCCACTCCCAGCTGCTTTCGGGGTTGACCAGATAGAACCCGGGGTTGGTCATGTACATCAGCACGAACAGGGCGAAGCCCGACAGCCAGGTGGTATAGGACTTCCAGAACGACCAGTGCAGGTCCTCGGGCAGCTTGGCGGGCGCCGTGGCATATTTCTGGTTGTGGTAGAAACCGCCGCCGTGCACGGCCCACATCTCGCCGAAGACGCCCTTCTCACGGTCCTCGGCGGCCTTGGGCTTGCGCAGGCCGTTGTCCAGCATGACGAAATAGATCGACTCGCCGATCCAGGCGATGGCCGCGATGACGTGCAGCCAGCGCAGCATGAAATTGACGAATTCGAGTAGGTAAGCTTGCATCTGAGGGATCTCGATCGGTGTTGTTGTTCAGTGGCCCGGGGTCAGCGCAACCAGTTTGAAACAAACAAGGGATGTGCTGATCAATTGGCGAGCGGGATGAAGAACAAGGCGCACAGCGCACAGAAACCGGAGCCTATGGGGTATAGGTGAGGATTTCGAGCACTGCGCAACGCAGTGATTCGCCCGCGCAGCCATTGACTCAGTGCTTCCCTAGCTGCCGCGGTAAGTGGAATAGCCATAGGGCGACAACAGCAGCGGCACATGGTAGTGCTGAGAGGCGTCGGCCACGCCGAAGCGCAGCGGGATGACGTCCAGGAAGCGCGGCTCGTCGGCCTGAATGCCCTGCTGACGCAGGTAGTCGCCGGCGTGGAAGACCAGCTCGTATTCGCCGGGCTGGAAGTCGTCGCCCTCGAGAATGGGCGCATCGCAGCGGCCGTCGTCGTTGGTGGTGACCGTCTTGAGCGGCGTGCGCCCGCTGCCCGAGAGCCGAAAGACCTCGATGCGAATGCCCTCGCCGGGGCGGCCCTGGGCGGTGTCCAGAACGTGGGTGGTGAGTCGTCCCATTGCATTACTCCCTTTCGTTGGCCCGAGAGCCGTGGAGCGGGCCCGGGCTGGCCAGTGCTGGGCGGGCGCAAGGACCGCCATCGTCATGAAGACAGTTTTAGCTCTTTTGGTAGTACATTTCAAAATTTTTTTGTATACACTTTTACAAGACACGGCCCGACAAGGGAAACGCTGAACAAATCGACGAGTGAGATGAAGTGGCTAGGTTCGTTCCCGACGAACCAACGCACTTCCCACATCCCTGTGGGTCGCAAGGCGCACGGCGCACAGGAACCGGAGCATATGGGGTATATGTGAGGATTCCGCGCACCGCGCAACGCAGCAATTCGCTCGCGCAGGCATTTGTGCAGCGTTTCCCAAGCATCCTGACTACGGAGACCACCATGACAGACACCTTTCTGGAACCACGCCCCAGCACGCTGACACGCGACGAATTCGTTTCCCGCTTCGGCGACATCTACGAACACTCGCCCTGGGTGGCAGAGCTGACCTGGGAGCGCGGGCTGCAGCCGGATCAGGACACGCCGGCCGGGCTGGCGGAAGCCATGGGGCAAACGCTGCGTGAGGCTTCCGAGGAGCGCCAACTGGGAGTCATCCGCGCCCACCCCGACCTGGCCGGCAAGGCCGCCATTGCCGGAGAACTGACGGACGACTCGACCCGTGAGCAGGCCGGCGCCGGGCTGGATCAGTGCACGCCGGAAGAGATGGCACGCTTCGAGCGGCTCAACGGCGCCTACAAGGAGAAGTTCGGCTTTCCCTTCATCATGGCCGTGAAGGGCAGCAACCGACATGCCATTCTCGCCGCCTTCGAGACCCGCCTGGAGAACACGCCCGCCGAAGAGCGGCGCACCGCCGTCGAACAGATCAACCGCATCGCCCGCTTCCGTCTGGACGATCGCGCGTCACGGCCGTGACCGCCATGACAGCGCCGGCCCCCGGCGCTGTCTCTCTGCCCTCTCCTCTTCGCTCTCTCCGCCTTCCTCTCTCCGCTCCCCCTCCTTTCTCCCCTTCCCTTCCTCTTCCCTTCTGCTTCTCCCTTGCCGCCCAGCCATGAAAAACATGACCAAACGGTCAAAATAACAAGAATAACCACTTGATATAAAAGCAGTTTGCAGCAAGGTAGACAAAAATAACTGCAAATTGTCTTTTAAAGATCCATCGATTGTGTACATTAATTTCGGAATGTGGTGCACAGACACTCACTGCCCAGACAACAACAACCCCGAGAGCCTGATCATGACCGACGCTGGACCCGCTCCTCAGCCAACCAAGCCCTCACGCACCGTCAACCAGAACCCGGACGCCATGCCACCGCTGGGCAAGGCGATCCCGTTGGGCATCCAACACATCATGGCGATGTTTGCCGGCAACGTGACGCCGCCGATCATCATCGCCGGTGTCATCGGCGCCACTACCGGCGAGCAGATCTTCCTGATTCAGGTCGCCCTGTTCGTGGCGGGGGTCGCCACCCTGATCCAGACCATCGGCATGGGCCCCATCGGCGCCCGGCTGCCCATCGTGCAGGGCACCAGCTTCGGCTTCCTGCCGGTGGCGCTGCCCCTGGCCGGCACCTTCGGCCTACCCGCCGTGCTGGGTGCCTCGCTGGTAGCGGGCTGCCTGCAGGTAGGGCTGGGGGCCTTCCTGAAGAAGATTCGCCACTGGTTCTCGCCGGTGGTGACCGGCATCGTGGTGCTGCTGATCGGCATCACCCTGATGCCGGTGGGCCTCAACTATGCTGCCGGCGGGGTCGGCGCGGACGACTTCGCCTCACCCACCAACCTGGGCCTGGCGCTGTTCGTGCTGGTGGTGACCATCATCGTTCACCAGTTCGGCCGCGGCTTCCTCAAGGCCGCCTCCATCCTGGTTGGCCTGGTGAGCGGCTACCTGGTGGCCATCGCGCTGGGCATGGTCGACTTCTCCAGCGTCGCCAATGCCGCCTGGTTCTCCATTCCCAGGCCGCTGCAGTACGGCATGGAGTTCCAGCTGACCGCCATCATCGGCATGACCCTGATCATGTTCGTGGTGGGCCTGGAAACCATCGGCAACATTTCCGCCATCACCATCGGCGGCGCCGGTCGTCAGGCCAAGGACCGCGAACTCTCCGGAGGCGTGATGGCCGACGGCGTGGCCACCTCCTTCGCCGCGGTGTTCAACACGCTGCCCAATACCGCCTATGCCCAGAACGTGGGCCTGATCACCCTGACCGGCGTGGTCAGTCGACACGTGGTGACCATCGGCGGCATCCTGCTGATCTGCATGGGCCTGTTCCCCAAGCTGGGCGGTCTGGTCGCCGCCATGCCCCATGCCGTGCTGGGCGGCGCCGGGGTAGTGATGTTCGGCATGATCGCCTCGGCCGGACTCAAGATCATTCAGGAGTGCGAGCTCAACCAGCGCGCCATGCTGATCATTGCCGTGGCCATGAGCCTGGGCATCGGCCTGCCGGCGGTGGAGGCCATCGCCGAGACCATGCCCGGCCAGGCCGGCCTGCTGCTGAAGTCGGGCCTGGTGCCGGCGGCACTCGCCGCGCTGCTGCTGGACGCCGTTCTGCCGGGCAAGCCGCAGAGACAAGCGTCTGAGGAAGCCACAGCCAAAGGCGAAGAAGTCAGTCCCACTCCCTGAACGAAGGGGCCGGTCGGACAGGTTCCGACCGGCCCTACCCGCCCTCGCCCCTCCGTACTTTTCCTGCCGCTGCGCCCGACCGATGGGCAGGAGGCATCTACACTGGTGGCACCACCACCCATGTGGAGGATGCGACATGTTTCGTGACCGTCTGGACGCCGCCGAGCAGCTCGCCGAGCGACTCGCCCATCTCAAGGGTTCCAACCCTCTCGTGCTGGCCATTCCTCGCGGCGGAGTGCCCATGGGGCGCTACCTGGCCGACGCCCTGGAAGGCGAGCTCGATGTGGTGCTGGTGCGCAAGCTGCGCGCCCCCGGCAATCCCGAGTTCGCCATTGGGGCCATCAGCGAGGACGGCACCATGAAGCTCGACGAGGCGGCGTCGCACTATCCGCAAGCGGCGATCGAGCGCGAAGCCGAACAGCAGCGCAAGCTGCTGCAGCAGCGACGTGAACGCTACAACCCGGTGCGCCCACCGATTGCGCCGGAAGGCCGAACGGTGGTGATCGTGGATGACGGCAGCGCCACGGGCGCCACCATGGAGGCTGCGCTGAAGACCCTGCAAGGACGAGCGGAGCGCCTGATCGCTGCGCTCGGGGTCGCCTCGACCAGCGCCGTCGACAGGCTGGCGGCGGTGGCCGACGAAGTGGTGTGCCTGGAGGTGCCGTCGAGGTTCATGGCCGTCGGACAGTTCTATGTCGACTTCGGTCAGGTCGAAGAGGCGGAGGTGATGGAGCTGCTCGAAGAGTGACGCCGGCCGCGAAAGCCCCCCAGCACGAAAAAGGCCGCCGCCCCGGTGGGCGACGGCCTCGCTCGATACCGGCGGCGACTTACTTGGTCGCGGCGCTGGCGGCCTTGACGTTCTGCTCGGCCAGCTGCTGGCCCTTCTGCAGGAACTCCTGGCTCAGGTCGACCACCTTCTTGGTGTCGCCCTGCAGACGCTCGCCGAGCTCCTTGGCAGCCTTCTGCTGGGTTTCGAGAACCTGCTTGAGGCTGTCGGAGTCCTTGACGTCGATCCAGGCGCGGGCCTGGGCCAGGCTCAGATCGGAGTAGCTGCGGAAGGCTTCCATCTGGGCCGACAGCAGCTTCTCGTAGTATTCCAGCGTCAGCGAGCCATAGGCACGCGCCGGGGCGATGAACAGGCTTTCGAACTGCTGAGTTGCCTTGTCTTGGGTCTTGCTCATGGGACACCTCCTACGTTGCGTTGCCAAGGCAGGAATGCGCCTTGTTGCAGTGCAACATAGCAGCTCGTTTTGTGCAGTGCAACATTTTCTTTCTCGGCGACGGTTCCTCGGGGCAGCCTCACCGGTAGGCGCCTTCGATGTCGGTAATCCTCATGGCCTGTCGCCCCAGGCCGTCGTGCAGGTCCAGCATTCGCTCGATCCAACCGTAGACCGGGTCGGCATTCGACACCAGATCGGCGGTCGACACCACCCGCGCCCACATGAAAGTGCCGAATACCAGGTAGTCGGCGGCGGCCGGCGTCCGGCCATCGATGAAGTCGGCGTCGTTCAGGCAGCCCCGCAGCGGCTCGAGCGCCGCATCCAGCTGAGCCAGGCCCTTGGCCGGCGAGTGGAACTCCTCCAGCGTACGGCCGAAGCGCTTTTCCCGCGTCTCGCGAAAATAGTCGCGATCCCGGGGATCGATCGCATTGAGCAGGTCCATGACGATGGTGCGCATCATGGCCGGGTGCAGCGCGCGCTCGGCGTAGTGCTTGAAGAAGCGCGCCCGGGCCTCGGCCACTCCCTCTCCCAGCAGCGGCGCCTCGGGGTAGGTGTCATCGAGATAGCGCAGGATCGCATAGCTGTCGGTGACCGTCGCCTCGCCGTCGACGAGCACCGGTACCTTGTCGTAGTCGGCGAAGGCCAGGGCCGCCTTGTCGGTGAAGTGCCAGGCCCGCGTCTCGAAATCGAGCCCCTTGTGCGCCAGCGCATAGCGTACGCGCCAGCAGTAGGGGGAGAAGCGAAGCCCTTCATCGATACCGCAGAGATCGTAGAGAACCCGTGCCATGCCGCCTCCGATGGATGTCGTTTCGTCGTTCTCGGATGTTTCGCCGTTCTGGGATAGTGCCAGCCTTGCCCATGGGATGCCAACCGAGCCGGGCTCGACTACGCTGGAAGCGGAAGCCTGTCCATTAGTCTAATAACCAATTCCTCCCCGGCGGCAATCGTCGTCCGCCACTCAGGTGCATACATTTGTTTTTACTGGGAAAAAATCCTAATTTTAATTGACGCGCTGCAACATGGATTGGTCAGACCAATGACCCACGGATGGCAACTTGCGCCCGCTCTTCGTATCGTTGCCTCCCTTGCCGGCGAAGGCTCGGCAGTGACCCTTGTCGGGTGGCTTTCACCCGCCAGCTCTAAGGAAACACTGCACAAATGCCTGCGCGAGCGAATCACTGCGTTGCGCGGTGCGCGGAATCCTCACCTATACCCCATAGGCTCCGGTTCCTGTGCTCCGTGCGCCTTGCGACCCACATGGATGTGGGAAGTGCGTTGGTTCGTCGGGAACGAACCTAGCCGCTTCATCCCGCTCGCCGATTTGTTCAGCGCTTCCCTAACAAGGAGAAAACCGAGGAAACGTCATGACCGATACGACACTAGCGCTACTAGCCTTCACGCCGCTGATACTCGCCGGCGTGCTACTCATCGGCTTTCGCATGGCGGCCAAGACGGCCATGCCGATCGTCTACCTGGTCACGGCCGTCATCGCCCTGTTCGCCTGGGAGATGAGCTTCAATCGGGTCCTGGCCTCTACCTTTCAGGGCCTGATACTCACCGCCTCGATCCTGTGGATCATCTTCGGCGCCATACTGCTGCTCAACACCCTGAAGCACTCGGGCGGCATCACGGCGATCCGTAACGGTTTCTCGGGCATCAGCCCCGACCGCCGCGTACAGGCGATCATCGTCGCCTGGCTGTTCGGCTGCTTCATCGAAGGCGCCTCGGGCTTCGGCACCCCCGCGGCGGTGGCCGCACCGCTGATGGTGGCCCTCGGCTTCCCCGCCCTGGCCGCCGTCGTGGTCGGCATGATGATCCAGTCCACTCCGGTCTCCTTCGGTGCCGTGGGCACGCCCATCGTGGTGGGGGTAACAGGCGGCATCAACCAGAGCGCCATCACCGAGCAGCTGGAAGCCGGCGGCTACACCTGGCTCGAGTACTTCCGCCTGATCGCGGCGGAAGTGGCCATCGTGCACGGCATCATCGGCATCCTCATGCCGCTGATCATGGTCGTGATCATGGTCAAGTTCTTCGGCGCCAACAAATCGTGGAAAGAGGGGCTCTCGATCACCCCCTTCGCCCTCTTTGCCGGGGTCGCCTTCGTGGTGCCCTACATGCTGGCAGGCGTGCTGCTGGGGCCGGAATTCCCGTCGATGATCGGCGCCATGGTCGGTCTGGCCATCGTGGTTCCTGCCGCCCGTCGCGGCTTCCTGATCCCGAAGGACACCTGGGACTTCCCCGAGCGCAGCAGCTGGCCGGACAACTGGATCGGCAAGATCGAGATCAAGATCGACGACATCGCCGGCAAGACCCCGCTCTCCACCTGGATGGGCTGGCTCCCCTACGTGCTGCTGGCCGTGTTCCTGGTCGCTTCGCGCACCATCGAACCGCTGCGCGAAGCGCTCAATGCCTGGACCTTCGGCTGGAACAACATCCTGGGTGAAGCCGGTGTCTCGGGCAGCCTTGCCCCACTCTACCTGCCCGGTGGCATCCTGCTGATGGTGGTGCTGGTCACTGCCGTGCTGCACCGCATGCGTGCCGGTGAGCTCAAAGCGGCCTTCGGCGAGTCCTCGCGCACCATCTTCGGCGCCGGCTTCGTACTGATCTTCACCATCCCGATGGTGCGTATCCTGATCAACTCCGGGGTCAATGCCGGCGACCTGGTCTCCATGCCGGTGGCCATGGCGCAGTTCGTGGCCGACGGGGTGGGCGACGTCTATCCCTTCTTCGCTCCCGCCGTGGGTGGCCTGGGGGCCTTCATCGCCGGCTCCAACACTGCGGCGAACCTGATGCTGGCCGAGTTCCAGTTCAACGTCGCACAGCAGCTCGGTCTCTCCACGGCGTTCATGGTGGCACTGCAGGCCGTGGGTGCCGCAGCGGGCAACATGATCGCCATCCACAACGTGGTGGCGGCATCGGCCACCGTCGGCCTGCTCGGCCGTGAAGGCGAGACCATTCGCAAGACCATCCTGCCGACGATCTACTACCTGGTGTTCGCCGGGGCGATCGCCATGATCGGCTTCTACGTGCTCAACGTCAGCGACCCGCTGATGGAGGTGGGTGCCACGGAGCCTGCCGCCATCGAGCAGATGGAGCAGGAGCCTGCGGAAGCGGCTGAGCCGGACGAGGAAGCGGAGCAGGAGGCGCCGGCAGAAGCTGAGCCGGAGCCCTTCGAAGAGGCGGAGTTGGAAGACTGATCCGACCTTACCTTACCCGCACGCTTGCGCCCCCATGGCATTGCCATTGGGGGCTTTTTTTCACACCAGCGCCCGCTCCAGCAGCCGTGCCACGTGAATCGCCTCGCGGCCGCTGCCGTCGCGGATCTGATGGCGGCAGCTGGTGCCGTCGGCCACCAGCACGGTGTCGTCGTCGGCCTCGCGGATCGCTGGCAACAGCGACAGTTCGGCCATCTGCAGCGAGGCGTCGTAGTGCTCCGCCTCGTAGCCGAAGCTGCCCGCCATGCCGCAGCAGGAAGAGTCGACGATCTCGACCGTGAGATCGGGAATCCAGGATAGCACCTGCTCCACCGGACGCAGCGCGTCGAAGGCCTTCTGGTGGCAGTGGCCGTGCAGCAGCGCGCGCCCGGGCAGCGGCTTGAGATCGAGCGAGAGCTCGCCCGCCTGCCGGGCCTTGACCAGAAACTCCTCGAACAGCATCGCGGCATCCGCCAGGGCTCGCGCCTGCTCGCCGAAGCCGTACTGCAGGAACTCGTCGCGCATGCCGAGCAGGCAGGAGGGCTCGAGCCCGACGACGGCCACGCCGCGCTCGACATGGGGCATCAGGGCGTCGAGCGTTCGCCTGGCCTCGGCTTTCGCCTTGTCGAACTGGCCGGACGAGAGGTAGGTACGCCCGCAGCACAGCGGCCGCTCCCCCGGCTTGAGGTTAAGATGAACGCGATAGCCGGCCGCCTCCAGTACCCGCTTGGCGGCCCGGGCGTTGTCGCTCTCCATATAGTTGTTGAAGGTGTCGACGAACAACACCACCTCCCCGACAGGCTGGACCGAAGAGGCCAGGGCCGGCGTGCCGTGATGTTCGCCGAGGAAATCGCCGGTGAAGGCCGGGAAACGGCGCTGCGGGGCGAAACCCAGCGCCCGCTTCAGCGGATGCGCCAGGAAGTCGAGACGCTCCACCGCCGCCAGCAGCCCCGCGACCCGCCGTGCCATGGGCGCATAGCGCGGCATCTCGCCGATCAGGCGATCGCGCAGGGCGAGCCCCTTGGTGCGCACCCGGGCGGCACGCGCCTCGATCTTGAACTTGGCCATGTCGACGCCGGTGGGGCAATCGCGCTTGCAGCCCTTGCAGGAGACGCAGAGGTCGAGCGCCTCCTTGACCGCATCGTCGGCCAGGCCCTGCTCGCCGAGCTGCCCGGAGAGCACCAGACGCAGGGTGTTGGCCCTGCCCCGGGTCAGGTGCTGCTCGTCCCGGGTGATGCGGTAGCTGGGGCACATGGTGCCGGCATCGAACTTGCGGCAGTGACCGTTGTTGTTGCACATCTCCACCGCCATCGCCAGGCCATGGGTGGCGTCGCCGGCGCTGCCGGGCTCGCCCAGCTCGCCGGTGAGCGGGTCGCGGGTGACGTTCCAGGCCGACCAGTCGAACAGCGGCGTGAGCGGAATGCGCCGGTAGCGGGTGGGAAAGCGGAAATAGCGCTCGTCGTCCATTTTCGGCGTATCGACGATCTTGCCCGGGTTGAGCAGGTTCTGCGGATCGAAGGCGCCCTTGATCGCCCGGAAGGCGTCGTTGAGGGTCTCGCCGAACTGCCAGGCCACCCACTCGCCGCGGCACAGGCCGTCGCCGTGCTCGCCGGAGTAGGCTCCCTTGTATTGGCGCACCAGGGCGGAAGCCTCCTCGGCGATCTCGCGCATCTTGCGCGCCCCGCCCCGCCGCATGTCGAGGATCGGCCGCACGTGCAGCGTGCCGACGCTGGCGTGGGCGTACCAGGTGCCCTCGGTGCCATGGCGATGGAACACCTCGGTCAACTTGTCGGTGTACTCGGCCAGATGTTCGAGGGGCACCGCGCAGTCCTCGATGAAGGAGACCGGCTTGCCGTCCCCCTTCATGCTCATCATGATGTTGAGACCGGCCTTGCGCACGTTCCACAGCGCCGCCTGCGCGGCGGCCTCGGGCATCTCCACCACGCTGCCGGGCAGGCCCAGATCGGCCATCAGCTCGGTGAGACGTTTGAGCGAGGCGAGCTGGGTCTGCCGCTCCTCGCCGGCGAACTCCACCAGCAGCACCGCCTGGGGCCGGCCGATCAGCGCCTTTTCGATCACCGGGCGGAACGCCGGATTCTCCAGCGACAGGTCGATCATGGTGCGATCGACCAGCTCCACCGCGGTGGGGTCGAGGGTGACGATGTGCTGGGTGAAGTCCATCGCCTGATAGAAGGTGGGAAAATTGACCACGCCGAGCACCTTGTGCGTCGGCAGCGGCGAGAGCCGCAGCTTGATGCGCCGGCTCACGCCCAGGGTGCCCTCGGCGCCCACCAGCAGATGGGCCAGGTTGACGCGCCCCTGCGGGTCGTAGGGCTTGGGATTCTGGCAGTCGAAGAGATCCAGGTTGTAGCCCCCGACCCGGCGCAGCACCTTGGGAAAGTGCTCGCGGATCTCGGCGGACACCCCCTCGGCAATCGCCTTGACCCGTTCGGCCAGTGCACGCTCGCGGCCCTTGAGCGGCAGCTCGTCGAAGAAGCCGAAGTGGGCCTCGCTGCCGTCGGCCAGCCAGGCCTCGATGCCCAGCACGTTGTGTACCATGTTGCCGTAGCGGATCGAGCGCGAGCCGCAGGAGTTGTTGCCGGCCATCCCCCCCAGGGTGCACTGGGCGCTGGTGGAGACATCCACCGGATACCAGAGCCCATGAGGCTTGAGCCAGGCATTGAGGTGGTCGAGCACGATGCCCGGTTCGACCACCACGGTGCCCGCCTCGCGGTCGAACTCGACGATTTCCCTGAGCCAGCGCGTGGTGTCGATCACCAGCGCCTCGCCCACCGTCTGGCCGCACTGGCTGGTACCGGCGCCCCGCGCCAGGATCGGCACCTGAGCATCGCGGGCGGCCTCCAGCACCGTCGTCAGGTCGCGCTGGTGGCGCGGGATCACCACGCCCAACGGCATCACCTGGTAGATCGAGGCATCGGTGGAGTAGCGACCGCGCGCGGCGTGGTCGAACAGCACCTCGCCCTCCATTTCCCGGGACAGCCGGGCCGCCAGTTCGGTCACCGGCTTGACCCGCGCATCCGGGGCAACGCTCTTGTCCGTCAGAGACGTCATCGTGCCTTCCTCAGCCGTTGCAGGAATCGCTCGACCTCAGCGGGTTGTCAGCGAAGTACTCGAGCGCCGCCGCCACGCCGCTGCCCGCCAGGGGCACGCCGCAGAGCTTCATGCCGGCCTCGCAGCCGCCGAGGGTGGCGATCAGCGTCAGGTCGTTGCAGTCGCCCAGGTGGCCGATGCGGAACATCTTGCCCTTGGCCTTGCCGAGCCCCATGCCCAGCGACAGATCGAAGCGCTCGTAGATGATCTTGCGCACGGCGTCGGCATCGACCCCTTCCGGCATCACCACCCCGGTGAGCACCGGCGAGTAGAGCGCCGGATCCTGGCACTGGATCTCCAGGCCCCAGGCCTCGACCGCCGTGCGCACCCCCGCGGCCCAGCGCTGGTGGCGGGCAAAGACGTGCTCCAGCCCTTCGTCGAGCAGCATGTCCAGCGCCTCGTTGAGACCGTAGAGCAGGTTGGTGCTGGGGGTATAGGGCCAGTAGCCGTTGCGGTTGGCCTCGAGAATCTCGTCCCAGGCCCAGAAGCTCCTGGGCATGGTCGATTCGCGGCTGGCCGCGATGGCCTTGTCGGAAAGGGCGTTGAAGCTGATGCCCGGCGGCAGCATCAGCCCCTTCTGGGAGCCGGAGATGGTGACGTCGACGCCCCATTCGTCATGCCGGTAGTCGGCGCTGGCGAGGCCCGAGATGGTATCCACCAGCAGCAGCGCCGGGTGGCCGGCGGCATCGATGGCGCGACGCACCGCGGCGATGTCGCTGGTCACGCCAGTGGAGGTCTCGTTGTGCACCACGCAGACCGCCTTGAGCCGATGCTCGGCATCCTCCCGCAGGCGCGCCTCGATCATGTCGGCCTGCACGCCCTGGCGCCAGCCTTCATAGCCCGGCAGCCCGATGAACTCGGGCTCGAGCTGCAGGCGCAGCGCCATCTTGTGCCATAGGGCGGCAAAATGGCCGGTCTCGTACATCAGTACCCGGTCGCCGGGGGAGAGAACGTTGGCGAGTGCCGCCTCCCAGGCGCCGGTGCCCGAGGCCGGATAGATCATCACCGGTCCTGCGGTCTTGAACACCTGCTTGAGCTTGGCCAGCAGCTCCAGGCCCAGGGCGCCGAACTCCGGCCCGCGGTGGTCGATGGTGGGCAGGCTCATGGCCCGCAGGATACGATCCGGCACCGGCGACGGCCCGGGGATCTGCAGGAAGTGGCGGCCCGATGGGTGGAAGTCGAGATTCAGCATCGCAAGTGCTCCAGCGTTGATCGTTGTCATAGGCCGCAGGCGGCGCGGCCATTGAATGCCACCCGGCTAGCGGTAAAAGAACTCCACCAAGGCCATCGGAATGGCGGGGATGTAGGTCACCAGCAGCAGAATGAAGAGCAGCACGGTGATGAAACCGAGGTTCGAGCGGGTCACCGACCACACATCCGCCTTGGCGATCGAGCAGGCCGTGATCAGCACGCTCGCCACCGGCGGGGTCTGCTGGCCGATGGCCAGATTGAGGCATACCACCAGACCGAAGTGGACCGGATCGATGCCCGCCGCCCCGACCAGCGGCATGACGATGGGCACCACCAGGATGATCGCCGCCGCCGAGTGCAGGAACAGCCCGATCAGCAGGAAGAAGACGTTCAGCATCATCAGGATGGCGTACTTGTTGTCGGTCAGGCTGAGCACCGCCTGGGCCAGCTGCTGGGGCATGCGCATCTCGGTCAGGAACACCCCGATCAGCGCCGAAGCCGCCACCAGCAGCATCACCACGGCGGTCTGCTGTCCGCCATCGATGATGGCCTTGTACAGGGTGCGCAGGTCCAGCTCGCGGTAGATCACGGCGCTGATGAAGATCGCCGCCGCCACCGCCAGGCCGGCCCCTTCGGTGGCCGTCACGAAGCCGCCGAAGATGGAGCCGAGGATGATGATCGGCAGGGTCAGCGCCCAGCCGGCTTCCCTGGCAGTCTGCCTGACGCGCTTGAACTGGAAGACCTCTTCCACCGGCCAGTCGTACTTGCGCGCATAGTAGTAGCTCAGCGCCATCAGGCCCGCCGCGCCCAGCAGCCCGGGCACGATGCCGGCAACGAACAGCTGGACGATGGAGGCGCCCGACATCACCCCGTAGAGGATCATCGGAATCGAGGGGGGAATGATGATCGCCAGGGATGCCGACGACGAGGTCACGGCCGCAGCGAAGGAGCTGGGATAGCCGCGCTTCTTCATGGCCGGGATCAGCACCGAGCCGGTGGCGGCCACGTCGGCCACCGCCGAGCCGGAGATCTCGGCGAAGAACAGCGAGACGCCGATGTTGATCATCGCCAGCCCGCCGCGGATGAAGCCGAACAGCGCCGAGGCAAAAGCGATCAGTCGCTTGGAGATGCCGCCGGTGTTCATGATGGCCCCGGCCAGCACGAACATCGGAATGGCCAGCAGGGGAAAACTGCTCGCCCCCTCGAACATGGTCAAGCCGATGTTGGGCAGCATCTCCACGCCTTGGAAAACCACGATGGCTACCGTCGCCACGATCGCCAACGCCACGGCAATGGGCAGTCCCATCAGGATCAGCCCGAGCAGGCCGACGATCATCAGAGGAAGTGTCATGGCAGCTCCCTCTTGGTCAGCGCATCCGCCGTGAAGCCGGCCCGTGCATTGTCGCGCTCCGCCTCGGCAATGGCGTGACGAATCTCCTCCTCTTCCTGGGTCCGGCCGGAGCGCACCTTGGCCAGGTGAGCCGGCATGCTGAGCAGCTGGGCGATGATGAACAGCCCCGCCCCGATGGGAATGACCGACTGGGTGAAGCTGAGCGGCACCCAGCGCAGGGTGATCAGCGCCATGCCCTGCATCACCTCGATCACCACCAGGCCGGCCCAGCAGAGGACGGCAAAGAAGCCGATGACCAGCGCCTCGGACAAGTAGGCGACCGGCATGCGCAACTTGATCGGCATCGCGGCCAGCACCCCGTCGACGCCGATGTGTCCCCGTTTGAGCGCTGCCAGCGCCCCAGCGTAGTAGGTCAGCCACACCAGCATGATGGCGGCCACCTCGTCATACCAGGAGGGGGTGCGCCAGGCGTAGCGGGTCACCACTGCATAGAGCACCACCAGCGTCAGCGAAACCATCAGCACTACCGTGATGATCTCGAGCAGGCGCTCCAGGATGCGGGAGATTCGATTCAAGGTACCCATGGCTCTCGACTCGTTCAGGAAGAGGGGTGGGCGTCCCACGCCCCGCGGAAGGGACGTGGGCAGGAGCCTTGCCGTCACACAGGGCGGCTCAGGAGCCTTCGCCAAGCTCCAGCACCCGGTCGATCAGCTCCTGGGAGCCGGGCACTTCACGGGAGAAGGCCTCGTAGATCGCCTCGGAGGCTTCGATGAAGGCCGAGGTATCGACCTCGTTCACCTCCGTGTTCGCCTGGCGAATCACATCGATGAGGTCCTCGTCGAGCTGGGCGGCGTGCTCGTAGACGAACGCCTGGGTCTCCTTGGCCGCCTCGATGATGATCTCCTGCACCTCATCGGGGAGATTGTCGAAGCGACGGCCGGCCGTGAGATAGGCCGGGGTGTAGACGTGTCCGGTGAGGGAGAGGTAGTCCTGCACCTCCTGGAAACGCTGCCCGGCGATCTGGGCCAGGGGGTTTTCCTGTCCATCCATGACGCCGGTCTGCAGGGCCATGAACACTTCGGAGAGCGACATCGGCGAAGGCTCGGCGCCGTACTCCTCGAACATCCGTACGCGCCATACGCCCTGAGGCACCCGCAGCTTGATGCCGCGCAGATCCTCCGGGGTATTGATCGGGCGGCGGTTGTTGGTGATGTGACGGAAGCCGTTCTCCCACACGGCCAGAATGCGGTAACCGTTCTGCTCGGCCAGCGGCGCCAGGTGCGGCCAGAAGATCTCCTCCTCCACCCGCTTCATGTGCTCGCGGTCCTGGATCAGATAAGGCAGCTCGAAAAGACCGAACTCGTCCGCCACCGAGGACATGATGGTCGAGGGCAAGGCAAGGTCGACGGTGCCAAGCCGCATGCGCTGGAGCAGCTCCGAGTCGGTGCCCAGCTGGCTGGAGCCGAACACCACCACCTCGTATGGCTCCGGCAGGCGCTCGTTGACCAGTTCGGCGAAATGATCGGCGGAGTCGGCAAACAGCGAGTCGGGACCGCCGACATGACCGAAGGTGATCTCGCGGGCCTGGAGGGGAACGGAGACGAGGGCGACAGCTGCAGCAACCGCCGTGAGACGTAGCAGATACATGGCGTGTTTCCTCTTGTTCTAATGTTGGCTTGCGCACTACCAGTCTTGCCATACCGGCCTTTCAGTCTTGCCGTGAAAAAGTTGCACTTCACATAATGAATTCTTTATTCTAAATTCTTCATTGACAGTAGTCCTGCCCTTGAACCGATGTCAAGCAGGCGTGTCGCCCTGACCTTGCTTCACTTGATCACCCCCTTGCGCCGCAGCTCCTCGCAGCGCGCCTCGTCGAGGCCCAGTTCGGCCATGATCTCGTCGGTGTGCTGGGCATAGAGCGGTGCCGGACGGCGGATCTGCGGCGGCGTGCCGGAAAGCTTGCTGGCAAAGCCGATGGTCTTCATCCGGCCGATGACCGGGTGTTCCATCTCCTGCACCATGCCGCGGGCCTGATAGTGCGGATCGTCCAGCGCCTGGGCGAAGTCGTTGATGGGGCCGGCGGGCACGCCCGCCTGATCGCACTTGGCCAGCCAGGCCTCGCGCGTGTCGTGCACGAAGATCTCCTCCAGCACCGCCTCGAGCGCTTCCACGTTCTGCCCCCGCAGGTGGTTGCTAACGAAGCGCGGATCCTGCAGCAGATCGGGGCGATCGATCACCTCGTGGCAGAGCCGCTCCCAATTCCGCTGATTGGCGCAGCCCAGCATGATGTAACCGTCGCTGACCTTGATCGCCTGGTAGGGTGCCGATACGCGGTGGCGCCAGCCGGTGGGCTCGGGCACAGTGCCTTCGGCGAAGAATGCCGCCGCCTCCCAGGTGAACCAGGGCAGGCCGCACTCGGCGATGGCCACGTCGACGTGCTGCCCTTCCCCGGTGCTCAGCTTGTGGATGTAGGCGGCCAGGATCGAATAGACGGCGGTGATGCCCGCCCCGATGTCGTAGACGGCGATGCCGGTCTTCAGCGGACGCCGCCCCGGCTCCCCGGTCATCGACATCAGCCCCGTCATGCCCTGGGCCACCAGGTCGAAGCCCCCCTTGTGGCTGTAGGGGCCGGTCTGTCCATAGCCGGAGATGGAGCAGTAGATGATGCCGGGGTTGATGGCCTTGATGGTCTCGTAATCCACCTTCAGCTTCTTGGCCACGCCGGTGCGGTAGTTCTCGACGATGACGTCGGCTTCCTTGGCCAGGCGATAGAAGATCTCGCGCCCTTCTTCCTCCTTGAGGTTCAGCGAAATGCTCTTCTTGTTGCGGTTGATCTGGGCGAAACAGGTCGACTCCTCGTTGACGTAAGGTCCCATCTGGCGGCTGTCGTCGCCGCCGTTCTTCTCCACCTTGATGACGTCCGCTCCCAGGTCGCCGAGCACCATGGTGCAATACGGACCGGCCATGATCTGGGAAATGTCGAGAACCTTCATTTTCATTAAGGGGAGCATGCTTGCCACCTCGTTGTCATTGGGGGGTGCTGAGGAAAAACTCGCGAAGCCGACGCTACTCGCCGCGCCAGGCATGGGGGGTCTTGTCGACGAAGGCCTTGACGGCGCTCTTGAAGTCGCGGCTGGTGTAACAGAGCGCGATCAGGTCCTCCTCGCTGCCAGCCGGAGGCCGCCGTGCCGCCAGCACACGGCTGACCCCCTCCTTGGAGGCGCGCAGCGTCAAGGGCGCAAAGCCACCCAGCCTCTCGGCCACCTGCCTGACCTCCGCCTCGATCTCCTCGGCGGCGACGACCTCGGTGACCAGACCCGCCTGCTTCGCCTCATCGGCACCGAACAGCTTGGCCAGCATCAGCACCTCCTTGGCCCTGGCGGCACCGACCAGGTCGACCAGGCGCGACACGTTGGTAATGGAGACGCAGTTGCCGAGGGTCTTGGCGATAGGCACGCCGAAACGCAGATCGGGCGTGCAGTAGCGAAAATCGCAGGCCATGGCGATGGCCGCACCGCCGCCGACGCAGAACCCCTCCAGCAGCGCGATGGTGGGCTTGCCGAGCGACTCAAGAGCGCCGATGACCTCGTCGATGCGGTGCTCGTAGTCCAGCGCGTGCCGTGCCGTTTCGAAGCCGGTGAACTGCTTGATGTCGGTGCCGGCAACGAAGGCTTCGCCGCCGCTGCCGCGCAGCACCACCACGTCCACTTCCGGGTCGTCGCTCAGGGCCTGGCAGTGCCGCTCAAGCGCGTCGTACATGCCCCAGGTCATGGCATTGCGCACCTTGGGGCGATTGAAGATCAGCCACGCGATGCGTCCGTCCTTGATCAGTTCCAGCTCGGCCGTCGATTTCGGCTCCATTTGACCTCCTGCTTCATCAGCGGCTGGCAGCAGCCGTTAGGCCTCACCTGCCTTCTCAGCCGGCGCCAGAGTCGATGCTGGGCGCCTCTTTTTCGTAATTATGAACTCATAATTCATTTCATCAAGTTAGACTTTTGGCTATCATCGACATGTGGAGCCGAAGAACTGACTAGTAAAAACAATGAGATGAACGAGATCCGAGGAACAGAGGGAAGTTCGTTATGAATTCTGAATTATTGACGTCTCGGGTTCGGCTCCTTAAGTTGGAGCCATCCCCTGCATGAGCCACGCCTCGGCGGCCCCACCGGCGGCTGCCCGAACGAACGACGACAAGGAGCTAGCGCATGACGACGTATGCACTCGGAGAGACCCGCCCCCGCCACGACGACAGCGTATTCATCGCCCGCGAAGCGGCCGTGATCGGCGACGTCAGAATGGGCAAGGACGTCAGCATCTGGCCGGGCGCCGTGCTGCGCGGCGACAACGAGCCCATCAGCATCGGCGACAACAGCAACATTCAGGAGAATTGCGTGCTGCACACCGACCCGGGGTTCCCGCTGAGCATCGGCACCGACGTCACCGTCGGCCATCTGGTGATGCTGCACGGCTGCAGCATCGGCAACGGCACCCTGATCGGCATGCAGTCCACCGTCCTCAACGGGGCGCGTATCGGCGAGAACTGCCTGATCGGTGCCGGATCGCTGATCACCTCCAACAAGGAATTTCCGCCCAACTCGCTGATCATGGGCACGCCGGCCAAGGTGGTACGCACGCTGAGCCCGGAAGAGGTAGCCGGCCTGAGCGCCAGCAGCCAGAGCTACGTGGAACGCAAGGCACGCTTCCTGGCCGAGCTGACACCGTTGGACTGACCCGCGGGCCAGCCGGCCCGCTCACTCTGGCCGCTGACTCCTTGCCGCCAGCCCTGGCCGGGGCCCCGTCACGACGACGAGGAGCGTTCGCTCGCCGGCTGGATGCGCCCTGCCCCCATCAGATCGTCGGGATCGAACACCGCCTTGATGCCCGCCAACAGGCGGCGCTCGGTGACGGTGAGCCGGTCGAGAAAGGCCGCCTGCTTGCTGCGGCCGATGCCGTGCTCGGCGCTGATGCTGCCATCGAAGCCATCCACCACCGTGAAGATCGCGCTCTCCAGGCGCTCGAACAGGGCCGGCAGCGCCTCTGCCGGCGTCTCGGCGGGTGGCAGCACGTTGATGTGCAGATTGCCGTCGCCGATATGGCCGTAGGCAATGACCTGCGAGGTGGGCGACAGCGACGCGACCTCCGCCGTGGCCTGCTCCACGCACTCGGCAATCGATGAGATCGGCACCGAGACGTCGGTGCGCAGATGCTCACCGCGCAGCAACTGACCCTCCACCATGCTCTCGCGAATCGCCCATAGCTGACCGGCCTGGGCGACGCTGGAGGCCAGCACACCGTCCAGCACCACCTCGTGTTCCATGCCCGCTTCCAACAGCCCTTCGAGCAGCCCGGACAGATCCACCGGCCCGGTGGCCGTCAGCTCGAGCAGCACATGGTAGGGATACGCCTCATCGAAGGGGTCGGCGAGCTGCGGTGCGGCCTCGAAGGCCAGCTCCAGGCACAGGCGCGGCATCAGCTCGAAGGCGGAGAGCAGGTCGCTGCAGCGGCGCCTGGCCAGGGCATAGAGCCGCACCGCGGCCTCCACCGAAGGCACCGCCAGCAGTGCGGTCTGCGACTGTTCGGGGCGCGGCGTCAGCTTGAGTACCGCCCCGGTGACGATGCCCAGCGTGCCTTCGCTGCCCAGGAAGAGCTGCTTCAGGTCATAGCCGCGGTTGTCCTTGTGCAGCGCCTTCATGCCGTTCCAGATCTCGCCGTCGGGCAGCACCACCTCGAGACCCAGCACCAGCTCGCGCATCATGCCGTAGCGCAGCACGTTGACCCCGCCGGCATTGGTGGCGATGTTGCCGCCGATCTGACAGCTGCCCTGGGCGCCCAACGAGAGCGGAAAGAAACAGTCCGCCTCCTCGGCGGCGCGCTTGACCTCCTCGAGAATGCAGCCGCCGTCCACCGCCATGCTGAAGTTGAGCGGATCGAGCCCACGGATGCGCGTCATGCGCTCGAGGCTGATGACCACCTCGGGTGTCCGGCTATCCGGCAACGCCCCCTTCACCAGGCCGGTATGCCCGCCCTGGGCGACCATGCGGATCCCGTTACGGTGGCAGTAACCCACCACCGCCGCTACCTCCTCGGTGGTCCGGGGACGCACCACGGCCAGCGGCATGCCCAGGCGGGCGCCGGCCCAGTCGCGCACGTAGCGCTCCTGGTCGGCGGCCGCGGTGATTACCCCGTTGGCTCCCAGCAGCTGGGTGAAGGCGGCGACGGCATCGTCGTGGTGCGTCATGTCGGCATCTCTTTTCAGAAAACGATTCGATGTGCTGAGCGGGTTGGCTCGGTCTCATTCGGCCGTTGCCTTGTGACCGCGCCGGCGTACCGTCATGAACAGCCGCTTGGCGAGCGGATAGAGCACGAACAGCAGGATCAGCGTCAGCAGTGTGGCCGCAATCGGGCTTCGCAGAAAGATCATCGGATCGCCGCGGGAGATGTCGAGCGCCTGGCGCAAGCTCGTCTCGAGGCGAGGCGTGAGCACGAAGGCCAGCAGCAGCGGCGCGATCGGGTAGCGGGCGGCAGTCATGAAGAAGGCCACCACCCCGGCACCGAGCATGAACCAGACGTCGAACATGCTGTTGTTGACGCTGTAAGACCCCACCACGCACACCACGGCGATTACCGGGATCATGATCGAGGCCGGGATCAGCAGCAGCTTGACCAGGAACGGAATGATCGCCAGCGCCGCCAGTACCGCCATGACGTTGCCCAGGTACATGGACGAGATCAGCCCCCAGACGAAGTCGGGATTGTTCTGGAACAGCAGCGGCCCGGGCTGCAGGCCCCACATCATCAGCCCGCCCAGCAGCACCGCCGCGGTGCCCGAGCCGGGAATGCCCAGCGACAGCAGCGGGGCGAACGAACCGGCGGCGGCGGCGTTGTTGCCCGCCTCCGAGGCCGCCACCCCCTGGATGCGCCCCTTGCCCAGCTCGTCGCCGTTGCGGCCGACCTTCTTCTCCAGCACGTAGGAGAGAAAGGAGCCGGTGGTGGCCCCGGCGCCCGGCAGAATGCCCACCAGGTTGCCGAGCACCCCGGAGCGTAGCGAAACCGGCACGATGCTGAGCGCCTCCTTGCGATCGAGCAGGCTCTCCTTCAGCCCCAGCCGGCCGCTCAGCCCCTTGGCCGAGGGATCGACCCGGTTGACCATCATCACCAGCACCTGACTGAAACCGAACATGCCGATCACCAGCGGAATGAAGGAGATGCCGTTGAGCAGGTACATGGAGTCGAACGTGAAGCGCGGCTGGCCGAAGGCCGTACCGATGCCGATCGTCGCCAGCATCACGCCGATGAAGGTCGAGATCAGGCCCTTGAGCGGGTTGTCCCCCAGCAGCCAGCCGATGGAGCAGAGCGCCAGCAGGATCAGCGCCGCCACCTCCGCCGGCCCGAACATGAGGCCCACGTGGGCCAGTATCGGCCCCATGAAGGTGAGCATGATGATGCCCACGGTGCCGCCGATGAACGAGGAGATGTTGGCGGTGAACAGGGCCTTGCCGCCATGCCCCTGCTGCGACAGCGGATAGCCGTCCAGCGAGGTCACCACGGCCGGCGCATCGCCGGGGATGTTGAGCAGAATGGCACTGTACGAGCCGCCGTACATGCAGCCGTAGTAGAGCGCCCCGAGCATGATGATGCCGGTGATGGGGTCCATCTGGAAGGTGAGCGGCAGCAGCAGGGCGATGCCGGTGACCGAACCGAGGCCGGGAATGGCCCCGACGATGATGCCGAGACCGGCGCCGACCAGGGCCGCCAGGATGTTGCTGAACGTCAGCGAGGTGGCGAACCCCTGCATCAGGGACTGTAGGATATCCATACGCGACTCTTCGTTCGGTTAGGGAAACACTGCACAAATGCCTGCGCGAGCGAATCGCTGCGTTGCGCGGTGCGCGGAATCCTCACCTATACCCCATAGGCTCCGGTTCCTGTGCTCCGTGCGCCTTGCGCTTCATCTCGCTCGTCGATTTGTTCAGCGTTTCCTTAGGTGAAAGGCGCCATGAGCGCGCCCTCGGGGAAAGCCACCATCAGCCACATGCCGAACAGCAGATAGATCGCACCACCCGCACAGGCGCCGATCGCCGCGGACTTGAGCCACGACTGCCGCTCGATCAGCGCCATCCACAGCACGATGAACAGCGTCATCGCCAGCACCATGCCGAACAGCGGTATGCTGGCGATGGCCAGCCCCATGGCCACGGCGGGCCATAGATTGCGCCAGCTCACGCGATCCGTCTCGAACCGGCGGCGCAGCAGCTCGTAGCCACCGAGCAGAGCCGCCCCCAGCCCCATCACCACGGGGAAGAAGCCGGCCCCGGGGCCGTTGTGCATCCATACCCCATACTTCCACCAACCGAAGCCGGCCCAGGCGAGCCCCATCACGATGATGCCCAGTGTGACCAGCGGGGAGAGCCAGGAGCGGCCCTCATGGGCCGGCTCTTGATTCACGCTTGACATAGTGTGTGCCTCTTGCGGTAGCGGCCGACCGGAAACGAACGAGGTGGCCGCAGCAACGAGCGGGGCGCGGCCACCCATCGGCGGCCGCGCCCCGCGAGCCTCAGTCGATCATGCCGGCTTCCTGGAACAGCGCCCGGTAGCGCTCCTGCTCGCGCTGGTAGTATTCGGCGCTCTCCTCGGCCCCCATGAACGTCGGGATCAGGCCGTTGTTCTCGACGTACTCCTGGGTCCACTGGTCGGTTTCCGCAGCGGCACGGAAGACGTCCTCCCAGAACTCGACGGCCTCCTCGGGCATGTCGGGCGGGCCGGCATAGCCACGGAAGATCATCAGTTCGAGGCCTTCATAGCCCAGCTCGTCGAAGGTCGGCACCTCGTCGAAGGGAGCATCGAGGCGCTCCTCCGAATAGGTGGCCAGGAAGCGCACCATGCTCTGGTCGACCCGCGAGCCCAGCTTGAAGATGGCCGCATCGATATGGCCGCCCAGCAAGGCGGAGGTGACGTCGCCGGTGCCGTCGAAGGGCACGTACTGGAAGTCGACACCCAGGTTGTCGTCGAGCATGGCGAAGGCCAGGTGGTCCTCGCCGCCGCGACCGGCCCCACCGACGGTGATGCCGCCCGGGTCCTGCTCGGCGCGCTCGATCAGGTCGTCGAGATTCTCGATGTCGCTCTCGGCCCTGACTCCGACGAACAGCGTATCCAGCGACAGCGTGGCGAGCGGTGTGAGATCGTCGAGCTGCACCGAGGCGTCGTTGACCACCATGCTCATCATCTGACCGCCGTTGAAGGTCGTGATGGTATGGCCATCGCCGCGCTTGCTGTAGGTGTAGCTGTTGCCTACCGCACCGGAGCCGCCGGGGCGGTTGTTGATCAGAATGTTGCGGTTGACCATGCCGGTCTCGCGAATCGCTTCGACCAGCATGCGTGCGTTGATGTCGCTGCCGCCGCCGGCGCTATATGGCACCACGAACTCCACGTTGCGCTGCGGCTCCCAGGCATGGGCGCCGCCAACCAGCGCCAGGCAGAGCACTCCGCCGAGTGCGGTCTTGCCGACCATCACTGTTTTCGTCATCTCTCGATCACCCTGTTGTCGTTGTCGGTTCAGAAGCCGTCGCCAAGACATGGCGGCAACTGGCGTATTCACGGGCACGGTCGGATGGGCATCTCCTTCCGCTTAAAAATAATTATGAACTCATAATTCATTTCATCAATGTCGACTTTGGTCTAGCCGCGGCGAGCGACAGCGCGTCAGGCGGGGCGCGGCACGCTCGGTCTGGCGGATGCCACCTGTCGGCGCAGCTCCGTCACCAGCTCGGCGGCGGCGCTGGAGAGCGGTTCGCGCTTGCGGGTGATGATGCCGTAGTAGTCCAGCGGCTTGCCGATGGTCAGCGGCAGTACCGCGTACTGGCCGCTGGACAAGGGACGCTTGAGCACCGACCAGGGCAGCACCGCCAGCATCGGTGCGTTCAGCAGCAGCTGCAGGGTGGTCTGGGTCGAGGTGGTCTCGATGGTGTCATCGGGCGAGGCGATGCCGGCGTCGGCCAGCGCGGCCTCGATGACCTGACGCATGGGACTGGCGGGCGGATGCAGAATCCACGGCCAGTGGCGCAGCGCCGCGAGTTCGACCCGCTGCTGGCCGGCCAGGGGGTGATCGTGCGCCACCACGACGCGCAGCGGCTCCTCGAGCAGCGGCTCGAAGTCGAACAGGTTGTGCTGGTTCACCGCCGTGAGCCGACCGATCACCAGATCGAGCTGCTTGTATTCGAGGGCCTGCAGCAGACGATCGCTGCTCTGCTCGTCGATGCTGACCGACAGCCGCGGCCGCCGTTGCTTGAGCGCGGCAATGGCCGCCGGCAGGATCTCGGGGGCGGCCGCCGGGATGGCGCCGATCAGCAGCCGCCCGTAGCCGCCTTCGCGCATGCGCTGGACGTCCTCGACCATGCGCTCGATGTCATTGAGCAGGATCTCGGCATGCCTCACCAGCTGAGCCCCCAACTCGGTCGGCACCATCGCCCGCGGCTGGCGCTCGAAGATGGCAAAGCCGAAATGGGTCTCCAGGTCGCGCAGCATCTTGCTCGCCGCCGGCTGGCTGAGATGCATCTGCCGGGCGGCAGCGCGCATGTTGCGGCGCTTGTCGAGGTGGATCAGCAGCAGCAGGTGCTTGAAGCGCATCCAGCCGCACAGGCCGGTCGATGACAGTTTGTCCACGCTTTCCGGCCCTCTGATAACCTATGTCGATCAACCAACATAGGCGCCGCAGCCAGCGGGAGCAACCACGCCTTCGCCGTCGTCAGGCGTCGTGACTGCCGAGCAGACCGATCAGTTCGGGGAGCGTAGCCTGGGCATGCCCCGCCGCCTCGGCCTGCCCCAGCACCTCGTCGATACCCGCCGCGGCCACCTTCGCCGCCCCCAGGTCGCCGGCCATGGCCAGGTAGTAGCCAAGATCCTTGTGGGCGTTGGCGATGCTGAAACGGAAGCCCGAGGTGTCGCGCTCCTGAATGTAGGGCCGCAGCCGCTCGAGCACGGTGCCCGCCCCGCCGCCCTTGGCCAGCACGTCGACGAAGACCTGCGGGTCGATGCCGCCCCGCTCGGCGCATGCCGCCGCCTCGGCCAGCACGGTGGAGAACCCCACCGAGACGAAGTTGTGCAGCAGCTTGAGCTGATGGCCGGCACCCACCGGGCCGGCATGGGTGATGTTCTCGGCGAAGCTCTCGAGCAGCGGCCGCTGCGCCGCGAACAGCTCGGCCTCGCCCCCCACCAGCAGATTGAGCCGCCCCTCGGCGGCCTCCTTGGGCGTGCGCGTCATGGGGGCGTCGAGAAAACGTCCGCCCGCCTCCGCCACCGCCTCGGCGATGCGCAGCGTCGAGCTGGGAATCGCCGTGGAGCAGTCGATGATCACGCTACCGGGCCTGAGCCCCTGCAGCACGCCATCCTCGCGCAGCAGCACCTCCTCGACCTGGGGCGAGCCGGTCACGCAGAGAATGATGACGTCGGCATGCCGGGCCAGCTCCGCCCCCGTGGCGAACGCCTGCGCCCCGTTCTCGAGCAGGGCAGCAACGGGCTGGTTGCCGGGGTGTTCGAGAAAGGCCAGCGGCCAGCCGGCGCGCTGGACGTTGGTGGCGATGCCGTGGCCCATCAGGCCGATGCCGATCATGCCCACTCGCTGTTTCGACTGCGTGTCGCTCATGTCACAACCCACCCATGCAGAGATACTTGATTTCGATGTAGTCCTCGATGCCGTACTTGGAGCCCTCCCGCCCGATACCGGACTCCTTGACGCCGCCGAACGGGGCCAGCTCGCTGGAGATGATGCCTTCGTTGATGCCCACGATGCCGCACTCCAGGACCTCGGCCACTCGCCACACCCGGCCCACGTCGCGGGTATAGAAGTAGCTGGCCAGGCCGTAGGGGGTATCGTTGGCCAGGCGCACCACCTCCTGCTCGTCGCTGAAGCGCAGCAGCGGCGCCACGGGACCGAAGGTCTCCTCGTTCATCAGCCGCGCATCGCTGGTGACGTCGGTGAGAATCGTCGGCTCGAAGAAGTTGCCGCCCAGCGCATGTCGCTGCCCGCCCAGGTAGACGCTGGCCCCGCGCTCGCGGGCATCGGCGATGTGCTCCTCGACCTTGGCCACCGCGGCCTGATCGATCAGCGGCCCCAGGGTCACCCCCTCCTCCAGGCCATTGCCGACCCGCTGCGCCGCCACCGCCTGGGCAAGGCGCTCGGCGAAGTCAGCGTAGATCCGCTCGTGGACGAAGATGCGGTTGGCGCACACGCAGGTCTGGCCGGTGTTGCGGAACTTGGACGCCATCACCCCGGCCACCGCCTGATCGAGATCGGCATCATCGAAGATGATGAAGGGCGCGTTGCCACCCAGCTCCATGGAGACCTTCTTGACCGTCTGGGCACAGGCAGCGAGCAGCACCTTGCCTACCTCGGTGGAACCGGTGAAGGAGAGCTTGCGTACCAGCGGGTTGGCGGTCAGCTCGTCGCCCACCGTGCGGGCACTGCCGGTCACCACGTTGAGCACGCCCCGGGGCACGCCGGCGCGCTCGGCCAGCTCGGCCAGGGCCAGCGCCGAGAAAGGCGTGCTGGATGCCGGCTTGACCACCACCGTGCAGCCGGCCGCCATGGCGGCGGCGGCCTTGCGGGTGATCATCGCATTGGGGAAGTTCCAGGGCGTGATGGCGGCCACCACGCCGACCGGCTCCTTGGTGACCACGATGCGGCGATCTCCGGCATGGGCCGGGATGACGTCGCCGTAGATCCGCTTGGCCTCCTCCGCGAACCACTCGATGAAGGCGGAGCCGTAGGCGATCTCACCCCGGGCCTCGGCCAGCGGCTTGCCCTGCTCCAGGGTCAGGATACGGGCCAGATCCTCCTGATGGGCCATGCACAGCTCGTACCAGCGCCGCAGGATGGCGGCTCGCTCCTTGGCGGTCCTGGCCTTCCATTGCGGCAGGGCGCGGTCGGCCGCCTCGATGGCCTCTCGCACCTGGGCCTGGGTCAGGCGGGGTACGCTGCCCAGCCGCGTGTCGCTGGCCGGATCGACCACCTCGATGACCGCCTCGTCGCTGGCATCGACCCAGCTTCCGTCGATGTAGGCGTGCTGCCTGAACAGCGCCGGGTCCTGCAGCTGCGGCTGCCGACCGCCGGTCGCGCTGCGCTTTTCTCCCATGCCCTCGTCTCCCATATCCTCGCGCATCTTTCTCCCTCCTCTGCTCGCATCACGGACTGTCTGACGTAGAATGATCTTGAACTTTGAATTATGAATCCAAAATTAAGAATCATACTTTCGTCGAGAGGAATCCGGACGCGCCGCATCCCCGAGGGCCATGGCAGGCCCTGCAGCGCGAATCGATAACCTCTGGTTAACGTAGATACGAAAAAAACGATTGGCAGGTTATTGAATTGGCCGCCAGGCTGGGTTGGACAACAAATCTTTACTTCTCTTAGACCTTGCTGGAATTGTCGCCATGACCACCATCACCCGCCTCGAGGTTCAGGACATCCGCTTTCCTACCTCGCGCTCGCTGGACGGCTCCGATGCCATGAACGCGGCACCGGACTACTCCGCCACCTACGTCACCCTGCACACCGATGCCGGAAACGGGCTCAGCGGCCACGGCCTGACCTTCACCATCGGCCGCGGTAACGAAATCTGCGTCAAGGCCGTCGAGTCGCTGGCCTATCTGATCGAGGGTCGCCGGCTCGACGACATCACCGCCGAGATGGGCCGCTTCTGGCGCGAGCTGACCAGCGGCGACAGCCAGCTGCGCTGGATCGGGCCGGAAAAGGGCGCGATCCACCTGGCCACGGCGGCCATCGTCAACGCCGTCTGGGATCTGTGGGCCAAGACGGAAGGCAAGCCGGTGTGGAAGCTGCTGGTCGACATGCCCCCCGAGCAGCTGATCCGCTGCCTCGACTTCCGCTTCGTCACCGATGCCCTGACGCCCGAGGAAGCGCTGGGGTTGCTCCGGCGCAATGCCGCCGGCCGCGCCGACCGTGAGCGGGAGATGCGCGAGCAGGGCTACCCGGCCTATACCACCTCGGCCGGCTGGCTCGGCTACGACGACGACAAGGTGCGGCGCCTGGCGCGCGAGGCGCTGGCCGAAGGCTGGACGCACTTCAAGCAGAAGGTGGGCGGCAATCTCGAGGAGGATCGCCGCCGCGCCCGGATCCTGCGCGAGGAGATCGGCTGGGAGCGCGCCCTGATGATGGACGCCAACCAGATGTGGGACGTCGACGAGGCGATCGCCAACATGCGCCAGCTGGCCGAATTCGATCCGCTGTGGATCGAAGAGCCGACCAGCCCCGACGACATCCTCGGCCACGCCGAGATCCGCCGCCGGCTGGGCTCGATCGGGGTGGCCACCGGCGAGCACTGTCACAACCGGGTGATGTTCAAGCAGCTGCTGCAGGCCGGCGCCCTCGACTACTGCCAGGTCGACGCCGCCCGTCTCGGCGGGCTGAACGAGGTCATCGTGGTGCTGCTGCTGGCCGCCAAGCATGGCGTGCCGGTCTGCCCCCACGCCGGCGGCGTCGGGCTCTGCGAGTACGTGCAGCACGTCTCGCTGTTCGATTATATCGCCGTTTCGGGCTCCCTCGAGGGGCGCATCCTCGAGTACGTCGATCATCTGCACGAGCACTTCTTGCACCCCGTGACGATCCGCAACGGCCGCTATCAGGTGCCGACCGCCCCCGGCTACAGCATCAGCCTCCACCCCGAGTCGCTGTCGCGCCACGCCTATCCGGACGGCGCCGCCTGGCAGGACGGCTGACCCACTGCGAAGGAGACCCAAGATGACCTACGCAAGACCCTGCATCGCCGTACCTCTGGGCGACCCGGCGGGCATCGGCCCCGAGCTGGTCGCCAAGCTGCTGGCCGAGCGCCAGGCAATCGATGGAGCCGACGTGGTGGTGGTGGGCGACCCCTGGCTGTGGCAGGAAGGCCAGCGGGTGGCCGGCACCGCGCTAACGCTGCCCGAGATCGCCTCCTGGGAGCAGGCCCGCGGCCAGGCCGGACCCGTACTGCTGCCGCTGGACACCATCCGGCCAGAGGAGGTCGAGTTCGGCCGGGTCGATGCCGCCTGCGGCGCCTCGGTGCTGAAGGTGCTGGCCCACTGCCTGGACGCCGCCCAGGCGGGACGCATCGATGCCATCTGCTTCGCGCCGCTCAACAAGCTGGCCATGAAGCAGGGCGGCCTGCGCCATGAGGACGAGCTGCACTTCTTCGCCGAATACCTCAAGGTGCCCGGCGAGGTGTCCGAGTTCAACACCCTCGGCAGCCTCTGGACCTCGCGCATCTCCTCCCACGTGCCGCTCAGCGAGGCCGCCAGCTACGTCACGCCGGAGCGCATCCTGAACGCCACCCGCCTGATCCACGACGCCCTGGTGGCAGCGGGTGTGGCGCAGCCGCGCATCGCCGTGGCGGCGATCAACCCCCACGCCGGCGAGGGCGGTACCTGCGGTCGCGAGGAGATCGACGTCATCGCGCCGGCCGTCGAGGCCTGTGTCGCCGCCGGCTATCCGGCCCAGGGTCCCTTCCCCGCCGATACCCTCTTTCGCCGCGCCCGCGACGGCGAGTTCGACGCCGTCGTCACCATGTACCACGACCAGGGCCAGATCGCCCTCAAGCTGCTGGGCTTCGAGCGCGGCGTCACCGTTCAGGGCGGGCTGCCGATTCCCATCACCACACCGGCCCATGGCACCGCCTTCGACATCGTCGGCCAGGGCAAGGCTAGCGTGGAAGCCATGCGCCACGCCTTCGCCATTGCCTGCCGCATGGGGGCGCATCATGCCCGCAGCCGCGGCGTTTAGCCCAATCGACAGAGAGGAGTAGACGAAAGTCTATATAAAAATAATGAATTATGAGTTCATAATAACATCAGCACCTTGAAGGCACGCCCGCGCCCTGGGCCAGGCCCAGGCCACGGCACCCGTCCTACAACAACAACGAGGTCCAATCATGACACTCAAACACCGGTTCCCACTCGCCCTTGCGGCAGCCTTTGTCCTTGGGCTTGCCTCCGCTTCCGTCTCCGCCACTACTTTGCGTTACGCCCACGTCGGCGCGGAAGGCGATGCGCAGACCCGCTTCGCCTCGGAAGCCTCCGCCGCCATCGAGGAAGCCACCAACGGCGGTGTCAGCATCACCATCTTCCCCGCCAGCCAGCTGGGCGGCGTGGCCGAGATGGTGGATGGCGTCTCGCTGGGCTCCATTTCCATGGCCCATCACGAGTTCGCCTCCCTGGCGCAATCCGTACCGGACATCGCGGTGTTTAACGCGCCCTTCATCTATCGCGATGCGGAGCATGCGCTCAGGGCCACGGACCCCACCTCGCCGGTCATCAGCGAGATGAACGAGCAGCTGATCGAAGAGGCCGGCATGCGCATCATCGGCAGGATGTACCGCGGCGCTCGCCACATCACGGCCAACTTCCCCGTGGAGTCTCCCGACGATCTGGCGGGCAAGCCGTTTCGTGCCGTACCGCTCGACATCTGGATCTCCATGGTTCGAGGCTTTGGCGCCGACCCCACCCCGGTAGAAGTCTCGGAGCTCCCGACTTCCCTGATGACGGGACTGGTCGTGGGTCAGGAAAATCCCTTGACCATGATCCGCTCCGACAACCTGCACGAAGTGCAGTCGCACGTTTCCATGACCGGCCACATGCACTCCATCCTCGCCGTCTTCATCAACGAGAACGTATGGCAGTCCCTGGATGAGGAATACCAGGAGGCCATCACCAACGTGCTGACGGAGAAAGCGGAAGAGTCCCTGCGCTGGGCGCAAGAGACCGAAGAGGAACTCATCGAGGAGCTGACGCAGCGCGGCATGACCATCATCACCGAAGAGGATGGCTTGGATATCGATGCCTTCCGCGAGCAGGTACTGGCACAGATCAACCGCGACTACCCCAATTTCGAGCCCTACATCGAGATGATCGGGGAAGTGGAGTAACGCTCCAACTGGAGCATCTACCCAGCTACCCATACACCGGCGAGGGGCAATGGCCTCTCGCCGGAACATGACCCGATGGGTGAAAAATGAGATACGGACAAAAATGGCTCGAGATCTTCTGCGCCCTGCTTCTCGCCGGCATGATCCTGGTGCCGTTCCTGCAAGTGCTTTCTCGTGACCTGCTCGGTACCTCGATCCCCGGCTCCGGCGAACTGACGCGCTTTCTCTTGATTTGCCTCGTCTTTTCATCCTACCCGCTGGTCATCGCCAGCGGCGAGAACATACAGATGTCGGAGCTGCGCGACACCCTTCCGGCAATACCGAGACGATGGCTGAACCGGCTGATCATGGTGGCCTCCATCATCATCTGCCTGTTCGTTGCCTACTCCGCCGCCACCACCGTACAGACGAATTTCAACAGGGCGACCCCGGTACTGAAAATCCCTTACTGGATCTTTTTCGGCACCACCGTTCTTGGCCTCCTGGGCGCAGCCCTGGTGCATCTTGTGCAAGGCACGAGCACGACCGATAACAAATCCGACTCCGGCGTATAAGGCACCTCCATGGGCTTGATCATCCTCGGCATCTTTCTCGTTCTCTTTCTGCTCGGGTTTCCGGTCGTCTACGCGATCCTGATTCCTTCTGCGATCTACGTGTTACTCGAGGGCCTGCCGCTGGGCCTGATGGGGCAGCGAGTCACCTATGCCCTGGACAGCTTCCCCCTGGTGGCCGTACCCATCTTCATCTTCGTCGGCAACCTGATGAACCAGTCGGGCATCACCGACCGGATCTTCCATTTCGCCAATACCCTGGTGGGCCGGGCGCCGGGCGGGCTGGCTCAGGTCAACATATTCTCCAGTCTGATCTTTTCCGGCATGTCGGGCGCCTCGCTTGCCGACGTCGGCGGGCTGGGCAAGATCGAGATAGAGGCAATGAAGAAGCGCGGCTACGGAGCGCCCTTCTCCGCCGCCGTCACGGCCTCTTCCGCGGTGGTCGGCCCCATCTTTCCGCCCAGCATCCCGCTGATCGTCTACGGCTCGGTCACCAGCGTCTCGATCGTTCAGCTGCTGCTTGCCGGTATCGTGCCGGCGCTGATCTGCATCGTGCTGCTGATGATCACGGCGGCCCTGCTGGCGCTGCGCCACGACATGCCGAGAGCCGAGCGCTGGCCGACGCTGATGGAGCTCAATCGTGCCTTCATCCCCGCCCTGCCCGCCCTGCTGGCCCCGGTACTGATGATCTCCGGCATGCTCATGGGCCTGTTCACCCCCACGGAGGCGGCCGCGGTGACGGCAGCCTACGTCGTCTTCATCAGCGCCGTTCTCTATCGGGAGCTCACCTGGTCGCACCTCATGTTCTCGCTGCTGGCCACGCTCAGGACGACGAGTGCCATTCTGATCATCGTGGCGGCGGCAGCCATGTTCGGCTGGATACTCTCCGTCGAGCAGATCCCCCAGCGCTTCGCCACCTTCATTCTGCAGATCTCCCACGAGCCGCTGGTCCTGCTGCTGATCGCCAACCTCATCTTCCTGGTGGCAGGGATCTTCCTGGATTCCACCACCGCGACCCTGCTGATCGTCCCGATCGTGGCACCCCCCATGGTGCTCGCCGGCGTCGATCCCGTGCACCTGGGTATCGTGTGCATCTTCAACCTGATGATCGGCCTGCTGACGCCGCCGATGGGCCTCTCGCTGTTCCTCGTCTCATCCATCGCCAAGGTATCGCTGCGACAGCTGTTGAAAGCGCTGATTCCCTTCTACATCCCGCTCGTCGCCACCTTGGCCATCATCACCTTCGCCGCCGACCTGGTGCTGTGGCTGCCAAGCTTCATGCGCTGAGAATGCAAGGAGTTCACCATGACGATTTCTACCGTAGGATTCATTGGACTGGGCAAGATGGGTAGCGGCTTCGTTTCGCGGCTGATCGACGAAGGCTATGCCGTGGTCGGCTACGACATCGAAGCGGCTCACTGCGAAGCGGCAAAAGCCCGCGGCGCCGAGATCGCCGACTCGCCGGCCGCCGTGGCCGCACGTGCCGATCTCATCCAGATCTGCGTGACCACCAGCGCCGCCGTGGAGGCGGTGGTGCTCGGAGAGAACGGCATCGCCGAGGTCGCTCAGGACGGCGGCAAGGTCGTGGTCGATCACTCCACCACGGAGCTGGAGACCACCCGGCGCCTGGCAGCGGAGCTCGAGCGGCGCAACGGCATGGCGTTCGTGGATGCCCCGGTGTCCGGTGGGCCCGGCGCCGCCGCGGAAGGTCGCCTGGCCATCATGGCAGGCGGCACGACAGAGGCCATCGCAGCCGTAACGCCGATCATGGAGCGGCTCGGCCAGTTCACTCATATGGGCGAGGTGGGGGCGGGCCAGGCCACCAAGCTGATCAACCAAGCGCTGGTGCTCTCGAACTACTGCGTGATCGCCGAAGCCTGCAACCTCGGCAACCGCTTCGGCATCGACGTGAGCAAGATCCCCGAGGCGCTCTCCTCGGGCTATGCCGGCAGCAACCTGCTCAACGACCTGCTGCCACGCATGTTGGAGAACGACTTCGAGCCGCGCGGCTATGCGCGCCAGATCCTCAAGGACCTGCACATGCTGCAGGACGCGGCCAATGCGTTGAACGTCGCCATGCCCATGGCCGGCATGGCCAACTCGCTCTACAGCATGCTGATCGCCCAGGGCAAGGGCGAACTCGATGGCGCCGCCATCGTGACACTGCTGGAAGACCAAGCGCGACAGGGCAATGCATGAGAGGCCATAGCATGAACGACTTTCCGATCATCGATGCCCATCAGCACTTCTGGGATCTCGAGCGCAACTATCTGCCCTGGCTGTGCGACAAGACGCCCATTCCCTTTCGCTACGGCGACTACAGCGCCATTCGCCGCAACTACATGCCCGCGGATTATCGCCAGGATACTCGGGGCTTCAACGTGGTCGGCAGTGTGTTCGTGGAAACGGAGTGGGACCCGCGCACGCCGGTAGCGGAAACCCGCTGGGTGCATGAGCTGGCCGAACGTGAAGGGCTACCGACGGTGATGGTCGCCCAGGCCCGGCTCGACCGGCCCGATGTGGCAGAAGTACTGGCCGCCCACTGCGACCATCCGCGCGTGCGCGGCATTCGCCACAAGCCCGCCGCCGCAAGCTCGCCCGACAAGGTGTTCCCCGGCGCCCCCGGCTCGATGGGCGACCCGGCCTGGCGGCGGGGTTTCGCCCAGCTTGCAGCCCATGACCTCTCCTTCGACCTGCAGACGCCCTGGTGGCACTTCGAGGAGGCCGCCGAGCTGGCGGCGTCTTATCCCGAAACCCAGATCGTCATCAACCACACCGGCCTGCCGGCGGACCGCAGCGAAGCCGGGCTCGCCGGCTGGCGCCGGGCGATGGAGCGAGTGGCCGCCCAGCCCAACGTGGCGGTGAAGATCTCCGGCATCGGCGTGCCGGGACAGCCCTGGAGCGTCGAGGCCAATCGCCGTGTCGTGCTCGACACCATCGAGGTCTTCGGCGTCGAACGCTGCATGTTCGCCAGCAACTTCCCCGTCGACAGCCTGGTGGCGAGCTTCGAGACGATCTTCTCGGGCTTCCTGCGCATCACCGAAGGCTTCACGCCCCAGGAGCGTCGCCGGCTGTTTCACGACAACGCGGTGCGTTTCTATCGCATGTCGCTGGGGCAATGAGCACCAAACGCAGATGCCACCCCTGGGGGTGGCATCTGCGTACTGCGTGGAACGGATGTGGGGCCATCTGGCGCTACTCGGCCATCTCCTCCAGCGCCGAGACCTCGACCTTGTTGCGCAGGTGGCAGCTCAGGATGCTGCCCAGTTCCTTGCCGTCACGCTTTCTCAGCGCCTCGATCATCGCTTCGTGCTCGCTCACGGCCTGAGACCAGTAGTCGCTGCTGAGCTCGGCAGTGAACCGCACCCGGCGAACGCGATGGTTGAGGTTCTTGTAGACGTCGATGAGCACGTCGTTCTGCGAGGCGACCACGATGGCTTCGTGAATCTGCTGATTGGCCAGCAGGTACTCCTGCATGTTGCCGCTCTTGTAGTGCGCCAGCATCTGATAGTGCAGCGCCTCGATGTTGGCCAGCTCCGGGTCGGAGATCCGCGCTCCGGCCAGCTCGCCCGCCAGGGCCTCGAGGCTTTGCATCACTTCGAAGGTGTTCTTCAACGTGGTGCGGGTCAGCTTGGCGACCCGCGCGCCCCGATTGGGCAGCAGCTCGACGAAGCCTTCGTGAGCCAGCACCTTGAGTGCCTCGCGCAAAGGGGTACGGGAGACGCCGAACTGTTCGCACAGCTGTTTTTCGGGAACCCGACTGCCGGGGGCCAATACGCCCTGCGCAATCAGATCGCGCACCCTTTCCGCCACCTCACCGTGGAGCGTACTCTGCCTGATCTTGTCCATTGGACTTCACTTCTATAACGAATAAATCTAATTATGCATTCAAAAAAAAGGAGCGTCAATTGAGGCGACGCTCTCAGCCCGCCACTCAACCTTCCTCTCAGCCCGCCTCTCTCAGCCCCACTCGTCGAGACGCATGGCCGAGCGCTCCAGGCGCTGATCCTCGGCCTCGATCTCGCGCAGCTGCGCCTCGATGCCGTGAAGGTGATCGAGCGCCGCACGCCGGGCAGCCTGAGGCTTGCCCTCCATCACGGCCCGATAGAGCCGCGCATGCTGACGATTGATCATGGCTCGCGGCCTCTCACGATGATAGAGGTTCTTCACCGAGGCGAACACGGAGCTGAGCAGCAGATCGGTCAGCGATTGCAGCGTATGCACCATCACCGGGTTGTGCGAGGCCTGACAGATCGCCAGGTGAAAGGCGTGGTCGAGGTGGGCCAGCCGCTCCACGTCTATCGCCTGACCCGCCTCGACGTATTCCGCCATCGCCTCGTAGCGACGCTGGATCAGCACCCGATCCGCCGGCGTGGCCCGTTCGGCCGCCAGGCGGGCCGACTCCCCTTCCAGCAACGAACGCACCTCCAGCAGGTCGTATAGGGTGCGCGGGTGGTCGCGGAAGAGATGCATCAGCGGGCTGTCGTCGCGACCGGCCACCAGTTCGGCCACCACCGAGCCCCGCCCCTGACGAGTGACGATGATGCCCTTGCTGCGCAGCACGCGCAGCCCTTCGCGCAGCGAGGTGCGCGACACGCCGAGGCGCTCGCACAGGCGTCGCTCCGAAGGCAGCAGTTGCCCGGGGCGGAACACGCCGTCGAGAATCATCCGCTCCAGGCGTTCCGCCACCGCATCGGGCGTCAGCGTCGCTGAGACGCGCTCATGTTCCTGCTGCATTGGTTCTCCCAGGGTCTCGTTCCAAGGCGTGTTTTACTGACCTGGCGCTTAAGCGCCGTAGCTGCCATGCTGTATCATGAAAATAATTTCCAATATAGCGCCGAACAACTGGTCATACCAGTAGACCGCAGGCTGGACAGGGGGCGTACCAGAGCGCACATTGGGCGCTTGGCGTACGAACCCCCTGCCGCATGACTCGCAGAGAGGCACTCATGAACATCCTCTATGACGAACGGCTCGACGGCCCGGCCCCCGAGATGGACAGGGCCGGCATCCGCGACGCGCTGCTGAAGGCCATCCCGGGCATGACCCTGCTGCACCGTGAAGAGGACATGCGCCCCTTCGAGTGCGACGGCCTCTCCGTCTACCGCACCCTGCCGCTGCTGGTGGCGCTGCCCGACTCCCTCGACCAGGTCCAGCGCCTGCTGGTGGAGTGCCATCGCCTCGGCGTGCCGGTGGTCACCCGCGGCGCCGGCACGGGGCTCTCCGCCGGCGCGCTGCCGCTCACCCACGGCGTGCTGCTGGTGATGTCGCGCTTCTCGCGCATTCTCGAGATCGACCCCGAGGCGCGCATCGCCCGGGTCGAGCCCGGCGTGCGCAACCTGGCCATCTCCGAGGCGGCCTCGCCCTACGGCCTCTACTACGCCCCGGACCCCTCGTCGCAGATCGCCTGCTCCATCGGCGGCAACGTGGCCGAGAACGCCGGCGGCGTGCACTGCCTCAAGTACGGTCTCACCGTGCACAACGTGATCAAGGTCGAGGTGCTCACCATCGAGGGCGAGCGCATGACGCTGGGCAGCGATGCGCTGGACGCCCCCGGCTTCGACCTGCTAGCGCTGTTCAACGGCTCCGAGGGCATGCTCGGCGTGGTCACCGAGATCACCGTCAAGCTGCTGCCCAAGCCCGAGGTGGCCAAGGTGCTGATGGCCAGCTTCGACGACGTGGAGAAGGCCGGCAACGCGGTCGGCGCCATCATCGCCGCCGGTATCATTCCCGGCGGCCTGGAGATGATGGACAAGCTCGCCATCATCGCCGCCGAGGACTTCATCGGCGCCGGCTACCCGGTGGACGCCGAGGCGATCCTGCTGTGCGAGCTCGACGGCGTCGAGGCCGACGTCGACGACGACTGCGAGACCGTGCGCCAGGTGCTGGAGAAGGCCGGCGCCACCGGCATCCGCCAGGCCCGCGACGACGCCGAGCGCGCCAGGTTCTGGGCCGGGCGCAAGAACGCCTTCCCCGCGGTGGGGCGCATGTCGCCCGACTACTACTGCATGGACGGCACCATCCCGCGACGCGAGCTGGCACGGGTGCTCAAGGGCATCAGCGACCTCTCCGAGCGCTACGGCCTGAAGGTGGCCAACGTCTTCCACGCCGGCGACGGCAACATGCATCCGCTGATCCTGTTCGATGCCAACCGCGAGGGCGAGCTGGCCGTGGCCGAGGCGCTGGGCGGCGAGATCCTCGAGCTGTGCGTCGAGGTGGGCGGCACCATCACCGGCGAACACGGCGTCGGCCGCGAGAAGATCAACCAGATGTGCGCCCAGTTCCGCCCTGACGAGCTGGCCACCTTCCGCGCCGCCAAGGCCGCCTTCGACCCGCACGACCTGCTCAACCCGGGCAAGAACATCCCCACCCCGGCACGCTGTTCGGAGTTCCGCACCATCAAGAGCGCGGCGGCCGACACCGCCCCCGGCGCGCAGCAGGGCGGACAGGAGTGACCATGACCAACGCAACGACTCCCAGGGATCATGACGCCGGCGCCGACCTGGCCGAGCGCATTCGCCAGGCCAGCGCCGAGGGTACGCCGCTGCGCATCATCGGTGGCGACACCCGCTATTTCTACGGCCGCGAGGTGGAGGGCAGCGAACTCTCCACCCACGAGCACCGCGGCATCAGCTTCTACGATCCGGTGGAGCTGGTGGTCTCGGTGCGTGCCGGCACCCCGCTGGCCGAACTCGAGGCGGCGCTGGCCGAACAGGGCCAGATGCTACCCTTCGAGCCGCCCCGCTACGGCATTGCCAGCACCGTGGGAGGCATGGTCGCCACCGGCCTTTCCGGCCCGCGCCGCCCCTGGGCCGGCAGCGTGCGCGACTTCGTGCTCGGCACGCGGGTGATCAATCACGAAGGCATCGAACAGCGCTTCGGTGGCGAGGTGATGAAGAACGTCGCCGGCTACGACCTGTCGCGGCTGATGGTGGGCGCCCAGGGCGGCCTGGGGCTGATCACCGAGGTCTCGTTCAAGGTGCTGCCGATTCCCGGCGCCACCCACAGCCTGCACCTGGAGCTCTCTCTCGACGAGGCCCGCCTGCGCCTGGCCGAGTGGGGTCGCGAGCCACTGCCGATCAGCGCCGCCGCCTGGCTCGACGGCGCCCTGCACCTGCGCCTGGAGGGCGGGCCGAGTTCGGTGGCCGCCACCCGCGCACGCATCGGCGGCGACGACCTCGACAACGGCTTCTGGACCGCCCTGCGCGACCAGCGCCTGCCCTTCTTCAGCGAAGGTCGGGCGCCTCTGTGGCGGCTCTCGCTGCCCCACCGCACGCCGGCGCTGGAACTGCCCGACGTCGACGAGCGGCTGATGATTCACGACTGGGCCGGCGCCCAGCGCTGGCTGCGCGCCGAGCTCGATGCCGAGACCCTGCGCCGCACCTGTCAGGCCGCCGGCGGTCACGCCACCTGCTATGGCCCGCGCCCGGCCGACGTGGAGCCCTTCACGCCGCTGCCCGAGGTGCTGATGAAGTATCACCGCAACCTCAAGGCTCAGCTCGACCCCAAGGGCATCTTCAATCCCGGCCGGCTCTACGCGGCGCTCTGAGACGCACAGGATTTTCGACATGCAGACGCATTTCACCGAGGAAGCCCTCAAGCAGCCGCACATCCAGGAGGCCGACCGCGTCCTGCGCAGCTGCGTGCACTGCGGCTTCTGCAACGCCACCTGCCCCACCTACCAGCTGCTGGGCGACGAGCGCGACGGGCCGCGCGGGCGCATCTACCTGATGAAGCAGATGCTGGAAAACCCGGACGACAGCGAAAACGTCACCGAGCAGACCCGCCTGCACCTGGACCGCTGCCTGACCTGTCGCAACTGCGAGACCACCTGCCCCTCGGGCGTGGAGTACCACAAGCTGCTCGACATCGGCCGCGCCGAGATCGAGCGTCGGGTGCCGCGCAGCACCGCCGAGCGCGCCCAGCGCTACGCCCTGCGTAAGGCCCTGGTGGAGCCGAAGCGCTTCCAGGCGCTGCTCAAGCTGGGCCAGACCTTCAAGCCGCTGGTGCCCGGCAAGCTCAAGGACAAGCTGCCGCCCAAGCCGGTGGATGCCGGCACGCGCCCCGACCACAAGCGCCACGCACGCCAGATGCTGATCCTCGAAGGCTGCGTGCAGCCGGGGCTCTCGCCCAACACCAATGCCGCCACGGCGCGGGTGCTCGACCGTCTGGGCATCGGCCTCACGCCGGTGGCCGAAGCGGGCTGCTGCGGCGCCGTCGACTTCCACCTCAACGCCCAGGACGACGGCCGCGCCCGCGCGCGGGCCAACATCGACGCCTGGTGGCCGCATATCGAGGCCGGCGCGGAAGCCATCGTGCAGACCGCCAGCGGCTGCGGCGCCTTCGTCAAGGAGTACCGCGACATCCTCAAGGACGACCCCGCCTACGCCGACAAGGCCAGGCGCGTGAGCGAGCTGGCCAAGGACCTGGTCGAGGTGCTGCGCGACGAGGAGCTGGCGAGCCTCGAGGTCAACGAGGGCCGCCGGCTGGCGTTCCACTGCCCCTGCACCCTGCAGCACGCCCAGAAGCTCGGCGGCGCGGTGGAGGGCGTGCTGGTCAAGCTCGGCTTCACCCTCACGCCGGTCCAGGACGCCCACCTCTGCTGCGGCTCGGCGGGCACCTACTCGATCACCCAGCCGGAGCTGGCCACCCAGCTGCGCGACAACAAGCTCAACGCCCTCGAGGCCGGCAACCCGGAAACCATCGTGACCGCCAACATCGGCTGCCAGACGCACCTCAACGGCGCGGGGCGCACGCCGGTCAGGCATTGGATCGAGATCGTCGATGAATCGTTGCCTCCCTCGGCGGGCAGCGCTTAGAGAGTATCCAGCAACGCAACAGATGAGCGCCGGGGACAAGCCAAAGCGAGGGTCTTTTGCCAGGGATGGCAAAAGTAGCGCCCAGGGACGGGTTCACAGCGCCCTCGCGTGGCTTTGTCGCCGGGAAGCTCATCACCGACAACATTGCGACTCAAGGAGAGCCCCATGAAGACCAAACCCGTACTTACCCTGACCGACGTCAACGCCATCCTCGACGCGGCCCAGAAAGAAGCCGAAGCCAATGGCTGGGCGGTGACCATCGCCGTGGCCGACGACGGCGGCCACCTGCTCGGCCTGCGCCGCCTCGACGGGGCCGCGCCGATGACGCCGGATGTCGCCACACAGAAAGCGCGTAGCGCCGCTCTCGGCCGCAAGGAGACCCAAGTCTTCGAGGAGATGATCAACGGCGGGCGCAACGCCTTCCTCTCCGCCCCCCTTTCAGGTCTGCTCACCGGCGGTGTTCCGGTGCTGGTCGACGGTGAGGTCGCGGGTACCGTCGGGGTATCGGGCGTCAAGCCCGACCAGGACGTACAGATCGCCAAGGCCGGCATCGCCGCCGTCGCCTGAGGCGAAGCCGAACGGGCCGGCCGCGGCACCCTGATCGACAGGGAGCCGCGGCCGGCCTTTTTCATGGGCAACCGCGGCGCGGGTTCACGCCCTGCCGGGGCGCCGGTGGCGCAGCTCGCCGTTCAACGCCTTGATGATGGTGTAGCACATCAGCAGCATCACGATGGAGAACGGAATCGCCGTGGCCGTCACCCCTGCCTGAAGCGCGGCAAGCCCGCCGCCGAGCAGCAGCACGATGGCGACCAGCCCCTCCACCACGGCCCAGAACATCCGCTGCGGCCGGGGCGCATCGATCTTGCCGCCGGCGGTGATGGTATCGATCACCAGCGAGCCGGAATCCGACGAGGTGACGAAGAAGATCAAGGCCAGCACGATGCCGACGGTCGACATCAGCGCGGTCAGCGGCAGCTCGTTGAGCATGCCGAACAGCGACAGCTCGGGGCGGTAGCTGTCGATCACGTACTCCTTGACCAGGCTGGTCTCCGGCGCGGCATAGAGCTGATCGAGAGCGACGCTGCCGAACACCCCCATCCAGATGAAGATGAACAGGCTGGGAATCAGCAGCACGCAGATGACGAACTCACGCACCGTGCGCCCTCGCGACACCCGGGCGATGAACATGCCCACGAACGGCGCCCAGCTCACCCACCAGGCCCAGTAGAAGATCGTCCAGTCCTGACGATAGGCGTCATCCTCGCGTCCGAAGGGAGCCGACAGCGGCACGAACTCCGTCACGTAGGTCGCAAGCCCCGTCCAGAAGCCGCTCAGCGCCACCAGCGTCGGCCCGGCCAGCAGCACGAAGAAGAAGAACAGCACCGCCATGATCATGTTGAACTCGGAGAGCTTCTTCACCCCGCCCTCCAGCCCCCGCCACACCGACACCAGGGCCACCGCCGTGACCAGCAGGATGATGATCACCTGGGCCGTGGCGCTGACCTCGAGGCCGAAGACGAAGTTCATCCCCGCATTGGCCTGCTGCGCGCCCAGACCCAGCGAGGTGGCCAGCCCGAACAGCGTGGAGAACACCGCCAGGATGTCGATCACGTGCCCCCACCAGCCCCACACCCGCTCGCCCAGGATCGGAAAGAAGGCCGAACGGATGGAGAACGGCAAGCCCTTGTTGTAGGTGAAGATGGCCAGTGCCAGCGCCATCACCACGTAGACCGCCCAACCGTGAATCCCCCAATGCAGGTAGGTGCCGGCCAGGCCCAGGGCCGTCGCTTCGGGGATGGCCGCCGGGTCTAGCTCGCCGTCGGCGCCGAACGGCGAAGGGATGCCCAGCGGCAGGGAGACGTTGGCGTGATAGACCGGCTCCAGCACGCCGAAGAACAGCAGGCCAATCCCGATACCGGCGGAAAACAGCATCGCGAACCAGGAGAGATAGCCGTAATCCGGACGGGCATCGGGCCCGCCCAGGCGCACCGAGCCGTAGGGCAGCAGGACGAGGGCGATACAGAACAGGATGAAGAAATCCACCACCAGCATGAAGTACCAGTCGAGGGTGCCGGTGGCGAAGCCGACGATGGCCTGGAAGATGGCACCCGCTCTTTCCGGGAACAGCAGGGTGAGAATGATGAAGACGACGGAGGCGAGCGCCGAGACGGCGAATACCCGGTTGTGGATGTCGAAGCCGATAGGTCCCAGCCGCCCCTCGATATTGTCCTGACCCACGGTGTAATCCGTATGCATGTCGCTGGTCGATGCTGGATCGCCTGGACTACCCATAACGATATTCTTCCCTTTTACCCAAAATAAATAAGAATTTATTATACACCCTATTGACCCTACCCTCCTGTCACAAGCTCCTGTCGATTGCCGTTTCATCGTCTCGGTAGGAAGCGCAGCGGCCATCTATACTGACAGCGCCAGACCAGAACACGGTGCGTCACCGGCCTGAGGTGGCGCCCGGACGATAGCGGGATATCGACAAATTGCAGGGCCGGCCGAATGCAATGACGGGGCTGCGCCCGACGGGAGGAACCCACGATGATCAAGAAGCTCTTTGCCGCCATGGTGCTGATGGCCTTCATGGCGCCCGCCTGGGCCGGCCAGTGCCCCATGCTCATGTCCGAAATAGACGAAGCGCTGGCGGACGACGCCAAGGTCGCCCAGCTCAGCGAGGACGAACTCGCGCGGGTGCGCGAGTTGCGTGAACAGGGCGAGCAGTACCACAACGATGGCGACCACGCCCAGTCCGAAGAGGCGCTGAACGAGGCCAAGGAGATACTCGGCGTCTGAACGCTGTGCCGGGCGCCTCTTCTCGGCGCCCGGCACTCACTTCTGCATTACCCGACCGCTGCATTGACTTCCGTACCGCCCCGGCGTCGCCTGCCGGCCTATGTCTGCCTGGCTGCGCACTCCAGGATCCACTCCCATAGCGCCCGCTTCGCCTCACCCGGTGCATCCGGGCGCGCATCGACCACGCCATAGCCGCGTGCCGAGCGCAGCCTCATGTCGCTCAGGCCGATCAGCATGCCTTTATCCAGCAGGTCGTCGACCAGGCCGCTCCAGCCCATGGCGATGCCCTGCCCGGCGATCGCCGCCTGAATCAGCAGCGTGTAGTTGTTGAACGTCAGCTCCGACGACTCGTGATAGGCGATGCCGCCCAATTGCCGGAAGTAGCTTGGCCAGTCCAGCCAGCGCTGTCCCTGGTCGGCGGTCAGAGTCAGCAGCGGCGCCCGGCTGAGCGCCTCGATGCTCTCGATCGGCCCATGCTGCTGCAGAAAACCGGGGCTGCAGACCGGAAAGACATCTTCGTGGAACAGCAGCGGCACGCCGCCGGCGAGCGCCCGCTCGTCGCAGAACACGATGGCGACGTCCACCTCCTGGGTGCGCCAGTCGAGCACGCCCTGGTTGGTCACGATGCGCACGTCCACGTGCGGGTAGCGCTCGCGGAAGCTCGGCAGCCGCGGCATCAACCAATACGCGGCGAAGGAGAAGTCGGTCAGGATGTTGACGTGAGGGTGACGGTGCCTGTGCTGAAGCCGCTCGATGGTGCGATCGATACCCGCAAAGCTCTCCTGCACGCTGACGAACAGCGTATGTCCCGCCTCGGTCAACTTCACGCCCCGGTAGATCCGCTCGAACAAGGGCAGACCCAGTTGCTCTTCCAGCGCCCGAACCTGCTGACTGACCGCCGACTGCGTCGAGCGCAGCTCACGTGCCGCCGCAGTGAAACTCAGGTGTCGGGCCGCCGTCTCGAACACCCGCAGGCCGTTGAGCGACGCCGACCTAGCCATCCACGACATTAGCTCACCTAATGATTCCCATAAAAATTCAGCGAGTTTACAGGGGCTGAGATTAGCAGGGAGACTGTCGCAAAAGCCAGTTACTACACCAGCGTCAGCCCCACAAGAGAAGCCCCATGACCGACAAGCGACCCAATATCCTGTTCCTGATGGCCGATCAAATGACGGCCTCGGCGCTACCCATCTACGGCCATCCGCTGGTCAAGACCCCCAACCTGTCACGCCTGGCGGCACAAGGCGTGGTATTCGACTCGGCCTACTGCAACAGCCCGCTCTGTGCCCCCTCGCGCTTCACGCTGATGGCCGGCCAGCTGCCGTCGCGCATCGGCGCCTACGACAATGCCGCCGACTTTGCCGCCGACATTCCCACTTACGCCCACTACCTGCGCGATGCCGGCTACCTCACCGCCCTGTCGGGCAAGATGCACTTCTGCGGCCCCGACCAGCTCCACGGCTTCGAGGAGCGCCTGACCACCGATATCTATCCGGCGGACTTCGGCTGGTTCGTCGACTGGGAAAACTTCGACGAGCGGCCAAGCTACTACCACAACATGTCCTCGGTCACTCAGGCGGGCCCCTGCGTGCGCTCCAACCAGCTCGATTTCGACGACGAGGTGGTCTTCCGCGCCAAGCGTTTCCTCTACGACTATGCCCGCAACAGTGCGGTGGGTGGCGGCGAGCAACGCCCCTTCTGCCTGACCGTGTCGCTGACCCATCCCCACGACCCCTACACCATCCCGCAGGAGTATTGGGACCGCTACGACCACGACGCCATCGACATGCCGCGTGTGCCCTACTCGCGCGAACTGATGGACCCGCACTCCAAGCGTCTACGCCATGTCTACCAGCTCGACGAGGACACCCTCAGCGACGCACAGATCCGCAACGCGCGCCACGCCTACTATGGAGCGATCAGCTATGTCGACGACCAGCTCGGCGCCGTACTGAAAGTCCTGGAGGAGACCGGACTCGACCAGGACACCATCATCGTCTTCTCCGGCGATCACGGCGACATGCTCGGCGAGCGTGGTCTCTGGTACAAGATGAGCTGGTTCGAGGGCTCGGCGCGGGTGCCGATGATCGTTCACGCCCCGGGCCGCTTCACCCCGGGCCGGGTGCGCGAGTCGGTATCGACCATGGACCTGCTGCCGACCTTTGCCGAACTCGCCCATGGCGGTGTCGCGCCGGAATACGCCGTACCCATCGACGGCCGCAGCCTGCTGCCGCACCTGACCGGCAGTGGCGGTCACGACGAGGTGATCGGCGAGTACCTCGGCGAAGGCGCCATCGCGCCGCTGCTGATGATCCGCCGCGGGCGCTACAAGTTCGTGCACAGCGCGCCGGACCCGGACCAGCTGTTCGACCTCGAGGCCGACCCGCTGGAGCTCCACAACCTGGCGCAGGAACCCGCCTATCTGGACCTGTGCAAGCAGTTCCGCGACGAGGTCGCCAGCCGCTGGGACTATGCACGGCTGCACGCCGAGGTGATCGCCAGCCAGCGGCGGCGCAAGCTGGTCTCCCGTGCGCTGATGAAGGGCAGGGTCACGCCCTGGGATCACCAGCCGACGTTCGACGCCAGCACCCAGTACATGCGCAATACCATCGACCTGGACGATCTCGAGCGGCGCGCGCGCTTCCCGGCCGCCAGCGTCGAATAGCCGTGATGGGAACCGCGACCGACGTTGGTCGGCATCCGGCCAGACCCAAGCGCTGGCTGCCGTTTCTCGACTGGCTGCCGCAGCAGACGTCGCGCTCGCTGCGCGCCGATGCCGTCGCCGGCTTGACCGGTGCGGTGCTGGTCGTGCCCCAGGGGGTGGCCTATGCCCTGCTGGCCGGGCTGCCGCCCGAGTACGGCCTGTATACCGCCATCGTCCCGACGGTGCTGGCGGCCCTGTTCGGCTCCTCGCGGCAGATGGTCAGCGGGCCGACGGCGGCCCTGTCGATCGCGCTGTTCGCCACCTTGCAGCCCTTCGCCGAGGCGGGCAGCGGCGAATTCATCGCCCTGGTGCTGACCCTGACCTTGCTGGCCGGGGTCTTCCAGCTGCTGCTGGGCCTGGCGCGGCTCGGGGTGCTGGTCGATCTCGTCTCGCATTCGGTGGTGACCGGGTTCACCGCCGGCGCGGCGCTGATCATCGCCACCAGCCAGCTCCCCCATGCGCTGGGACTGGCTCCCATGGCGAGCGGCGGCTTCATCGACCTCTGGCCCCAGCTGTTCGCCCGGGTCGGCGACATCCGCCCCGATGCCGTGCTGATCGCCGCCACCACGCTCACCCTCTGCCTGGCGTTCCAGCGCTGGCTGCCACGCTGGCCGGGCATGCTGCTGTCGCTGGTGGCGGCGTCGCTGCTGGCCGCCTGGCTCGACCCGACGCATAGCGAGATCCTGCGCATCGCCGAGGTGCCGGCAGGCCTGCCGCCGCTCGCGCTGCCCGACGTTTCCACCGACACCCTGCGTCTGCTGACGCCCGGCGCCATCGCCCTGGGGCTGCTGGGCCTGGTCGAGGCCGCTGCGATCGCGCGGGCCTTCGCCGCACGCTCGGGCGAAAGGTTGAACAGCAACCAGGAATTCATCGGCCAGGGGCTCTCCAACATCGGCGGTGCCTGCTTCTCCGCCTACGTCTCGTCGGGCTCGTTCACCCGCTCGGGGCTCAACGCCAGCGCCGGAGCCCGCTCACCGCTGGCGGCGGTGCTATCCGCGGCGTTCCTGATACCGATACTGCTGGTTGCCGCCCCTCTGCTGCACCACGTGCCGATGTCGGCCATGGCCGGCCTGCTGCTGCTGGTTGCCGCCAAGCTGGTCGACCGAAACAGCATTCGCGAGACTCTGAAGATCAGCCGCTCGGAAACGGCAATCCTGCTGATCACCTTTTTCAGTACCTTGCTGCTGGCGCTGGAGTTCGCCATCTACTTCGGCGTACTGGCTTCGCTGGTCGTCTACCTGCGCCGCACCACCCGCCCACCGGTGGTCGTCTGTGCGCTGTCCCAAGCCCCCGCGGAGCTTCAGCAGGCCCTGACGGAGCCAGGCTGCAGCGTCGTGCGGATCGACGGTTCGCTGTTCTTCGGCGCCTGCGAGTCGGTTGCCCGGCAGCTCGAGTCGCACGACCGGCCGAACCTGGTGGTGCTGGCCGCGGGCATCAACTTCATCGACCTCAGCGGTATCCATCTGCTCCAGCACCAGGCCCGTCGCTGCCGGGCTCGGGGCGGGAGGCTGTACCTGGCCGGGACCAAGCCCGACGTCCTGGCCTGCTTGCAACGCGCCGGCCTCGTCGCTGACGAGAACGACCGGCCCCACCACAAGCCAATGGCAATAACAATATGAGGCTTTCCCCATGACACACCCGCATCCCGACGGCGAGTCGGTCAATCGACTCAACCCGGCCGTGTTCCACGGCTCGGTGGCCGGCATATTGCTCTTCCTGATCTATGCCATCACCTTCACCGACCACGCCACGGCCTTTTTCAATGCCGGGCTGGACTGGATCGGCAACACCTTCGGCTGGTACTACATGCTGGCGGTCGTCGCCTATCTGCTCTTCGTGGTGCTGATCGGCTTCTCGCGCTTCGGCAAGATCCGCCTGGGTCCCGACCACTCGCGGCCGGAGTTCTCGCTGCTGTCGTGGTCGGCGATGCTGTTCGCCGCCGGGCTGGGCGGCGCCATCCTCTTCTTCGTGGTTTCCGAACCGCTGACCCACTACCTGAACCCGCCCCTCGGCGAAGGCAGCACCGCCGAGGCGCAGCGGCAGGCCATCGTGCAGACCTTCTTGCACTGGGGCATCTCGGGCTGGGGGCTCTACGTGCTGATGGGCATGGCGCTGGCCTATTTCAGCTACCGCCATCGCCTGCCGCTGGCGATCCGCTCGACGCTCTATCCGCTGCTGGGCAAGCGTATCTACGGCCCCATCGGCGATGCCGTGGACATCGCCGCGGTACTGGCCACGGTGTTCGGCATCGCCACCGCGCTGGGGATCGGCGTGATGCAGATGAACTACGGGCTGACCTACCTGTTCGGCATACCCGAGGGGCTGCCTGCGCAGATCGGGCTGATCCTGCTGGTGGTGACCCTGGCCACGCTGTCGGTGGTGAGCGGCGTGAAGCGCGGCATACGCCGGCTGTCCGAGCTCAACCTGCTGCTGGTGGCGGGTCTGGTGCTGTTCGTGCTGCTGCAGGGCGATACGCTCCGACTGCTCAACGCCCTGGTCATGAATACCGGCGACTACCTGGTGGCACTGACCGGCAAGAGCTTCGATACCTACGCCTATGCTCCCGAAGCGCAGGGCTGGTTCAGCGGCTGGACGGTGTTCTTCTGGGGCTGGTGGATCGCCTGGGCGCCGTTCGTCGGTCTGTTCCTGGCACGCATCTCACGCGGCCGCACCATCCGCGAGTTCGTCGCCGGCGCCCTGTTCATCCCGCTCATCTTCGTGATGCTCATGATGTCCGTGTTCGGCAACAGCGGCATCGACATGGTCGAACAGGGCCTGGTGGTACTCGGCGACCAGGCCGTGAACCGCCCCCCGGCCACCATCTACACCTTCCTCGAGCAACTGCCCATGGTCGGCGTCACCGCCTCGCTGGTGCTGATGCTGAGCATCGTGTTCTTCGTCACTTCGGCCGATTCCGGCGCGCTGGTGCTGTCCAATTTCACCTACGTGCTACGCGACGTGAACCACGACGCCCCCGCCCGGCTGCGCATCTTCTGGTCGGCCATCATCGGACTGATCACCCTGGCCCTGCTGGTCGCCGGCGGCCTGCGCACCCTGCAGAGCGCGGTGGTGATCGCCGCCCTGCCGTTCTCGGCGATCATCTTCCTGACCATGTTCAGCATGTACCGCTCGCTGAAGGTCGAGACCGGCAAGGCCGACGTCCGTCACCAGGTGGTGGCCAGCGCCGCCGCCAACAGCGATTGGCGCGAGCGTCTCGACCGCACCCTGGATGGCACGACGCAGAACGGCGCCGAGGCCACGCTGCGCCACACCATTCGCCCGGCGCTGCTCGAGCTGGCCGAGGAGCTCACCCGCCGCGGCCAACAGGCCAGCGTCACCGAACGGCAGGTGGAGGGCACCCAACTGCTCTGTCCCACCCTGCAGGTCGACTTCGAAGGCGCCCCCAGCTTCATCTACGCGATACGCCCGCAGCGCATGCGGCCACCGAGCTTCCTGCCCGCGGATGACGACTACTATCTGCGGCTCGACGTTCATCTGGCCGAAGGCGGCCTGGGGCAGGACCTGAACGGCTATACCCGGCTCCAGGTCGTGCATGACGCGCTCAACGAGTATCAGCGCCACCTGCGCTTCCTGGCCCATGCCAGCGCGGAAGGGTACCTGGCCAACATCCCCAGCAGACCCAGCCGCGGAGATACCCACGCTGAGGCCGAGCCCGCAGGCTAGTCGGCCCTTGGTCCACACGCCATGACGAAATGAGCCCCACCTCGGTGGGGCTCGCTGCGTTCAAGTCCGTGCACAGCGTGGGCGTCGGTCACTCGCCGGGCCCGGGGCAGCGCATCAGGGTGACCTCGAAGTCCTCGCGATCGAGGTAGGTCAGCGTCAGTACGTCATCTTCCGCCTCGTCTCCCGCTTCGAGCGACATGCGGATCCGCTCGTCCGTGGCCATGTCGTCGGCCGGACAATCGAGCTGGGCCTCCCAGACGTTGTCGCCCTCTTCCGCGACCTCCATGTCACACGAGGCCCCGCCCCCCTCGAAGTGCGATGGACCAAGCGTGATGGCTTGATCCTCCTCCTCGTCTCGCGCACACAGGGCCGGCTCGGTCGCCCAGCGGCCCGCATAGGCGACGGCGTCCTCGAGGGCAGGGTCGTCGCCGTGCGATTCGGCCTGCACGTGGCCGGCGAAGACGATCAGCCCCAGTGCGGTACACAGTGCCATCCATCCGTAGTGTCGATGCTCCATGGTTCACCTCGACGTTAGCGTTGTGTGTATTGGCATAATTCGCCCTTATCAGGGTAGACCAAACCCAGCGAACGCCAGCCCGACGCCTGGCAACCGGTTAGCTTCCTCATGATTTGCACCCAGGCACCAGACCGATATCATGTGGCTTTCGCGAGCCCCTGCACCGCGGGGCCACACCATGTCGAGAGGCACCATGCCGCTGCTCTATTTCCTGCCCCCGCTGGGTGCCGTGCTGATCTGGTCGGGCAACATGACCATCAATCAGCTCACCGTAGGCGCCATCGCCCCCAGCAGCATCGCCTTCCTGCGCTGGGTGCTGGCGCTGCTGGTGCTCACGCCCTTCCTGCTGCCGGCCGCCTGGCGTCATCGCCAAACCATCCGCCGCGAATGGGCCAAGCTCGCCATCCTGGGCCTGCTCGGCATGGGGCTGTGGCAGGGGCTGGCCTACGTGGCCGCCGAGACCACCTCGGCCACCAACATGGGCATCCTGGCCGCCATGGTGCCGCTGCTCACGGTGTTGCTCAGTGCACTGATCCTGCGCGAAGCACCCAGCCTCGGCGGCACCGTCGGCGGGCTCGTCGCCCTGTTCGGCGTGCTGGTACTGCTCGGTCGCGGCGACCCGCTCTCGCTGCTGGAACTGGAAGTGGCGCTCGGCGACCTGCTGATGGTGGTGGCGGCGACCTGCTACGCGCTCTACGGGGTGATGCTCAAGCGCTGGCCGCTGGACCTGCCGCCCTGGGTGCTGCTCTACGCCCAGGTGGTGTTCGCCGTGCTGTTCCTGCTGCCGCCCTACCTGATGGGGCCGATGACCCCGGTGGACGGCCACAACGTCTGGTTGATCCTGTATGCCGGCATCCCCGCCTCCATCGTCACCACCTATCTATGGATGCGCGCCATCCGCCAGATCGGCGCCAGCCAGGCCAGCATCTTCATCAACCTGATGCCGCTGTTCAGCGCGCTGATCGCCATGGCCTACCTCGGCGAACGCATTGCCCTGTTCCACCTGGTCGGCGGCGTGCTGGTACTGGCCGGGGTACTCATGGCCCAGACCCTGACCCAACCGCTCGTCCGCAGAGCCACCCGTAGCCCATGACGCTCGATACCACACGACTCAACCGGGAAAGGAACTTCTTCGACGCCGACCAGACGCTGTGGCTGTTCGGCTACGGCTCGCTGATCTGGAAAGCCGAATTTCCCTTCCACGAGCGCCGCCCCGCCCACATCGAAGGCTGGGCGCGACGCTTCTGGCAGGGTTCTCACGATCATCGCGGCACGCTGGAGGCGCCGGGCCGCGTGGCAACGCTGATCGAGTCGCCCGGCGCGGTCTGCCAGGGCATGGCTTATCGCATCGATGCCGAGGTGCTCGGCCCGCTCGACGTGCGCGAGAAGAACGGTTACCTGCGTGAACGGGTGACGCTGCATTTCGCCGAGGGCGGCCATGCCGAGGGGCTGATCTATCTTGCCACGGCGGACAATGCCGCCTTTCTCGGTGCCGCCCCGCTCGACGAGATGGCCCACCAGATCGCCGCCGCTCACGGCCCCAGCGGCACCAACCGCGACTACCTTCTGCATCTGGCCAATGCTCTGGAAGAGCTCGGCGCCGAGGACCGGCACGTCTTCGGGCTGGCAGCGCGGGTAAGAGGCATAACAGAGGCATAAAAAAGTTAAGTTAGGCATCGATCGGCCGATACCCCTTCCAGAGCACCATGATCGAGAACGGTGCCAGCGATGGGGGACCGGCCGTGAAAGACACCTTATTGAGCGCCGTAGAGGCCGACCTGGTCAGGCCCTGGTATCGCCTGCGCTTCAGCCCTGCGGTAGAGGCCCGCTTCGAGGCCGACACCTCCGCCCGGCGCAGCCACCTCTTGGTGATCGCCGGCCTATTGGCGCTGGTCACCTACAATCTGTACATCTTCAATGACTATGTGATCAGGCCCGAATCCCTGCTGACCGCGGCCTGGCTGCGTTTCGGCCTGATGACGCCCTTGGGCCTGGCGGCCCTCTACGCCGTCTACCGCGGACTCTCGCCGATCCTGCGCGAGGCGACCATGGCGGCCACCATCGTCATCGCCATGCTGCTCTCCAGCGTGAACTTCTACCTCTCGGATTCCCCCTACTCATTTCTCGATACCTTCTCGTTCGGCTTGATCCTGCTGGTGGGGAACATCGTCTTCTCGTTGCGCTTCGGCTTCGCCCTGGCCTCCTCGCTGCTCTGCGCCGTCATCATGACGAGCTTCGTGATTCCCTATGGGCATACCGACAATGCCGTGAAGATCAACACGTTGGTCGTCTTTGCCTCGAGTGCCGTCTTCACGCTGCTGGCCAACTATCGACTGGAGGCCAGCGAGCGCCAGGCCTATCTGCTGCTGCTGCGTGAACGACTCGGCAACGAAGCCACGCTGCAGGACAACCAGACCCTGGCCAGGATCTCGACCACCGACCCCTTGACCGGGGTGGCCAATCGTCGCCATTTCGACGAGGTGTTGGCGCAGCGCTGGAACGAGGCCATTGCCGAGCGAACGATGCTCGGCATTCTGGTTCTCGATATCGACTGCTTCAAAAACTACAACGACCGCTATGGTCATCTCGAGGGAGACGTCTGCCTGCGCCAGGTTGCGCAGGAGATACAGCACCATGTGCGCCACGAGCTCGACCTGGTGGTGCGCTATGGCGGCGAGGAATTCGTCGTGCTGATGCCCGACGCCTCGGCCTCCTCGGCGTTCCAGGCCGCCGAGCGTATTCGTCAGGGCATCGAAGCCCTGGCCATACCCAACGCAGGCGTACCCCACTCAGCGGTGGTCACGATCAGCATCGGTGTTGCCGTGGCCCGCCCCACCTCAGCCATGCCGCCCTCGACGCTGCTGTCGCTAGCCGACGAAGCGCTCTATCAGGCCAAGCGCGAAGGGCGTAACCGCTGCGTACTGGCGCAGTTACAGGAGAGTGGCCCCTCGACACAGGCGCACCGGGACACACCCCATGCCACCGGCCTTGCGTCATCTGGTGACGAGGCGAAACGGTGAGCTACAGGAGGTACATGCGTAGCGGCATCCATAGCCCCATGGCGATCATGATCAGATTCTCGGTGAGCGACACGAAGCCCAGCGGCACCTTGCTGTCGCCACCCACGCAGGCGCACTTGAGTTCTCGCTTGTCGATGTAGACCGCCTTGAACACCGAAACGGCGCCCACCGTGCCGATGAACAGCGCCACGGGAGCGGCCAGCCACACCAGCGCCCCGGCCAGCATCAAAATGCCTGCCAGCGTCTCGGCATAGGGATAGACGTAGCCATAACGCACCTGGCGTTGAGCCAGCAGGTCGTAATTGAGAAACATGGTGCTGAAGCTCTCCACGTCCTTGAGCTTCTGCAGCCCCAGCAGGGTCATGGCAATGGCCACGAAGTACTCCGGCATTCTCGCGCTCACCAGCGAGCCGGTTGCGGTCCAGCTCACGGCGAAGCCCATCAGCAGCGCCGTGGCGAACAGCGCGATCACCGGCTGGTAGGTGGTCTCATCCTCGCCCGGCGAATCCAGCCCGAAATGCTCGCGCAGCTCGTCATAGCCGCCGATACGCTGGCCATCGATGAAGGCCTGGGGCGTGGTATCGACGCCATGCTTCTCCTTGAACGCCTCCGTCTCCTCCCGCGTGGTCAGATGATGATCCTCCACCTCGAAGCCCTTGCGCTCCAGCAGGTCCTTGCTCTTGAGGCCGAAGGGGCACAGGTGCTCTTGCATGACCATGCGGTATAGCTTGGCCTGCTTGCCCTGCCCCACTGACTGTCCTTGAGCCATGGCATCTCTCCTTGGGTGCATTCACCCCCAAGGGTAGTCAATGGAGCCGTCAGCGAATCCCCGCCCGCAAGAACGACTGCACGAACTGGCGCTGGAACAGCAGGAAGGCGACCAGCAGCGGCGCGATGCTGAGCAGCGTGGCGGCGCTGACGGTGGCCCAGTTGACGCCGGTTTCCGGCGCCGAGAAGATGCCGAGCCCCACGGTGAGCGGGCGGCTCTCCACCGAGTTGGTGACCACCAGCGGCCACAGGAAGTTGTTCCAGTGATGGCTGATCGAGACCAGGCCGTAGGCCAGGTAGGTGGGCTTGGCCAGGGGCACGTAGACCTTGAGCAGGATCGCCATCCAGCCGCAGCCCTCCACCCGGGCGGCCTCCTCCAGCTCGCGAGGGATGGTCTTGAAGGTCTGGCGCAGCAGGAAGATGCCGAAGGCGCTGGCCACGTAAGGCAGGCCGATGCCGGTGATGGTGTCGACCAGCCCCAGCCCACTGGCGATACGGTAGTTCTCCACGATCAGCACCTCGGGGAACACGAACAGCTGGATCAGCACCAGCATGAACAGCACGTCGCGCCCGGGAATGGGAAAGCGGGCGAAGGCGAAGGCTGCCAGGGTGCAGACCACGAACTGCGCCAGCACCACCCCGGTGACCAGTAGGAAGGTGTTGAGGTAATAGCGGGCAAACGGCGCCTGGGCCCAGGCGTTGGCGAAGTTGTCCAGCGTGATCGGAGCGAACAGATCGAAGCGCACCATGTAGGCCGGCGGATGGAAGGCGGCCCAGATGGCGTAGAGCAGCGGAAAGATCCAGATGATGGCCAGCAGCCAGGCGGCCGTGGTCTCGAGACTCGGCACGCGCAGGGCGAAGCGGCTGGCGGCGGGGCTGATGGCTCGGTTCATTGCGCGGTTCATTGATAGTGCGTCCTGCGGTCGATCACGGTGAACTTGAGCGTGGCCACCACCGCCAGCACCAGCAGGATCACCACGGTGATGGTGGCGGCATAGGTGCGGTCGAAGAACGAGAAGGCATTCTCGTAGACGTAGTAGAGCAGCAGGTTGGTGGCGTTGTTGGGCCCGCCCTTGGTCAGGATGAACAGGTGATCGACCACCCGCACGGCGTTGATCAGGGCATTGATCAGCACGAACAGCGTGGTCGGCATCAAGAGTGGGAAGGTCACCCGCCAGAAGAAGCTCCAGCGGCTGGTGCCCTCCAGGTCCGAGGCCTCCTTCAGCTCCGGCGGGATGCTCTGCAGCGCCGCCAGGTAGAAGATCATGAAGAAGCCGGCCTCCTTCCATACCGTCATCACGATCACCGAGGTCAGCGCCACGCTGGGGTCGCCCAGCCAGTTGACCCCGGAGAGCCCCAGCGCGCCGAGCAGCTTGTTGAACAGGCCGATCTGCGGTGCATAGAAGAACATCCAGATGTTGGCCGCGGCGATCATCGGCAGGATGGTCGGGGTGAAATAGGCCATACGCACGAAGCCGCGCCCCGGCAGGCGGGCATTGACGAACAGCGCCATGCCCAGCGCCAGGGCGATGGAAGTGGGAATGGTGCCGAGGGCATAGATCAGGTTGTTGCGCGCCACCCGCCAGAAGGTGCGGTCCTCCACCAGCATGGCGTAGTTCTCCAGCCCGACGAACTCCGGCGGCGCGCCGCGAAAGCCGGGCAGGAAGAAGCTGTTGATCAACGTCGCCACGGTGGGCAGATAGGCGAAGGTGCCGAGCAGCACCGCCGCCGGCAGCAGCAACAGCGCACCGTAGATCTGCATACGTCGGTCGGCATTCTGGATCATCATGGCCCTTCCCGGGGATCGGGGCTATCCGGCGGCAAAGCCTACGAGGAGGCGCTGTGAATCCTTCCCTGGACGCTACATTTGCCCTGCGGCGCTCTCGCATCCTGCTCCGCTTGCAGGGCCGGTGCTGGCCATCCATGGCCAGCCCGTTCGGAGCAATGCTCCTCACCCATGGCAAATGACCTCCTCTTCGACCTTGCCCCCGGCGCCCTTTACTTCTAATGGCTGAGTCAGCAATTCGCTCCCGCAGCCATTTGTCAGTGTTTCCTCAGCGAGAGCGTGCGTAGCGGCGCAACGCCGCGTCAGCCTCCGCCTGGGCCTGCTTGAGAGCTTCCTCCGGCGACATCTGGCCGGTCAGTGCCGCCTGCACGGCGTTGTCCAGCGCCCGGCGCACCCGTCCGCCCTGGTAGGTGGCCAGCTCCGCGGTGGCGTGCTCGAGCTGGTCGCGGGCCACCGCCGCCGGGGCGAACTCCTCGACGTAGTTGCGCAGCGCCTCGGTCTCGTAGGAGGCCGGACTCACGCCCATGTAGCCGGTCTCGATCGACCAGGCCGCGGCGCGCTCGGGGTCGGTCATCCAGCGAATGAAGGTCATCGCCGCGCGCTGCTCCTCCTCGGTGCTGTCCTTGAACAGGTAGAAGTTGCCGCCGCCGGTGGGGCTGCCGCGCTGGGTGTTCATGGGCAACATCGCCACGCCGAAGTCGAAGCCGGCCTCGTTGCGCACCGCGGTGAGGTTGCCGGTGGTGTGCCACATCATGGCGGTGGCCTGCTCGATGAAGTTCTGGCGCAGCGTGCCCCACTCGATGGTGCCGTCGGGCATGGCCTGATGCTCCTGGGAGAGTGAGACCCAGTACTCCAGCGCCTCGATGGCGGCGGGGTCGTCGAAGTAGACCTCGGTGCCCTCTTCGTTCATCAGTCGGTGGCCGTTCTGGAAGGCGAAGGCCTGGAACATCCAGTAGGGATAGCCGGTGGAGGGCACCATCACGCCCCACTGCTGGCCGTTGCTGGCGTCGCGCACCGCGGCGGCCATCTCCGCCATCTCCTCCCAGTTCTCGGGCGGCGTCTCGGGGTCGAGCCCGGCCGCCTCGAAGGCGTCCTTGTTCCAGTAGAGCACGATGGTGGAGCGCTGGAAGGGAATGCCGTAGGTCTGACCGTCGATCTGGCCGTTCTCCATCAGCCCGGGGTAGAAGCCGTCGAGCCACTCACGCTCCTCGTCGGTTTCGATCACCGAGTCGAAGGAGACGATGGCGTCCTGCTCCAGCAGGTCGAACAGGTCGATGGAGAACAGCACCGAGAGCTGCGGCGCATTGCCTGCCTCGATGGCCGACATCGCCCGTACCCGGGTGTCGTCATAGTTGCCGGCGTAGATGGCATTCACCGAAATATCCGGATGCTCGTTCTCGAATTCGGCCACCAGACCGTCGATCACGTCGGTCAGGGCGCCGCCCACGGCCACCGGGTAGTACATGGTCAGCTCGGTCTGGGCCTGAGCGCTCAGCGAACCGGCGGCCAACAGCCCGGCCACCGCCGCGGCACCCAGCCTGCCGCCCTTGACGAGACTGCCACCGGCTGGACAGCCACCTGCTAGAGAGAAGCGTGCGTTCATCGTTTCACTCCTGAAGAGTCGTTCCCTGCGGGATAGGACGAGGCTCGCGCCTCGCGGTCTTGGGTCGAAGCGCCGGCAAGGCCCGGCTCGAAGCGATGGCGCCCGGGCGGTGCGGCCAGGTCGTGCCCCGTTATCGCCAGCCGCTGTCCATCGCTTGCATCGAAGAAGTGCGCCGTCTCGCGCCGCCACTGCAGCCGACAGGGCGAGCCGGCAGCGAGCGACGGCCTGCCGTCGAGGCGGGCGCGCAGCTGCTGGCTGCCGACCTTGAGCCGCACGATGCTGTCGGCACCGAGGTATTCGGCATCGATCACCTCAGCGGGCACACCGGGAGCGTCGGCCGGCAGCAGGCGGATCTCCTCCGGGCGCAGACCCAGCCAGTGTCCCTTGGCCTCGTGGGGTGCCACGCTGCAGCGGGGTTCGCCGTCGATCACCGCGCCGTCCGCGGCAGCGGAAAGCGTCACCAGGTTCATCGCCGGGCTGCCGATGAAGCCGGCGGCGAAGGCGCTGGCCGGGCGCTCGTAGAGTTCGCTCGGGGTGGCGTCCTGCACGATGCGGCCGTCCTGCATTAGGATCACCCGGTCGCCCATGCTCATCGCCTCGACCTGGTCGTGGGTGACGTAGATCACCGTCATGCCGAGCCGCTGCTGCAGCGCCTTGATCTCGCGACGCATCTCGCCGCGCAGGCGGGCGTCGAGGTTGGACAGCGGCTCGTCCATCAGGCAGATGGGGTGTTCGGAGATGATCGCCCGGGCCAGCGCGACCCGCTGGCGCTGGCCGCCGGAGAGCTGGGCCGGCTTGCGCTCGAGATAGGCTTCGAGATCGACCAGTTGGGCCACCCGCGCCAGCCGCTCGCGGCGCTCGGCCTTGGGCACCTTGCGGCTACGCAGGCCGAAGACGATGTTGTCGGCCACGCTCAGGTGGGGAAATAGCGCGTAGGACTGGAACACCATGCTGATGCCGCGGTCGCCCGGCGGCAGATGGGTAACGTCGCGCCCGCCGATCTCGATGCGACCGGCAGTGGCCTGTTCGAGCCCGGCGATCATGCGCAGCGTGGTCGACTTGCCGCAGCCCGAGGGGCCGAGCAGGATGACGAACTCCCCCGGCGCCACGTCGAAGCCGATGGCGTCGACGGCAGCGGTATCGCCCCAGCGCTTGCTCACGGCCTCGAGCCGGATGCGCTGGTGATCTCGCATGGGGACGTGCGAGCCGGATGGCTGGCGCTGCGGGCTCTGTTCCTGCCCCTGATTATTGTTGTCTGGGTTCATACTGCTTCCGCGTTGCCCGTGAAGGCGTGGCATGGCTGTCATCGACTCTCCCGAAACTCAGCGTAGCCGCTAATTCGACGAAGTGCGGCCATGCTGACGACTTTCGATGACAGCGCCATGACACGGTGACGACTCGGCCATGTTACGGAGGCAGCGAGCCCGGCATGCTAGACTGCTGGCTTTCCCCTGATCAGGAACCGAGCGCAATGTCCCTTGAAGACCTGCACCTCAATCTCCGCAACCTGACGCAGGACGATTACCCTCAGCTCAAGCAGCTGATGGATGCCGTCTACGACGACATCGGCGGCGCCTGGCCGCAGCACTCCATCGACCGGCTGATCCAGGAGTTCCCCGACGGCCAGATCGCCATCGAGGATGACGAACGGCTGGTGGGCGTGGCGCTCACCGTGCGGGTCGACTACGACGAGTTCTCCAACCCGCACAAGTACGACGACCTGGTGGGCAACCGCGAGATCATCTTGAACGACCCCGAAGGCGACGCCATGTACGGGCTGGACGTACTGATCCACCCCGATTACCGCGGCTACCGCCTGGGCCGTCGCCTCTACGAGGCGCGCAAGGAGCTGTGCCGCTCGCTCAACCTGCGCTCGATCCTGGCCGGCGGGCGCATTCCCCAGTATCACGAGCACGCCGAGGAACTCTCGCCCGCCGAGTACATCGAGCGGGTGGCGCGCAAGGAGATCTACGACCCGATTCTCTCCTTCCAGCTGGCCAACGATTTCCAGGTCAAGCGACTGCTGCGCAAGTACCTGCCCGAGGACGAAAAGTCCCAGGGTTACGCCACCCTGCTGGAGTGGAACAACATCCTCTACGAGCCCGCCGAGCGGGTGCTGGAGAACCGCCCCACCCAGGTGCGCGTGGGCGCCGTGCAGTGGCAGATGCGCGAGTGCGCCTCGGTGGAGTCGGTACTGCAGCAGGTGGAGTATTTCGTCGATGCCATCTCCAGCTATCAGAGCGATTTCGCGGTGTTCCCGGAGCTGTTCAATGCCCCGGTGATGGGCCTGCAGGATCGCGCCACCCAGCAGGACCAGCTCGCCGCCATCCGCTACCTGGCCGGCTTCACTGAGCAGTTCAAGACCGAAATCTCGCGCATGGCGGTCTCCTACAACATCAACATCATTGCCGGCTCGATGATCGAGGTGGGCGAGGACGACCGGCTCTACAACGTCAGCTACCTGTGCCATCGCGACGGCGACGTCGAGAAGCAATCCAAGCTGCACATCACGCCCCAGGAGCGCCGCGAGTGGGTGATCGAGGGCGGCGACGAGCTGCGCGTGTTCGAGACCGATGCCGGTCGTGTCGGCATCCTGATCTGCTATGACGTGGAGTTCCCCGAACTCGGCCGGCTGCTGGCCGATCAGGACATGGACATCCTGTTCGTACCGTTCTGGACCGACACCAAGAACGGCTACCTGCGGGTGCGCCACTGCGCCCAGGCGCGGGCCATCGAGAACGAGTGCTACGTGGTGCTGTGCGGCAGCGTGGGCAACGTACCGTCGATCCGCAACCTGGACATCCAGTACGCCCAGTCGTCGGTGTTCACGCCCTCGGACTTCGCCTTTCCCCACGACGCGGTGCTCTCCGAGACCACGCCCAATACCGAGATGGTGATCTTCTCCGACCTCGACCTCACCCGGCTCACCGTGGTGCGCGCCGAGGGCTCGGTGACCAATCTCAAGGACCGGCGCAAGGATCTGTTCGACCTGCGCTGGCGCGACTGGTCGTGGAAGTCCGGCTCACGCCAGGAAGAGAGCTGACGCCATGTTTCGCCGCCTGCGCCGCTGGCGGGCCGAGCGCTTCGAGGCCCGTCATCCATTTCCCGAGGCAGCCTGGGCCGAGGCCCGCTCGCGCCTGCCGCTGTTGACCTTTCTCGGCGACGAGGAGGCCGAGCGCCTGGGCCGGCGCGCCTGGCACTTCCTGCATGCCAAGCGCACCAGCATGCATCCCGATCTGGCCGCCCACACCACTTTCGACGAGCCCGCCCAGCTCGCCCTGGCGGCCCAGGCCTGCCTGCTGACGCTGGGCTGGTCGGACGACGACCATGACGAGGCGTTCAGCGGCTTCCACGAGATCCTGATCCTGCCGGAAGCCTTTCACCGTCAGGTGGAGGAAATGGACGAGTTCGGCGTGATGCACGCCTACGAGGACGAGCGCGCCGGCGAGACCTCGGCCCAAGGGCCGGTGGTGCTGGCCTTCCCCGACCTGATGGAGAGCGGCGACTTCAGCGGCTTCAACGTGGTGATACACGAGCTGGCCCACAAGCTCGACATGGGCAATTCGCTCGACGTCGACGGCTTCCCGCCGCTGCCCCGGGATATGGACCCCAAGGAGTGGCACCGCGTCTTCACCGCGGTGTGGGACGACCTGCAGACGCACCTGGAGCGCGGCGAAGAGCCGCCCATCGACGACTACGCCGCCACCCACCCCGGCGAGTGCTTCGCCGTATGCTGCGAGGCCTTCTTCTCCGCCCCGGACGTGCTCAGCGGCGCCTACCCTGAGCTCTATGACCTGCTCACCCGCTACTTCCGTCAGGACCCGTTGAAGCGTCTTCCACCGCTCGAGCTCGAGGAAGCCTAGACTCTGCCCTGCTCCAGCAACCCGACCAGCTCCGGCACCGCTTTATCGGCATGGCCGGCATCGCTGGCCTGGCGATAGAGTGCCAGTACCGCTTCGGCCACTCCGCCCTCGGCGGCGAGGTCCTCGGTCATGGTGCGGTAGTAGCCGATGTCCTTGAGCGCGTTGGCTACGCTGAAGCGAAATCCCGAAGGGTCGCCGGCTTCGATGTAGGGGCGCAGCCGCTCCAGCACCACGCCCCCGCCGCCGCCCTTGCCCAGCACGTCGAGCAGCGCCGCATCGTCGATGCCGGCCCGGCGCGACGCCGCCGCGGCTTCGGCCAGCACCGCGGTGAAGCCCAGCGAGACGAAGTTGTGCAGCAGCTTCAGGGTATGCCCCGCCCCCACCGGCCCGGCGTGGGCGATGTTCTCGGCGAAGCATTCGAGCAGCGGTCGCACCTCGGCGAACAGCGCCTCGGGCGCGCCGACGATCAGGTTCAGCCGCCCCTCCTCGGCCTCCTTGGGCGTGCGGGTCATGGCGGCGTCCATGAAGCGCCCGCCGGCGGCCTCCACCCGGGCGGCAACTCGTTCGGTGGAGCTCGGCAGCGCCGTGGAGCAGTCGATCACCAGCGTGCCGGGCGCCAGCCCCTCGAGCACCCCGCCCGGTTCGAACAGCACCGCTTCCACCTGGGGCGAGCCGGTGACGCAGAGGATCACCACCTCGGCGGCCTCGGCCACCTCGCGTCCGCTGCCCTTGGCCACCCCACCGGCGCCGAGCAGGTCTTCCACCGACTGGTTGCCCGGATGATCCAGAAAGCAGAGCGCATGGCCACCGCGCAGAATGTTGGCGGCAATGCCGTGCCCCATCAGGCCGACCCCGATCAGGCCGACCCGGCGTGTCTCTTTCATGACCTTCTCCTAGCTGACGAATGAGCGGCTCAGCCGTGCTTGATCGCCACGGTCTTCAGCCGAGTGTAGCTGCGCAGCCCCTCGAAGCCTTTCTCGCGGCCGTGCCCGGAGCGCCCCACGCCACCGAACGGCAGCTCGATGCCACCCCCGGCGCCGTAGTTGTTGATAAAAACCTGACCGCTGCGGATGCCCTTGGCCAGACGCAGCTGACGGCCGCCGTCGCGGGTCCACACACCGGCACAGAGGCCGAAGTCGGTGGCGTTGGCCAGGCGCAGCGCCTCGGTCTCGTCGCGGAAGACCTGTACCGCCAGCACCGGGCCGAACAGCTCCTCGCGCAGCACGGCATGGCCAGCGGGGATGTCGGTGAGCAGGTGGGGCACCACGAAATGGCCGCCCTCGGGGGCTCCGGCGGCCAATGCCCCCTTCGCCGCCACGCGCACACCGTCGGCCTGGGCGGCTTCCAGGCGTGCCTCCAGGCCGGCCTTCTGGCGCGCATTGATCAAGGGGCCGCAGTCGGCGTTGGCTTCGCCGGCATCGCAGCGCAGCGCCGAGAAGCGCTCGACCAGCTCGCCCAGCACCGCCTCGGCGCAGCTCGCCTCCACCAGCAGACGGCTGCCGGCCGAGCAGGTCTGGCCGGCGTTCTGGATGATGGCGCGCACCACGGCATCCAGCGCGACGTCCATGTCGGCGTCGGCGAAGACGATCTGCGGCGACTTGCCGCCCAGCTCCAGGGTCACCGGCACATGGTGCGCCGCGGCGGCCTGGGCCACCTGAGTGCCGGTCTCGGGCGAGCCGGTGAAGGAGAGATGATCGATGGCCGGGTGCGCAGCCAACGCCGCGCCCGCTTCGCGCCCCAGCCCCGGCACCACGTTGAGCACGCCGGGCGGCAGGCCCGCCTCGCAGGCCAGTTCGGCCAGGCGCAGCACGCTCAGGCAGGCGTCTTCGGCTGGCTTGAGCACCACGCTGTTGCCGGTGGCCAGCGCCGCCGCCACGCAGCGCCCGAAGATCTGTGCCGGATAGTTCCAGGGGATGATCTGTGCGCACACACCATAGGGCTCGCGCAGGGTGAGCACGGTGAAGCCTTCGTCGAAGGGCAGCGTCTCGCCATGCAGCTTGTCGGCACCGCCGCCGTAGAAGCGGAAGTAGCGCGCGCAGGCGCGAATGTCGGCCTCGGCCTGGCTCATCGGCTTGCCGGTATCGGCGCACTCCAGCGCTGCCAGGTTGGCGTGGTCGGCGTCGATGGCGTCGCCGAACTGCAGCAGCCACTCGCCGCGGCGCTTCGCGCTCCAGCGTACCCACTCGCCAAGGCTGCCGGCGAAGGCGCGGCGCGCGGCGTCGACGGCCACCATCACCTCCTCGGCCTGACAGCGGGCGATCTGGGCGATGGTCCGGCCGCTGGAAGGCGTCTGCACGTCGAGCAGCGCCTGGGTCGGCACCCATTCGCCACCGATCAGGGCGTGTCGGGGCGGTATCACGGGTAGAACGGTCATACATCCTCCTTGTCGTTGTCTTTGTCCTTGAGGTCGTTCCTCAGTAGACCAGTCTCACCAGACCCAGCGAGATCCACGGCATGTAGGTGATCGCCACCAGGCAGGCCAGCACCACCAGCACGAAGCGCACCAGCCAGGGCAGCATCTGATCGATGGAGATCTTGGCCACCGCGCAGGCGGCGAACAGGTTCACCCCCAGCGGCGGCGTGATCATGCCCAGCGCCAGGTTGACCACCATGATCAGACCGAAGTGCACCGGATGGACGCCGAACTGGATGGCAATGGGCGTCAGGATCGGCGCCAGCACCAGGATGGCGGCGGAAGTCTCGATGAACATGCCGACGATCAGCAGCAGCACGTTGACCGCCAGCAGAAAGGTCATGGGGCTGTCGAACACACCGGTCACCCAGCCGGCGATATGGCCCGGCAGGCCCGTCCGGCTGATCAGGAAGCTGAACAGCGAGGCCGCAGCGATGATCAGCATCACCGCGGCGGTGGAGATCACGCTCTGGCGCAGGATCGGCCACAGGTCGGCGACCTTGAGCTCACGGTAGTAGAGCCCGCCCACCAGCAGGGCGTAGAACACTGCCACCGCCGAAGCCTCGGTGGGGGTGAATACGCCGCCGTAGATCCCGCCGATCACCACCACCGGCATCAGCAGTGCCGCCCAGGCGCGCTTGAACGAGATCACGAAGCTGGTGCTGTCCTTGTGGTCCTCCAGGCCGAAGCCACGCACCTTGCAGAACAAATAGAGGAACAGGATCAAGGCGGTGCCGATGAGCAGGCCCGGCCCCACCCCGGCCAAAAACAGCTGGCCGATGGAGGTGTCGGTGCTCACACCGAACAGGATCAGCGGGATCGATGGCGGGATCAGCACCCCGAGCTCCGCCGACGAGGCCTGGATCGAGGCCGCCAGCGGCTTGGGGTAGCCATGGCGCACCATGGCCGGAATCAGGATGGCGCCGATGGCGAAGGTGGTCGCCACGCTGGAGCCGGACACCGCGGCGAACATCATGCAGGTCAGTACACAAGTCATCGCCAGCCCGCCCTGCACGCCGCCGACGATGGATTTGGCCAGGTCCACCAGGCGCTGGGAGATGCCGCCGGCGGCCATCAGATTGCCGGCGAGAATGAAGAACGGGATCGCCATCAGCGGGAACTTGTCGATGCCGATGAACATCTGCTGCGGCACCAGCAGCAGCGGCAGCCGGGTGAAGAACTCGATGCCGATGATCGAGGCCAGCATGATCGACACGGCGATCGGCACGCCGAAGGCGAACAGGATGATCAATGACAGACCGATGACCAGGTTCATGAGCGCGGCCCTCCGCGCTCGACGTCCTCGGCGGTCTCGGGCATGGCACGGCGCAGGTCGTGCATCTCCACCTCGGCCTCGCCCAGGTCGGGCCCCACCGCCTCGCGGCCGGTCAGCTGGGCCAGCAGCCGGGCGATCACCGAGACGATGGCGAAGCCGGCGCCGATGGGAATGGCGGCATAGGCGTAGGCCATGGAGATGTTCATGCCCGACATGGTCTGGTTGGCGACGCGCCGGGTCATGAGGATGCCGTAGTGGACCAGCACCGCCAGCACCAGCAGGCAGCACAGCACGATGGCGATCTCGAGCACCAGCAGTAGGCGCTGCGGCACCACCTTGTAGATCGCCTCCACGGCCATCATGTAGCCACCGCGAAAGGTCGCGGCCGCGGCCATGAACACGCACCAGATCATCGCCGTGCGCGCCGCCACCTCGGTCCAGGTGGAGGGCGCATTGAAGACGAAGCGGGTCAGCACCTGATAGAAGCTGAACGACACCGATACCACCAGCATGACGACGGCGACGACCATGGCCAGGCGCGTCAGCTGACGTTCGAAACGAAGAAAGAGATCCACCATGGGCTCACGATTCCTGCCGACGCGCTCCCGCTATACACCGGGAGCGCAGTTGGGAAACTCAGCGTTAGAGAAGGCCCGCGCGGCGCGGCGACGCCGCACAGGCGTTCACGCTCTGCTCAGCAGCTGGCCGCCTTCTCCTGGATCCTCTCCAGCATCTCGCTGCCGTGCTGGCGGGTGAAGATCTCGTAGGCCGGCTCGACCGCCTGCTGGAAGGGGCCGATGTCGATCTCGGTGTTGACCGTCATGCCGTTGTCGCGCAGCAGGGCCACGCCCTCCTCCTCGAGCCGCGATACCTCGCCGCGGGTCGCCTCGGCCGAGGCGCGGGCGGCTTCGTGGAACCACTCGCGCTCCTCGTCGCTGAGCCCATCGAGCAGCAGCGGCGAACCCAGCACGGCGGCGGGCGAATAGACGTGCCCGGTGAGCGAGAGATGATCCTGCACTTCCCAGAAGTTGGTGGCGACGATCACCGTGATGGGGTTCTCCTGACCGTCCACCACGCCCTGCTGCAGCGCCGTGAAGAGCTCCGGGAAGGCCATCGGGGTGGGCCGTGCGCCCAACTGACGGAACGCCTCCTGGTGCACCTCGTTCTCCATGGTGCGCACCCGCAGCCCTTCGGCATCGCTGGGGCTGGTCACTTCGCGACGGCTGTTGGTGAGGTGACGGAAGCCGTTCTCCGACCAGGCCAGGCCGACCAGGTCGTGCTGGCCCATCTTCTCCAGCAGCTCGTCGCCGAGCTCGCTGTCGAGCACGCAGCGCGCCTGATCGTAGCTCTCGAACAGGAACGGCAGGTCGAGCACGTAGGTCTCCGGCACGAAGTTGCCGAGCGGGCCGGTAGAAGTGATGACCACGTCCACGGTGCCGATCTGCAGGCCTTCGATCATCTCGCGCTCGCCGCCCAGCGCGCCGGAGGCGTATTCGGTGACCGTGAAGGCGCCGTCGCTGAGCGCTTCCAGGGTCTCCTTGAAGGCCCGGGCACCCACCGCATAGTGGGAGGTGGAAGAGAGGGTGTGACCCAGGCTGACCTCCTGGGCGGCCTGGGCATTGGCGACCAGAGCGGCGGCGGTGATGCCGCCGATGGCAGCGGTGAGGGCGTGGCGTACGAACTGCGTTTTCATTGTTGTGACCTCTTCGTCGTAAAACACCTCGGTGGTTGTCGGCGGCCTGTCGGCCGCGGCTTTGTGCTCGCTATCGGCTGCGCTCCTCGAGGAACGCCATGACGATATCGTGCAGGCTGCGGTCGCCGGCGAAGCCCAGCGCCTGCGCCCGGCGGGTCTCGAAGCGTGCCGGCCAACTGGCGACGATCGCCTCGATACGCGGATCGGGTTCGTGGCGCACCCGCGCCAGCGCCTCGTCACCCGCCACCTGACGCAGGGTATCGAGCATCTCGGCCACGCTGACCGTGATGCCCGGCAGCATGAAGGCGCGAAACGGCGCCAGCGCCTCACCCGGCACCTCGGCGCCGTGCACCAGCGCCTCGATCACCTTGGCCGGCGACATCACGAACAGTTCCAGGGACGGAGCCACGGGACAGATGGCCTCCTCGTCGTTGAGCGGCTCGCGCAGGATGCTGGAAGCGAAGCTCGAGGCGGCGGCGTTGGGTCGCCCCGGACGCACGATGATGGTCGGCAGGCGCAGCACGCAGCCGTCGATCAGGCCGCGTCGGCTGTAGTCGTTGATCAACAGCTCGCACATTGCCTTCTGGGTGCCGTAGGAGTTCTGCGGCTGCAGCGCGGTCATGTCGTCGAGCACCGCGGGCAGCTCGCCGCCGTAGGCGGCCACCGAGCTGGCCATGATCAGACGGGTATTGGCCAGCCCCCGCTCGCGGCAGCCCTCCAGCAGTGCCCGGGTGGCATCGAAGTTGACCTCCATACCGAGATCCAGATCGGCCTCGGCGGCGCTGCTGACCACCGCGGCCAGGTGATAGACGACGTGCGGGCGCGCATCGAGCACCGAGTCCAGCGCGCCGGGCTCGGTGATGTCCAGCGCCAGCCCTTCGACGTCGACCGTGTCGCTGGGCGGGCACGGCGGCTCGAGCTGATCGACCAGCGTCAGGCGCTGAACGGCCTCACCTCTCAGCTCGCCCCGCGCCAGCAGGCGCGCGGCAAGTCGCTGGCCGAGGAAACCGGCGCCGCCGGTAATGACGATGTGCATGTCTGGCATCCTGTTGTTGTCGTTGTCGCTGTGTTTTGTCGCTGCGGCTTGTTCTTGTCGCTGCGCTCAGACCGTGAGCCCGTAGTCGCGCCCCCAGCTCAGCCCTTCCCGGGTGCCCGCCGCCGGGCGGTACTCGCAGCCGATCCAACCCCGATAGCCGAGCCGCTCCAGCCGCTCGAACAGGGCGGGATAGTGCACCTCGCCGACGTCCGGTTCGTGGCGCTCCGGTACGCCGGCGATCTGGATATGGGCGACGGCGGTGAACTGCCGCTCCAGATGACGGATCAGGTCGCCCTCCATGATCTGGCAGTGATAGAGGTCGAACTGCAGACGCAGGCTGTCGTTGGCCCCGACCTGCTCGAGCACCGCCATGGCCTGGGCCTGGCGTGAGAGGAAGTAGCCCGGCATGTCGCGGGTGTTGATCGGCTCGATCAGCACCTGGCATCCCACCTTGGCCGCCTCGGCGGCAGCGAAGCGCAGATTGCTCACGTAGGTGGCGTGATGGCGCGCCCGCGTCTCGGCATCGGCGCCGACCGGCAGCAGCCCGGCCATGGCGTGCACCCGGGGGCAGCTGAGGGCTTCGGCGTAGCGCAACGCCTCGACCACGCCATCGCGAAACTCCGCCTCGCGCCCGGGCAGGCTGGCCAGACCGCGCTCGCCGGCCTCCCAGTCGCCCGGCGGCATGTTGAACAGCACCTGTTCGACGCCGGCCTCCCTCAGCGCAGCGGCCAGCTCCTCGGGTGCGTAGGCATAGGGAAACAGGTACTCCACGCCGTAAAAACCTGCCGCCGACGCTGCTCGGAAGCGGTCGAGGAAGTCGTGCTCGGTGAATAGCATGCTGAGGTTGGCGGCCAGTCGAATCATGTTTCGCGTCTCGTGTTCTTGGGTCGTGTGGCGGCGTCAGTCACGTGGAAAGCGGGCTTCGAGCTCGGCGACCTGCTCGGGTGTCAGCCCGCACGGATTGTGGCCGCGCAGCAGCAGATAGAGCTTGGCAGTCTCCTCCAGCTCCTCGGTGGCGTAGACCGCCGCCTCCAGGTTCCTGCCCGCCACCACCGGGCCATGGTTGGCCAGCAGCACGGCGCTGTGCTTGCCGGCCAGGCCGCGCACGGCGTCACCCAGCGCCGGGTCTCCCGGCACGTGATAGGGCACCAGGGGCAGGCGCCCCACCCGCATCACGTAGTAGGCGGTGAGCGGCGGGATGCAGTCGCAGGGGTCGATGTCGGGCAGGCAGGAGACCGCCACCGAATGGGTCGAATGCAGGTGCACGATGGCGCCGGCGCGGGGGCGCTCGGCGTACATCGCCATGTGCAGGAAGTGCTCCTTGGTCGGGGCGTCGCCGTCGAGCAGGCGACCGTCGCGGTCGAGGCGCGAGATCCGCGCCGGATCGAGCCGGCCCAGGCAGGCGTTGGTCGGCGTCATCAGCCAGCCGCCGTCGTCCAGGCGCACGCTGATGTTGCCGCTCGACCCCATGGTCAGGCCGCGATCGAACAGCGACTTGCCGAGCGTGGCGATCTGCTCGCGCAGGCGGTTCGCGTCGTGGACGCTCATGGCAGCACCTCGAAAGCACGCAGGAAGAAGTCCTTGCCGCCGAAGTTGCCCGACTTCAGCGCCAGCGACAGCGGCGCCTGGCGGCCGGCAAGCATGGCCTGGGTCCAGGGCACGCCGGGGTCGATCTGCTCGCCGATGCGCAGGGCGCGTAGACCCAGCGCCGACACCACGGCACCGGAGCTCTCGCCGCCCGCCACCACCAGGCGTCCCACGCCCTCGTCGACCAGCCGTCGAGCGAGTTCGCCCAGCGCCTTCTCCACCAGTTCACCGGCCCGTTCGCGTCCCAGCGTCTGCTGCACCCGACGCACCTGCTCGGCATCGGCCGAGGCATAGATCAGCACCGGACGGCCACCGGCCAGGTGACGGCGAGCGAAGGCCAGCGCCCGCTCCAGATGATCGGGCCCTTCGGCCAATGAAACCGGATCGAGGGGAAAACCGGGAAAGCGCGTGAGAAAGACATCCACCTGGGCCAGGGTGGCCCGCGAGCAGCTACCCGACAGCACCAGGGCGCTGCCCGATGCCGGCTGCAGCGACCCCGCCGCCGCGACCTCGCCCAGCCAGCCGCGCCGGCGGTACGCGGCGGGCAGCGTCTGGCCCAGCCCCGAGCCGCCGGTCACCAGCGGCAGGTCGGCCGTCGCCTCGGCCAGCACGGCCAGGTCGCGCTCGTCGAGGGTGTCGCAGATCGCCTGCCGCACGCCCTGGTCGGCCAGTTCGTCGAGCCGTGCCCTGGCAGCCTCGGCACCCTGGGCCAGCGTCGGCCACGGCAGCAGCCCTACCGGATGTCGGCTCTGACGCGCCAGCACGCGGACCAGGTCGGCGTCGTGCATCGGATTGAGCGGGTGATGCTGCATGCCACTCTCGTTGAGCAGCCTGTCGCCGACGAAGAGGTGGCCCTGATAGACGGTACGACCGTTGGCCGGAAAGGCCGGCACCATGACGCTCAGCGGTGCGCCGAGACGCTCCAGCAGCGCCTCGCCGACCGGGCCGATGTTGCCGGCCTCGGTGGAGTCGAAGGTGGAGCAGTACTTGAAGAAGAGCTGACGCGCGCCCTCGGTGCGCAGCCACTCCAGCGCCGCCAGCGAATCGCGTATGGCCTCGTCGACCGGACAGGAGCGCGACTTCAGCGCCACCACCACCGCATCGATCCGCTCCACGTCCTCGACCAGCTCGGCCAGGGGGCGCTCGGGCACGCCGATCAGCTGCACGCAGCGCATGCCGCCGCGCACCAGATTGTTGGCCAGGTCGGTGGCGCCGGTGAAGTCGTCGGCAATGGCGCCCAGCACGATCGCCATCTCAAGCTCCCTCGTCGTTGGCCGCCTCGGGCAGGGCAATGCCCGAGAGGCGCTGGTAGACCTTGATCACCGCCGAGTCGTCCTCACGGCCGAAACCGGCCCCCTTGGCGGCGGTGAACTGCTGCAGTGCGCTGGCGGCGACGGGCGTGGGCATGGCCAGCTCGCGGCCGGTCTCGTGGACGATGTTGAGATCCTTGACGAAGATGTCCACCGCCGAGAGCGGGGTGTAGTCGCCCTCGAGAACGTGCGGCACGCGGTTCTCGAACATCCAGGAGTTGCCGGCGGATTGGGTGATGACCTCGTACACGCGGCGCGGCTCCAGCCCCATACGAATGCCCAGCGCCACGGCTTCGGCGGCGGCGGCGATATGCACGCCGGCCAGCAACTGATTGACCAGCTTCATGCTGGAGCCGATGCCCGGCGAATCGCCCAACCGATGCACGATCTCGGCCATGGCATCGAGCACCGGGCCGGCCTTGTCGAAGGCTTCGGCGCTGCCGGATGCCATCACCGAGAGCCGCCCTGCCCGCGCCTTGGCCGCCCCGCCGCTGATCGGCGCGTCGAGCATCAGCAGGCCACGCTCGGCCAGCCGGGCGCCCAGCCGCTCGGCCAGACTCGGCGCCACGGTGGCGCACTGGATCACCAGCGCACCCGGCGCCAGAGCGTGGGCGAGCCCGCTCTCGCCGAACAGCACCTGCTCGACCTGGGCGGCATTGACCACCACGACCAGCACCACGTCGCACTGCGCGGCCAGCTCGGCGGGCGTCGCCGCGCAGCGTCCGCCGGTCGCCTCGAAGGCGCGGCAGGCCGATTCGGCGACGTCGCAGCCGACCACCGTCAGGCCACGTTCGTGCAGCGCCGTCGCCGTACCCAGCCCCATGGCGCCCAGGCCGATAACGCCCACTCTTGGAGTCGTACCGTCGCTCACCGCCGCTCTCCCCTGTTTGCCTATGTGCCTGTTCGCGCTAGCGTTCTGCCCACTCCATCCGCTCGGCGACCGCAACTTCCGGTGTCTTTTCAGTGCTGGCCGAATCCGATATGTTAGCGCTATCATGTTAGCGCTATCATCGTTGTAGTAGATTCACCGATTCGCAGCAAGGGGCGGCCAGGAGGATACGACCATTGTCTAACGATGCGCACAACTCGCGTCGACGACGCAGCACCGAGCAGCCCACGCTCAAAGAGGTAGCCGACGCTGCCGGCGTCTCGGCCATCACCGCTTCGCGCGCACTGAATCGCCCCGATCAGGTCAACGAACTCACCCGTGCGCGGGTTCTCGAGGCCGTGGAGCGCCTGGGCTACGTGCCCAACCTGGTGGCCGGCAGCCTGGCATCGGCCCGCTCGCGCTTCATTGCCGTCATCGTGCCTTCGCTGGCCAACAGCGTGTTCATCGAGGTGATCCAGGGGCTGCAGGAAACCTTCGAGGCCCAGGGCTACCAGATCCTGCTGGGCAATACCGAGTACGACCTGGAGCGGGAATACCAGCTGATTCGCACCTTCCTCGGCTGGTCCTGCTCGGCGCTGGTCACCGCGGGGCTGCGCCACAACGAGGCCTGCCGCACCCTGCTCGCCAACTGCGACAAGCCGATCATGGAGGTCATGGAGCTGGGCGAGGCGCGGGATCTCAACGTGGGGCTGGACCATACCGAAGCCGGCCGCTGCATGGCGCGCCACCTGCTCGAGCGGGGCCATCGCCAGACGCTCTTCATCGGCGCACGGCTGGCCGGCGACTATCGCGCCGGGATGCGCTACGAGGGCCATCGCGAGATATTCGAGCAGGCCGGCCTCACCGCACCGCTGCTCGAACTCGAACGGGGCGGGCTCGACGCCGGCGCCGCCGGGCTGGAACGGGCGCTCGCCGAGCATCCCGACATCGGGGCGATCCACTTCGCCAACGACGACCTGGCCACCGGCGCCTTGCTCCACGCCCAGCGCCTGGGCCTCGCGGTGCCGCAAAGGATAGCCATCGCCGGGTTCAACGGCCTACCCATCGGCCAGCACGTGACCCCGCGTCTGACCACCATTCGCTCCCCGCGCCACGCCATGGGCGAACTCGCCGCCACGGAGGTGATTCGCCGCCTCGAGGGCCAGCGCGTGCTACGCCGACAGCACGACGTGGGCTTCGAGCTGCTGGTGGGCGAGAGCACCTGAACCGCACGCCGTCACCATTTGGTCAATGCAGAAGGGGCAGCCTATGCTGAAGCCACGTTTCCGTGCAGGCAGCCCGCATGTCCCGCAAGGTGCTTCTCGTCCTCGCCGCCCTGGTGACTCTCGCCCTGCTGGGCTTGTTATGGCGCTGGCTGGCCGCGCACGACCTGTTCGACGCCAACACCCTCTTCGCCCTGCTGCAAGGCTCGCTGGCCTGGCGCGATACGCCCTGGGCCGGCGTGGTGGTGGTGGCAGCCTTTCTCGCCGCCTCGCTGACCCTGTTCCCGCTGAGCGTGCTGGTGGTACTGGCGGGCCTGCTGTTCGGCCCGTGGTGGGGGTTCTTCTATTCGCTGATCGGCACGCTGGTCGGCTCGATCGCGACCTACTGGCTGGGCCGCAGGCTCGGGCGCGATGCCCTGCTGTACTACGGCGGCACGCGCCTCCTCAACATGTCGCGCTATCTGGCCGGGCACGGGGTACGCACCATGACCGTGCTCAACCTGCTGCCCCTGGCACCTTTCACCCTCACCAACCTGCTGGCCGGGGCCTTTCACATCCGCTTTCGCGACTACATGCTGGGCACCTTCATCGGCGCCACGCCGGGGTTGGCCGGTATCATCCTGCTGAGCAGCCAGCTCGGCACCCTGCTGACCGCCGAGGACCGCCGCGAGCTGGCCTGGGCCGCCGCCGGCATCGTGCTCGCCCTGGCACTGCTCTACGGACTCAAGCGCTATGCGGATGCCCGTCAGCGACGGCGCCGCCGCGCCTGATTGCCGCGGGCCCAGCATCGGGCATCGGCGGCACCCGCTCGGGCATCCGCTCCTCGAGAAACGCCACGAAGGCACGCAGGCGTGCCGGCACGTGCCGGCGCTGCTGATAGACGGCATGGAAGTCGGCCGAGATGCCCCGCCACTGCGGCAGCAGCTCGACCAGCGAGCCGCTGGCTAGGTGTTCATGCACGTCCCACCAGGAGCGCAGCGCCACGCCGTGGCCATCGAGCGCCATCTGCACGATCACTTCGCCGTCGTTGCTGGCCAGCGGACCCGCTATCTTGACCGCCTGCTCGCGCAGCGGGTCGTCGCGGTGCTGAAAGCGCCACACGGCGTAGTCGCTGTCGTTCTCGCGCAGTATCAGGCAGGGATGCGCGGCAAGATCCGCCGGTGTCGTCAGCGCTGCCATGCGTGCCAGGTAGTCGGGGGCGGCACACAGTACCCGTCGATTGGTCAGGATGCGTCGCGCCACCAGGCGCGAATCGGGCGGCTCACCGACGCGAATACCGACATCGAAGCCCTGCTCGCCGAGACTCAACGGATAGTTGGTGAGCTCCAGCACCCCTTCGACGCCCGGATTGAGGGTACAGAACGCCGACAGCAGCGGCGCCACGTGGCGGCGGCCGAAGCCGAAGGTGGCGTTCACCTTGAGCGGCCCCGAGAGCGCCGCCTGCTGTTCGCCCAGCGCCTCTTCCAGCTCGGAGAGCTCTTCGAGGATCGCCGAGCCGCGGGTGAGATAGCGCTCCCCTTCCGCCGTCAGCGTCAGGCGCCGGGTGGTGCGGCTGGCCAGCTCGACGCCCAGGCGCGCCTCGAGCTGCTTGAGGCGCTTGCTCACCGCCGACAGCGACAGGCCCAGCTCCCGCGCCGTGGCCGTCAGGCTGCCCGCCAGGGCCAGCTGGCGGAAGAAAACCAGGTCGTCGAGCTGAGCCATGCGACTCTCCACTTTCAGTCAACAATACATTTCCATATAGCCTGATTATTCCCACCAAGCCAAGGGCTAGACTGGGGACAGCCAAAGATTCGGAGGAAGCACTCATGTTCGAGGGATTCCGCACGTTCGACATCGCCTGCGGCGACATCAACATCCATGGCCGCATCGGCGGCTCGGGACCGCCGCTGCTGCTTCTCCACGGTCACCCCCAGAGCCATGTGATCTGGCACCGTCTGGCCGAACCGCTGGCAAGCCGCTTCACGGTGGTGGCCACCGATCTACGTGGCTATGGCGATTCGTCCAAGCCACCCGGCGAGCCGGACCACGCCAACTACAGCAAGCGCGCCATGGCCGAGGATCAGGTCGCAGTGATGCGTGAGCTGGGCTTCGAGCGCTTCTTGCTGTGCGGCCACGACCGCGGTGGACGTGTCGCCCACCGCCTGGTCATGGATCATCCGGACAGGGTAGACAAGCTGATGCTGCTCGATATTGCCCCTACGCTTGCCATGTACGAGCAAACCGACCGTACCTTCGCCACCGCCTACTTCCACTGGTTCTTTCTGATCCAGCCCTCGCCGCTGCCGGAAACCCTGATCGAGACTTCACCCAACGACTACATCACCCGCACCATGGGCGGGCGGCATGCCAGCCTCGACGCCTTCGATCCGGCAGCCATCGCCGAGTACCAGCGCTGCCTGGCCCAGCCCGGCGCCGCCCATGCCCTGTGCGAGGACTATCGCGCCAGCAGCGCCATCGACCTGGAACGCGACCGCGCCGACCGTGAAGCGGGACGCCGTATCGCCTGTCCGGTCAGCGTGCTGTGGGGCAAGCACGGCATCATCGAGCGTTGCTTCGATCCACTGGCGGAATGGCGCGCCGTGGCCGAACGGGTCGAGGGCGAGGCCCTGCCCTGCGGCCATTACATCCCCGAGGAGGCGCCAGAGGCCCTGCTCGACCGTATCAACCGTTTCATGACCCACGCCTGACCAACACCACCCGAGGACCCCACCATGACCCATCGTATCGCTGTCATTCCCGGCGACGGCATCGGCAACGAAGTGATGCCGGAAGGCCTGCGCGTGCTCGAAGCCGTTGCCAAGCGCTTCGACATCGACCTGGCCTTCGAGCACTTCGACTTCGCCTGCTGCGACTACTACGCCAAGCACGGCAAGATGATGCCCGACGACTGGTTCGAGCAGCTCAAGGACTTCGACGCCATCTTCTACGGCGCGGTGGGCTGGCCCGACACGGTGCCGGACCACATCTCGCTGTGGGGCTCGCTGCTGCAGTTCCGCCGCCAGTTCGACCAGTACATCAACCTGCGCCCGTGCAAGCTGCTGCCGGGCATCAAGAGCCCGCTGGCCGACCGCAAGCCCGGCGACATCGACTTCTACGTGGTGCGCGAGAACACCGAGGGCGAGTACTCCAGCGTCGGCGGCAAGATGTTCGAGGGCACCGAGCGCGAGGTGGTGATCCAGGAGACGGTGATGACCCGCCACGGCACCGACCGGGTGCTCAAGTTCGCCTTCGAGCTGGCCCAGAGCCGGCCGCGGAAGAAGCTTACCTCGGCCACCAAGTCCAACGGCATCGCCATCACCATGCCGTGGTGGGACGAGCGGGTCGTGGCCATGTCGGGCAACTACCCCGAGGTCAGCGTCGACAAGTTCCACATCGACATTCTCACTGCCAACTTCGTCATGCACCCCGACTGGTTCGACGTGGTGGTGGCCAGCAACCTGTTCGGCGACATCCTCTCCGACCTGGGCCCGGCCTGCACCGGCACCATCGGCGTGGCGCCCTCGGCCAACATCAACCCCGAGGGCAAGTTCCCCAGCCTGTTCGAGCCGGTCCACGGCAGCGCTCCGGACATCGCCGGCAAGGGCATCGCCAACCCCATCGGCCAGATCTGGTCCGGCGCCCTGATGCTGGAGCACCTGGGCCACAAGGAAGCCGCCAAGGCTATCGTCGATGCCTTCGAAGCGGTGTTGGAAGAGGCCAACCCGGCAGTGCTGACGCCGGACATTCGCGGCCAGGGCACCACCCAGACCCTGGGCAAGGCCATTGCCGAGCGGGTTGCCCAATAAGCACCGCGGCTCCCCCTGCCCCGGCCGGACATCGTCCGGCCGGGGCTATCGGAAACGAAAACCCTCCCGCGTAACTTCTCGCTTTGTTTTAGTTACTTCCCGGTAAGCCCTGGCCTTGGTTGCCAATCCCTCGTCTAGCCTGATGAGTGCAAGCTCGAAAGGGCAACGCGCAACGAAAGGAGGAAGGGCATGAAAAGGACAGCAATTGCCATTGCAGTAGGCGCCCTGAGCACCGGGCTCAGCCACGGCGTCCTTGCTCAGGACGTCCAGGACGAGGATCCTCAGCACCATTTGGGCGAACCGCAGCAGATGACCGATGAGGACGCCCAGAATCAGGAGCAGTTCGACGAAGAGCAGGCGGGCGAACCGGGCGAGACCGGCTTCGATCCACATGGCCAGGGCCAGCAGCCATACGCTGACGACAACGAATTCGAGAATGACGAGTTCGACAACGAAGAGTTCGAGGACGAGGAAGAAGAGATTGGCATTGCCGACGATGCCGATGATGACAACGGCCTGGATGGGGATACCCAGGTAGAGGCCAGTCCGGGCGAGACCGACGTCGAGGTCGACCAGGAGCCGGCCGAGATCGAGGTCGAGCAGGAGCCGCCTGAAGTCACCGTAGAGCAGCAATCGCCCGACGTGACCATCGAGCAGCCCGAGCCCGACGTCGAAGTCGATCAGGCCGAGCCGGATGTGACCGTCGAGCAGGAGGGCGAAGCGGACGTTCAGGTCGAGGAGGCCGAGGACGCCAGCGCCGAGATCCGCCAGCAGGACGACGAGGCCACCGACGAAGAGCGCGACCAGGACGGCATGTTCGATGACGACCAGAATGGCCAGGATCAGGCCGCACAGGATCAGGTCGGCCAGCAGATGGACATGCAGGTAAGCGATCTCGAAGGCCGCGACATCGTCACCCAGGACGGCGACGAAGTGGGTGACGTCGAGAGAGTGGTGCGCGATACCCAGACCGACCAGACCTACGTCATCGTCAGCGAGGGCGGCTTCCTCGGCTTCGGCGGCGACGAGGCGGCCTACCCGATCGACAACCTGGAGATTCGCTCCGAAGGCGAGATAATCCTGCAATCGCAGAGCGGTGAGCGCTCCGTCGATGATTTCGACCAGGACAACCTCGAGGAGCTGGACGGTGACGACAATCTGGGCGAAGGCGAGCAGAACCTGAACTGATCCGACCGCCCGGCATCAGCCACCAACGGCACATGAAAAAGGCGCGGCCCATGCCGTAATGCCAGTCAGTTAACGCTGACTGGCATTTTTCTTAGTAGGGTATTTCTGTGGTCGCCGCCTGACCGAGCGAGGATAAGATCGTTCGCGTCGTTCAGGCAGGACGAAGGAAGGTG
>Ga0213835_100108_pt1 | contig 104224 bp, 109 predicted proteins | sample SWPATP01_FD_160576 | JGI IMG/M metagenome (GOLD analysis project Ga0213835, IMG submission 160576) | Coastal seawater microbial communities from Marineland, Florida, United States - SWPA TP0 #1 | ecosystem: Environmental > Aquatic > Marine > Coastal | place: USA: Florida | collected 2016-08-05 | reverse complement strand
TACCACCTATCCGCCTACGACGCCGCCTATCTTGCGCTGTCGCTCGAGCAAAACCTCGAACTCGCAACGCTCGACAAGCAGTTGATCGCGGCAGCCCCGTCGGCCGGGTGCAGCCTCGTGCGGGCCTAAAGCGCCGCCCGGTTAAGCACGGCCCACTGCAGCAGCATGATTGTCTTGGCATCGATGATCTCGCCGTCGGCGATCATCGTGACGGCCTTGTCGAGCGGAAGCTCAAGCACTTCTATATCCTCGTGCTCGTCGGCGAGCCCGCCACCCTCGTTGATCCGGTCGGAAAGATCGATCGAGGCGTGGAAGAAGTGGATGACCTCCGTCACGGAGCCCGGCGACGTCAGTGCCTTGAAGACGAAACGCACGTCGCGGATCCGGTAGCCGGTCTCCTCCATCGCCTCGCGGCGGATCGCGTCTTCGGCGTCTTCGCCATCAAGAAGGCCGGCCGGGACCTCGATCATGAAGGACGGCTCGCCGATGAGATGCGCGGGCAGCCGGAACTGTTTGACGAGGACGACGATATCGCGTTCGCGGTCATGTAGCAGGATGCAGGCGGCCGGCGTGCGATGGAAAACCTCGCGCTTGATCCGCTGCGTCTCGCCGTTGCGATCGGTATAGTCGAGTTGATAATCGGAAAGCCGCGTCCAGCCCTGCGACAGCGTCGTATCGCTGACGATCTTCACCCGGTCATTCACGTCGCTCATGCGACTTCCCTGCGTAGCCAGACCTTGTTGTCGTGCACGGCAGCACCTCCGAAAGGCGCCACCGGATCGGCGCCGGTGAGGACGTTGATGCCCTCGCCGTCGAGATGCGCGTCGTTGGGCCACAGTCCTTCGGCGATCAGCACGCCCGGTTTCGCGCCGGCCACGAGTCTCGCATGCAGACGGATCTTGCCCCGACTGTTGCCGAGCGTGACTATATCGCCGTCAACGATGCCGAGACGTGCGGCGTCCGTCGGATCGATCATCACGTCCGGCCGCCCTTCCTTCTCCACCGAGCTTTTGGTCTCGGCAAAGGATGAATTGAGGAAGCTGCGCGACGGCGAGGTCGCGAGGCGGAACGGATGCTCGGCGTCGGCTGTCTCAATCACATCGACATGATCGGGAAAACGCGGCAACTGCGCGTGTGGCCCGAGCGGGCCGACGCTGTCGGGCGTCCGATCCGGCGATGGGCCGTTGACCCAATCGGGGCTGAAGCGGAATTTGCCGTCCGGATAGCCGAAACCGTTGATGTAGTGCGCGGTGTCGAAATCCGGTTGCGCATCGATCCACTTGTCGGCCTTCAGCGCGTCATAGGAACCCCAACCGCTGGCAGTCAGGATACGGTCGATATGGGTGCGTTCGTCCATGCCGAAGCCGGCAAACCCGTCGACGCCGAGACGCTTTGCCAGTTCCTCGATGACGAAAAGGTTGGTGCGCACCGTTGCCGGTGGTTCGACCAGTTTCGGGCCGAGCAGGATATGCTGATGCCCGCCGCCGCGATAAAGGTCGTCATGCTCAAGGAACATGGTCGCGGGCAGAACGATATCGGCAACCTTTGCCGTATCGGTCATGAACTGCTCGTGGACGGCGGTGAAAAGATCGTCGCGCAAAAAACCTTCGCGCACGAGGCGCTGTTCCGGCGCAATATTCATCGGATTGGTGTTCTGGATCAACAGCGCCGTCACCGGTCCGCGATGACGCAGCGCTTCCGCGTCGCCGGTCAGCACACGGCCGATCTGCGACTGGTCGAGCATGCGGATGTCCGGATCCTTGTAGGCCGTGCCCATCAGCTCGGCTTTGTTGAACCGATAAATCTCGCCGTTGTTGTGGAAGGCGCCGCCGCCTTCGTGTCGCCAGGAGCCGAGCACGGTCGCGATCGACAGCGCCGCGTGCATCGCCGCCGTGCCGTTGCGCTGACGGGAAAAGCCGTAGCCCAACCGGAAGAAACTCTTCGGCGTGGTGCCGACGAGCCTGGCGAACCCCTCGATTTCCTCGACGGCGAGGCCTGTGATCGCCGACGCCCATTCCGGCGTGCGGCTTTTCAGATGCGCTTCGAGGCCTGCCGGATCATCGGCATATTTCGCCATATAGGCACGGTCGGCATAGCCGTCACGGAAGGCGACATGCATCACTGCGCAGGCAAGTGCTGCATCGGTTCCGGGGCGCAGCACCAGCTTGACGTCGGCCTGTTTCATCGTCGGATTGTCGTAGATGTCGATGACGACGATCTTGGCGCCGCGCTGTTTGCGGGCCTTGATCGCATGGGTCATCACATTGACCTGGGTGGAGACCGCATTGGTGCCCCAGATCACGACGCAATCGGATTTCGCGATCTCGCGCGGATCCGGACCACGCAGGGCACCGGTGCCCATCACATAGCCGGTCCAGGCCATGTTGGTGCAGATCGTGCCCATGAAGCCGGAATATTTTTTGGCGTGGCGCAGGCGCTCGATCGAATCGCGCTGCACCTGCCCCATGGTTCCCGCATAGAAATAGGGCCACACCGCCTCGGACCCGTGCTTCGCTTCAGCCTTGACGAACGCATCGGCGATCTCGTCCAGCGCCGCTTCCCAGGAGAGCTCTTGCCAGAGCCCTTCGCCCTTGGCACCCATGCGGCGCTGTGGCACCATCAGGCGGCCGGGATGATAGATGCGCTCGGTATAGCGCGCGACCTTGGCGCAGATGACGCCGGCCGTATAGGTATTGTCGGACGAGCCGCGGACACGACCGATCCTGCCATCCGCGGTCAGATCGACATCCAGCGCGCAGGCGCTCGGACAGTCATGCGGACAGACGGTATGGCCGACGGAGGTGTGACCGACGACGGGGCTTTCGGGAATGGGGGTCGCAACGTTCATGGCTTTTCTATATGGCAAGGCGACGGCTGCAAAAAGGGCCATTTGCAGCGCATCAATTTTATTCAAGCGAGACACAAGCTGAGATGAACTATCGGCACATCTACCACGCAGGCAATTTCGCCGACGTCCTCAAGCACGCCGTCCTGTCGCGGCTCGTTCTCTATGCACAGAACAAGGACAAGGCGTTCCGCTTCCTCGATACGCATGCGGGCATCGGGCTTTACGACTTATCCTCCGAAGAAGCGCAGAAGACCGGCGAATGGCTCGACGGCATCGGCAAGCTGGTCGATGCGGAGTTTTCTCCCGAAGTGGCCGAAATCCTTGCGCCCTATCTCGGTGCCGTGAAGGAGCTGAACCCGAAGGGTGGCGTCAAGTTCTATCCCGGCTCGCCGAAACTCGCGCGCATGCTGTTTCGCCCGCAGGACCGTCTCTCGGCAATGGAACTGCATCCGGAAGATTTTGCCCGCCTGTCGCGCCTGTTCGAAGGCGACTACCAGGCACGTGTGACCGAACTCGACGGCTGGCTGGCGCTCGGGGCGCATCTGCCGCCGAAGGAAAAGCGCGGCATCGTGCTGATCGATCCGCCCTTCGAGGAAGAAGGCGAGTACGACCGGATGGTCAGGGGTCTTGCCAACGCCTATCGCAAGTTTTCAGGCGGCACCTATTGCCTCTGGTACCCGATGAAGAAGGGCGCACCGATCAAGGACTTCCACGAGCAGTTGAACGCGCTGGATATCCCCAAAATGCTCTGCGTCGAGCTGACCGTGAAAAGCGACCGGGATCTTGTCGGCCTGAACGGCTCGGGCCTCGTCATCGTCAACCCGCCTTTCACGCTCAAGGATGAGCTGCATACGATCCTGCCCGCGATTAAGACGGCGCTGGCACAGGATCGTTACGCCTCGCAGCGATGCTTCTGGATAAGAGGTGAACACACCGACGCCGAGGCTTGACCCGTCGGCGCATCCCTTTCATGGTGCGGCGCGACTGGAGGCCGCCCACCATGAAACGCTTGTTCGCCGCCCTTGCAGGCCTCGTCGTCCTTCTCGCCTTCACTACTGCGTCGACGGCGCAGGATCGGCAGCGCAACCGGAGCCAGCAAGGCTCCGAGGACCGTGCGGGCGCTTTCGATTTCTACGTCCTCTCCCTGTCCTGGTCGCCGACCTTCTGCGCGTCCGATGACGGAGGCCGAAACCGGCAGCAATGCGGCACCGACAAACGTTTCCGCTTCGTCGTACACGGGCTCTGGCCGCAATACGAAACCGGTTTTCCGGATTTCTGCCGATCGTCGGAACCCGATCGCGTGCCGCGCCAGCTTGGTGAGAAACTGTTCGACATCATGCCGTCGATGGGCCTAATCGGTCACCAGTGGCGCAAGCATGGAAGCTGCACCGGCCTCGACCAGCCAACCTATTTCGACACTGTCCGCAAGGCTTTTGAGCACGTCAAACTTCCGGCGGACCTTGCTGGCGGGCAAAGCCCGCTTAAGCTTTCCCCAGATGCCATCGAGCAGGCCTTCATTTCCGCCAACCCGGGTCTTTCCCGCCGCGGTATCGCTGCGAGCTGTGAGGGCGAAAAGCTCGATGAAATTCGTATCTGCCTTAGCAAGGATCTACAGTTTCGCGATTGCGCGGAGGTCGACCGCCGAGGCTGCCGGATTGGCCAGGTTACGCTTCCTCCGGCCCGCTGAAATCCGATTGCTCAAGATGACACCAGCGGCCCTCGATATCAGAACAAGGACATACCGATGAAGATCCTCCACTCCCCGGCCTCGCCCTACTCCGTCAAAGTTCGCATGGCCGCCCGCCATCTCGGTCTCGACGTGACCGAAGAAAAGACCGACACGAATGCGGCGCCTCCCGAACTCATCGACAACAATCCGCTCGGGAAGATCCCGGTTCTGATCCGCAAGAACGAGCCGCCGGTCTATGACAGCGTCGCGATCATGCACTTCCTCGATCGTCACTCCGGCGGCAAGCTTTACCCGAAGAAGGACGTGAAGCGGACCGAGGCGGAAGTGCTCGAAGCGCTCTGCGACGGCATTACCGATAGCCTTCTCGCGATCGTCTACGAGCGTCGCTCGCGCGAGGAGGAAAAGGTCCACCAGCCGTGGATCGACAAGCAGTGGGGCAAGGTGGTGCGCGGGCTGGACTATCTGGAAAAGAACCTGCCGAAGACGGGCAAGAAGCTGCATGGTGGCCACTTCGCGCTTGCCGCTATGATCGGTTATCTCGACCTGCGCTTTAACGGCCAGTGGGCCGAAGGTCGTCCAGAACTCGCCTCCTGGCCTGACACGTTCTCCAAGCGCTTTCCCGCCTATATGGAAATGAAGCCCTACGCCTGAACCGAATGAGATCCGCGGCCGCCCTAGAACTCTTGGGTTGCCGCGGATCCTGGCACAACCTGCCGGTCGTTCGAGACCTTCTCCCATTTGCACAAGCAATTGAAACGCTTGCCCTCCGGTTTTCCTCCGCTACTATGACGAGAACGGCGGGAGGCCGTTTGAAGCAATTCGGAGGAATTTCATGAAGCGATCAGCGTTGACGCGGCGAACCGCCCTGCGCCTTTCCGTAGCCCTTGCAGGCTCGGCCCTGTCCCTGATGTCACTGGGACTGTCAGCCACCGGGGCTGCGGCCCAGTCGTTTCCCGACCAGACGATCACCCTCGTCGTGCCGTTTGCAGCCGGCGGATCGACGGATGTTGTCGGTCGAGTCGTGGCGCAGAAGATGGGCGATATCCTCGGCCAGCAGATCGTGGTTGAAAACGTCGCCGGAGCCGGCGGCAATCTCGGCGCCGACCGCGTCGCGCGTGCGGAGCCGGACGGTTACACGATCCTGATGGGCACGGTTGCGACCCACGCGCTCAACCCGCTGATCCTCAAGCAGAAGCCCTACGACCCCGAGAGGGATTTTGCGCCTGTCTCGCTACTGGTCATCGTGCCGAACGTTCTGGTCATCAATCCGAAACTGCCGGTCAACACGGTGGCGGAACTGGTGGAGCTCCTCAAGAAGGAGCCGGAGAAATATTCTTACGCGTCGTCGGGCAACGGCACGCCGCTGCATCTCTCGGGCGAATTGTTCAAGGCGATGACCGGCGTCAAGATGGAGCATGTTCCATACAAGGGCGCGGGTCCTGCCCTCAACGACCTGATCGGCAACCAGATCTCGATCATGTTCGACAACCTGCCCTCCTCGTCTCCGCATATCAAGGCGGGAACTCTGAAGGCACTGGGCGTCACCACTGCCGAGCGGGCAGCTTCGTTCCCGGACGTGCCGACGATTGCCGAGACGGTACCGGGTTACGAGACCTACACCTGGAACGCCCTGTTCGCACCGGCCGGCACGCCGCCTGAAGTGGTCGCAAAACTGAACGACGCCGCCAACAAGGCGCTACAGGACCCGGCAGTTGTCGCGAGGATGAAGGATTTCAGCGCCAAGATCGTCGGTTCCACCCCGGAGGAACTCGGTAAACACGTGACAGCCGAACTCGCAAAATGGACCCCGGTCGTCAAGAACGCCAATATCCAGATGGACTGACCGTTATACCGACCGAAAACCACGCATGAAAAAAGCCCGTTGGTGACAACGGGCTTTTAGATGAGAAGCCGGGAAACGCTCCCGGCTTTTTATTGTTCTTATTAGAACTTTACGCCGATACCGACCTTAACGCTGTGGTCGTCGAAGCCCTTGGAGACGTTGCCGCTGTCGAGGCTGTAGTCCTTGGCTGCGAAGTCCGTGTAGCGATATTCGATACGGGTCGTGATGTTGCTGGTGACGAATGCTTCAGCACCGACGCCGACCGTGTAACCAACGGATGTCTTGTCGTCAGACGACGTTGCATCCTTGAGTTCGTTGTTCTGCAGCGCGACACCAGCCGTACCGTAGATCAGGAAGGGGTTGAGGTCGTAACCGACGCGGCCGCGGACCGAACCGTCCCAGCCAGCTTCGCCACGGTAACCGCCGGACGTTCTGCCGTCCTGGCCGTTGTAGCCGACGTCAGCTTCGATACCGTACACAACCTGGCCGCTCTGCCAGTTGTAACCGGTGTAAGCACCGCCGCCTGCACCCTTGGCATTGTAGTCGCCACCGCCGAAACGGCCCCAGTCGTAGGAACCGGTGGCGCCGAGGTAGAAGCCCTGCCACGTAGCGGCCGGTGCGACTTCTTCAACAGCCATAGGAGCTGCAGGGATCTGGTCGACGGCGTCAGCAGCGCTGGCCGAGGAAATTGCAATAAAGCTGGCAGCCGAGGCCATCAGAGTCGCGACGAGAATACGCATACCTTTTTCTCCGTTTGGCGCATCGGCTCAAAAACCACTTCGGGTTTCGGAAGGTCCGACACGAGTATTCCTAATTGCTACAACGTCCCTGCGCACCCTTTCGGGTATCGGCGCTGTAGGCTGCCGGGCAAGTGTCACATCAACAGAGTTGACGACAGCTTTGTTCCCTGCTGGCTGAGGACGAATTTGGGGGGCAATTGAGGAATTGAAAGAGCCGAAATGTGAATTGTTTGTGGCAGCTAGACGGCTAAATTTCGATGTTGCTTCATCGCCACAGGTATATCGTTAAGGATAATGAGACGTTAATCGCACTATAGAGCATTTTACATTTCTTGATCGTTTCTTAACATTGCGAACAAACGCTGTCAAACAGCCTCGATACATATCACGACTCCGAGAGGCGCGAGATTTAGCCTCCTTTATTCGAGTTTAACTCAAATTTATCCGAGCAACGCATCAACGCCATCACAGCATCCTGCAGAACTCCTACTTGCAAATCGTCATTTCCGGTCGAAACGAGGCCGAATTCCTGCCGTATTCGCTTCCAGGACCCCGCGAGCACGTTTGCTGAGAGAGAAATGCAGGCGTGGTGGCACGCTTCCAAAGCTGCCGGCAAAACACTATCTGTTGGCGAACAGCTTCAGCCCCGAGTCGCCGATTTCTTCGGGTTGGATGATCACAAAGACGAGATGAGCCCGCAGAAATAGTCGTCTGAACTGATTCTGCCGGCGGAGACATGCGATGAACGCGAAGAATGTGCCCGATGGCGGCGTTCTTTATGACGGAAACGAAGAAGACGACGACGATGCCCTGGCACCGGAAGCGGTCGCTGCGGCTATCACCACGTCCATCGACTGGAACGAGGCTGTCCGCCACGACACGGGCCTCAAGGGCGCCGACCTGATCGCCGAGTTCGTCAAGCACCTTCCGAACGCGCCGGGCGTCTACCGGATGTTCAACGAGGCCGGCGACGTGATGTATGTCGGCAAGGCGAAGAGCCTCAAGAAACGCGTCAGCAATTATGCGCAGGGCCGACTGCATTCCAACCGCCTCACCCGCATGGTGCGCGAAACCACGCATATGGAATTCGTCACGACGCGGACGGAGACCGAGGCGCTGCTGCTTGAAGCGAACCTCATCAAGCGGTTACGTCCGCGGTTCAACGTTCTGCTGCGCGACGACAAGTCGTTTCCGTATATTCTCATCAGCGGCGATCACCGTGCCCCTGCCCTGATGAAACACAGAGGCGCCCGCGCCCGCAAAGGCCAGTATTTCGGACCGTTCGCATCGGCCTCTGCCGTCGGCCGAACGATCAACTCGCTACAGCGTGCGTTCCTGCTGCGCACCTGCACAGACAGCGTGTTCGAGAGCCGCACGCGTCCCTGTCTTCTTTATCAGATCAAACGCTGTTCCGGCCCCTGCACCCATGAAGTCAGCGACGAGGGCTATGCCGAGCTCGTCAAGGAAGCATCGGACTTTCTTTCGGGCCAGAGCCAGAACGTGAAGACCGTCATCGCCAGGCAGATGTCGGAAGCCTCCGAAGACATGGATTTCGAGCGCGCCGCGATCTATCGCGATCGGCTGGCAGCGCTCAGCCACGTTCAAAGCCACCAGGGCATCAATCCGGCCGGCGTCGAGGAAGCCGATATCTTCGCCATCCACCACGAAGGCGGGCTTACCTGCATCCAGGTGTTCTTCTTCCGCACCGGCCAGAACTGGGGCAACCGCGCCTATTTCCCGAAGGCCGATCCGCAGATGGCAGGAGCGGAGGTCCTCAACGCGTTTCTCGCGCAGTTCTATGACGACAAGCCGGTTCCCAAGCAGATCCTGCTGTCGGAAACAGTCGAGGAGCAGGAACTGCTGGCGCTCGCGTTTTCCGAAAAGGCGGGACACAAGGTCTCGATCCTGGTGCCGCAGCGTGGGGAAAAGCGCGATCTCGTCGATCACGTCGCTGCCAATGCGCGCGAAGCACATGGCCGCAAGCTGGCCGAAACATCGTCGCAGGCGCGCCTTCTCAAGGGTCTCGCCGAAACCTTCAGCCTGCCCTACCAGCCCCGGCGCATCGAGATCTACGACAACTCGCATATGATGGGGACCAATGCCGTCGGCGGCATGGTCGTCGCGGGTCCGGAAGGGTTCGTGAAGGGCCAGTACCGCAAGTTCAACATCAAATCGACCGACATCACCCCCGGAGACGACTTCGGCATGATGCGCGAGGTCATGACCCGGCGCTTCTCGCGACTGATCAAGGAAGAAGGCATTCCTGATCGCAGCATCTCGGCGCCGAAACCCGTCGAGGCGACCAGCGACGATATCAACGATGCCGCGTTTCCGGCCTGGCCCGATGTCATCCTGATTGATGGCGGCCAGGGCCAGATGACGGCTGTGCGCACCATCCTCGACGAACTTGGCATCCGAGACGTGGTGACGGCGATCGGGGTGGCCAAAGGTGTCGACCGCGATGCCGGCCGCGAACGCTTCTTTGCCGATGGCCGCAGCGATTTTTCTCTGCCGCCACGCGATCCCGTCCTCTACTTCGTCCAGCGCATGCGCGACGAAGCGCACCGGTTCGCGATCGGCTCGCACCGGGCCCGGCGCAAAAAGGAAATGATCAAGAACCCGCTCGACGAAATCGCGGGCATCGGGCCGGGCCGAAAGCGCAAGCTGCTGCAGCATTTCGGCACCGCAAAGGCCGTGTCCCGCGCAGGTCTCAACGATCTGATGGCGGTCGAAGGAATTTCCGAAGCGGTGGCCAAACAGGTCTATAATCACTTCCACGAAAGCCGAAGTGGATGACGATGAACGACATGCATGGGTCATCAAAACAGCGTATGCATCTCAACCAACTGTAAAAAAGCCGCGAAAACTGTTGACGCTGGCGTCTCGAAACCTCAACTAGAGGCAACCCTCAAGCACAGGTCCATCATGGCTTCCCGCGCGTACAACATTCCCAATCTTCTGACCTATGCGCGCATCCTTGCCGTACCGGTGATCGTTCTGTGCTTCTTCATCGAAGGAAAGCTGGAAAGCTCGGATTTTGCCCGTTGGGCCGGATTCTGGATCTTCGTCGTGGCGTCGCTGACCGACTATCTGGATGGCTATCTGGCCCGCATCTGGAACCAGACCTCGAATATCGGCCGCATGCTGGATCCGATCGCCGACAAGCTTCTGGTTGCCGCCGTGCTTCTGCTGCTTGCTGCCGACCAGACGATTGCCGGCTGGTCGCTCTGGGCCGCGATCACGATCCTCTGCCGCGAAATTCTCGTCTCGGGCCTGCGTGAATATCTGGCGGCGCTCAAGGTCTCGGTGCCGGTGACCCGCATCGCCAAGTGGAAGACGACGATCCAGATGGTGTCGATCGCGTTCCTGCTGGCCGGACCTGCCGGCGACAAGTTCCTGCCGTTCACGACGCAGATCGGCATTGGCCTTCTCTGGGTCGCAGCGGCCCTCACCTTCTACAGCGGCTACGACTATTTCCGCGCCGGTCTCAAGCATCTCGTGGATGACGAGGGATGACAAAACTCGTCTATTTCGCCTGGGTGCGCGAGAGAATCGGCAAGACCGAGGAGGATCTCGACCTGCCGCCTGAGGTCGTTACCGCGCGTGATCTCCTTAATCACCTGAAGACACTCGGCGAGGAATACGAGAACGCGCTGCAATATCCCGAGGTCATTCGCGTCGCGATCGATCAGGAGCATGTGGAGCATTTCGAAAAGATCGCCGGAGCACGCGAGATCGGCATTTTCCCCCCAATGACAGGCGGGTAAACGGAAACCATTCTGATGACCATGCCCACGATCCGCGTCCAGACCGACGATTTCGATCTGCAGTCGGAGATCGATCTCCTCACTGCCGGCCGCATGGATATCGGCGCGGTGGTCAGCTTTAGCGGTCTTTGCCGCGACGAGCATGGAGCGCTTTCGGCGCTGGAGCTCGAGCATTATCCGGGCATGGCGGAAGCCGAGATGAACCGCATCGCCCTTCTTGCCATCGACCGCTTTTCGCTTCTCGGACTGACCGCCATCCACCGCTACGGCAAGATCGCGCCCGGCGCCAACATCGTCCTCGTCATCGCCGTCGCCTCGCATCGCCAGGCAGCCTTCGATGGCGCCAATTTCGTGATGGATTTTCTGAAGACATCTGCGCCGTTCTGGAAGAAGGAACATGCGGCCGACGGTTCGCCCCGGTCCTGGGTCGATGCGAAAGACGCCGACGATACCGCACGCGACCGTTGGCGCTGAGGTTTACAGGACCACCCTTTCCCGCCGGCTGATGACAAGAACCGCAACCAGCATCAGGCCGATGGCGAAATCCCGCCACAGGATCGGACCGTAACCGCTCCACAGTGTTTCGGCGAAACCGACAGCGGCGGCACCGGCTGCCGACCGCAGCGGATGCGAATGGCCTCCGGCTGCAGCAATCAGGACGATCTTGATGCTGATCAGCAACCCGGCGCCGAAGTCCATCGTTCCGTAATACGAGGTCGCCAACACGCCTGCGACGGAGGCGTACAGAGATGCTGCCGCGTAGGCGAGGACGAATACCAGACGGGAACTGATGCCGCAGAGTTGGGCCACAATCTTGTCGTCGGCCACCGCCCGCCAGATGCGCCCGAGGCTTGTATGATCAATTACCAGCCAGCCGGCCGCGATCATTGCCAGCATCAGGCCGGTATTAAGCAACTGGATCAGCGTCAGGGTTATTGCGAAACTGTGACCCGCCCAGAGCGGAACGGCACGGTTCAGAAACGGCGACAGCCAGATCTCCCGGGAGCCGGAGGCAAGCCGAGCGCCCTCCATCAGCACCAGCAGCACGCCCAGCGCGGCGACGATCGGCGCGTTGCGCGTATGCCTTTCGATCAACCGCAGGGTCAGCCCGCCGACCACGATCCCGGTCGCGACGCCGCCGACGATCGCCGCGCCCGCCCCCATCGCCAGTGCCGCCGGCAGGACAAGCCAGAACTCGTCCCAGCCGAGCTGCGCGAACAACACGTAGAGATGGCCGGAAAAAGCAAAGATGGCGCCATACGCGATGTCTGCGCGCTTCGTCAGCGCAAAGCCGATCACGTAGCCGAAGGCAAGCGTTGCGTAGAGTGCCGACAGCGGCACAGCATTCGCCAATTGCTGGAGCAGATAGGCCATCGGCAAACCCCAAAAGGATGACACGAATATAACTGGTAAACTGCGTTATACCAGTTATAATTCTGGGATGGATGTCACCTGGACCCCGCATCGTTTCGTCGGTGGCGCCTTGGCGCTCGATGTCGCCAACAGCGTCATCCTGCGCATCGATCCGTCACGCCGCGTTGATCGCTTCGCCTTACCGCAGCAGATGGATGCCTTTCCCGAGGCGGCCGGAGAATTCTCGGCGGACCGGGCGTTGTTTAGAGAAGTGACGCCAGTCGCCGCGGAAAGACGCGCCGATTTCCTCGTGCTTCGGGAGGCGATCGACCGGTATTTCCGTGCTCGAGCGGATGGCGAGGATGACCCGCACAAACTGGCGGATCTGCTTGGCGCTGCGGCTGTGGCGTTGCGCGGATCCGGCATCGGCTCGCTCGAGGCTGCCACAGCCCGCTCGGCCCTGCGTCTTCTTGGCGACGATCAGATTTCCCGCCTGAAGACCTGCCGCAATTGCGGCTGGCTGTTTATCGACCGAAGCCGCAACCGCAGCAGAAGCTGGTGCGACATGACCGTCTGCGGCAACCGCGTAAAGGCGAACCGCCACTATCGCCGCAGCCGCGATGGCGGACCTTCGGCTGGAGACGCAACATGAGGTGGAGGGCAGCGATATCAGCCGGGCTCTGCGTGATGGGCCTGATTGTGACTGGCTGCCAGCGACCGTCGGAAGGCGTGTATTTCGAACTGTCCGGCCGGATTTTCGTCTTCAACTACCGGGTGGCCACCGCTAACTACCTCGTTACGCTGCGAAGGGTCGCTGCCATCCCTAAGGAAAGCCGCGCCAGAGCGGAATTCGAAGATCCGCAGGGCGGACCGGCGTTTTTCACCGAAGAGAAAGTTCTCGATGTCGACGATGTGCTCACGCTTGCCAGCCCGTTCGTCCATTGCGTCCGGAAGGACAGGCCCTACCGCGTGGCCATCACGCTGAGAGGCGCGTCCGGCGAGGTGCTGCAGGTGATCGAAACCACCGTGACGTCGGATGTCGATCAGTCTGTGATACCGGCGGCACCGCTGGTCGTCGGCCCGGCCTACACACCCAACCCCGACATGTTCAAGGCCGATGGCTCGACCGACTTCTCTGGGCGAACAGGCTGCCCGGCGACTCCATGACCTTGCCGCAGACAGCAAAAAAGGCCGGAGCGAATGCCCCGGCCTTTTGTAGATCAAACCGATCCGTCAGCAATCAGCCGACGATTTCGGTTTCGGCGAACCAGTAAGCGATTTCCTGGGCAGCGGTTTCCGGAGCATCCGAACCGTGAACCGAATTTTCGCCGATCGACAGGGCGAACTGCTTGCGGATCGTGCCTTCGTCGGCGTTGGCCGGGTTGGTCGCGCCCATGATTTCGCGGTTCTTCAGGATGGCGCCTTCGCCTTCGAGAACCTGAACGATGGTCGGGCCGGACGTCATGCCGTCGACGAGTTCGCCGAAGAAAGGACGTTCCTTGTGAACGGCGTAGAAGCCTTCAGCTTCGCGCTTGCTCATCCAGACGCGCTTGGATGCGATGATGCGCAGGCCGTTGTCTTCAAATACCTTGGTGATGGCGCCGGTCAGGTTGCGCTTCGTTGCGTCCGGCTTGATCATCGAAAACGTGCGTTCAATCGCCATTGGTCTCATCCTTTGTTTCCACGGAAAGTGGGCGGTGTTTAACCGCCCCTTTCGCGGGAAACAAGGGGGATGGGCCTAATTTCACGCAGCCGTCACAACGCGTCCTGCGCTGTCATGAAGGTCGAGCAGACGCTCGAACCACGAAGCCAGCAGGCCGTCCTTGCCCAGCACGTCGGCACCATCCGTCACCCGCAGCCACTGCAGCGCGCCGAACAGAATGTAGTCGGCAAAGAGCGGCGCCTCGCCGCCGAGGAAAGGCTGGAATTTCAGCGTGTGCGTAACCGGCTTCAGTTTCTCGGCGAAGGTGTCGATTTCCCTCTGCCGGTCGGCGGCGACCTCTTCCAGCGACCGGCCGAATATGGCCTCGCGGCTGCTGCGGAAATAGGCCTGGTCGGCCGGCCCCAGCGTATCGTGCACGCTCTTGATTGCGATCCTCGCGATTGCGCCGTGTACCACCGTCTGCGAAAAACCCTCGACAAACCGGGAGAGCGCCTTGCCGCCTTCCCCGCCGAACAGGGTCGGACGGTCGGTATAGCGCTCGTCCAGATAGACCGCGATGTCGAAACTGTCACGGATCAGTTCGTTTCCGTCCCGCAGGATCGGCACGGTCTTGGAAAACCCGTTCTCCAGGTTGGGGATCTGCGTAAACGGTGTCGGCTGCTCCGTGTATTCGAGCCCCTTGTGCTTGAGCGCCATCACCACTTTCCACGCATGCGGCGAAAATGGCCGGTGCGCGTCAGCGCCGCAGAGGGAATAGAGAATGCGTGTCATCATGGGCTCCTGATCTGTCACTCACCGCACATGATGGGATGGGAAGCCCCACAAATCCAGTCAGGAAATTTCATGGGTGGTATCAACCCCTGCCCCTCGGGTTGGCCGACAAATCCGGTATGATTACACGTGAACAACCGGAGACGCTTTGAATGCTGCGCCATTTTCAGATGCTTGCCGCTTACAATTCCTGGGCAAATTCACAGGTCTACGATGCCTGTGCCGCGCTGACGGACGCCGAATACCGCGAAGATCGCGGCGCCTTCTTCGGATCAATCCACCGCACGCTCAACCATATCCTCGTTGCCGACCGCATCTGGATGCGCCGCCTGACCGGAGACGGCACGGCCCCGACGGATCTGGGGGCCGTTCTGTTCGAGGATTTCTCTGACCTGCGCACGGCGCGTGACGCAGAAGATGTGCGTATTACGAACTATCTCGGGTCTCTGACCGATAACGCGCTCAGCACCACCGTCACCTATACGCCGGTGACCGTTCCGACGGAGGTCACCGAACCAGTGGCGCCTGTTCTCGCCCATCTCTTCAACCACCAGACCCACCACCGGGGGCAGGTGCACGCCATCCTCACCTCGCTCGGCAAGCCCTCCGTAGTGCTCGATATGATCGCCTTCCTACGCGGGCATGGAAAACAGTGGATGCAGGTTTAACGTAATACGGCTTTAGGACAAACAGGGGTTGTGAACTCAGCCTTAACCGTATTCGCAACGAGACGTCTTCAAACGCCTGACAAAAGCCAACGTTTCAGGCGTTCTTAACCCTCGATCTCGCGTACTGTCTTCCTGAAACGAGACAGTAACGAGACCCTGAGGAATAGGTGGATCATGTCGGCGGACAATGCACGGCAATCGCGTGACAGGAGCCTGGCTGTCGTGGCGCAGCAGATGGCAAAGCAGGACGTTGCCGGTCTTCCACGCAACTACACGCTGTTCCACGAAGCGCTGTCGGGGTCCGATCCGGCGCTTACCCGCGACGTCGCCACCCTTCCGGCCGGCGCTACCCAGGCCCAGATCGACGAGATCGGCCTGCGCTACCAGCTTCCCGGCTTCGTCGTTCTATCGATCGCCAACCGGGACGAGGAAACGAGACGCGTTCTCGATCTCGTCGGCACGATTGCCCAGGCCACGCTGAAGAAGCAGAATTTCGTACGTGCGCTGGAGACGGCGGCCGAAAGCCTTCGGAGCGGAAGTGCCAGCGGTCTCGCCGACATCCAGGCCGAGCTCGATCATCTGCAGGCGAACCTCAGCGAAACGCTCTCCGCCGAGATCGGTCTCACCAAATCTCTGGAGCTTGCCGCCGACCGGCTGCTGATGTCGAGCAATCTGGCGGAAGCGGCCCGAACCAATTCTCTGTCCGACCGGCTGACCGGGCTTCCGAACCATGTGGCGCTGGCCGAAAAGCTGGATCTGCTCTACGCGCCTGCCGCCGAGCATCGCGCGGCCGCGCTGTTTGTCGTCCGCCTTGTCGATCTCGGCGAGATGGCGCAGACCTATGGCCAGGTGACTGCCGGCCGGATCGTCAAGCGCGCCGCCGCGATTTTCCGCAAGGCGATCAAGAAGAACGACTTTCTGGCCCGGACCGCGACCGACAGCTTTGCGTTTCTGTTCGAGGATGTCGATCGGAGCGGTGCAAAAGCGATCGCCGATCGACTCGTAACTTCGATCACCGACAGCCTCGTGTTTGCAGGTTCCGGTGAAGGGCATTACCCCCACATGCGGCTGTCGATCGGCGTGGCGCTCTCGACCGAGGCATTCTCGCCGCAACAGATCAAGCTGCATGCGGCAACGGCACTCGAAAGTCTTCGTGCCCAGGGTTCAGGCGCCGGAACCGACACCGTGGCGATCTTCGGCGATCCAAGCCGTCGCGTTTCCTGAACGCATCGACCGATCCCCCATACGACGTCGACGCGGCGGCCCATCCGGGCGCCGCGTCCTGCATTTCAGCAAAAAGTCGATCGCGTCGGCGTCAGGCGGGAACGAACTGGTTTTCCTGCGTGAAGCGGATTGTCTTTCTGGTCACGCCCTGCGCGAACTGGACCGGAAACGCTGCGGACGAGATGGCCGTATCGATCACCTGCCCCTCGATGAACGAGCCGGCGATGATGAAATAGCTCGGCTTCGGTGTGAACGTGTAGTCGAGGTTTGGCTCGAGCTGCACCGCGACGGCCGGTTTGCCGCCCATCGCAAGACCCACGTTCAGCGACATCCGGACACTGGCCTGCTGCAGAACCGACGGGATCAGGTTGTTCGCCCGCACGAGAAACACACCGGCCGGACCCGCTGTCGGATTTGTCGGAAACGCCGGAGCACCGTTCGGGAACGCGCCCTGGTAGGTGATCGCGACGTTGTTAAGACCCTCGAGCATGACGTCGCATTTGCTGGCGGTCGCAAAGGCCCGCGGGCTGAGCGTCGACCCGAGTTCCTGGATGTAACCGGCGCTGATCGAGTAGTCGATCGTCCAGCTGAATGTCGACATGCTCGGGTTTTCCGGGCTGCCCGAGGCCGCGTTGCCGATCATCCATGCCAGAGACAACGGGCTCTGCGACGCGCCGACCACGTCCGGTATCGTCTGGAACAACGCATAACTCTGGAACTTCGGGTTCTCGTTCATGACCGTAAGCGTATAGGGCGTTCCCAGATCCTGCTTCTCGAAGATCTCGATCGCTTCCCTTCCCATCACAACACGCATGCTGACCTCTCCTCTTTCACATTCTTGCCGCCGCGACATGCGGACCGGACCGAGCGGCCCGTTCGGCTACCAACGGCAATTCCTGCCGTGAGCACAACCTAGAATGATTTATCGTCGGAGAATGTCACGCAAGTAACAACTTTTAATTGCATTTATCCGTATCACGGCTCAGACGGCAAGCGACACCTCAGCGTCCGAGTGGGTTTATGACATCGAACCTTATCTCCAAGATCAGCAGCGACATCCGACATTCCGCGTGGTTCGACGATCTCGACGACGACACGTACTCGCGTCTCGTGTCGGGGTCGGCGAGCCGCCTCTATAGGGACGGCCAGACGCTGTTTTTCAGCGGTCAGGCCTGCGACGCGCTGTCGATCATCGTGTCCGGTTGCGTGCACCTCTATTTCATCTCGGTGGATGGGCATGAAGTGATCTTCGCCGAGCTCGGCGCTGGCGACGTTCTGGGAGATGTCGAACTCACCCTCGGCTGCACCCACTTCGCGAACGCGGTCGCGGCCGGTGAGACCCGCGTGATGGTGGTCCGTCGCAGCGCATTCAGTGAGATCACCCGCATGCCCCAGATGTCGGCTTTTCTGATGAAGACATTCGCACGCAAGCTCAGAAAGACGATGGCCTTTGCCGAAGGCATGGCACTGCATACGCTGCAGACCAGGCTTGCGCGTCTTCTCGTCGATCTCGCCCGCCTGCACGGCCGCAGCACAGCGGAGGGGCTGCTGATCGACAGAGCGATATCGCAGGAGAGAATGGGGCAACTGATCAATGCCAGCCGCCCACGAGTGAACGCGCAGCTTCAGGCTTGGAAGGGCGACGGCGTGCTCGGCATGCGGCGCGGCCGCCTGATCATCCTCGACTACCGATCGCTGAAGATCATGTCGCGCGAGGGGGCGACCGACAATTGACAGGGTGGTCCAAGGCGCGACGCCGAGCGCGACGGATTTTAAGGTCCGTCGCGCAGGTCGCCTGCCCTTTTGCGATTGCTACTTGCAGCCACCCTTGACGTACTCGATCATTTCCTCGGTCTCATGCGTGAAATGCGGCCCCTTGACGTTACTAGGGCTGCCATTCGACACGACGCTGAAGATTTCGAAAGCCTTATTCTCAGCCGGCAGGAACCACGCGCCGCCACTGGCACCGCCGCCGTACATCGGATGCGGCTTTGCCTCGTAAGCCGTCGCATCGCTGACGCTGATCGACGGGTCCTCCAAGAACATGTACTCGCCACCATCCAGCCGTCCGGGATATCCCATCAGGGTGAGTTCGGTTTTCTCAGGTACCTTAGCGAGACGCAGCTGGAATTTTCCAGACGTCGATGCCTTGGTACTGCGCATGACCGCGTAATCGACTGCGGCCGCAGCAAGGCCCGGGACTTGCGGTATCTTCGTCCACGCCGTCAGGACGGACGCCATGTCGATAGGATAAGCCTCGCCCGGCGCTCCGTCATAACCCGGATAGAACACCACGTTGCTGGCCTGGTCTCCATTCAGCCACATGGCGTGTGCCGCCCCGATGATGATCTTGTCGTCGGAGACGAACTGGGCGCTGGCCGCTTGATCGATTCCGCCCAGGCTAAAGAACAGCTTGCCACCGAACTTGAACGGAGCCTCCTTGATCGGTGCCAGCTTGACCTCGGTACCTTCGAGGGAATGTACGTCGCCACCTGGCATGCCCCTCTCCGGCAGTAGGCCGGGAGCGGGGATTGCATTGCGACGGCGCTCGTCCGTCCAGTAGTCTGCGGTAAAGGCCGCCTGCGCCGCGGTCGGCGCCCAGCAGGTGAACCGGTCATCGGCGAATGCGCCTGTCGGTGCAAAGGAAACCGACACCAAAAGTGTCAGGCATGACGCTTTCCAAAACTTCATCTCTCAACCCTCCTTGTTCGAACATCCGTCAGGGATGCTTCGGCCGAGTGGCCAGGGACGAACCTAGATGGGCGAGGTCTGGAGGGCTGTTCCCGGAGGAACAGGGGGAGATCCTTGAGAGATTGTCCCTTCGCAGCGCACAATGCCCGTAAATCGCGACGGCCGCCGTCTTGCCTTCACGCCCGGTTTCGGCCAAAACCGCGGCCATGATTACCATTACCGACCTTTCCGCCCGTATTGCCGGGCGCCTTCTCCTCGACCATGCCAGCGTGACGCTGCCCGCCGGCACCAAAGCCGGGCTTGTGGGCCGCAACGGTGCGGGCAAATCGACGCTGTTCAAGCTGATTACCGGCGAGCTCAGCTCGGAGACCGGCTCGGTCTCCTATCCGAAGAGCGCCAAGCTCGGACAGGTGGCTCAGGAAGCGCCCGGCACCGAGGATTCGCTGCTGGAAATCGTGCTCGCCGCCGACAAGGAACGGGCAGCGCTGATGGCCGAGTCGGAAACGGCCACCGATCCGGACAGAATTGCCGACATCCAGATGCGCCTCGTCGACATCGACGCCCATTCGGCGGAAGCGCGCGCCGCCAGCATTCTCGCGGGCCTCGGCTTTTCGCAGGAAGCCCAGCTTCGGCCTGCCTCGTCATTTTCCGGCGGCTGGCGCATGCGTGTGGCGCTTGCTTCGGTTCTGTTTGCCGAGCCGGACCTGCTTTTGCTCGACGAGCCGACCAACTATCTCGATCTTGAAGGCACGCTCTGGCTGGAAGATTACGTGCGCCGCTATCCGCACACGGTGATCGTCATCAGCCATGACCGCGACATGCTCAACAATGCGGTCACGTCGATTGTCCATCTCGACCAGAAGAAGCTCACCTTCTATCGCGGCGGCTATGACCAGTTCGAACGCCAGAAGGCGGAAAACGACGAGCTGCAGACCAAGGCCAAGGTGAAGAACGATGCGGCCCGCAAGCATTTGCAGACCTTCATCGACCGCTTCAAGGCCAAGGCCTCCAAGGCCAAGCAGGCGCAGAGCCGCGTCAAGGCGCTGGAGCGGATGGGAACGGTCGCCTCTGTTATCGAGGATCATGTCCAGCCGATCACCTTCCCCGAGCCCGAAAAGCAACCCGCCTCGCCGATCATCTCGGTGCAGAACGGTGCCGTCGGGTACGAGCCGGGCAAGCCGATCCTCAAGAACATCACGCTCCGGATCGACCATGACGACCGCATCGCCCTCCTCGGCTCGAACGGCAACGGCAAGTCGACCTTCGCCAAGTTCATCGCCGGCCGGCTTGCCGCCGAAAGCGGCGAACTGAAGCTCGCGCCAAGCCTGAAGATCGGCTTCTTCGCACAGCACCAGCTCGACGACCTCGTCCCGGGTGATTCTCCCGTGGAGCACGTGCGCCGCCTGATGCCGTCAGTCCCGGAAGGCAAGGTACGCGCCCGCGTCGCCCAGATGGGGCTTGCGACAGAAAAGATGTCGACGCCTGCAAAGGATCTGTCGGGCGGCGAAAAGGCGCGCCTGCTGATGGGGCTTGCCGCCTTCCACGCGCCCAACCTCCTCATCCTCGACGAGCCGACCAACCATCTGGACATCGACAGCCGAAGAGCCCTGATCGAGGCGCTCAACGACTATCAGGGCGCGGTCATTCTTATCTCCCATGATCGGCATCTGATCGAGGCGACGGTCGATCGTCTCTGGCTCGTCAACAACGGCACGGTGCAAACCTTCGAGGGAGATCTCGAAGAATACCGCGACCTGATTGTCAGTTCCGGTAAAAAAAAAGAAGAAAAACCGCAGCTGATTGACGATGCGGCATCGAAGGTCGAACAGCGCAAGGCGAGCGCGGAAAGGCGTGCCTCGCTCGCCCCCTTGCGCAAAAAGATCAACGATGCCGAGGCCTTGACGGCCAAGCTTGAGAAGCTGATTCAGGCGCTTGATAAAGAGCTTGCGGACCCGGCGCTCTATGAAAAGACGCCGGCAAAGGCCGCAAGCAAGGCCAAGGAACGGGGCGAAGCCGCGGCCAAACTCTCGGCTGCCGAAGAGCAATGGCTGATGCTGTCTTCGGAATACGAAGAAGCGATGGTCGGCTGAGTTTCGACATCCCGGTTGCCCCGGCCGGTCTGCATGCCTAGCTAAGTGGCTGCAGCCAGAGGAGGCCTTCGATGGATCTTTATCTCGAAACCGACGACGACGCCCGCACGCTCGCCTTTATCGCCGAGCAGAACGCGATCTCGGCCGAGGCGCTCGAAACACAGCAGTTCGAGGCGGACCGCGACACGCTGAAGGCGATGTTCGAGCGCGAGGACCGGCTGATCGTGCCGGCGCGGCGCGGACGCTGGCAGTTCGACTTTCATCGAACCAAGGACAATCCGCTCGGTCTCTGGCGCCGACTGCTGGCGACGGACGAGCCGCGCCACGATGCGGCCTGGGAAACCATTTTCGATTTCGATGCCTTTTGCGTTACCGAAGGCAAGCGCTGGATCTACAGCGGCGCCGTCACCTCCCCTTACGAGCCGACCCGCGTTCTCGTCATCCTGTCCGACGGCGGATCCGACCAGATGCGATTGCTGGAGTTCGACACGGAGGCGAAGGCGGTCGTCGAGGGCGGTTTCGACACGCCGGTGGCGCGAGCCCATGCAAGCTGGATCGGCCCGGACGAGATTGCCTATTTCGGGTCGATCGACGAGAACTCCGCCACCCGCTCAGGCTGGCCCCGCGTCGGCCGCCGACTGAAGCGCGGCATGGATCCGAAGGATGCGCCGATCCTGTTCGAAGCGGGCGCGGACGACGTTCAGGCGACCGGCGGGATCATCGATCCACTGTTCTGGAACGGCGGTTCGGACAAGCAGCCGATCGAGTTCTTTACCGTCATCCACGAGATCGACCGGATGAGCGTCCATGTCCGCGATGGACAAGGTGCGCTCCGGCGTCTCGATCTGCCCGACAGGATCGATGTCACCGCCAACCATCGCCATCTGCTCTTGCGCGCCAAGAGCGACGAGCGCTATCCAACTGGCAGCCTGATCCTGCAGGAATTCATCCCGTATTCGGATGAGCCGCTGGGTGCTGCCCGTGTTCTCTTTAGCCCTGAACACGGGCAGACCGTCACTCAGTTCACGCTGTTCAAGACCTGGGGCGCATTCATCGTCAGCGACGTGATGGTGCCGCGGTTATTCCTGATCGACCTCACGAAACCGGATGCGCAGCCGCAAGAACTGCCGCTGCCTTCGGCGCTGCAGACGGTTGGCTTCCGCACGCTCGATGCCGACCTCACGCGCGGCGAGGAAATCCTGACCGTCATCGGCCAGGGGTTCCTGCAGCCTTACGGGACATGGCGTCTCGACCCGACGGATCGCGCCCGAACGCCCGAACTGGTTCCAACCGGCGTCTCTCCCGCCTATTTCGATGCGCAAGGGATGCAGTCCGAGCTTCTGCAGGCGACATCGGAAGACGGGACGAAAATCCCCTATCACATCGTCTATCCGAAGACGTGGGAGAAGGGCGAACTGCCGGTCCTGATGTATGGCTATGGTGGTTTCGGCTGGCCGCTTGCTCCCTACTACTCGGGCAATACCGGCGTGTGGCTCGAGCATGGCGGCGCCTATGTACAGGCCTATATCCGCGGCGGCGCGGAATTCGGCCCCGACTGGCACACGGTCGCCAAGGGCAAGGGCCGTCACAAGGCGTTCGAGGATTTCGTCGCAGTCTCCCGCGATCTTGTCGCACGTGGCATCACAAAACCGTCGCGCATCGCCTGCCATGGCGGCAGCAATGGCGGTCTTCTGACCGCTGTCATGGCAACGCGCTATCCACAAGATTTCGGCGCAATCTGGACCTCGGTCCCCGTCATCGACATGTCGCGTTTCCACGTCTTCCCAGCCGGCAAGGCCTGGATGGACGAATACGGCAACCCTGACGTCGCGGAAGAGCTTGCCGCGATGCTGACCTATTCGCCGCTCCACAATATAGACCCCGCGGCTGAGGTGACCTATCCGCCGATCTACATCGAAAGCTCGACCAACGACGACCGCGTGCATCCATCGCATGCCCGCCGTTTCGCCAAGCGACTGATCGACGCCGGGCATCGTCCTCTGTTTCACGAATACGGCTCGGGCGGTCACGGCGGCGCCGGCGATACGCTTGAACAGGCCGCGCGATTGGCGATGGGCTACAGTTTCCTGCGCGAAACGATCATGAAAGCGTGAGCGGTAGCCATCGGTTGTGCCAAATCCGCGGATACACTATCGTTCGTTCGCAACCCCGTGAGGCATGACCATGACGCTTCATATCACCGACCCGGTTCTCGATGCGCTTGCCGAACGGGCGCAGAAAATTCTGAATGCTCCGAGCAAGGAGGATGCGGTCCGGCAGGCGCTGATTCGCGTGGTGGGAACGCCTTCAGGAGAGACAACTGCCGTGCCGGACGAGAATACGCGTCGGGAAAGACTTGAGGCCATTCGCAAACGCTATCTGGCAATGGGTAAGCCCAATCCTGATTTCGACGAAAAGAAATTCCTCGATGACATGTGGGAGAGCTGATGTTTCTGGAAACATCAGCTCTGGTTGAATATTTCATCGGCGGCCCCGATTACGAGCGCGTTGCAAGAGCCTTGGATCGGAGGGAAACGCCCTTCTGTACGTCGCCAACGGTGCTTTTTGAGGCCGCTACCGTGCTTGCCAGCAAGAGGAGCATCCCGGTTCAGGATGCCGCTGCGCTCGTGCACGATCTTCTTGCAGAACTGAATGTCGAGGTTCTGTCTGCCACGAGAGACACCGCTTCGATCGCCATCGACGCCTTCGCCCGTTACGGCAAGGGCCGCCATCCGGCAAAGCTTAATTTCGGGGATTGCTTTTCCTATGCCGGTGCGCGCCAGTCCGGACTGCCGCTTCTCTACGTCGGCGGAGATTTTGCGCGGACCGACCTTGCCTGATCAGGCCTTCTTCACCCAGCGTCCCTCGGGCGATTGCTGCCAGTAGGTCAGCGCATGTCCATCGCCCTTCAGCTTCTTCCACTGGGCGCGCGCGCCTTCCAGCTGAAGCTGATCGTAGCCATCGAACATGAAGACGACGCGCTCATAGGGGTCGAGCGGCGGCGGCTCGGCGCCGTCGACAACGAAACGTACGGTAGCGGAATTCTGGTTCTCTGCCGTCGCGGTCAGCAGAACCGGTTGCTCCTGCGGCATCGGCGCTGCATCCGTGCCGTGCGGCAGAAAACTGTCATCGCGAAACGTCCACAAATGTGCGTCGAGAAAATCCCGACGCACGTCTTCGGCTGTCTGAACGACCACCTTCCAGCCGCGCTCGACGCTCTTTTCGAGAAGCGCCGGCAGCGCATCCTCGAGCTTCGATTCGGTCAGGTGATAGAACAGTACTTCGGTCATCAGTTCTCGTAGTTCTTGCGGACGAGTTCGTCCAGCAGGCGCACGCCGTAACCGGATGCCCAGGACTGGTTGATCTCGTTCTGCGGCGAGTTGAGCGCCGTTGCCGCGATGTCGAGATGCGCCCAGGGCGTATCGCCGACGAAACGCTTGAGGAACTGCGCCGCGGTGATCGAGCCGGCCTGCCTGCCGCCGCTGTTCTTCATGTCGGCAAAGCGGCTGTCGATCATCTTGTCGTAGTCCTTGGAAAGCGGCATGCGCCAAAGCTTCTCGCCGCTTGTCTCGCCCGCCTGTGTCAGTTCGTCCGCCAGCGCGTCATCGTTGGAAAACAGTCCGGCATGGAGGTTGCCGAGTGCGACGACGATGGCGCCGGTCAGCGTCGCGAGATCGATCATGAAGCGCGGCTTGAAGCGTTCCTTGCAGTACCAGAGCGCATCGCCCAGCACGAGACGGCCTTCCGCATCGGTATTGACGATCTCGATCGTCTGGCCGGACATCGAGGTGACGATATCGCCGGGTCTCTGGGCGTTGCCGTCAGGCATGTTTTCGACCAGGCCGATAATGCCGATGACGTTCGCCTTGGCCTTGCGGGCGGCGAGCGTGTGCATCAGGCCGGTCACGGCGGCAGCTCCGCCCATGTCGCCCTTCATGTCTTCCATGCCGAGGCTCGGCTTGATCGAGATGCCGCCCGTATCGAACACGACGCCCTTGCCGACAAAGGCGACCGGCTGATCTCCCGGCGTGCCGCCGTTCCAGGTCATGATCGCCAGCCGCGGCGGCCGGGAAGAGCCCTGGGCGACGCCGAGCAGAGCGCCCATGCCGAGTTCCGTCATCTCTGTCTCGGTCAGGATCTCCACGTCAACGCCAAGCGATTCCAGATCCTTCGCCTTCTGCGCAAACTCGATCGGGCCAAGCACGTTGGGCGGCAGATTGACCAGGTCGCGGGCAAGAATCACACCCTCGGCAATGGCCTTCGCCGAGACGAATTGCTCAGTCGCCGCATCCGCTTTTGCGGTGACGATGGTGACGGTCACCGTCTTCGGCGACTTGTCCTCGTCGTCGTCCTTCTTCTTCGTCTTGTAGGTATCGAACTTGTAGGCGCGCAGCAGCATGCCGGTCGCGAAATCCGCAGCTTCGGCCGCGCCGACGTCGGCACCGGGTGCATCGAGGAACACCGTCACCTTCTCCATCGTCTTGACCGCAGCGGCCGCGACGCCACCCGCCTTCAGCCAGTCGTAGGCTGTCAGCTTGTCGGCCTTGCCGAGACCCAGCACGATAAGCCGATCGGCCTTCGATCCGGCCGGGGCCAGAATATCCAGCGTCGACAACGCCTTGCCTTTGAACTTGGCGATGCCCGCCGCCCTTACCGCAACAGCCTGCGGATCGACTTCGGCGACACCGGCGGCTACGGCATCTCCCGAAAGCTTGAGCTGAATCGCAAGTCCTCCATCGATGACGGCGGAGGCGGAAAAGGCGATATCGAATTTCATGGACATTACAGCTCCAGGCATTGTGGTGCGGAAGAAAGGCCCGATCTTCACCCTTTCGTTCCCGAACGCAAGCGCGCAGGATCGAACTTCTCGCCTTCCTAAAGCCAGTATTGCTGTCCAATCCACTGTTTCCAAATGTCACAACGCCGAAGAAAACCGGGGTTGCCAACATTTTGTGACAGGGGCCCTGTCGCAATGCCGTTCCCAATCGCTTAGATAGGCGCGGCTACCATCGATCGAATGCGGGACGAAAGCCCCTTAGGACCTGAGGCATAATGCGGGAATGAAGCTTCTCGAACTCTACATATTGCGCCGAATCCTGCAGATGTTCCTGGTGGCACTCGTTCCGGTGCTCACGATCATCTGGACGATTCAGGTGCTCGGCCGCATCAACCTGGTCACCGACACCGGCCAGTCGATGGGCTCGTTCATGCAGCTCGCAAGCTATATCCTGCCGACCATCATTCCGGTTGTCCTGCCCTTCGCCTTTGTCATCGGCATCACCCAGACGCTGACGGCGATGAACAACGATTCGGAACTGCCTGTGATCGACGCGGCCGGTGCGGCCCGCAGCATCATCTACAAGCCGGTAATCCTGCTCGCGGTCGCGCTCAGCCTCGTCTCCTTCACCATCACCAATTTCATCGAACCCAAATCACGGCTCGGCGCGCGCGAAATGGTCGCCGCTGCCTATGCTGACCTTCTATCTTCCGTGATCGAGGAAAAGACCTTTCGCAGCATCGAGGACGGGCTTTACGTCCAGATCTCCGAGCGCCATTCAGGCCGGGTGCTGAAAGGCCTTTTCATCGTCGATTACCGCGATCCGAATTTCGGCCTGATCTATTATGCCCGCGAAGGATCGGTCGATCCTGGCGGCACATCGCTTACCATGCGCGATGGCGAAGTGCATCGCAAAGGCCCGGACGGCCGGATCTCGATCGTCAAGTTCGCGTCCTATGCGTTCGATCTGTCAGCGATGACCCAATCGGATGAGGGCGGCCTGCCGCTTTACTCCGGTGACCGGCCGCTGAGCTTCCTGCTCAACCCCGACAAGACCGATCCCGCCTATCAGAAAAAGCCCGAGAGCTTCCGCAGCGAACTGCATCGTCGCCTGTCCGACTGGCTGTTCCCGATCACCTTCGCGCTGGTGTCTCTGCTTGTCGCCGGCAACACGCGGTCGCACCGGTCGGCACGGCTGCATCCGATGATTTATGTGCTGCTTTTCGCCTTCCTGCTGCGCTGGCTGGGCTTCTCGGCCACCAATCTGACGGAACGCAACGCCGCCTACGTGCCGCTGGTCTACGCGATTCCGCTGGTGACCTGCCTGGTGACGGGCTTCATGCTGGCCACCAACCGGCAGATCCAGATGCCTCGCCTGTTCAGCCGCAGCATCACGAAAGCGACAACCGTCGTGCAGAAGCGCTTGTCGCCGACGGGACGCGGAACCACGGGAGAAGTGAAATGATCTTCTCCACTCTCGGCCGCTATTTCTTCAAGCGCTATATCAGCACCGCATTCTGGTTCCTGCTCGGTGTCAGCGCCATTATCTTTCTCGCCGATTTCAGCGAAACGAGCCGTCGCCTCTCGGGCCTCAACGGCTACAGCCTCTACGGCGCGCTGGCGATGACGGCGTTGCGCGTGCCGCAGATCCTGCAGCAGGCCATCCCGACGCTGAGCCTGTTTATCGGCATGACGGTGCTGATCGCGCTCAACCGTCGCTACGAACTGGTCGTCACCCGTGCAGCCGGAATTTCCGTCTGGCAGTTCGTCGCACCTTTCATTGTCGGATCGTTTCTGCTCGGTCTCTTCACGCTGTTCGTCGTCAACCCGATCGGCGCCTGGGGCCAGCGCGAATCAATCTCGCTCGAGACCACGTGGCGGCAGGCCAGCAACAAGTCCAAGTCGTCCAAGTTCGTGCCGTGGATCCGCCAGCTGTCCGGCGACGAAGACGTGATCATCGGCGCCAAGACCTATCGCGAAAGCGGTACCGAGCTCCTCGACGTGGTGGTTTTCCACTTCGACAAGGACGACGTCATCACCATGCGGCAGGACGCCAAGACCGCTAAGTTGGAAGATGGTTACTGGCTTCTTAACGACGTTCTGGAAAATCGGCCGGGCGAAATTCCGACCCGTCTCGAGACGGCACAGGTCAAAACCAATTTGAGACGCGAGTATCTTCAGGAGAGCCTTGCTCAGCCGGAAACCGTTGCGTTTCTTGGTCTTTCCAGAAAGATCGAGATCGGCAAATCCTTTGGAATCTCGACGAAGGCGCTGGAAACCCAGTTTCACTCCCTGCTTTCACTGCCGCTGCTGCTCGTCGCCATGACGATGATTGCGGCAACAGTGTCGTTAAAATTCAGTCGCTTCGCACAGTCCAGGTCGATGATTCTGGGTGGAATAGTTTCGGGCTTCGTGCTTTATGTCGTCTCGGTGCTTGTGAAGGCATTCGGGAGCAGCGGGGCGATTCCTCCTTTCGTGGCGGTCTGGATTCCAGTCGTCGTCGCGACTGCCCTGGGCGCTACGATCTTGCTTCATCAGGAGGATGGCTAGTGGCGGTAAGTAACCGCGGAAATATCAGTCGGCTCGCCGCCACCCTGCTGACCGGTGTGTCTGTATGTGTCTATGGCGTCGCTGCATTGACGGGCGGCGCGTATGCGCAGGGCCTCGTGCCGGCTGCTGAAGACGGTGCGAAGATGCTTCTGCGCGCCAACGAACTGACCTACAATCAGGACAACAAGCGCGTCACCGCGACCGGTGGCGTCCAGATCTATTACAACCGTTACCGCATGGTCGCGCAGCGCGTTGAATACGATCAGAACACCGGCCGCGTCATGGCGACCGGCAATATCGAGTTCATCGAACCGTCGGGCAGCCGCGTCTATGCGGAAGAGCTCGACGTGACCGACGATTTCGGCCAGGGCTTCATCAATGCCCTGCGCGTCGAAACAACCGACAACACCCGCCTTGCGGCTGAAAGCGCCGAGCGCCAGACCGGCGATATCATGGTGCTCAACAACACCGTGTACACCGCCTGCCTTCCATGCGCCGCCACACCCGGCAAGGCGCCTCTCTGGCAGGTCAAGGCACAGCGCGTCATTCGCAATGGACAGAAGCATACGATTCGCCTCGAGAATGCACAGTTCGAGTTGTTCGGCTTTTCGCTTGGAAAACTGCCCTTCCCGATCGAAGTTCCCGATGAAACCGTCGAGCGCAAGTCCGGCGTGCTGTTTCCGAAGTTCATCGTCAGCGACAACCTCGGGTTCGGCGTCACCGTCCCCTATTACCATGTCTTCTCGCCGAGCATGGATGCCACGATCAGCCCGACCTACTATTCGAGCCAGGGACTTCTGGTCGAAGGCGAAGTGCGCAACCGGTTCGACAACGGCGACCACACGTTCCGTTTTGCCGGCATCGATCAGCGCGATCCCGGCTCGTTCGACGCTGGCACAAGCGACCGCGAGCAGAACAGCCGCTTCATGGCCGCCTCCAAGGGCGAGTTTCAGATCAACCCGCGCTGGGCCTTCGGCTGGAACGTCATGGCCCAGACGGACGCGAACTTCTCGCGGACCTACAGCCTGACCGATGTCAGCCAGGATACGTTCACCAACGACGTCTACCTGACCGGCCTTGGCAAGCGTAACTATTTCGACCTGCACGCCTACTATTTCGACGTCCAGGACAATGGCACGTCGAACACGCTCGAGCGCCAGCAGGCGATCGCCTATCCGTCGTTGGACTACCAGTATATCGCGCCCGAATCGGTGTACGGCGGTGAGCTTTCGTTCAACGCCAACCTGACCAACCTGTCGCGTCGCGAAGAGGATTCCTACTTCGAGGGCACCACATACCGCTTCCCTGGTCTCGAAGGCGATTACGCCCGCGTGACGACCGAAGCCGAATGGAAGCGCACCTACACGACATCGGGCGGCCTGCTGCTGACGCCGCTGTTTGCAGCACGGGCCGATGGCATCCGCCACGATGTGTCCAATCCGAACTTTGCCTATGACGGCAATCTGGAGCCGAACGGTACGAACGGCCGATACATGCTGACGGCTGGCCTCGAGGCCCGCTATCCGTTCCTGATCACCAGCGAAAACAGCAGCCACATCATCGAGCCGATCGCGCAGATCTATGCGCGTCCGGACGAACAGATGTCCGGCGGCCTTCCCAACGAGGATGCGCAGAGCTTCGTGTTCGATGCCACTTCGCTGTTCGAACGGGACAAGTTCTCCGGCTACGACCGTGTCGAAGGCGGCACCCGTGCCAATGTTGGCTTCCGCTATACCGGCTCGTTCAACAACGGCATCGGCGTGCGCGGCATCTTCGGCCAGTCCTACCAGATTGCCGGCGAGAATTCCTTTGCCAGCGACGATCTTGTTCAGGCCGGGGCCAATTCGGGCCTCGAAACATCGCGATCCGATTACGTCGCCATGGCGGCGATCGACCTGCCGCAGGGCTTCTCGCTTTCCAACAACGTGCGGCTCGATGAAAAGTCGCTCGATATCCGTCGCACCGATACAGCGTTCAGCTATTCCACACCGCGGGTCAGCGGCAAGCTGATCTACACTAAGGTCGATGCGCAGGACGAGTACGGCGACAGCGACGCGACGGACGTGCTGAAGAACAGCATGTCGCTCCGGGTCAACGAAAACTGGTCGCTGGCCGGTTCCGCCACGTGGGACCTGACAGACAGTTCGCTCATCCGGCGCGGCGTCGGTATCAGCTACGCCGACGAGTGCACGATCTTCACGCTTGCCTATACCGACAAGCCTTCGGAAGCCGATGCGAACGACTGGACGATCAGTGCGCGCCTGAGTTTCCGCACGCTTGGCGACGTCAATATCGGCACGACCAAGGATTACGATCAAACCTTCCGTTACTGAGACCGGTAACGGAAGAATCGTCATGGTTTTGCCGCAACGATTGTGCAATCGGACGCCAATCGGCTAGTATGGCGGCCGAAAGCGCGCAAAGTCGCGCGACAAGTGCCTGGGCGGAAAAAAGGGATTGGTTTCATGTTTGCAATGACCGCGACGCGCAAGATCGTGCTGGCAGTCTCCGTGCTCGCCGCGACCACGGTCGCCACGCCGGTGATGACACCAATCGTGGCAATGGCACAGTCGACGAGCGGCGTCGCAGCCGTCGTCAACCGGTCGGCGATCACCACCGCCGACGTTGCCCGCCGTTCGGCCTTCATGCGCCTTCAGCGTCAGAAGCCGAGCAACAAGGTCGCTCTCGATCAGCTGATCGACGAAACGCTGAAGCGCCAGGAAATCTCGCGCGTCAAGATGTCCGTCAGCACCGAGGACGTCGATCGTTCGTTTGCCCGCTTCGCGCAGGGCAACAAGATGACGCCCGAGCAGTTGAGCAGCGTGCTCAATCAGGCCGGCGTCACACCGGACCATTTCAAGGCCTATATCGCTGTGCAGATGAGCTGGCCGCGCCTGGTCAACGCCCGTTACGGCGGCGGTCGTCAGCGCATGTCGACCGACCAGCTTGTCACCCGCATGATGGAAAACAAGCAAAAGCCCGTCACCACCGAATATTTCCTGAAACAGGTAATCTTCGTTGTTCCCGCGGCAAAGCGGAACGCCATCCTCAACAAGCGCAAGGCGGAAGCCGACGCGTCGCGGTCGCGGTTCCCCGGCTGCGCCGAAGCTAAAACCTTTGCAGCGACGATGCTGGACGTTTCCATCCGTGATCTGGGCCGCGTGCTTGCGCCGGATTTGCCGGAAGACTGGAAGCCTCTGATCGAGAAGTCCTCCGGCAACACGACCGGCACCCGCGTTACCGAGCGTGGCGTCGAGTTCCTGGCGATCTGCGAGCAGCGTCAGGTTTCGGACGACGTGGCGGCCGAAGCCGTGTTCCGCGCCGAGGATCTCGGCAAGGCTGAAAAGTCCGGTGAAGACCCTAACAGCAAGAAGTACATGGACGATCTGCGCGCCAAGGCCCAGATCGATTACATCCAGAAGTCGTAAAGCCCAAAGGGCCTGAACGGAGACCGCATGCCTTTTGATCGTCCGCTCGCGCTGACCCAGGGCGATCCTGCCGGCATTGGTCCAGACATCACGCTCGCCGCATGGACGGCGAGACGGAAGCACGGCATTGCGCCGTTTCTCTTCCTCGGCGACCCGGCGGTGCTTGCATCGCGCGCGGCCCTGCTTGGCCTCGACGTTGCGATCCGTGAAACCGACGCGGACGGCGCCGTTTCGATCTTCGAAAACGCGCTTCCCGTTCTGCCGATCCCGGCCGGAGCCGAAGTCGCTGCCGGCGAGCCGCATGTCGCCACCGCCCGTGGGACGATCGAGGCGATCGAGACCGCCGTGTCGCTGTCGTTTGCGGGAAAGACGCTCGGCGTCGTCACCAATCCGATTGCCAAGTCCGTTCTATACCAGGCAGGCTTCGGCTTTCCCGGCCATACGGAATTCCTGGCGGACCTTGCGCACAAGCATACGGGCACCCCCGTGCGCCCCGTCATGCTGCTGGCCGGACCGAAGCTGCGGGCCATCCCCGTCACGATCCACATTCCGCTCAAGGACATTCCAGCGGCGCTCACCGAAACGCTGATCCTTGAAACCTGCCGCGTGACCCATCACGACCTGAAAGTCCGGTTCGGCATCGACCAGCCGCGCATCGCGATTGCCGGTCTCAATCCGCATGCGGGCGAAGACGGTACGATGGGCACCGAAGAACGCGACATCATCCATCCGGCCATCGTCAAGCTGCGCGCAGAGGGCATCAACGCCTTCGGGCCGCTGCCGGCCGATACGATGTTTCATGACGAAGCCCGCGGCCGCTACGACGTGGCAATCTGCATGTATCACGATCAGGCGCTGATCCCGGCCAAGGCGCTGGGTTTCGATACCTCCGTCAACGTCACGCTCGGCTTGCCCTTCATCCGGACCTCTCCCGACCACGGCACCGCCTTCGGCATCGCCGGCAAGGGTGTCGCCCGCGAGACGAGCCTGGTCGAGGCAATCCGGCTTGCAGGCGCCATGGCCGGAACAATGACACCGAGCCTTGCGGGGCGCATCTGATGGCGACGCTCGATGGGCTGCCGCCGCTGCGTGACGTCGTCCAGCGTCATGGACTGGACGCCAAGAAATCGCTTGGCCAGAACTTTCTGTTCGATCTCAACCTCACCCAGAAGATCGCCCGCGCGGCCGGACCGCTCGAGGACGTGACCGTATTCGAGGTTGGGCCGGGTCCCGGCGGCCTTACCCGCGCCATCCTGTCGCTCGGCGCCAAGAAGGTGATCGCCATCGAGCGCGACGCCCGAGCGCTTCCTGTGCTTGCAGAAATCGCCGACCACTATCCGGGACGGCTTGAAGTCATCGAGGGCGATGCGCTGCAGATCGATTTCGCCGCGCTCGCGGCCGAGAAGGCTTCCGGTGGACCGGTCAAGATCATCGCCAACCTGCCCTACAATATCGGCACGCAACTGCTGCTGAACTGGCTTCTGCCTGAGGACAAGACCTGGCCGCCATTCTGGCAGAGCCTGACGCTGATGTTCCAGAGGGAAGTGGGTCTGCGCATCGTTGCCGACCAGGAAGACGACCACTACGGCCGCCTCGGTGTCCTCGCGGGCTGGCGCACCGATCCCCACATGATGTTCGACGTGCCGCCTCAGGCCTTTTCGCCACCACCCAAGGTGACATCGACCGTCGTACATATGATCCCGCGCGCCAATCCCCTGCCCTGCGATGTCTCCAAGCTCGAACGCATCACCCACGCCGCCTTCGGTCAACGCCGCAAGATGCTGCGCCAGAGCCTGAAACCTGTCGGTGGGGAAGTCCTGCTCGCCAAAGCCGGCATCGACCCGCAACGCCGCGCCGAAACGCTGTCGGTGGAAGAGTTCGTAAGACTGGCGAACTTGCTTTAAGGGGTCGCGGCGAGCGCTAGAGCCCCGTTTACACCAGAACCTAGAGTGTCGGCTCTTCCGTCAGGAGATTGCTGACGAACTCGAACAGGCCGTGCCTGCGGTCGCGGCGGACGCGTTCGGCGTTGACGATGCAGCTGACGTTGTGGAAGGCCTCGTCGAGATCGTCGTTGACGATGACGTAGTCGTATTCCCGCCAGCGTTCGATTTCCGAGCGGGAATTGGCAAGCCGGGTGCGGATCACGTCTTCGCTGTCTTCGGCGCGGCGGTGCAGACGTGACTGCAGCTCGGTCATGGTCGGCGGCAGCACGAAGATCGAGACAACGTCCGCCTTCATCTTTTCCTGCAGCTGAAGTGCGCCTTGCCAGTCGATGTCGAACAGCATGTCGCGTCCCTCGGCCATCGCCTTTTCGACCGGCTCGCGCGGCGTGCCGTAGAAATTACCGTGCACCTCGGCCCATTCCAGGAGATCGTCGGCATCGCGCATGCGCTCGAACTGCGGCACGGTGATAAAGTGGTAATGGGTGTCGGCGATCTCGCTCGGGCGCTTGGCGCGGGTGGTGACACTGACCGAGATCTCGAGGCTATGGTCGCCGCGCAAGAGATTGCCGGCGATGGTGGATTTGCCAGCGCCTGACGGCGACGACAGCACCAGCATCAATCCCCGGCGCGCGATCGTCGTCTTCATCTTCGAGGGCGACGAGGTTTTCGGTGTCGAGGGGGCCGGGCTCATGGTCGTGTCACTCCAGATTCTGAACCTGTTCGCGGAACTGGTCGATCACGACTTTCAGTTCCAGTCCTGCTGCCGTTACAGCAGCGGCGTTGGATTTGGAACAGATCGTATTCGATTCCCGGTTAAATTCCTGTGCAAGGAAGTCGAGACGGCGCCCGGCAGGCCCGCCCGTCTGCAGAAGCTCGCGGGCTGCGACGACATGGGCCTTCAGCCGGTCGATCTCTTCGCGCAGATCGGCGCGGGTCGCAAGCAGTGCTGCCTCGCCATAAAGCCTGTCGCGGTCGAGGGTCGGCGCCTCTGCCGTCAAGGCGGCGAGCTGCGTGGAAAGCTTCTTGGCAATCTCTTCCGGCGAGCGGGACGGGTCGTTCTCCACCAGCGTCGTCAGTTCGGCGATGCGGTCCACATGGCGGGTGAGAATGTCCCGCAGCGCCGACCCTTCGTGCTCGCGCATCTCTTCAAGTTTGAAAAGCGCGTCGCCGAGACAGTTGAGGATGGCGGCGTCGCGCGCCGTCACCGCCTGTTCGTCATCCTCGGCCTCGCGGATCTCGACGAGACCACGGATGCCAAGCAACGTGTCGAGACGCAGCGGTGCCGGATCGACCAGATCGCCCAGTTCAGCACGGAGCGCCATCACGGCGGCCAGTGCATCGCGGTTCAGCACCGCTTCCACCTTTGCGTCGTCGGTCGAGAGCGACAGCGCCACCTGCAGATTGCCGCGCGAAAACCGTTCGGAAATCCGCTTGCGGACATCCTGCTCAAGACGATCAACGCCGGAGGGCAGCCGCAATCGCATGTCGAGCCCCTTGCCGTTGACCGAGCGCAGTTCCCAGGCAAAGCGGTTGCGGCCGCTTGTTCCTTCGCTGCGAGCAAAGCCGGTCATCGACTGCAGGGATTTCGGGTTAGACGGCAGGCTCATACGCTTCTCCGGACTGCCTTCCCCAGAGGCAAGGCGTCAGTTGCTTTTCGGTGGCTTTTCGGCGTCGTCGCCATCCGGCTGGCCATCGACCACTTCTTCACCGCGGGCTGCCGCATTGCCGGTTGACCGTTCGGCCTCGATCCGGCGCCAGCGACGTACGTTGGCATTGTGCTCTTCCAGTGTGGCTGCAAACACGTGCCCGCCTGTGCCGTCTGCCACGAAATAGAGATCGTTGGTGCGCCACGGATTGGCAACCGCCTCGAGTGCGGCGCGGCCGGGGTTGGAGATCGGCGTCGGCGGCAGGCCCTTGATCTGATAGGTATTGTAGGGCGTCTGCTTGGTCAGATCGGACTTGTAGATCGGCCGATCGGACGGTTTGCCCTCACCGCCGAAGATGCCGTAGACAATGGTCGGGTCAGACTGCAGTCGCATGCCCTTGTTCAGCCGGTTGATGAAGACCGAGGCGACATGGGCGCGCTCGTCGTCCTTGCCGGTTTCCTTCTCGACGATCGAGGCCAGCACCACGAACTCTGCCTTGGTCTTGACCGGCAGGTCGGGGTCGCGCTTTTCCCAGATCTGGTCGATCGTCTTCTGCTGAGCGGCATGCATCTGCGAGAGGATTTCCGACCTCTTGGTGCCGCGCGAGAACTTGTAGGTATCGGGACGCAGGCTGCCTTCGGCGGGAAGCTCCGCCGGCATGTCGCCTTCCAGAACCGCATCCTCGTTGAGACGCAGCATCATCTGGCGCACGGTCAGGCCTTCCGGAAAGACGACGGAATAGAGGATGGACTTGCCGGAGATCAGCGTCTCCATCACGTCCTTCATCGAAGCCTTCGCCTTGATGTCGTATTCGCCGGCCTTCAGCGTCTCGCCGCCGCGCAGATAGGTCGCGGTCACGTAGCGGAACACGCGCGCGTCGGACACGACGCCGTTGCGCTCGAGATTGTTGGCAATCTCCGCCAGGCCGTTGCCGGGACGGACCATGAAGTGGGCGTTCGTTTCCAGCGGGCCCGGATCCTGAAACGTCCGGATCATGTAATACAGGCCGCCGATCACCAAGATGCAGACGAGCACGACCATGGTCATGACGAAGTTCAGGAAGATCACCAGCTGGCTGCGCGCCTTCTTGGAGCGACGCGGCGGTTCCGGCACCCGTTCGGGCTTCAGGGCCTCGTTCGGCGATTTCGGAATGATCGGACCACGGGTCGTACCGTTGCCATTGCCGCCATGGCCGTTTCCACTGCCATAACCCGGCTGATCATTCGATGAATTCATGTCGCTCAACCGTTTCCCCTCGACTCTGGACTTTCAACCGGCTGTTTGGCCAAGCAATACGGCAAAAAGCAGGTTCGGAAAATGATATCGGCCGGACTGTCGAAGTCCAGCCGAGAAGCGAAGGCCGAATGTGCGTCAGGCTTCGTAGCGCTTGAGCACCAGAGACGCGTTGGTACCGCCGAAACCAAAGGAGTTCGACAGCGCCACGTTGATTTCGCGCTTGCGCGCGGTATGCGGAACAAGATCGATCACAGTGTCGACATCAGGGTTGTCGAGGTTCAGCGTCGGCGGCGCGATATTGTCACGGATCGCCAATGCCGAGAAGATGGCTTCGACAGCGCCGGCTGCACCGAGAAGGTGACCGATTGCCGACTTGGTCGACGACATGGAGACCTTGGAGGCCGCATCGCCAACCAGGCGTTCGACAGCACCGAGTTCGATCGTGTCGGCCATGGTCGATGTGCCATGCGCGTTGATGTAGTCGATGTCGGATGCGCCAAGACCAGCGCGCTTCAGGGCCGACGTCATGCAACGGAAAGCACCATCGCCGTCTTCGGAAGGAGCCGTGATGTGGAAGGCATCGCCGGACATGCCGTAACCGACGACTTCGGCGTAAATCTTGGCACCGCGCGCCTTGGCGTGTTCGAGCTCTTCCAGCACGACGATTCCGGCGCCCTCGCCCATCACGAAACCATCACGGTCACGATCATAGGGGCGCGAGGCGCTTTGCGGGTCGTCGTTGCGAAGGGTCGACAGCGCCTTGCAGGCAGCAAAGCCCGCCAGCGCGATCCGGCAGATGGGTGATTCGGCACCACCGGCCACCATGACCTCCGCGTCGCCCAGCATGATCAGCCGGGCGGCATCGCCAATCGCGTGTGCGCCGGTGGAACAGGCGGTGACGACCGAATGGTTCGGGCCGCGCAGCTTGTGCTTGATCGAGACCTGTCCGGAGACAAGGTTGATCAGGCGGCCGGGAATGAAGAACGGCGAGATGCGGCGCGGGCCTTTGTCTCGCAAAGTGTAGCCAGCCTCGACGATACCCTCGAGACCACCGATGCCGGAGCCGATCAGGACGCCGGTCTCGATCTGGTCCTGGTCGGTCTGCGGGTGCCAGCCGGCGTCGGCCAGCGCCATGTCGGCGGCGGCAACACCATAAAGAATAAATGGATCGATCTTGCGCTGTTCTTTCGGCTCCATCCAGTTGTCGGCATTGAATGTGCCGTTGGAACCGTCGCCGACCGGAATGCGGCAGGCGATTTTGGCCGGAAGATCTTCGACTTCAAATTCGGTCACGACCCGGGCGGCGTTGTCGCCGGCCAGCAGACGTTGCCAGCTGACTTCCGTTCCGCATCCCAGAGGAGATACCATGCCGGTACCGGTGATAACGACACGCCTCATCGCCAGTGCCCCACCCTGTAGTAGTATTGTCAGTTAGTTGCTGAAACGGCCCGAACAAGCGGGCCGTCATGAGAGATCGCGGCCTCGCAACGAGGCGCGCGTCCCGAATATGGTTCGATCAGGCCTGAGCCTTTTCGATGAACTTTACAGCGTCGCCGACCGTCAGGATCGAGTCAGCTGCATCGTCCGGAATTTCTACGCCGAATTCTTCTTCGAACGCCATGACCAGTTCGACCGTATCGAGCGAGTCCGCGCCGAGGTCGTCGATGAAGCTAGCGCCTTCGACAACCTTTTCGGCGTCGACGCCGAGATGATCAACAACAATTTTCTTAACGCGTTCTGCGATATCGCTCATGTCGGTTTCCTCGACCTTTTGTCTTCTCGAATGCCTGAATGGCATCCTTATCCTGTTAATACCTGCCGCCGGCACTTCATGGTGCCGATGCGGGCAAACCTCTTCGCCCCTCTTCAGGTTCCAGTCACATGCTCACGCATTATGACGCCCTGAATTTCGGGGTGACTTCGTGTAGTCAAGGCCCGCTTAACACGGTTTCCGTGCTACGCAAAGCCAGAATCTGTTCCGCCGCACAGCCGCCAACAGCCGATTTTACTCGGATTTGCTGCGCCCGTGCCCCGGATCAGATCATCGCCATACCGCCATTGATATGCAAGGTCTGTCCAGTCACATATCCCGCTTCATTCGAAGCGAGGTAAAGAACAGCGGCGGCAATGTCGGATCCGGCGCCCATCCGCTTCATCGGAATGGCCCCCATGATGGCGTCTTTCTGCTTGTCGTTCAGCTTGCCGGTCATGGCGCTCTCGATAAAGCCTGGCGCGACGCAGTTGACCGTCACGTTGCGCGTGGCGATTTCCTGCGCCAGCGACTTCGAGAAGCCGATCATGCCGGCCTTGGAGGCGCAATAGTTGGCCTGGCCCGGATTGCCGGTGACGCCGACGATCGAGGTGATGTTGATAATGCGGCCGAAGCGACGCCGCATCATTGGATGGGTCAGTTCGCGGGTCAGGCGGAACACGGAGGTCAGGTTGACTTCAAGGACTGCGTCCCAGTCCTCGTCGCTCATGCGCACGAACAGGCCGTCCTTGGTGATGCCCGCATTGTTGACGAGAATGTCAACGCCGCCGAGTTCCGCTTCCGCCTTTTCACCGAGCGCCTTGACCGCGGCGCGGTCGGAGAGATTGGCCGGAAAGATGTGGACGCGATCGCCGAGTTCGGCAGCGAGTGCTTCCAGCTTCTCGACGCGGGTGCCGTGCAGGCCGACGGTTGCACCCTGCGCATGCAGCATGCGGACGATTTCTTCGCCGAGGCCGCCGGTGGCACCGGTGACGAGGGCCTTGCGGCCGGTCAGGTCAAACATGTTGAATTCCTTCTCTTCAGCCGAGGATGGCAGCCAGAGCCGCGTCGATATCGGCCGGGGTGTTGAGGGCTATGCCAGAGATATTCTTGTCGATGCGGCGGGCAAGACCCGTGAGCACCTTGCCGGAACCAATTTCGTAGAGCGTCGTCACGCCATTGGCGCCGAACCACTCGACGGTCTCACGCCAGCGCACCTGTCCGGTCACCTGCGCCACCAGCAACGTCGCGATCTCGTTCGCGTCGCTGACCGGCGTTGCGCGCACATTGGCGATGACAGGCACGACCGGATCGTTTTTCTGGACGGTGTCCAGCGCGTGGCGCATGGCGTCAGCCGCCGGCGCCATCAGGTCGCTGTGGAAGGGCGCAGAGACCGGCAGCATGATCGCGCGCTTGGCGCCCTTTTCGGTCGCCAGAGCCGCTGCCTTTTCGACAGCAAGCTTGGAGCCGGAAATCACCAGCTGGCCGCCGCCATTGTCGTTGGCGATCTGACACACGCCTTCCGACTTCGCCTCCACACAGATCGCTTCGACATCGGCGTGGTCGAGGCCGATGATCGCAGCCATCGCGCCCTGACCGACCGGAACGGCGGACTGCATCGCGTCACCGCGAATGCGCAGGAGCCTTGCCGTATCGGACAGAGAGAACGTGCCGGCCGCACAAAGAGCCGAATATTCGCCGAGCGAATGGCCGGCGACGAAACCGACCTTTTCGGCGAGAACGAGGCCACGGGCTTCGAGAACGCGCATCGTCGCGATGGAAACGGCCATGAGGGCCGGCTGCGCGTTGGCGGTCAGCGTCAACGTTTCTTCCGGCCCGTTCCACATTGTTTCGGACAGTTTCTGGCCGAGCGCCTCGTCGACTTCATCGAACACGGCACGGGCTTCGGGAAAGGCGTCGGCCAGCTCCTTGCCCATGCCGACGGCCTGACTTCCCTGACCCGGGAATGTGAATGCGATACTGCTCGCCGGACTACTCATAAGGTCGTTTCCTTTCCCTATTTTTGCCCTTTCCATTCACATTCCCGCCTTGCAAGTCAAGGGTTTCGGGCATTTACCCCGATTTTGGCCGGTGGTTACCCCCTGTTATCAGCCCGAAATCAGGCTGATCACTTCGTTGACGCAAAGAACAACGAACAGCAGCGCTGCGGCGCCGAGCAGGCCATTCGACAGCCAGCCATTGCGCCATTCCTTCGGGACGCGGGCTGAGTTCAGCAGCCAGATCAACGTGACCGCCAGGAACGGCATGAAGAAGGCTCCGAGCGCGCCATAGATGATGACGAGCGTGAACGGGCGACCGAACCACAACAGCGTCATCGGCGGAATCGTCAGCCAGAACAGGTAGAACTTGAAGGCCGGCGTCTTTTCCAGCCCCTGCCGCGAGCCACTGGTTTCGCCACGCACGGTGCGGACGAAATCCGCAAACAACAGCGACACGCCATGCCAGACGCCGAGGATGGAGGAGATCGTGGTGGCAAAGAAACCGACCAGGAAGGCCTTTGCGACAAACGGACCGAACCGCTCCTGAAGGACCGCATCGAGATCGAGCAGGCCGCGGTCGCCGGTCGAGAGCGCGATCTGCGCGGTGTAGAGAAGCTCGGCGCCGACGATCAGCATGGCGATCACGAAAATGCCGGTCATGATGTAGGCAACACGGTTGTCGAGGCGCATGACGCCCATCCAGGACGGGGTGCGCCATCCCTTGGCATTCACCCAGTAGCCGTAGGACGCCATGGTGATGGTTCCGCCGACGCCGCCGATCAGGCCGAGCGTGTAGATGGCCGAACCCTCGGGAATGGTCGGGATCAGACCGGTCAGCGCATTGCCGACATCAGGCACGACAAGGATGGCGATACCGACGACGATGGTGAACATGATGGCGATGAAGACCTTCATCACGGTCTCGAAGACTTCGTAGTTGTTGAAGGCAACGAAGGCCGCGCAGACGAGGCCTGAGATCATGGCCCAGGCCCATAGCGGCAGGAACGGGAAGAGAGCCGCCAGCGGCAGCGCCGTCGCGCTCATCGCGGTAGCGCCGTACACGAAGCCCCAGATCATGATGTAGATGCCAAAGTACCAGCTCGTCCATTTGCCGAGCGACCGCCAGCCGTCGAGCATGGTCGAACCGGTAGCGAGGTGATAGCGGGCCGATCCCTCGGCAAGCGCAATCTTGACGATACAGCCAATGACCGCTGCCCAGAGTAGCGCATAGCCGAAACGCGAGCCGGCAATCAGCGTGGCGATCAGATCGCCTGCGCCAACGCCGGTAACGGCAACCACGATACCGGGACCGATCAGTTTCCATCGACCCGTCTTCGGCGGTTCGCCGGCGTCAGGAAACCCCTTGTCGTCGTATTGTGTCGTCTTATGTTGCGTCGCGTTATCGACCATTCAAAATGCCCTCCAAAAATTTGTTCTGCGCCAGACGCGAATCCGGCCGCAAAATTGCCGTATCGGGAACAAGTTGGAAAAAATTCTCTCCCGTCCAGCAAACTCTTGATAAATTTTACGCTACCGACGCGCGAAACCGGCACCGATCTGCTCTTGCACTGCGTCAAATCCGTTCTAAAGTCCGGCCACTTTTTCAGACGGGATCGATCTTCATGAAATACAATAAACTGGGCCGCACCGACCTCTCCGTTTCGGAGATCTGCCTGGGCACGATGACCTGGGGAACGCAGAATTCCGAGGCCGAAGCTCATGAACAGATGGACTATGCTTTCGACAACGGCATCAACTTCTTTGATACGGCCGAACTCTACCCGACGACGCCTCCGGGTGCCGAAACCTACGGTGACACGGAAACTATCATCGGCACCTGGCTGCAAAAGAGCGGCAAGAGACAGGACCTGATCCTCGCCTCCAAGATCGCCGGCAGCGGTCGCTCCTACATTCGCGACGGCCGCCCGATTACCCGCGAGACGATTCGGGAAGCACTCGATGCCAGCCTCTTGCGCCTCAAGACGGATTACCTCGACCTCTACCAGATCCACTGGCCGAACCGCGGCACGTTCCACTTCCGCAATTCCTGGAAATTCGATGCGTCGAAACAGGATCGCGAACAGGCACGCACGAGTTTTCTGGAAAAACTCGAAACGCTCGGCGAACTGGTGAAGGAGGGCAAGATCCGCGCGATCGGGCTTTCCAACGAAAGCACCTGGGGCACGATGCGCTATCTCGATGTGGCCGAGGAGAAGGGTCTGCCCCGCGTCGCGACGCTGCAGAACGAATACAATCTTCTCTACCGCCAGTTCGATCTGGATCTTGCAGAAATGTCCCATCACGAGGATGTCGGCCTCCTCGCCTATTCGCCGCTCGCAGCCGGTCTGCTTTCCGGCAAGTATCAGGGCGGCGCGCGTCCCGACGGCTCGCGCGGCTCGATCAACCAGGATCTCGGCGGTCGCCTTCAGCCGCGGCAGGAGCCGGCGGTCAAGGCCTATCTCGACATCGCCAAGAAACACGGCCTCGACCCGTCTCAGATGGCGCTCGCCTTCTGCCTGACGCGCCCCTTCATGGCCTCCGTCATCATCGGTGCAACGACGATGGACCAATTGAAGACCAATATCGCGGCTGCCGACGTGACGCTGTCGGATGAGGTTCTGAGAGAGATCGCCGCGGTCTATCGCGACTATCCGATGCCGATCTGAGGTCGCGACAGATTGCGGATGACCGGCTGAAACACGCTGTCGTCATCCGCAAACTTGCGCTATTTCTTCCGGCGGAGGACAAGCCATGATCGACATTCCAAGGCCCGGAAGCCCGTTCCACGAGGCCTATCTGGTCGCAGCCACGCAATGCGGTCAGCTGCCGATTACCGAGATATCCGACACGAACGAGAACTGCATCGTCAGCTCGATCGCCTGGATCGCCATGCGCGACCAGGTCAGGGCGGACCGGACCTTCGTGGCGGAGGCTGGATTTCCGCTCGCCGCCCTCCTCATCGTGATTGCCGTGGTCAGATACCGGAAAAGCCGGGCGGCGCGGTAGGTCAAGGTGGCCGGAACGATAAGTCCCGGCCGCCGGATATATCTCTGTCGCCGCTCAATCGCTCGGCTATTTTACGACAACTCAGCCGGCGGGTTTGCGATCAAGGATGGTGCCGACTGAAGGAAGCTGATCGATGGAGCGAAGAAGTACTCGCCGCCCATCAAGGTCACCGTCTGCACGAAATCCATCACGCCGACCTTTTGTGGCTGACTATGGCCATCGATCCATTCCTTTTCGGACGGATCGCCACTGTTTGCGACCTGGCTGATGATGAAATCGACACCTTTCTTCGCCGGAACCGCCGGCTGGAATGGAAACGACGTATTGTTCGCCCAGGCACTCTGGGTGAACTCGAACTGCTGATTGACGTCGGCCATGTAAGCCATGAAAATAAGACCGACTCCCTTGTCTGGCTCATCTGAAAAATCGGGTGCCCGATCGCCATAGGTTATGCCTCGGCGCGCCATGATATGCGAGCGCTCGAATTCGTCGCCCGGCGTGCGCGGATTGGTCTTCCTGACATGCGCTCGAACGGGACATTTCAGCCCGACCGGGTCGAGTGTGTAGTCGAAGTCATTGGTTGGCGCGCCCGCCACTGGACCGCTCTGCAGTGCCGGTGTTCCGTCCTCGAAGCGACCGACAACCATCGCACCCGCGCGGTCCTCATCGGGGTTCTGTGGATCCACCGACTGCGCAAGCAGACGTTCCCTCTGCTTGGACAGCTTCACGTTCTGCTCGAGCTTGCGGTAGACGAAATAGCTGCCGCATGAAAATGTCGTGGGATTGCCCGGATCCGATACGACAAACTGGGAGGCCTTGAACTCCTCGTCCCATTTGCCACGAGGTTTGGGCATTCCATTGTTGTCGAGGAAGTCTTCGGTCAGAAACAATGGCTGGCTGATGCCATCGACATAGCCGAAATGCTCGATGCCTTCGCCTCGAACATCGCCGCCCGCCTGCTTGCGCCTCTGCGCCAGGCCGATGTCCGAACCCAGAACCGTTGCGCCGTGCTTTGCGAAAACCTTCTGCAACGCGCTGTAGGAATTGCCCACAAGTGAGGCCTGTTCGTCTGCAATCAGAACCATGGCGTCGGGGTCGTCCTTGGCGCTGTCCCAAGCCTCACCCTTTTCCCAGTGCTCCTTTTCCGGATCATTGATTGGAGGACCGGCAAACGGAAGCGGCATCGGATTGAGCCGTCCGCGGTTCCGCATCCCGGCCCTGAATGAGGCATCGGCGGGAATGTTGGCATCCGGCAAGCCAAGGGCTGCATACCCTTTTGCGCTGAGGAAGACGCTGACGACTGTTCCGCCGCCGAGTTTCGTTGCCTTGAATGCTTCTGCCTCGCGCAGTTGCGTCAGCGCGGATGTCGTCACGAACGAAAGATCCCGCAGCAGGCCCGCGACCGCATCAGACTTCATGCCAGCGAAACTGAGAAAGACATTCTTGGTATGATCTCTGCCGTGCCCCTTCAGGATATTGGCCTGCAGGTCCGACAAAAGCGAAAGAAGATCCGCATCCGACGTCCAATTTTTCCAGGTGATGGTAGTATTCAAAATAGTATCGAGCTTAGCCATGCCTCCTGCTCCTCTTGGCAAAGGGTCGAATTGACCCGAACCCAAATTACAACCCATGGTACCACTAAGTCCATTTAACTATTTTTGCGAGCGTCGAACCCCTCCCTCTTGCCTTATCGCCAAAAATCCGTATAAGCCGCCTTGTTCGAAACACCCGGTCTTCTGGCTGGTGGCTGAACGGAGGGTAGGTCGCGTGAGCGGCCGTAGGAACGAAAAGCGTTCCGGCCTCCCGTGTCTCCGCTCTCGACCGTCTCGATACAACAGCTTTTCTTGCCTGGGCTTGTCCCATTCCAAGAGCAGTCGTTGAGGCTTAGCCGCCGAACCCGGGTGACGAAACAACCGCAAGAAAGGCAAAGCTTACATGGCTCTTTATGAACACGTATTCCTTGCTCGACAGGATATGTCCGCACAGCAGGTTGATGCCCTCGTAGAACAGTACAAGGGTGTCCTCGAAGCAAATGGCGGCAAGGTCGGGCGCGTAGAAAACTGGGGCCTCAAGTCCCTCACATACCGCATCAAGAAGAACCGCAAGGCGCATTACGCCCTTATGGACATCGACGCACCGGCAGCTGCTGTGCACGAGATGGAACGCCAGATGCGCATCAACGAAGACGTTCTTCGCTACATGACGCTTGCCGTCGAGAAGCACGAAGAAGGTGCGTCTGCAATGATGCAGAAGCGCGACCGTGACGACCGCCCTCGCCGTGATGGCGACGACCGTGGCCCTCGCCGCGACTTCGGCGATCGTGGCCCGCGCCGCGATTTCGGCGATCGTCCTCCGCGTGAAGGTGGTTTCGAGCGCGCACCGCGCCCGCCACGTGACGCTTAATCGGTTCGAAGGAGAAAACACCAATGGCTGACTCATCCTCCTCCGCGGCACGCCGTCCGTTCCACCGCCGTCGCAAGACCTGCCCGTTCTCGGGCGCGAATGCACCGCGGATCGACTACAAGGACGTTCGTCTTCTGCAGCGCTACATTTCCGAGCGCGGCAAGATCGTACCTTCGCGTATCACGGCCGTTTCCCAGAAGAAGCAGCGCGAACTGGCTCAGGCCATCAAGCGCGCCCGCTTCCTCGGCCTGCTGCCGTACGTTCTGTCATAATCTGATATTGGACCTGCCGGCTGTCAAAGCCGGCAGGTCCATCTTCCCTTCCGCGTTGGGCGCGGATCGGCAAAACCAAAACCCCATGTTGGGGATCAAGGCCATTGCGACATCCGTCCCGGCCTATCCCCTAACTGCTTGATGTGGCAGGACAGCGAGACAAAGTGACGAACAAGTTCCAGACAGTGCTGCCGACCGGCATTCTTGCCGGTGTTATCGCCACCGTGCTTGTCATGGGTGCGAGCGCACAGTCGTCGTTTGCCTCCATTCTCTATGCAGCTTCCGCTCTTCCGATCCTGATTGCCGGCCTCGGCTGGGGCAATCGCGCCGCCATCGTCGGTGTCGTCACCGCAGGCGTACTTGGTGCACTTCTCGTGTCGCCGATGTTTGCGCTGGCCATGGCGGTGTTCACCCTGATCCCCGCCGGCTGGTTGTCTCATCTCGCCAATCTTGCCCGTCCCGCCTCCGAGCTTGGCGGCCCGGACAATCTGATGGCCTGGTACCCGATCTCCGACATTCTGCTGCACCTCTGCGGCCTTGTCACGATTGCCGTCATCGCGCTTGGCTTTGCGATCGGCTATGGCCCGGAACTGATCGACCAGATGGTCGATGCGATGACGACAGCGCTCCAGGCGCAGGAGCCCACCCTCGCCCCCGATGTCGCGAGCCTTTCCCAGACCAAGTCGCTGCTGGTGCTGATGCTGCCGATGTTTCAGGGCGGCATCTGGGTGACGCTGCTGTTTGCGGCCTTCTATATCGCGGTACGCGTCGTGTCGCGGTCCGGCCGGGCGGTTCGGCCGCGCGAGGACATGCCGTCGGCGCTGCGCATGAACCGCAATGCCATCTTTATCTTTCTCGCCGGCACCGTGATGACTTTCTTCGGCGGCGCTTCGGCGATGATCGGCGCGGTCGTCTGCGGCACGTTCGGCGCCGGCTTTCTCATGGCGGGCTATGCCTCGCTTCACTTTCGGACACGCGACAAGGACTGGCGCCTGCCGGTTCTCGTCCTCTGCTACCTGTCGTCGATGCTTATCCTGCCGGCGATCGCCATTGTCGTGCTGGGTCTTTCCGACACACGCCGCACCATTGCCCTGACGCCTGCAAAACCTGCAGACGGCAGTGACGAACCACCTACGAATTGAAACTTGAAAGGAACCACAACATGCAAGTCATTCTGCTTGAACGCGTGGCCAAGCTTGGCCAGATGGGCGAAACGGTAAAGGTCAAGGACGGCTTTGCCCGTAACTTCCTTCTGCCGCAGGGCAAGGCGCTGCGCGCCAACGAAGCCAACAAGAAGCGCTTCGAATCCGAGCGTGCAACGCTTGAAGCCCGTAACCTGGAGCGCAAGGGCGAAGCCCAGACCGTTGCCGACGCGCTTGACGGCAAGACCTTCGTGATCGTCCGCTCGGCTGGCGAAACCGGCCAGCTCTACGGTTCGGTCGCTGCCCGCGACATCCTCGAGGCACTGGCTGCCGAAGGCTTCAACGTCGGCCGCAACCAGGTCGATCTCAACACCCCGATCAAGGCAATCGGCCTGCACAAGGTCGTTCTGCACCTGCATTCGGAAGTCGAAACCGAAATCGCCGTCAACGTTGCCCGTTCCGCTGAAGAAGCCGAGCGCCAGGCCAAGGGCGAAAGCCTCACCTCGGCTGACGCCATCTACGGCGTCGACGAAGACGCGCTTCGTCCGGAAGACTTCTTCGATCCGGACGCAGACGGCAACGCTGAAGACGACGAATAAGCCGTCATCGTCTAACCAGTTCGAGAAATGCCCGGGTCATCAGCCCGGGCGTTTTTTTGTCTTCTTGGGCTATACTGATGCGACCAATGACTGAGTCGCAGCGAAACACAGTCAACCGGATTCATCGTTTCACTGCGTTCTTTCTGGCACCGGCAAAATGGCGCTGTGGATAGCTGTGGAAAAGCCGCTGGGGCAAAAGGCCGGTTTCAGCACGGCGCATTTACCAGTAGAACCGGCAGCTTCGACGGACAGGACGGACAGAGATCATGAACGAAGTCGCGCGCAACATCGCATCGCTGAGCAACAAGGATGCAGCGCCGCACTACCGTGAGGCTCCCAACAACATCGAAGCCGAGCAGGCGCTGCTGGGTGCGATCCTCGTCAACAACGACGCCTATTACCGCGTCTCCGACTTCCTAAAGCCGACCCATCTCTACGAGCCGCTGCACCGCAAGATCTTCGAAGTGGCGGGCGACATCATCCGCATGGGCAAGACCGCCAACCCGGTCACAATCAAGAATTTCGTGCCCGCGGACGAGAAGGTCGGCGACATGACGGTTGCGCAGTATCTCGCCCGTCTCGCTGCCGAAGCCGTGTCAATCATCAATGCCGAGGACTACGGCCGGGCGATCTACGATCTGGCGCTGCGCCGGGCGCTAATCACCATCGGCGAGGACGTCGTCAATATTGCCTATGATGCGCCGCTCGACATGCCGCCGCAGAGCCAGATCGAAGATACCGAGCGTCGCCTGTTCGAGCTTGCCGAAAACGGCCGCTACGACGGTGGCTTCCAGTCGTTCAACGACGCGGTGGCGCTGGCGATCGACATGGCCGGCCAGGCCTTCGAGCGCGACGGCCATCTGTCTGGCATTTCAACCGGCATCATGTCGCTCGACGGCAAGATGGGCGGGTTGCAGCGGTCCGACTTGATCGTGCTTGCCGGTCGTCCGGGCATGGGCAAGACCTCGCTTGCCACCAACATCGCCTACAATATCGCAGCATCTTACGAGCCGGAGGTGCAGCCGGACGGATCGATGAAAGCCAAGAATGGTGGCGTCGTCGGTTTCTATTCGCTCGAAATGTCGTCCGAACAGCTGGCCACCCGTATCATCTCCGAGCAGACCGAAGTGTCCTCGTCAAAAATCCGCCGCGGCGACATTACCGAGGCCGATTTCGAAAAGCTCGTCGCCTGCAGCCAGATGATGCAGAAAGTGCCGCTGTTCATCGACCAGACCGGTGGTATCTCGATCGCCCAGCTCTCTGCCCGCGCCCGCCGCCTCAAGCGCCAACGTGGCCTCGACTGCCTCGTGGTCGACTATATCCAGCTGATGACGGGATCGGGCAAATCCGGCGAGAACCGCGTGCAGGAAATCACCCAGATCACCACAGGCCTTAAGGCGCTTGGCAAGGAACTCAACGTGCCCATCATCGCGCTGTCGCAGCTTTCGCGCCAGGTGGAAAGCCGCGAGGACAAGCGCCCGCAGCTTTCCGACCTTCGCGAATCAGGCTCGATCGAGCAGGACGCCGACGTGGTTCTCTTCGTGTTCCGCGAAGAGTATTACGTGAAGAACTCAGAGCCGCGCGATATGGCCGATCCGAAATACCCGGAATGGGAACAGCTGATGGACAAGGTGAAGGGGACGGCCGACGTCATCATCGCCAAGCAGCGCCACGGACCAACCGGCACCGTCAAGCTCGCCTTCCAGGCGGAATTCACGCGGTTTGCAGATCTGGCCGAACCAAGCTTCACGCAATACGAAGAGCATTGATGAGCTCATTGCGGCACAAGTCTCTGCGATAAGATGGTCAATGCCCGCCGCCGCAAAGCGGCCGGCATCGACCAGTTTAGGGTCGCTGATCGACTACTGGGTCCGGCAGCGTCCGGTCCGGGTGCTTTCCTTGTCGCCGTCATTATAGGCGATCCCGATTTTCTCGCCTGCCAGCGCGGTGATCTTGCCCGGGTACCAGTCGCCGGCGCCCTTGTAGTTGCATTCGACCTTCATGCCGATCATCCAGTCGTACGGCCGCACCGCGCTTGAAGCCACCGTTTCCCGGTCACCGTCATCGTAGCGGATGGTAACGCTGCCGCCGCCGATCTTTTCGATAACACCCGGAAACCAGTAACCGGCACCCTTATAGTTGCCGAGAACCCAGTCGCCCTTCGTCTGCGCCAAGGCTGCAGACGCGCCGGAAGCAAGAAAGCTTGCTGTCAATATGACTGAAAGTACATTTTTCACATTAGTCTCCCGAAATATATTTCTGCCCTCCCCCTGCCCAATGACGCGGGGAAATTCAATTAATTGAACAGTAAATCTGATACACAATACAATCTGAACACTGAATTAATACGTTGTGGATGTGTCTGTTTTTATCGAATTGCTTGGAATGTTTGAAAAAAAGCGTGCAGCGCGCAAAATCTCGCCCGTACGTCTTTTTCCGGCCGTGGAAACGGGTAAGGATTGGCGTCGATCCGATCCATTCTGCTGAGCGCTCATGACAGATTTCGACGCCCTGCCTTTCGACGAATTCGATATCGCCCCTGCCCGGCTGACCATCGATCTCGTAGCGAATGCCGACAACTGGCGGGAGATGGCTGATCTCTCCGGCAATGCCTCGACTGCGGCCGTGGTCAAGGCGGATGCCTATGGGCTGGGTCTCGAGGATTGCGGTACGGCGCTTTACGAGGCCGGCGCGCGCGATTTTTTCGTGGCCGTGGTTCAGGAAGGTGTGACGCTTCGAACCTATGCGCCCGATGCCCGCATCTATGTCCTGTCAGGCGTCTGGCCCGGTCAGGAAGCGACGTTCTACGAACACGGGCTGGTTCCGGTCCTCGTCTCCGAAGAGCAGCTTAGCTTCTGGATGGCGGTGACCGCAGAACACGGCGATCATCCTTGCGCGCTGCATATCGATACCGGCTTCAACCGGCTCGGCATTCCGCTGGAGGACGCGCTCGCCTTTGCCGACGACGTGTCGCGGCCGGCGAGTTTCTCGCCCGTCCTCGTTCTGTCGCATCTGCACAGCGGCGATACGCCCTCCTCTTCCTTCAACCGCCAGCAGCTTGAATCATTCCAGAAGGTTGCGGCGGCTTATGAAGGCATTCCTGCAAGTCTTGCGGCGTCTTCCGGTATCATGCTCGGCTCCGAATACCATTTCGACCTCACGCGCCCAGGAATTGCCGTCTATGGCGGCGAGGCTGTCGGTGGCGTCAGCAATCCGATGCGGCAGGTCGCCAAGGCCGAGGCGCGCATCATCCAGATCCGCAGCGCCAAGACCGGCGAAACCGTCAGCTATGGCGGCACACACCGCCTGACCCGCGACAGCCGGCTGGCGATCGTCGCGGCGGGCTATGCGGATGGCTACAAGCGGTCGCTTTCGGGCTCCGGCGTTCCGATCCGCGACAGCATTCACGAAGGCGGTTTCGGTTTCATCGCCGGCCACCGCGTGCCGGTCGTCGGGCGCGTCACCATGGACCTGACGATCTTCGACATCACCGATGTGCCGGAACGCGATGTTCGCACCGGCGATTATATCGAGCTGTTCGGTCCCAACATGCCGCTCGACGACGTCGCGCGCGCGGCCGGCACGATCGGCTACGAACTCCTCACCAGCCTTGGCCTGCGATACGAGCGGCGGTATCTTTACGCCGACGAGTGAGACCGCAAGCGCATGCGGAGATCCCCTCTTTCGCGGGCGAAATCTTCGTGCTAAATGAGAACAAAAGGAGATCGAAATGACCGAGATCCATCTCAATGACGAGGCTCTGGCGTTTATCGAAGAGCAGGTGAAGACGGGCGCTTATGAAAGCGCTGAGGATGTCGTCGCGGCGGGACTAAGCCGTCTTGGAAGCGAAGACGAGCTCTTGAGGACGATGATCGCCGAGGCGGATGCCCAGCTGGAGAGAGGCGAGTTCGTGCGTTTCGACAATGCCGACACACACGCGGATTCGATCATCGAACGGGGGATGCGCATATTGAACCGAAAGAGCTGATTTATTCCCCGCTGGCCGATCAGGATCTCCTCGACATATTCCTGTACATCGCCGTCGACGATCCGGTCGCGGCCGGCCACTTCGTCCGAGATCTTACTCGAAAGGCTGCGTGGATTGCCTTCACCGGTTTTCCAGGTTCGCCGCGCGATAATCTCACACCCGGTCTCAAAGCACTCCCATACCGCAAGCGCTGTATCTATTTCCGCCGAACGGAAACGGCTGTCCGCATCGTCCGGGTCCTGCACGGCCATCAAAACCTTCATCCCGACCTCTTCAAGACTGACGAAACCTGATCTCATGGCAAAACCTAAAACTCAATTCGTGTGCCAGAACTGCGGCACGGTGCATAGCCGCTGGGCTGGCAAGTGCGAAGGCTGCGGCGAATGGAATACGATCGTCGAGGAAGATCCGATGGGCGGCATCGGCTCCGGTCCCGGCAAGGTGCCGAAAAAGGGCCGCGCCGTGACGCTGACGGCTCTTTCCGGTGAAACCGAGGAAGCACCGCGCATCCATACCGGCATTTCCGAACTCGACCGTGCCACCGGCGGCGGGTTCGTGCGCGGGTCAGCGGTGCTGATCGGCGGCGATCCGGGCATCGGCAAGTCGACGCTTCTGATGCAGGCGGCGGCCGCCCTTTCGCGTCGTGGTCATCGCATCATCTATGTGTCGGGCGAAGAAGCCGTCGCCCAGGTTCGCCTTCGCGCCCAGCGGCTCGGAGCTGCCGATACGGAAGTGCTTCTGGCGGCCGAAACCAATGTCGAGGACATTCTCGCCACGGTGTCGGAAGGCAAGCGGCCGGATCTCGTGATCATCGATTCGATCCAGACGCTGTGGAGCGATACCGCCGATTCGGCGCCGGGCACCGTCACCCAGGTGCGCACCGGCGTGCAGGCGATGATCCGCTTTGCCAAGCAGACGGGTGCCGCAATGGTTCTGGTCGGCCATGTCACCAAGGAAGGCCAGATCGCCGGTCCGCGCGTGGTCGAGCACATGGTCGATGCGGTGCTTTATTTCGAGGGCGACCGGGGCCATCATTACCGCATCCTGCGCACGGTGAAAAACCGGTTCGGGCCGACCGACGAGATCGGCGTGTTCGAAATGTCCGACAAGGGCCTGCGCGAAGTCACCAACCCGTCGGAACTGTTTCTCGGCGAACGCAATGCGAAATCTCCTGGCGCCGCGGTGTTTGCCGGCATGGAAGGCACAAGGCCGGTTCTGGTGGAAGTTCAGGCGCTGGTGGCGGCAACCTCTCTCGGCACGCCGCGCCGCGCGGTGGTCGGCTGGGACTCATCCCGTCTCGCGATGATCCTTGCGGTTCTCGAAGCCCATTGCGGCGTGCGGCTCGGCCAGCACGACGTTTATTTGAACGTCGCCGGCGGTTACCGCATCTCGGAGCCGGCAGCCGATATGGCGATCGCTTCCGCGCTTGTCTCGTCGCTCGCCGGCATCGCTCTTCCGGCCGACCATGTGTTCTTCGGCGAGATCAGTCTATCCGGCGCGGTGCGGCCCGTTTCGCAGACGGCGCAGCGCCTGAAGGAAGCTGAAAAGCTCGGCTTTTCCGGTGCCATGCTGCCGGCCACATCCGCCGAGTTGCCGAAGGGTTCCAGCGCCCGCTGGACGATGATCGAGGACCTGCCGGATCTCGTCTCGCGCATCGCCGGTTCGGTCAAAAAGCTGGGGAAGCAGGAGGAAGATGATTGATCTTCCGTTAACGCCACGGCTGATGTAAGACACGCGCTCGACGCTCTGGATCAGGCTGGAAACTCCGCCCTCATCTAAGGCACGAAAACGGCTGGCCCACATTGGCTTCACCAAGACGGCAGGCATGCAACGGCAGGTTCTGGAGTAGAGTTTACATGCCCATCACCATCTTCGACGGTATTGTCATCGGCGTCACCCTGTTTTCGGCCGTGCTTGCCATGGTTCGCGGCTTCTCCCGCGAAGTCCTGTCGATCGCGAGCTGGGCCGGCGCCATTGCCGCCGCCTACTATCTCTACCCGCTGCTTGTCCCTTACGCGGAAAAGTACACATCCGATCACCGCATCGCCATTGCCGGTTCGGCTGGCGTCATCTTCCTCGTGGCGCTGATCATCATCTCCTTCATCACATCCAGGATCGCCGACTTCATCATCGACAGCCGCATCGGTGCGCTCGACCGCACGCTCGGCTTCCTGTTCGGAGCTGCCCGCGGCATCCTGCTTCTCGTCGTGGCCGTTGCCTTCTGGAACTGGCTGGTCGCTGAAAGTGCCCAGCCGACCTGGGTCACCAACGCCAAGTCGAAGCCGTTCCTCGATACGCTGGTCGGACGCCTCGAAGCCGTGCTGCCAGCCGATATCGAGCCGCAGATCCGCGCCCGTATCCTCGGCAAGGAAGAAGCACCTGTGGATGGCGCTGTTGGTACCGACCAGACGCCGGCCGAAGACGCACCGGTTACAAATAATTGACGCTGTGTTGCGCTTGATGCAGCGCACACCATCACCATTTGTGGTAACATTCGAAATCTGATGATAGACGGGCTGGTCTCCGGGGGAAATCTCCCCCGGCCAGCCTTTCCATTTTTCCTGAAAGGGTACGGCCAGATGCAGCAGCCGGGATCGCAAACATTCGATGTCAACCGCTCCAACGTATGGGACGAAGACACCCTTCATGAAGAATGCGGCGTCTTTGGCGTCCTCGGCCACCCGGATGCGGCAACGCTGACGGCGCTTGGCCTACACGCCCTGCAGCATCGCGGTCAGGAAGCCGCCGGTATTGTCTCGTTCGACGGTTTGCGCTTCCATTCGGAGCGCCGGATGGGCCTGGTCGGCGATCACTATACGGACCCGGTCACGCTCGCGAAGCTTCCCGGCAATATCTCGATCGGCCACAACCGCTATTCGACGACCGGCGAAGTCGCTCTTCGCAACGTCCAGCCGCTGTTTGCGGAACTTGAAGTCGGGGGTATCGCGATTGCCCACAACGGCAATTTCACCAACGGTCTCACGCTGCGCCGGCAGCTCATCGCAGGTGGTGCCATCTGTCAGTCGACATCCGATACGGAAGTCGTCCTTCACCTCATCGCACGCTCGCGCTACTCCTCCACCGCTGACCGCTTCATCGATGCCATCAGGCAGATGGAAGGCGGCTATTCGATGCTCGCCATCACCCGCACCAAGCTGATTGCGGCACGTGATCCCACCGGCATCCGTCCCCTCGTGATGGGCGAACTCGACGGCAAGCCTGTGTTCGCCTCGGAAACCTGCGCGCTCGACATCATCGGTGCAAAATTCATCCGCGACGTCGAAAACGGCGAAGTGATCATTTGCGAGATCCAGTCGGATGGCTCGATCTCGATCGATGCCCGCAAGGCCGGCAACGGCCAGCCGGAACGGCTCTGCCTGTTCGAATACGTCTATTTCGCCCGTCCCGATTCCGTTGTCGGCGGCCGCTCGGTCTATGTAGCGCGCAAGAACATGGGCATCAATCTTGCCAAGGAAGCCCCGGTCGAGGGTGATGTCGTCGTGCCGGTTCCGGATGGCGGCACACCGGCAGCGCTGGGTTATGCCCAGGAAAGCGGAATTCCGTTCGAATACGGCATCATCCGCAACCACTATGTCGGTCGCACCTTCATCGAGCCGACCCAGCAGATCCGCGCGTTCGGCGTGAAGCTGAAGCACTCCGCCAACCGTGCGATGATCGAGGGCAAGCGCGTCGTGCTGGTCGATGATTCGGTCGTGCGCGGCACCACGTCGCTGAAGATCGTGCAAATGATCCGCGATGCCGGCGCCAAGGAAGTTCACCTGCGCGTCGCAAGCCCGATGATCTACTATCCCGATTTCTACGGTATCGACACGCCGGACCGGGAAAAGCTGCTGGCCAACCAGTACGACAGCCTGGAAGCGATGTGCAAATATATCGGCGCCGACTCGCTTGCCTTCCTGTCGATCAACGGGCTGTACCGCGCTGTCGGCGGTGAAGACCGCAACGATGCGCGGCCTCAGTTCACCGACCACTATTTCACCGGCGACTACCCAACGCGTCTTCTCGACAAGGACGGTGAAGCGGTCGGCCGCAAGGTGTCGCTTCTGGCCAGCAACGGCTGAATGGTTTTCAATCGATCATGAACGTTTTAGAAGGCTCCGGGAACGCGGCCTTCTTTTTTGGTCGCGACTGGCAGGGATGGAACAATGACGATCGACTTGAAGGGTAGGATTGCGCTGGTGACCGGCGCCTCGCGCGGCATCGGTTACTTCACGGCACTGGAGCTGGCAAAGGCCGGCGCGCATGTGATCGCCACCGCACGCACCGTCGGCGGGCTGGAAGAGCTGGATGACGCGATCAAGGCCGTCGGTGGTTCGGCGACGCTCGTGCCGTTTGATCTGACCGACATGGAGGCGATCGACCGCCTCGGTGCCTCGATCTTCGAACGCTGGGGCAAGCTCGACATCCTGGTCGCCAATGCCGGCATCCTTGGTACAATTTCGCCGCTCGGGCATATCGAGGCGAAAGTGTTCGAAAAGGTGATGCTGACCAATGTCACCTCGATGTGGCGGCTGATCCGCTCCGTCGAGCCGCTGCTGGTGCGCTCCGATGCGGGTCGCGCCCTGCTCTTCTCGTCAGGTGCTGCCGCAAAGGCCCCGGCTTTCTGGGGTGCCTACGCGATCTCGAAATCAGCAGTGGAGACCATGGGCCGCATCTGGGCTGCAGAAAACACGCACACGACGCTGAAGGTCAACATGGTCAACCCGGGCGCCACAAGGACCGCGATGCGGGCGCAGGCCGTGCCTGGCGAAGATCCGGAGACACTGCCGCATCCGTCGGAGGTGGCGCAGAAGATCCTCTTCCTCGCCTCGCCAGAGCTTACCGACAGTGGCCGCATGTTCGTGGTGCGCGAAAACCGGTTCGTCGATTTCAGAATGCCGGAATAACCGGATAGACCGACAGCCCGGACGTTTGGGGGAATCTAGTCATGAGCCTGGAACAGTTGATCGGTGAGTATGGACCGGTGGCCGTGTTTCTGGGAGCGGCTGTCGAGGGCGAGACGGCAGCGTTTCTCGGCGGCGTGATTTCCCACCGCGGCCTCATGCCCTACTGGCAGGCCGCGGCGGGTGCCTTCTTGGGATCGCTGATCGCTGACCAGGCGCTGTTTTTTGCGGGCCGCCATGCAAACCGCTTGGCAATCGTCCAGCGGATGATGCGGGTAAAGGCTGCAGAACGCGTCCGCACCCTGCTTGCGGCGCATCCGACGGGCTTCATCCTCTCGTTCCGTTTCGTCTACGGCATCCGCACCGTCAGTCCCTTGATGATCGGACTTTCCGGCATCTCGCCTCTTCGCTTCTTCTTTCTCAATCTCATCGCCGCATTCGTCTGGGGCGTCGGTATAACGGCGATCGGGTACCTGTTCGGCAACGCGGTCGAGGCGCTGTTTGGACATTTGAGACTGCATGTTCACATGCTCGCAGCCCTCGGCGTAATCCTTGTTGCGGTTGCCGTCACCGCATTTCTGGCGCGCAAGACGTTGGCACGCGTGTGGGCGGGAACCCGGAATTAGGTCGCACGCCGTTCGGACATCTCAGTTGCTCGTGAGAGCCGAATGGGTGCTGAGCACCTTTTCGAGAAGAACATCGTCGTCGCGCACGCCGAGCTGGTAGAAGCGGATTGCCATGGCCGCCAGCCTGGCTGCGGACGGATCGTGCCTGGAGCGACCGGTCATCCAGCGCGCGACGTTGTATATTCGCGCCAGCCGTTCCAGCTCACCCGGATCAAGCGGCTTTCCCACGAAGGTCGTTCTTACGTCCATGACCCTGCCTCCCACTCTTCATCAGTGATTTCTAATATTAGGCAGAATGGACAAAACGCAAAACACAGGTTTTGGTTAAGATTAACCGGTAACTAAACGCGGGCGGTGAAAACCGCTTTTCAACAGCTTTTTCGATGGGATTTCGGACCGGGAACGCATCAGCAAATCTCTTGACCAAACAGTGGCCTCGCGCCATAAACGACGGATGAACACGGCGATTTCCATCTGCGGGATCATTATTCGCTCAGCGTAAAGCGCTGGCCTGGCCGTTTTCGTCTCTCGAAAAGCTTTGAAGACAAACGCTCTGGTCCGCTCGCCATAGATGCATGCGACGTCAGGATGTTGGGAGATTTTTCGATGAGCGTCACGCTCAAGCTATACAATACCTTGATCCGCGCAAAGACGGCGTTCGAGCCCATCGATGCCGACAACGTCCGCATGTATGTCTGCGGCCCGACGGTCTATGATTTCGCCCATATCGGTAACGCCCGGCCGGTGATCGTGTTCGATGTGCTATTCCGGCTGCTGCGGCACGTGTATGGCGACGCCCACGTGACCTATGCGCGCAACATTACCGACGTGGATGACAAGATCAACGCCCGGGCGCTGCGCGATTTTCCGCATCTTGCGCTCAACGATGCGATCCATGCGGTGACCGAAAAGACGGCGAAGCAGTTTCACGACGACGTCGCGGCCCTTGGCTGCCTTGAGCCCAGCATCGAGCCGCGCGCCACGGACAATATCGCGCAGATGATCGCCATCATCGAAAAGCTGGTCGGCAACGGCAACGCCTATGTCGCCGAGGGCGAAGTGCTGTTCGACACCAAGTCGATGGCCGATTACGGCCAGCTCTCCAAGCGTCCGCTGGACGAGCAGCAGGCCGGTGCGCGCGTCGCTGTTGATGCGCACAAGAAGAACCCGGGCGATTTCGTGCTGTGGAAGCTTTCCTCCCACAACGAACCCGGCTGGGACAGCCCCTGGGGACGCGGTCGCCCCGGTTGGCATATCGAATGCTCGGCGATGAGCGGCCGCTATCTCGGCGAAGTCTTCGACATCCATGGCGGCGGGCTGGACCTGATCTTCCCGCACCATGAAAACGAGATTGCCCAGTCGCGCTGCGCCCATGGCACCGACGTGATGGCGAATGTCTGGATGCATAACGGCTTCGTGCAGGTCGAAGGCCGCAAGATGTCGAAGTCCGACGGCAATTTCATCACCATCAACCAGTTGCTGGATACCGATACTTTCGGCGGCCGCAAGTGGCCGGGCCAGGTGCTGCGTCTCGCCATGCTCATGACGCATTACCGCGAACCGATCGACTTCTCGATCAAGCGCATCGAGGAGGCCGAGCGGCTTCTTGCCAAATGGCCGGCCGTCGACCTCGCCGACATTCCTTCGAGCACGCAGCCCTGCCCGATCGTCCTCGACGCGCTCGCCGACGACCTCAACACGGTTGCCGCGATCCAGCGCATCCACGCACTGGCGCAGGAAGCCAATGCCGACAGCACGCTGCTGCCGATGTTTGCCGCCAGTGCCGCCCTTCTCGGCGTCGCGCCGGAAAAGACGGAAGTCGACGGGGCGCTTGCAGAAGCGGTGGATGTGCTCGTCGCGCTGCGTCTCGAAATGCTCAAAGCGAAGAACTTCGCCGAAGCCGACCGCATCCGTGACGAACTGTCAACCAAGGGCATCCAGCTGAAGGATGGCAAGAACGCCGAAACCGGCGAACGGGTGACCACCTGGGAGGTAAAGCGCTAACGCTTGCCGCATGGGCGGGGTGGTCCTATGCTTTTCGCACGGGACCACCCAAAGGATGAGGGAGGATGACATGAGTGCAGAGCGCCAAGCAAACCCTGTAGGCAGTCGCGACCGTCAGACCTCGCTACGGGGCAATGCATGACGAGCCATGACATTTACACCGGCGGCTGTCAGTGCGGCGCCCTGCGTTTTCGCCTCGACGGCAAGCCCGACCATGTCTCGATCTGCCATTGCCGCATGTGTCAGAAGGCGTTCGGTGCCTATTATGCGCCCCTCGTCTCCACCCGCGGCACCGGCTTTTCCTGGACGCGCGGACAGCCGAAATACTTCCACTCTTCGAACCATGTTCGGCGCGGCTTCTGCGACAATTGCGGCACGCCGCTGACCTATGAGGCGGCGGACGGTATCGCGGTTTCGGCCGGTGCTTTCGACGATCCGTCGGCGCTACCGCCGTCGGTCCAGTACGGCACCGAAGGCAAGATACCCTTCGTGGATCATCTGCACACCCTGCCCGGGCACGATACAATGGATGATATCGACGAGGCGCCGTTCCTTTCCGATATCGTTTCCAACCAGCACCCGGATCACGATACACAGACATGGCAACCAGTTCCCGCCGATCGCGGAATGACGAAGGAGGACGACGCATGAGTGAAACGGAAAAAGCCGGTCAGCCGAGAACCGGCGGGTGCCAGTGCGGCGCCGTGCGTTTCAGGATCAACGGACAGCTCGGTCGTGCCTCCATCTGCCATTGCCGGATGTGCCAGAAGGCGTTCGGCGGTTTCTTCGGACCTCTCGTCACGGCACCGCAGGACGGTGCTGAGAGTGGGGTTGAATGGACCCGCGGGGAGCCGAAATACTTCCAGTCCTCGATCAATATCGACCGCGGCTTTTGCGCGGAATGCGGCACGCCGCTCACCTATCGTACGCCGACCAGCCTCGATATCGCCATCGGTGCCTTCGACGAGCGCGACGACCTGATGCCGCAGGTGCAGGTCAACCACGCTTTCCGGCTGCCCTGGGTGGAAACGATCTTCGACGCTCCCGTTCATGGCGATACAGACTACTATTCGAAGCAGGAGCAGATCATCTCCTTCCAGCACCCCGATCACGATACGGAAAACTGGCCGGCGAAAGGGCTGCATCTATGACGGAAGTGCTGCGCACGCTCTACCCGGCAACGACTGCCTTTGAGACCGGTACGCTCGATGTCGGCGACGGTCACTCGATCTATTTCGAACGGCATGGAACGAAGGGGGCAAAACCCATCGTCTTCCTGCATGGCGGCCCGGGCGGCGGCATCACGCCGATCCAGTCGCGGCTGTTTGATCCTGAACTCTACGACATCCTGCTGTTCGACCAGCGCGGCTGCGGCAAGTCGACGCCGCATGCAAGCCTTGAGGCCAACACGACGTGGCATCTGGTCGCCGATATCGAGCGGCTGCGCGAGATGGTCGGCGTCGACAAGTGGCAGGTGTTTGGTGGATCCTGGGGTTCGACGCTCGGCCTCGCCTATGCCGAGACACACCCCGATCGGGTGACCGAGCTGCTGGTACGCGGCATCTATACGCTGACCAGGGCCGAACTCGACTGGTACTACCAGTTCGGCGTCTCGGAGATGTTTCCCGACAAATACGAGGCGTTTGTCGCACCGATCCCCGAGGACGAGCGCCACGAGATGATGGCCGCCTATCACCGCCGCCTGACAGGATCAGACACGGCAGCGCAGCTCGAGGCGGCCAAGGCCTGGAGCATCTGGGAGGGATCGACGATCACCCTGCTTCCCGATGCGGCGCTGACCGAAGGCTTCGGCGAAGACCATTACGCCATCGCCTTCGCGCGCATCGAAAACCACTTCTTCATGAATGCCGGCTGGCTTGACGAAGGCCAGCTGCTGCGTGATGCGACAAAACTCAAGGGCATTCCGGGCATCATCGTGCATGGCCGTTACGACATGCCCTGCCCGCTCAAATACGCCTACCAGTTGTCGAAAGTCTGGACCGACGCAGATTTCCACATCATCGAAGGCGCTGGACATGCCGTATCGGAACCGGGGATTACGGATCAACTGATCCGGGCGACGGATCGGTTTGCGGGGAAGGCATAAATGCGAAAGCTTGCGGGGCGTCTCGCCCCGCATTCGGCTCCCGCCAACTTCTCCCTACGGGCGGGGAGAAGCGATATGCCTCACCCCTCCCGATCAACATCCCGTTATGCCGGTTGAGATTAACCGCCGGCCGGCACAGTTAGGGCTCCCTGCCTTATCGCATCCTCCTGAAGCCGAGCCTCATCGACGTGTTTCATCTCGCCAAAGCCCTTCTGTGCCTCTACGTCGTCCTCCGCTTCCTTCTGCCGCTGCCTTGGCCCCGCTGGGCGAAGGGAACGATCGCGGTCGTGCTGATGGTGGTGTTCCAGCACAGCCTGATCAGCCGGATTGTGTTTGGCACGATGTTTTCGCCTGAAGTGCCGCGGATGACGATGATCGTCGTCAACTGGATGGCGGGCACGATCCTGTTGCTTGGCATATTTCAGCTGGCGCTCGATCTGGTAGCGCTTGTCACGGCAGCCCTTCGACGTCGGCGGATCAGAATACCGGTCGGGCTGCGCTACGGGATCGGCGCAGCTGCCATGTCGCTTGCAGCTTTTGCCGTCAACCAGGCGATCCGGGTGCCGCCGGTCAAGGAAGTGGAGATCCGCATCCCCAACCTGCCAGCGCAGTTTGATGGCTACCGGTTGATCCAGCTGACGGATCTTCACATCAGCCGGTTGTTTCAGGCGCCATGGGTGGAAGAGACCGTTGCCAAGGCCAATGCCCAGAATGCCGACCTCATCGTCATCACTGGCGACCTGATCGATGGCGATCTGCAGGCCCGCAATCTGGATGTTGCCCCGCTTGCCAAACTGCGCGCTCCGGACGGCGTCTTCACCATTCCGGGCAATCACGAATATTACTTCGGCCATGACGACTGGATGCGGCAATACGAGACGCTTGGCCTTCGCACCATTTCCAACGGCCACGTGGTGCTGTCGCGCGGCGGTGCGCAGATGGTGCTGGCCGGCGTCAACGATCTCAACGCCACCCGGTTCGGCCTGGAAGGCCCTGACGTCGGCAAGGCGCTATCAGGTGCGCCAGCTGATGTTCCGGTCATCCTCCTCAACCACCAGCCACGCGATGCGAAGCTTTCGGCGGATGCCGGGGCCGATCTGCAGCTGTCCGGCCATACCCATGGCGGCATGATCTGGGGGTTCGATCGCCTTATCGCCCGCTTCAACAACGGCTTCGTGTCCGGTCTCTACGACGTCGATCAGATGTCGCTCTATGTCAATAACGGTACAGCCCTGTGGATCGGTTTTGCGCTCCGGCTGGGCGTGCCCTCGGAACTCACCGTGATCACGCTGCGGCCGAAGTGAGCCGCGTTATCCAGTGTGAGTATGGGCTGGAGCGGTCGCGCCACTGATCCATGCTTCACAGAAATGAATTGGCCGGGGGCTCTGCCTTGGTGTATCCCGCCAGCCAACGATAACAAATTGCCGGAAACGCCCTGATGGCCACCGATACCGTTCCCCTCGCCGCACAACCCGCGGGAGCGAAGAACGAGGACACGCCGCGCGGCTTTGCCTTCGGCATCACCGCCTATCTCCTGTGGGGCGTCCTTCCCTTCTACCTGAAAGCGGTCGCGCATCTTCCGGCGCTGGAAGTGCTGGCGCACCGCGCCATCTGGTCGGTGCCGATCGCCGGCCTCGTGCTGATCATTCTCGGACGCACCGGGGATGTAAAGACCGCGATCCGGACGCCGCGCATGCTCGGCATGGCCTGCGTCACCGCCGCCTTCATCACCGCCAACTGGGGCATCTATGTCTGGGCGGTCTCGAACGGTCATGCGATCGATGCCGCGCTCGGCTATTTCATCAATCCGCTGTTCAGTATCCTCATGGCAGCGCTGGTGCTGAAGGAAAAGCTTTTGCCGATGCAGAAGGCGGCGATCGGGCTTGCCGTGGTCGGTGTCGCAATCCTCACCTGGGGTTCGGGCGGACTGCCGTGGGTGTCGCTGGCGCTGACATTTACCTGGGGTTTTTATGCCCTCTTCCGCAAGACGCTGCCGATCGGTCCGAACCAGGGGTTTTTCCTCGAAGTGCTGCTGATCAGCATTCCGATGCTGCCCTACCTCATCTGGCTGGAAGCGACGGGCCAGGGCCATTTCCTGAACGGTGTCGGCTACGATGCGGCCCTGCTTGCCTTTGCCGGTATAGCGACAGCCGTGCCGCTGATGATCTACGCCAATGCCACCAAGCTGCTGAAGCTGTCGACCATCGGCATCATGCAGTATATCGCACCGACAATGATCTTTCTGACCGCTGTGTTTATCTTCAAGGAGCCGTTGAGCGGCATCAAGCTCACCGCCTTCGTGTTCATCTGGTCGGCACTTGCCGTCTATACGCTGGCGATGCTGCGGGACCTTCGCAGCCGCTGACCGCCCATCAGGAGATTTCGTTCATGCAGATGTCAGATATCCCCTTCGGCACGACGGACTGGTCGCAGATCGAGCCGACCGTCCACAAGGGTGACACCGGACACTCGACCTGGCGCACCCGCCATTTCGGACCAATCCGGGTGCGGATGGTGGAGCATTCGCCGGGCTATCTCGCCGACCACTGGTGCGAGAAAGGCCATATCCTGCTGTGCCTCGAAGGTGAGATGACGACCGAACTTGCCGATGGACGCGTATTTGTGCTGAAACCCGGCATGAGCTATCAGGTGGCCGACAGCGCCGAACCGCACCGGTCCTCGACGACACTGGGCGCCAAGCTCTTCATCGTCGACTGACGCGTCTCTAGCTTCTCTGCAGCGCAAGATGCGCGCCGAGACCGACCAGGATGGTCCCGCCTGCCCGCTGGGCAAGCTTCTGCGCCGTGCTCGATCGGTTGAGCCGTGCCATCACCAGGCCGGCAAGGGCAACAGCGAAAACATCGGCGATCGTGAAGATGATGCTGACGGCCAATCCCAGAACCACGAATTGAAGCCAGACCGGAAAGCTGGCCGCGCTGTCGATGAACTGCGGCAGGAAGGCCAGGAAGAAGATCGCGGTCTTCGGGTTGAGAACCTCGACGACGATGCTTTCGGCAAACGCCTTTCGGGCAGATCTCGGCGTCTCCGCCTGCAGATCGCCTGAACCCGCAGCCTTCGCGCGAAACAGGGAAATGCCAAGCCAGATCAGGTAGATCGCGCCTGCAAGCTTCACCAGCGCATAAACTACTGGGACGGCGTGAAAGAGAACCGAGAGCCCTGCAGCTGCCGCAACGATATGCGCGTAGGATCCGAGATGGACGCCGAGCACCGCCATCATGCCCGCCTTGCGTCCGGCAACCATCGTGCGGGCCGCTACGTAAAGCATCGCGGGTCCCGGAATGAAGGCGAAGATGGACGTCGTCACAAGGAAGGCGAACAGGATATTCCAGTCTGGCATGCGGTGCTCCTGTTCCCTACCCTCGGCGGGAGCCTGAAACCCTAGAGTTTCGAAATGACGGCGGCTTCGCCCTTTGACGCAGCCTGCTGTTCGTCGCGGTCGAGAATGGCCGGCACGATGTCATCCACGTCAGGGATCACCATCGGCTGTACCAGATGCCCCCGGTGGATGAAGCCTTCCTCGCGCATATGGGTGACGAGCGACAGCATCGGATCCCAGAAACCGCCGATATTGGCAAACACCATCGGCTTCTCATGACGGCCGAGCTGGCCCCAGGTCATGATCTCGACGATCTCTTCCAGAGTGCCGATGCCGCCCGGAAGTGTGACGAAGGCATCGGAGCGTTCGAACATCTTGTGCTTGCGCTCATGCATGTCCTTGGTCACGATCAGTTCGTCGAGCTGGCCGAGCGAATGGCGGGTTGCCTCCATATCGACAAGAAAGTCCGGAATGATGCCCGTGACCTTGCCGCCATGCGCCAGAACGCCTGCGGCAACCGCACCCATGATGCCCTTGGTGCCGCCGCCATAGACCAGCCTGAGATCATGGGCTGCAATGGATTTTCCGAGCGCGCGGCCGGCCTGGATATAGGCGGGATCGCGCCCCGGCTGCGAGCCGCAGTAAACGCATATGGATCGTATTGGCACAGTTTTCTCCATCAGGCACTTCAAAGGGTTGGCACGCGACGCACCAACCACGAGATTTGGCTGGAAATACTGCGCAGAGCAAGGCTGAAACACTGGAAAAGCTTGTTATGACTAGAGGAAACGGATAATCCGGAAAGACGATGGAGGGTCCATCGGGAAAAGGCTTTGCTCATGAAAAACCGCGCCGGTTGGCTCGCTCTGGTCGTACTCGCCATCGCATCGCTGCTGATGGTCTTTTTCGTGCTGCCGCGGATCAATCATGACGCCAAACCGCTCGGCGATGCGATCAACGCTGCCGGCGATGCGGTCAAGGACGCGGTCGAGAGCACGAAGCAGGCGGTGAAGCCGACAGACGCACCGAATTCTCCGGACGCGCCGAAACCGCAGGAGCAGGCATCTGTGCCCGTGACGACGCCGGCCGCTCCCGTATCTCCCCCGGCAACCCCTTCCGCTCCGGCAGCGCCCTCCGCTCCGGCCGCACCCGCAGTAACAGCTGCACCGAGCGCGGCAAGCCCGGTCACCGCCCAGCCGAACGCTGCCCAGACGCCAGCCAAGCCCGCCTTTGACGTGCTGCGCGTCGAGCCCGACGGTTCGGCCGTGATTGCCGGCCGCGCGCTGCCCAATTCGACACTCGAAATCTCCAGTGGCAACTCGGTCGTCGCCAAGATCGACGTCGGCCCGAGCGGCGATTTTGCAGCCGTTCTCGACAAGCCTTTGCCGCCGGGCGATCACCAGCTGGTTCTCAAAGCCACCGGCAAGGACGGCAAGACGGTCGTCTCGGACGAGACCGCGACGGTCTCCGTACCCAGCGATCCGAAGACCGGCAAGCTGCTTGCCATGGTGACGACGCCGGGCAAAGCGAGCCGGGTCATCGCGACGCCGAACGCGTCTGCGCCTGCCGCACCGAATGCCGCGACATCACCGACACCCCCTGCCCCTGACGCTGCGCCGTCCACTGCAGGCCAGACGGCTGCGGGTCAGTCTCAGACGCCAGCCGTCACTCCGGCCTCGCCGCAGGCATCGTCGCAGATCGCATCCAGCGCGCCAAACGTCTCTGCTCCGTCCTCGACCGCGGCGCCCGACGCGACGCCTGCGCCGGCTGGAACACCGGATTTGCAGATCACCGCCGTCGAGCTTGAAGGCTCAAAAATCTTTATCGCCGGCATCGCCCGCTCGGGTGTCACGGTGCGCGGTCTTGTCGACGGCGAGCCCGTCGGCCAGTCGCGCGCAGGCGGCAACGGCCATTTCGTCATCGAGGGCAACACGCAGCTTTCGGTCGGCGATCACCGGATCAGCGTCGAGGCACTGAACGGTGCCGGCCAGCGCACCGTCATGGTCGAGGTTCCGTTCAACCGTCCGGCCGGCGAACAGGTGGCGGCAGTCGCAGCCCCCGCAGTTTCAAGCCCGATGTCGACGATCGATGGCGGCGCCTTCGAGAAGCTTCGCAACGAAGTGGTACGCGCCTTCAACCTGCTGCAGAACCTCTACGCCGACGGCAAGGTGCCGAGCGGCGAACAGATGGCGGCGGCACGTTCGTCCACATCGATTACGCTCAAGTCTTTGACCGAATACCGCCTGCCGGCCGACGCTTCCGTTTCCGCCCGCTCCGTTGCCGACAATGCCGCCAAGGATGCAGCGTCAGCACTTGCCGCACTCGATAAGGTTCCAAACGACGTTGCCGCCGTTGGCGCAGCCCTCAAGGACCTCGGTGCCATGATCGCCCGCGCCGTCGGGCCCGCCATGGCACGGCAGATGGATGGTGGCAACGAACAGGAAATGGCCGGCACGCCGGCTGCTCCCGCCACCGGCGTCGACGGCACAAAGACGTTCCAGCAGGCGCCACTGACGCAAAGCGAACGCAATTCGGTGATCATCCGACGTGGCGATACGCTGTGGCAGATTTCGCGCCGGATGTATGGCCAGGGCGTGCGCTACACGACGATCTACCTCGCCAACGAGGATCAGATCCGCAACCCCGACATCATCCAGCCCGGCCAGATCTTCGGCGTACCGGAGGAGTTCCGGCCGGATTCGGAAGAGCTGCACCGCGAACGGATCCAGCATCGGAAATGATGACGCAGCCCCAATTCTCCTGAAAACGACTTAAAACCGCAGGGCCAATGCTTCGGGTTCCCCAATCTCCACATTCCTGTGCTCGTCACGGGAATGCGGGAGGTTGAGCTTCACGTCGCGGCGGCGGCTATCGGTGCAACACTCTGCAGAAAAACAGACTTACGACCGATCGCCGATCATCAGTTGCGACGGCGTGACTGCCAGTGAATGGGCGGCAACGTGCAGTGAAAGACTGTTGCGCTCGACAACTGCTGTGACCGTTTCCAGTATATTCAGATGCGGTACATGCTTGACCACCGTATAGGCAGTGAAAGCCGCGCCGGCCGAGGCTCCCCACAGAAGAGTGCTCAGGGCAGTCGCAACGGCAATCGTCTTGAAGCGCATGATATTCCTCCCAATGCGAGCTTCCCTCGAATAGCCAGACCTCCTCCGCCTCGCAATTCGGACTTATACACTCCGTAGTCATACCTACTTTCGACCGATGAGGCCAGATGAGGTTTCATGCGAGTTTCATTTGCAACATGGCCCTGCGCAGCCTATTTGCCGGGAAGGCGTTTCTTCGCCCTCAGATTCAGGTAAAATCCATGGCAGCAAAAAAGAAGACCGTATCTGCGGATAGCGGCAATCCCTTCAGCACACTCGTCAACCTGTGGCCCTATATGTGGCCGGTCGGACGCGCGGATCTGAAAGCGCGCGTCATCTGGGCGACGGTGTTTCTGCTGCTGGCAAAGCTGGTGCTGATCTCTGTCCCCTATTTCTTCAAGTGGGCGACGGATGCGCTAAACGGCAAGCTCGACATGGCGGGCATCCTGCCGGTCTTTCTGCTGGGCGCCGTCGTGCTGGTCGTCGCCTACAACTTTACCCGCATTCTGCAGGTGGGTCTGAACCAGCTGCGTGACGCGCTGTTTGCCTCGGTCGGCCAGCACGCGGTGCGCCAGCTTGCCTACAAGACCTTCGTGCACATGCATCAGCTTTCGCTGCGCTTCCATCTCGAACGCAAGACCGGCGGCCTGTCGCGCATCATCGAACGCGGCACGAAGGGCATCGAAACGATCGTTCGTTTCACCATCCTCAATTCGGTGCCGACGGTGATCGAATTCCTGCTGACGGCGATCATATTCTGGGCCGCCTACGGGTTCGCCTACCTCGCCGTCACGGCTGTCACGGTTGCCGCCTATATCTGGTTCACGATCAAGGCCAGCGACTGGCGCATCTCCATCCGCCGGACGATGAACGACAACGATACCGAGGCGAACACAAAAGCCATCGATTCGCTTCTGAACTTCGAGACGGTGAAATATTTCGGCAACGAGGACATGGAAGCCAAGCGCTTCGATTCCTCCATGGAGCGCTACGAAAAGGCCGCGACCGACGTCTGGACCTCGCTCGGATGGCTGAACTTCGGCCAGGGCGTGATCTTCGGGCTGGGACAGGCCGTGATCATGATCATGTCGGCGCTTGCCGTGCAGCGCGGCGACCAGACGATTGGCGATTTCGTGTTCGTCAACGCGCTGCTGATGCAGCTCGCGGTTCCGCTTAATTTCATCGGCTTCGTCTACCGCGAAATCCGCCAGGGGCTGACCGATATCGAGCAGATGTTCGACCTTCTGGAAGTCGAAGCAGAAGTCGTGGACCGGCCGGACGCGAAGGATCTTGTCATCGGACAGGGACCTGAAAAAGGCGCCATCGCCTTTCGCGACGTGCAGTTCTCCTATGATCCGGCACGACCGATCCTTAAAGGCATCTCCTTCGACGTGCCGGCCGGGAAGACGGTGGCGATCGTCGGCCCTTCGGGTGCTGGTAAATCCACCATTTCGCGCCTGCTCTACCGCTTCTACGATATCCAGGGCGGATCGATCACCATCGACGGCCAGGATGTGCGCAACGTGACGCAGAAGTCGCTGCGCTCGGCCATCGGCATGGTGCCGCAGGATACGGTGCTGTTCAACGACACGGTCGTCTACAACATCCGCTACGGCCGGCCGGGTGCCTCGGATACCGAAGTCCAGGCGGCGGCCGAGATTGCCCAAATCGACCGGTTCATCAAGGCTCTGCCGGATGGCTACGAGACAAAGGTCGGCGAACGCGGGTTGAAACTCTCGGGCGGCGAAAAGCAGCGCGTGGCGATCGCCCGAACGGTTTTGAAGAGCCCGCCGATCCTTATTCTCGACGAGGCGACCTCGGCGCTCGATACGACGACCGAGCACGAGATCCAGTCCGCACTCGATCTCGTTTCGAAGAACCGGACGACGCTTGTCATCGCCCACCGCCTCTCGACGGTCATCAATGCCGACGAGATCATCGTTCTGCGCGACGGCCAGATTGCCGAGCGCGGCACCCATTCGGGGCTGCTGCAGCAGGAAGGCCTCTACGCCTCGATGTGGAACCGTCAGCGCGAGGCGACGGAAGCGGAAGAGCAGTTGAAGAAGGTGCGCGAGAACGACGATCTCGGCATCGTCCGTCGCGGCGCACCTGCTGCTGAGTAACGGCAGCAGAATAACAGGAGAACAGCATGAGACGATATACGAACAGGCGGATGCTGGTACTCGGCGGTATCGCCATCATCTATATGCTGGTGCTGGTCTTCTACGGCTCGCCTCTGCTCGCCTTCTCGACCTGGATGGGCTGGGTAGACCCTGAGGCGGTTCGCTGAGGCGAAGATTTCTGTGGCAATGCACCGCGTCTGCGAGTGTCAGAAGACGAGGATGGGCCTTCGGGAAACTGACGCGTCAGGGATAAACCGCGTTCAAGCAGAGGTCGCTGGGCGCTTCAAACGGTGTATTCCGTCAATTATACCGGGAAGTTGTATGACGTCATGGGCGCATCGACGGAACCGGATTGCCGCAAATAGGGTTTTTCTATAGGCAGGCAGCACAGACCATTGAGGAGAACCAAGGGTTGATCAATCTTTTCGACACCATCCGCAACACGCTCGTGCCGATCCACAAGGAAGGCTACGTTTTCGTCGTCATCTTTTTCGTCGTCTCGCTGATCCTCGGCTACTTCGCCGAGCCGCTGTTCTGGATCGGCCTGGTGCTGACGCTCTGGTGCGCCTACTTCTTCCGCGATCCGGAACGGGTCGTACCGCAGGATGACGATCTCGTCATCAGCCCTGCCGACGGCCGCGTCAGCCATGTTGCTCTGGTCGTGCCGCCGGCCGAACTGGATCTCGGCATCGAGCCGATGCTGCGCATCTCGGTCTTCATGAACGTGTTCGACTGCCACATCAACCGCGCCCCTGTTCGGGGCCAGGTGACACGCATCGAGTACCGCGAAGGGCAGTTCGTCAACGCGGAACTCGACAAGGCGTCCAGCGACAACGAGCGCAACGGGCTTGTCATCGACACCCCACACGGCCGCGTCGGCGTTGTACAGATCGCCGGTCTTGTGGCACGCCGCATCGTCTGCTGGGTCAAGCCAAACGAGCCGGTTAGCGCCGGTGAGCGCTTCGGCCTGATCCGCTTCGGTTCGCGCCTTGACGTCTTCGTTCCGGCCGGTGGCCAGGCGCGCGTCGTGGTTGGCCAGAGAGCGGTCGGCGGCGAAACCGTATTGGCCGAATTCGGCTCCACCAAGGGACCGACCATCGGCCGTCGTGCCTAACTAAACGCAAGGAGATCATCTGATGGAGACGCCCGTCTCGCCGCCGGAACAGAACCATACGACCGACGAGGCCCGTGGTCCGCGCCTGCGCGAGATCCCGGTCCGCCTGATGATCCCCAACCTGATCACGGTGCTGGCGATCTGCGCCGGCCTCACCGGGATCAGACTTGCCTTCGAGGGACGGTTCGAGCTCGCTGTCGCGATGGTGCTGCTGGCAGCCTTCCTCGACGGGATCGATGGTCGGATCGCACGGCTTCTGAAGGCAACGTCGAAATTCGGCGTACAGATGGATTCGCTCGCCGACATCATCAATTTCGGCGTCGCGCCCGTTCTCGTTTCCTATGCCTTCCTGCTCGACGGAGCGAAATCGTTCGGCTGGATAGCGGCACTTCTCTATGCAATCGCGGCTGGCCTGCGGCTTGCCCGGTTCAACGTGATGGAAGACCGCGGCATCAAGGCTCCCTGGCAGTCGGAGTTTTTTGTGGGCGTTCCGGCGCCCATGGGTGCGCTTCTGGTGCTTCTGCCGGTCTATCTCGGCTTTCTCGGCGTCGAACAGACGAAGTTCTTCGTGTATGCCAGCGTTCTCTACACGCTGTTGATCGGCTTCTTGTTGGTCTCGCGTCTGCCGGTCTGGTCGGGCAAGTCGGGCCGCATCCGCCGTGACTTGATGCTGCCGATCATGCTTGTGGCCGTTCTCTATGTCGGCCTCTTGATGAGCTACACCTGGGAAATCCTGGCAATCACCGCGATTGCCTATCTCTGTGTTCTGCCGTTTTCTGCCCGTGCGTGGAAAAAGCGTTATGGCACGATCACCATCGAGGACGAGCGCACGCACGTCTGATCGTCCTGCCCTTGCGACTGATGCTGCGGCGCACACGAATTGTTGCGTCGCAGCCCCAGCTTGCGGCAAGTTGGCGCGTCCATTCTTTCTCTATCGCATCGTCAAGCCGCAGCCATGATTCCGCCCGGATTGGCGGCGAAATGCGCCGGCCCGCCCTTGAGCGGAACAGAGATTCGTGAGGAGACAGACGTGAGCAGCGAAACCAACAAAACCAACATCGAGACCAAACCGGACCTCTCCAGCCACTACCGTCCGCTCGGCCTCAAAGCCGTTGCTGCTGCGGCGATGATGCTGAAGCGCAAGCCAGCGCTCAGCCCGGCTCGCTGATCCGTCTCAGGCGCCGCGCAGGAAGCTTATGAGAAGCCCGAGCGCGAGCAACCCCATGACAACGCCGATCAGGCCATCCAGCACCCGCCACGCGGCGGGTCTGGCAAATAGCGGCGCCAAATAGCGGGCGCCGTAGCCGAGGCCGAAGAACCAGGCGAAGGATGCGATCACCGCGCCCACGCCATAGGCTACCCTTTCCAGGCCTTGATAGGCCGCAGACAGGCTGCCGAGCAGCACGACCGTATCGAGATAGACATGCGGGTTTAGAAATGTGAAGGCGAGACAGGTCATCACCGCCGCCTTCAGTGCCATGCCCTCAGGCGCGCCGGCGACCATCGCACCGGGCTTTACCGCCCGCCGGAATGCCATGGCCGAATAGGTGGCGAGGAACAGCGCGCCGCCGAGCGTCACCACCGAGATCAGCAGAGGCGACTGCGACACGATCGTTCCAAGCCCGCCGACGCCCGCGGCAATCAGCAAGGCGTCGGATGCCGCACAGATCAGGCACAGCACGAAGACATGGCTGCGGATCAGCCCCTGACGCAGGATAAACGCATTCTGAGCGCCGATCGCCACGATCAGCGAGCCGCCCAGCGCAAAGCCGGAAAAACCGGCGGGTATCAGGTTCATAGGGAAATCCGTTCAGGACGTGATTCGATGGCTGGATGGTGTGAAGCGGTCGGAACGGATCAAAACAGCGACATCTGGCCGCTGCTGCCGGATGCCTTTGGCGGCTTCTCCTGCGGCTGTGCCACCGCGACCGGTTTCTGCAGATCCTTGCCCATGTTGGACACCTTGTTGACCAGATCTGATACCGGAAATGCCTCGAAGAAATCGTCCTGTACCGGCCGCATCAGATCCGCCACGTGGCGTGGCTCACCGTTCTTGCAATCCAGCCAGCGCTCGAAATCCTCCGGCGCGATGACGACGGGCATGCGGTCGTGGATCGGCCGCAGGGCGTGATTGGCAGCAGTCGTCAGGATCGCCGCGGTATCGACTTCCGAGCCATCGGCAGATGCGTAGGTTTCCATCAGTCCCGCAAAGGCAATGACGCCCCCATTCTTCGGGCGGATCCAGAAGGGCTGTGAGGGCAGTCCCGTCTCCTTTGGGGGCCGGCGCCATTCGTAGAAACCGGAGGCCGGAATGAGAACGCGGCGGTGACGCATGGCGGCCCGGAACGACGCCTTTTCGGCCGCCGTCTCGGAGCGCGCGTTGATCATCAGGGGAAAGTCCTTGATATCTTTGACCCAGCCCGGAATCAGGCCCCACCGGGCAAGTACGGCGCGACGCGGCGGAAGATTGCTGCCGGGCTTCACATGCTCGTTCTGCATGACGATCAGGATCGGCTGCGTCGGGGCAATATTGTAGCGGGCCGGGAAACCTTCCTCCCCCAGCGCCTGCATGACCTCCAGAATTTCCTCAGAAGTCGCCGTCAGGGCGTAGCGTCCGCACATGCAAGATTAGATGGCACTGGGGTAGGCAGACGTCAAGCGGATCAGGCGCTGCGGGGACCGAAGAGGATGATCGCGCCGCCGAGGAGGCACACGGTGGTGCCGATCAAGTCCCAGCGGTCGGGCATCCGGTTCTCGACGCCAGCGAGCCAGAGGATGGAAGCCAGGATGTAGATCGATCCATAGGCGGCGTAGGTCCGCCCGGCCGCATCGCTCGGCACGAAGGTGAGCACCCAGGCAAACAGCGCGAGCGATACCATACCCGGCACCAGCCACAGAGCCGGCTTTTCCAGCCGCCACCAGGCCCAGAAGGCAAAGCAGCCGGCGATCTCGAACAGGGCGGCGAGCGAGTAGAGGAGATAGGTTTTCATGCTGTCCCGCCGTTGAGGTTCACCGGCATGGTTCGGGCCGTGTCATGCCGTGAGAGAGGGTTTTTGCGCGCGACATGATATGTCCTTGATGGGCGGCTATTCCCGCCTACACTAGCCTGACCGTATCGTTCTTCAAAGCCGCCGAATTTCATGACAACAGCCACGCCCTCCCCGCAAGCCGCATCTTCGGCCATTCTCGAACGCGACGGCAAATTTCTGCTGATCCGGCGATTGAACCCGCCCTCGGCGAATCTGTTTGCCTTTCCAGGGGGGCGGGCCGAGCCCGGCGAGACGCCATCGGAGACGGCGGTGCGGGAATTCTTCGAGGAGACCGGCATCGCTGTGCGCAATCCGACCCTGTTTGCCACCTACGACCTTAAGAAGGACAAGGACGACAACCGCCATTTCTCGCTCTCGGTGTTCCGTGTCGAAGCGGACCCCGAAGGAGAGGCGATTGCCGCCGACGATGCGGCCGATCCGGGATGGTATTCGGTTGAGGAGATCCGCAATCTTCCCGTGCCTGCGAGCGTGCTGGAATGCGCCGAAAGGCTGGCGGCGGAACTGAAACGCGGTTAGGAGTTCGTATGCACCGCCTGATGTCTTTCCTCACGTCTTCCCACCGATTCGCGATCGTTGCTGCGATCACGCTGAGTTGTGCCGCCGCGCCGGCTGGCGCCCAGTCGCAGAAAGCACCGTCGAAGCAGGCGCCGTCTGCGACAACGGCCGCGCCACAGACGGAAACCGAATCAAAACCGGCTCCGTATGATTCGCAGATGATGCGGCTTGCGGAAGTGCTGGGATCGGTCACTTATTTGCGGTCGCTTTGCGGTGCAACCAGTGACGATTGGCGCGGATCCATGCAGAAACTGCTGGATTCTGACACCGCCAGCGAGCCTAAACGGCGGGAACGCTTGACCGCCGCCTACAACCGCGGCTACCGCTCGTTTGCCGCGGTTCACACATCCTGCAATGAACCCGCACGCATGGCTGAGGAACTCTACCGTGCCGAAGGCGCAACACTTGCCGCCGAAATAGCCAGTCGCTACGGAAATTAGCGGTTTATTTACCTCTTTTGACCTCAAGCCGTGTCGTTTTGATAAAAGGCTGATAAAGTTCTTAATGGGTCAGTAATTAATACGGGTACCGAGGATCAAGAGTATGCAGACAGGCCGCAACGAAATCGATGACATGATCGTCCACGAGAAGATGCAGGCTGCGTTGGAATATCAGAATGAAGCCTGGGCCGATGGCCGTGCCGATGGCATCGAGGCTGAAATCATTGCTGATGTCGCGATGGCCTGCGCCATTCGCGAGACGATCCGCCTGCTGGGCGAAACCGGCGCCGAAGCGCTGCTGGATTCGCTGAAGAACCGCATGCTGGCCGGAGAGTTTTCGCCGGAACGGATCGTTCAGTAATCTCGCACATCCTTATCAGGCATCAAGAAAAGCCGAGAATTCCCCTTCGGAAGGCGGCCGGAATGCATATCATGACAAATTTCAACGGTCTGCGTCTGGCGCTTGCCGCAACATGTTTTTGCGGCTTGCAGGTTATGGCACCGGCTTCTGCGCTGGCGCTGAGCACCACAGCGCAGGGTGAAACAGGCGGCAGCCCATCGTCCGGCGTCATGCAGGCTTTCGAGGGCCCGCAAGTGCCCGCGACCGGCTCGGCCCAGGCGCCCGTAGCAACGCCCGCTGCACCCGCCGCCGGCCAGCCAACGGCTGCGGCGACCGACACGATCCAAGCCGACATCATCCGCGACATGACCACGCTGCCTGAGCCTGTCAAGAAAATGCGCGCCGCCTTGATCGAGGCCGCAGCCTCCGGCGATATCGAACGGCTGAAGCCGCTGACCAATCCCGGCCCGAACCAGACCCAGGTTATGGATTATCAGGGCGACGATCCGGTCGGCGCGCTGAAGAACTTTTCCGGCGATCCAGACGGCCAGGAAATCCTGGCGATCGTCATGGACCTTCTCTCCGCCAGCGCCGTGAGGCTCGAGGCCGGGCAGCCGGAAGAGGTTTACGTCTGGCCGTATTTCGCCGGCAAGTCGATCTCTGCGCTCACCCCACCCGAGCGCGTCGAGCTGCTGCGGATCGTTACGGCCGGCGATATGATCGGCATGGAAGAAAACGACGCCTATAATTTCTACCGCATCGGCCTGTCGCCCGACGGCCAGTGGAAGTTCTTCACCGGCGGCGACTGACTCCTGCCGATCCGCTTGCGGCACCGCGACTGCACTTGTTCGCGCGGTCGGGAGGGCTTACCTGTCGGGTTCGACCTTCCGGCTCAACAATCGGACCTTCCGCCATGCCCGCCGTCCATCTTTCCTCGCGCCAGCTGATCCGGGTTTCCGGTGGCGATGCACGCGAGTTTCTCCACAGCCTGATCACGACAGATATCGAATCCCTGCCTGAACGCACGGCCCGCCCCGGTGCGCTTTTGACGCCGCAGGGTAAGATCCTGTTCGACTTCATGATCTCCCGTGACGGCGACGATTTCCTGATCGAGACCGATGCTGCCCAGCGTGACGCGCTGATGCGCCGTCTCACCATGTACAAGCTGCGGGCGGCCGTGACGATTGCAGCCGACGATGCCGATGGCGTGACGGTAACCTGGGGCGACGGTTCGGTTACTGGTGCTGCGGATGCGGCGTTTGCCAAAGCCGGCGTGACTTTGTCGCGATATCCGGGAAAGCCCGAGGGCATCGCGATCGACGCGTCGGAAGCCGAGTACGAGACGCTGCGGGTCGCGTCCGGCATTCCGGCCTCCGGATTCGACTATGCCCTGCAGGATGCCTTTCCGCACGACGTTCTCCTCGACAGGACCGACGGGCTGTCGTTCCGCAAGGGTTGCTATGTCGGTCAGGAAGTCGTCTCTCGCATGCAGCACCGTGGCACGGCACGGCGGCGTGTCGCGCTCGTCACAAGCGAGACTCTCCTGCCCGTCTCAGGCACTGACATCATGGCCGGTAGCAAGCCGGTCGGCACGCTCGGATCTGTCTTGGGTAACAAGGGGCTTGCAATCGTGCGGATCGACCGGGTCGGCGATGCGATCGCCAATGGTATTCCCCTGACGGCGGGCGATGTGACCGTGGTTCTCTCGCTGCCGGAATGGACCGACCTGTCGTTCCCGACAGCGACGCAAGAGGCCGAGCCGTGAGCGGATTGAAATCTATGCGCGCCTGGCAGCGGATGCTTTCCGGCCGCCGGCTCGACCTGCTGGACCCCTCGCCGCTCGATGTCGAGATTGCCGATATCGCCCACGGGCTTGCCCGCGTTGCGCGCTGGAACGGCCAGACCAAAGGCGACCACGCGTTTTCGGTGGCGCAGCACAGCCTGATCGTTGAGCAGATCTTCTCTCGCACCAATCCCGATGCCTCCAGCGAGGCGATGGCGATGGCGCTGTTGCATGACGCACCCGAATACGTCATCGGCGACATGATCTCGCCCTTCAAGTCGGTGGTCGGCGGCGGTTACAAGGCGGTCGAGTTGCGGCTCGAGGCTGCGATCCATATCCGCTTCGGCCTGCCGCCGCATCCGACGAAGGAGCTGAAGGTGATGATCAAGAAGGCCGACACCGTTGCCGCGTTTTTCGAAGCGACCGAGCTTGCCGGGTTTTCCGTCACCGAAGCCCAGAAATTCTTCGGCGTGCCGCGTGGCATAACCCGCGACATGCTGGAACTGAAGCCGATGCCGGCGCTGGATGCTCAGGCGCGCTTTCTCGAGCGCTTTCATGCGCTTGAAGCCGATCGCGGTGTGACGGCATGAGCCGGATCATCGTCTGTCCGCTCGACAAGATCGCCGAACTCTCGGTCCGCCACGGCGCCCGTGAAATGGTGAGCCTGATTGCCGAAAAGCAGGATTTCCACCGGCCTGCCGTGATTGCCGCCGCGCGCCACCTGAAGCTCAAGATGAACGATATCGGCTTTGCCGGCACCGGCACTCTGATTGCGCCGAGCGAGGCACATGTGGAGCAGCTGATCGCCTTCGCCAAAGACTGGGATCAGTCCGCGCCGCTCGTCGTGCATTGCTGGATGGGCGTGTCGCGGTCTCCGGCAGCGGCCGTCATTGCGTCGCTTTCACTTTATCCCGATCAGGACGAGGTCGAGCTCGCGACAAGGCTGCGCAAGGTCGCGCCGCATGCGACGCCGAATACAAGGCTGATTGAGATCGGCGACCGTCTTTTGCAGCGTGACGGACGGCTTGTGCAGGCGATCAAGCGGATCGGGCGCGGCGCTGAAACGGATGGTCGGGCCTCGTTCGTGCTGCCTGTTACGGCACAGGCCGAAATCGAAAACCGCGCGTCCTGATCCCCTGCGGCGGGTGAGAAACGTCGCTCCGTTTGCCTTGACCTGACAGTCACCCGCGCCAATTAGCCTCCTCTTTACAGCAAAGGATCAGGCCCCGAATGGAACAGGCATCGGCTTTCGTCGTCGCAACTCGTACGGCACTCTCACAGCTCACAGCCCTCGGCATCCAGTATTCATTCTCGGTCATCGGCGCCATTCTTCTTCTGATCGTCGGATGGGCCGCCGCCCGCCTGCTCAGTCGCTGGGCGCACAACGGTCTGTCGCGGGTGAACGGCATCGACGCGACGCTGGCGCAGTTCTTCTCCAACATCATCCGCTACGCGGTGCTGATCATCGTCGTGGTGATGGTGCTCGGCCAGTTCGGCGTCCAGACGGCATCGGTCCTTGCGGCACTGGGCGCGATCGGCCTTGCGGTCGGTCTTGCCCTGCAGGGCACGCTGCAGAATATCGCAGCCGGCATCATGCTTCTGGTTCTGCGCCCGTTCCGCGTAGGCGAATCGATCGAAACCGGCAATGTGAGCGGCACGATCGTCGATGTCGGCCTTTTTGCAACCGAGCTTCGCACCGCCGAAGGCGTTTATCGTCTCGCTCCGAATTCGACGCTTTGGAACGTGCCGATCACCAACTATTCGCGCCTGCACACGCGCCGGCACGAGATCTCGGTGACGCTGTCGGCCGACCAGAGCCTCGACGAGGCCGAAGCCAAGCTCAAGTCGATCGCCAAGGCGGAAACGCGGGTGGAGAGCAACCCGGCACCGACCACCTATCTTGCGGATTTCGATGCCGGCAGCGCCAAGCTGACACTGCGCTACTGGATCAAGAGCGCCCAGTGGTGGGCGGTCAGCCGCGACATGACCAAGGCCGTCAAGCTTGCCTTTGACAAGGTGGTCGAGGAAGAGGTGCCGGCCGATGCGCAGGACGACGGTCCGGCTTCATACACCCCATAACGGTATCGACGGGGAGATCGGCTTTTCTTTGCGGACCAATGGTATAACGTCCGCTGACCTTCTCAACCGAGCCCGCTAGCATATGATCCTCCAGCTTCTGCTGATCGTTCTCATTCTCTCCCTCGTCGTCTCGCAGCGAAAGCTGTCGGGCCGGGTCGCTTCGCTGGAGAAAGAACTTTCGGATGTCCGGGCGCGCCTGCTGACCGGCGTTCCCGTCACTTCCGAGGTGGTCGTGTCGCCCGAGACGGCACTTGCCGATATCCGCACCGAAGCCGCGGCTGACATGGTCGAAGACACGGACCTTGCACAGGCTGCAGCAGAACCATCGAAGACCGAAGTTCTGGCAGAGATCACGGCGCCCGAGGTGAGGACGTCCGATCAGGCAGCCGAAACACCACCGCTCCCCGCGCCCGCTCCGCGCTTCCGCCGTGAAAATCTGGAAAGCTATCTCGGTGCTCGCTGGCCGGTCTGGGTGGGTGGCGTGGCACTCGCCTTTGGCGGCATCTTCCTTGTCCGCTATTCGATCGAAGCCGGTCTGCTCGGCCCCGGTGCCCGTCTGTCGCTGGCAGCGATGTTCGGCCTGGTGCTGATTGCCGCCGGCGAGCTGGTGCGCAGTCGGGCAATGCCCAAGATGTCGGAGCTCTACGCCAATGCGATGATCCCCGGTGCGCTGACGGCCGCCGGCAGCATCACGCTGCTGGGCGCGTCCTTCGCGGCCTACGCCTTTTACGATTTCATCGGCTCCGGCACCGCCTTCATGCTGATGGCCCTGATTTCGTTTGCAACAATAGGGCTGTCGCTGCTGCACGGGCAGACGCTGGCCGGGCTTGGCATGCTCGGCTCGCTGATCACGCCGCTTCTGGTGACGACCGACGACCCGGACGTCAACGCGTTGTTCCTGTTTCTCGGCGTGAGCTGGCTGGCGTTGAACGCCGCCTCGCGCATCCGCCGCTGGACCGTGGTGCCGATGATCGCCAATTTCGGGATCGGCCTCTGGGTTCTCGCCTACACGTCACAATCGCTGCCGATCGACATGATGCCGCCTTCGCTGGTGCTGCTGATGATGATTGCCGGAACGATCCTCATCTGGCCCGGCCGCGTTTATACGCGCGGCTTGACAGGGAGCGGCGGCTGGCGGGCGCTGCTGAAGAGGCCACCGCTGCGGATCACCCTCTCGTTATCAGTCACGGTCGCGATTTCGGCGCTTGCCATGCTGGTCGCCACGCCTGGGGGCTCTCTTCATCCGCTGTTCGTCTTCGTCGCCCTGATCGGCGCGCTGGCCGCCGTCGGCAGCAGTCGCAGCTACGGGGTGTGGACGGTCGTGGTTGCAGCGCTCGCCGCGCTTGCCGGTATCGCGACCGTTGCGTCGACATTGCTCGCCTATGTGATGCCCGAACCGGTGACCGGCACAACCGCGCCTGTCGTTGCCGCTTTCGGCCACGAGATTGCAGGCTTCCTGCTCCTCGGCGGCATCTTCACGCTGCTCGGGGCCGGGTTCCTCAGGCGCTTCCGGCATGAGGAACCGACGTTTTCCGTACTCTGGTCCTTTATGATGGGGGCAATGCCGGTCACGATCGGGTTCATCTCGTTTCTGAACTTCGGCAATTTTTTCCGCGACTGGACGCACGGCCTCTATGGCATCGGCATCGGACTTGTGATGCTCGCGGTGGCGGAGTGGCTGTTTCGCGGACGTGACGAAAGCGATGGCGACGGCATCGATTGGCCGGCGAATATCGCAGTGCTCGGCTCCTTCGCGGGCTTCACGCTGGCACTACACGCGCTTACCAACGGCATCGTCACGACGATCCTTCTTTCCGTTCTCGGCTTTGCCTATCTGATGGCGATGCGAGTGCGGACATGGGCTGCCCTGCCCTGGATGATGGCGGCGGCAATCGCGATCGTGTTCGGTCGCATCGCCTGGCAGCCGACGCTGGTCGGGCCGGACAGTCTCGGCACGACGCCGTTCTTCAATGCGCTGCTGCCGGGCTACGGTATTCCGACCCTGCTCGCGATTGTAGCAGCCTGGATGCTGCGAAATTCACCCGATGTCCGTGTCCGCAACGTTTTGCAGGGACTGGCATCGCTTGCAGCCCCGCTGACACTTGCCGTGCTGATACGCCACGCGATGAATGGCGGCGTGCTCGATGCCAGTACGCCGACGCTTGGCGAGCAGTCGATCTACACGCTCTTGACGATCGGCTTCTCCGGCATTCTGATGACGCTCGACCTGAAAAGCCCGAGCCCGGTCTTCCGCTACGGCTCGATGATCGCCGGCGCGATCGCGACGGTGAACGTGCTCTCGGCGCATGTGTTTGCGCTCAATCCGTTCTTCTCCGGCGAAAGCACCGGCTCCTGGCCCGTCCTCAACCTTCTGCTGCTCGGTTATCTTCTCCCGGCGCTCGCCTATGGACTGACCTCGTACTTGGCGCGCGGCCGGCGGCCAGCGCCCTATGTGGCGATGCTCGCCGTCTCGGGCGCCCTGCTCGGCTTTCTCTGGGCGACGCTTTCGGTTCGACGCTTTTTCCAGGGCCAGAATATTGCCCAGTGGAAGCGCTTTCTCGCTTCCGAAACCTATGCCTATTCTGTCGTCTGGCTCCTGATCGGCATCGGCCTTCTGGTAGCGGGCTCGAAATGGAACGCCAAGAGCCTGCGGCTTGCTTCTGCAGTGCTGGTGCTGGTGTCCGTGGCAAAGGTTTTCCTGATCGACATGGCCAATCTCGAAGGCATTATGCGGGCCCTGTCCTTCATCGGGCTGGGGGCAGTTCTGATCGGAATTGGGCTTTTCTATCAACGGATTCTGGTCAACAAGAACGACACATCTAATACAGACGATTCTCACGAACCCTCGTAGAAACCAGCATGACCGCGTCACTCGCAGAAGCCTTTTCGCCCCACCAGGATCTGGCCAGAAGCCTCATTCCGCATGCGAGTGCTGGCGACGATGGAAGCCACGATCTGGCTCACATCGCCCGCGTCTTCAAGAATGCGATGCGCATTCATCAACACGAAGGCGGCGACGGGCGGGTGCTGGCAGCCGCGGTGCTGCTGCATGACTGCGTTGCGGTGGAAAAGAACTCGCCGCTGCGCAACCAGGCATCTCGTCTTGCCGCGGAAAAGGCGGCGGGCATTTTGGGCGAGATGGGCTGGAGCGAGACCGATATCGATGCGGTTTCCCACGCCATCCTCACCCACAGTTTTTCGGCAAACCTCGAGCCGCAGACCATCGAGGCGAAGATCCTGCAGGATGCGGACCGGCTCGATGCAATCGGCATGATCGGTGCGGCACGCTGTTTCTACATTGCCGGGCGGATGGGTTCCGCGCTTTACGATCCGGCCGATCCTCTCGCCAAGCATCGACCGCTGGACGACAGGACGTTTGCAATTGATCATTTCGAAACGAAGCTGTTCAAGCTCGCCGACGGCTTCAAGACGCAGGCCGGCAGGCAGGCGGCAAACGAACGCCACCAGCGTCTGAAAAGTGTTCTCGACCTCTTTCTCGATGAAATTTGAGGAAAACCCATGCATGTCAGCGAGATCAACTACTACCCCTTGAAGAGCGGCCGCGGCATTTCGCTCACTGAGACGCAGATGACGTCCACGGGCATACCCGGCGATCGCAGCTTGATGCTGGTCGATACCAGGGGGCATTTCGTCAACCAGCGCGATCTTCCAGAAATGGCGCAGCTGCAGGTCCTGCCCGACACGGACGGGTTCAGGTTTTCGATGGAGAGCAAGGGCGGGATCACCGTCACCCGGCCGCCGGGCTACCGGCGTACCGATGTGGTCGTTTGGAATTCGATCGTCAGCGCCGCGCTGGCCGACAAGGATATCAACTCGACCCTTTGCGACTGGCTGGGCTGCGACGTGCGGCTTGTTTTCTTCGATGAACGTTCGAAGCGGATCGCAAGCGACGACTGGGCAGGACCCGATACGCCGGTCACATTTGCCGACGGATACCAGGTCCTGGTCACGACCACCGGCTCGCTCGAGGCGATCAATGCCGACATGGAGAAGCATGGAGAAGGCGCCGTCGGGATGGACCGGTTCCGCGCCAACATCGTCATCGACGACGGGGACGCCTTTGGCGATGACCATTGGGAGGCTATCGATATCGGTGGCGTTCGTCTCGATCTCGTCAAACCCTGCGCCCGCTGCATCATGATCACCCAGGATCAGGTGACCGGTTCGCGGGATGTCGCCAACCCGATGCCGGCACTCGGTCGCCTGCGCATGTCGGCCGACCGGCGTGTTCCCGGCCCGCTGTTCGGCTGGAACGCCGTGCCGCGCGGCAGCGGCATGATCGCAATTGGTGACGACGTGAAAGTGGTCTCGACGCGCGGCGCCTGGGCCATCAAGCATCGGTAAGGGAAAGCGGCTGTACGTTGCCTGACCGCGTCCCCTTTCCGGACTTGAGAACTGTCCTGTGCTACCGCGCCAGGCGCATCGCCTGGCCCTGGCAATCCAGCACCTCGTCGATGGCGTGACCAATCTTTTCGATCAGTTCCTGCAGGTTCGGGTTTTCCGGATCGAGAAAATCGCCAACGAAGGCGACAACATTATCCGCCGTCAAAGGAAAACCGCTGATGCTACACTTCAGGATTGCCTGGTTTGCAATCGTGGTCGCGGTGATGCGCTCCAGAAATTCGTTTCGCTGGTCTTCCGTCATCCCAGTGAGCATCGTTTCTCCTGATTTGCTTGCCCAAGTCTAACTCAACCTTGAGAACATATGTTCCAGTCGCCAGTACGGGGAAGACCTCAAGTGCAGGTCTCCAGAACTATTTGCAGTTTCTCATATACCTTTTCTGGGTCTGAAGGTTCCCTCTGACGGCACCGCATGGCAGACATGTCCAATCGGCGTTTGTTGACAAAGGTCAAAACCGGTCAAGAACACCGATCTCACAAACGTAGGGCGTCACGGCGGCGCTTGCGCGCTCCGCACTGGAATCGATCACCATCATGACATCTCGGTCTACGGGACTTCTCTTCGCGTTGACTGCTGTCATTATCTTCGCGGTTCAGGACGGCATCTCGAAACACCTGGGCGGCGCCTATCCTCCCATTTTCGTGGCGATGATCCGCTACTGGGCCTTCGCAGGTTTCGTGCTCATCGTGGCCGGTCGCTCGTCCGGCGGTGTCAAAGGTGCAGCGTCCGCGAACAGGTTGTGGCTGCAGATTGCCCGCGGCGTAATTCTGGTTTTCCAGATCGCGCTGTCGATCTTCTCGTTTGCCGAGGTCGGTCTTGCGGCCACCCATACGATCTTTGCTGCGACGCCGCTGCTTGTTGCCTGCCTTTCGGTGCCCCTGCTCGGCGAGAAGGTCGGCTGGCGGCGGTGGACCGCGATCGGCGTCGGCTTTGCCGGCATCCTGATGATCATCAATCCGCTGCATGCGACATTCGATTTCCGGATCGTCATCCCGCTGATCGGCACCACGATGTTTGCGCTCTACTCGGTGCTGACCCGGCTCGCGAGCCGCACCGACACGGCCGATACCGCGTTTTTCTACACGGGTATTGCCGGTGCTGCGGCGATCACGCTGGTCGGTCCGTTCTACTGGTCGCACATCACGCTTTCCGACTGGTTCTGGATGTTGACGCTTTGCGTTACCGGCATGACCGGGCACTATCTGCTGATCCGCGCCTACTCGCTCGTCGATGCCGTCGCGGTACAGCCGATGTTCTACGTACAGTCGGTGCTCGTCTGCCTGATCGGTGTGATGCTGTTCGGCGAGATGATGACCATCAACATGGTGGCCGGGTGTGCGATCGTCATCAGCGCCGGAGCCTTCACGCTCTGGCGCGAATCGCGGCTTGGCAAAGTCCCACCGCCCCCGATCGAGCCGCCCGGCGCGCTGTAGAGAAGGCTTTGTCGCATCAGCTGTTGTGATGCATCGCGTCAGGAAAAGTCGTTTCCCATTTCACACCTGCGCGGCTATGGATAATGCCTGATTTCAGGAGGCAAGCATGTCCAACCCCGCGCGCTCATCGATGCCCTGGCTGATCATCACGGCCGGTGCCTTGGTTGCGATGCTGACCTTCGGCCCGCGTTCGGCAATGGGCTTCTTCCAGTTGCCGATGTTGTCCGATCGTGGCTGGGATCGCACCACGTTCGGGCTCGCGATGGCGATCCAGAACCTCGCCTGGGGCCTTGGCCAGCCGATCTTCGGAGCGATAGCGGACAAATACGGTACAGGCCGCGTGCTCGCCCTGTCCGGTCTCCTCTATGCGGGCGGACTGTTCCTGATGTCGTCCGCGCAATCAATTCCGATGCTGCACCTGTCCGGCGGTCTGATGGTGGGGCTTGCCGTCGGCGCCGGTTCGTTCGGCACGATCCTGTCAGCCTTTGCCCGCAACGTAACGCCCGAACAGCGCTCCTTAGCGTTCGGGATCGGCACTGCCGCCGGATCCGCCGGGATGTTTCTGTTTGCGCCGCTCAGCCAGGCGCTGATCACGGCCTACGGCTGGTCGGACAGTCTGATGATCATGTCGGCGATGATGCTTGCTGTTCCGCTGCTTGCCATCCCGCTCCGTGGCAACGCGAGCTCCGGCACGCAGAACCAGACGGAGTTCAAGCAGACCGCGGCGCAGGCACTGCGGGAAGCCTTCGGGCACAAGTCGTACCTGTTGCTGACCTCGGGCTTTTTCGTCTGCGGTTTTCAGGTAGCTTTCATCACCGCGCATTTTCCGGCCTATCTTCGCGATATCGGCATCGAGGCTCGGTATGCGGTGATCGCCATGGCCCTGATCGGTTTCTTCAACATCATCGGCTCGCTTGGCGCCGGCGTGATCGGGCAGCGCTACTCGAAACCCTATCTGCTCGCCTATATCTATATCGGCCGCTCGATCGCCGTCACGGCCTTCCTGCTTCTGCCGCAGTCTCCGACCTCGGTCATCATCTTTGCCGCCGTGATGGGTCTCTTGTGGCTGTCCACGGTGCCGCCGACCAACGGACTGGTGGCGATCATGTTCGGCACGCGGCATCTGGGCCTGCTCGGCGGTTTCGTGTTCCTGTCGCACCAAGTAGGGTCGTTCCTCGGCGTCTGGATGGGCGGCGCGCTTTACGACAGGCTCGGTTCCTATGACATGGTCTGGTGGTTCGGCGTTGTGTTCGGCCTGTTTGCCGCGGCCGTACACTGGCCCATTCGCGAAAAGACGGTGAACCGCCAACCGGTCATGCAGCCGGCGGAATGATACCTGATCCTTGCGGCGTCTGATCGTCAGGGGCTTTCGACAGCGCCTTCAGCGCCGCCTGAACGAACCCGTCGCGGGCGGTACTCTGGGTCATTCCGCGCGGTTCATAGACATGCCGGGATAGGAAATGGCCGGTCAGACGGAAGGCCGCGGCCATGCCGTCGCGGTCAGCAGTCCTGGATGCCCCCTCTCCCAGAAAATCCGGCAGGGCCAGCATGCGGTCCGCATAGGGAGCGCCGGCATCGCGGCTCACGGCGCGACCGGACTTCGGCGACACATAGACAAGATCGCTGCGTGTGCCGGTCGCCGCACATTCCGAAAGATCCAGTCCGAAACCAAGATCGTTCAGCACCGCGAGTTCGAACCGGACGAAGAGTTCGCCCGCATCGGACGGATCATCCATCGCATCGAGAATGATATCGAGGGCCTCGAACAGGTGCGGATGCGGATCACGCTCGGGAAGCAGCCGAAGCAAAGCCCCCATCGCCTGGACACCGTAGACCGCCGTTGCGGTTTCCATCAGCTTTGCTGCACGCAGTTGCAGCGGTTCGAGCTTGAATTCGCCGAGATGCTCGTCGAGACGCGCGCGCCAGACCACCTCCACGCGGTTTCCCGGCTGCAGCACCGGTTGCATCGAGCGCGAGCGACCGGACCGGACGATGCCAAGATGGCGGCCGCGTTCGCGCGTCATCAGTTCGGCGATGACACTCGTCTCGCCGTGGCGTTTCACGCCGATGATGATTGCCTCGTCCTGCCACTGCATCGATAGGTGAACTTCCTGTCTGCGTTGATCAGTTCTACCGTATAACCTCTTGGGACTGAATCGGTTTCTGCGTCTTTCCGGCACGGTTTGCGGGCTCTGTCGGTGTCTAGGTGTGGCTGTCGCGCCTCCCTCGATTTATCTCTCGATCGGGCTGGAACAAATTGCCTTCGCCGCGGATTTCTCCGCCGAACAGTCAAGAGCAATACGCTGCCGGAGATCACATGAAAAACGCCCTGCTCGCTACCGCTATCATTGCCGCGATGCCCTTTGGCCTCGCCTTGCCAACGCCTGCGGCCGCACAGTCGCCGCAGCTTGAACAGGCCTGCGTCGCGGTTGCCAAGAACTTCCTGCTCATTCCAGACGTCAAGACCGGCATTGTGCAGTCCTTCCCGGAACTCGATCCGCCGGGCGCACGTCTCACCTATTCGACCCGCCAGGACGCCAAGCCGACGGATTTCACCAACGAGATCGATTGCGAGTTCGGCAAGGGTGGACCTCCCTTCACGCTGCTGCGCTTCTGCATCTCGAAGACATGCTACGGCCCGGGTGAGCAGGAACCCGAAAATCGTCGTCGCTTCGAAGAGGTCAAGGCGCTGATGGAGCGCAAGAAGTAAGATCTCCGTCTCAGCCGAGATCCGGCGTCAGCATGTTCAGTGCTGAAGACAGATATCGCGCGGCCAGAGCATGGCCGCGCGCTGAAGCGAGATCCAGCGCTGCCCGGCAGTGGCTCTCGAGCGGATCACTGATCTGGATCGGTTCTGCGAGCGCTGGCTGCACGATGACAGTGCCGCTGTAGATCGAAGGCAGCCCATCGACATCGCGTAGACAGCGCCCGTTCGCGCGAACGCTAACCTTACGGCCATCCGGATGGGTCAGGCTGTATTCGGCATTGTAGGCTGCACCATCGACGATCGCCATGTGGATAGCCTTGGCCACACGCTGCTTGTCGCCTTCGTCGATGTAGCGCACCAGGACGTCGATCGGCATTCCGATCGACAGGTCCTCGATCGAGAGACCAAACACATGGGCGATGACGTCGTCACCATAGACGCGGTTTTCTGCAACATTCCAGCTGTAGAACCCCACCGCGTTGATGAAATCCTGATCCGCTTCGTCAGAAGCGATCGTTCCGCGTGCCATGTACGCTCCCTATGCCAATACGACGCGTAGTTGTACCATCACCATCGCGTTAGCAATCGCGTACATTGATAGATGACAAGTTGCTACGGGACTCTACGTAACGAATCACGAGCGACCTTTGGCTGACAGGAATGTCCAAGGGAGCGATTCTGCAGCCATCGTGCACGACCGGAGGATGCAGACGCAATTTGCCCGAACCATGGATGCTTTACGCTTTTTTGCCGCCATCCAGCACGTTGAGTGCGGAGGACAGGTAGCGGGCCGCAAGCGCGTGGCGGCGGCTGTTGGCGATTTTCAAAGCCTCGAGACAATGGGTCTTGAGTGGATCGCCAGAATGAGCACCACTGCCCACTTCGACAGCGGTAACGGAACCTGTGTAGATCGACGGCAGGCCGAGCTTGTCGCGAAGGCATCGTCCCTGCCCTGTCACCGTGACGCGGCGACCGTCCACATGGGTGATCCCATAACTCTGGTGGCACTTTTTGCCAGAAATGATGGACTCGTGCAGGGCTTTTGCGACGCGCTGCTTGTCGCCATCGTCGACGTTGACGATGACCTGTTCGATCGGCGCGCCGCTCTCGAGGTCCCTGTAGGGGACCCCGTAGATGAATGCGAAGACCTGATCGCCGTAGACCTTGTTCTCCTGAACGTTCCAGCTGAAGAACCCAACCGCATCGCTGAGATCCATACCACTGAAGGCATCAAAACGTCTTATATCGCTCATGCCTGGCACCACCTCCACGATTTGCCGAGATCGCCTCAGTCCTTCAATACAACCAGCGTAACCCGTCGGCGTATTTTAGGAAATAACAATTAAGCATTTCCGAATTTACTAACATTCGAAATTACACAGCAGTTCCTTCTCCCGACATCAAGCTAACGCATCGGAAGGAGTCGGCAAGCCAAAAACGGTCAAACATTCAGTTTTTCGGGAATTCCAGGCCCATTTCGCGGAAACGTTGTGGATCGTCTCCCCAATTTTCCCTGACCTTCACAAAAAGGAACAGGTGAACGGGCTGTTCAAGGATCTCGGTCAGTTCCTTGCGCGACGCTGTCGAAATTGCCTTGATGGCGTCGCCGTTCTTGCCGAGAGCGATCTTCTTCTGGCTTTCGCGCTCGACATAGATGACCTGTTCGATCCTGACGGAGCCATCCTTGCGCTCTTCCCACTTCTCAGTCTCGACATGCGAGGCGTAGGGAAGCTCTTGGTGGAGCCTGAGAAAGAGCTTCTCGCGGGTGATTTCGGCAGCGAGCTGGCGCATCGGCAGATCGGAAATCTGATCCTCCGGGTAGTACCAGGGGCCTTCCGGCAGGGTCGTGGAGAAATAGTCCATCAGATCGTCGCAACCCGAACCGGTCGTCGCCGAGATCATGAAGGTGCGCACGAAGTCGATCTTTTCGTTGGCCGCAGCAGCAAGCGCCAGAAGATCCTCGCGCTTGACCTGATCGATCTTGTTCAGAAGCAGCAGTTTCGGCTGATGCACATCCTTCAGACCCTCGAGGATCGCGTCGGCATCGCCGCGCAGGCCGCGTTCGCTGTCAATCAGCAGCGCGATCATGTCGGCATCCTTGGCGCCGCCCCAGGCGGTGGTCACCATGGCGCGGTCCAGCCTGCGGCGCGGCTTGAAGATGCCGGGCGTATCCATGAAGACGATCTGGGCGTTGTTGTGGATCGCGATGCCCCGAACGATGGCGCGGGTTGTCTGCACCTTGTGGCTGACGATCGACACCTTGGCGCCGACGAGACGGTTGACCAGCGTCGACTTGCCGGCATTGGTCGCGCCGATCAGCGCCACGAAACCGGAATGGGTCGGACCGGCTTCAGCCTGTTCCGCCGCCGCCTCGTCGACCGCGGTTTCCGGCTGAACGGCGTTTACGTCTTCGTCTTTGCCTTCGATGGTGTTGTCTTCGGTCATGATGTCCAATCAGTCTTCAGCAGAGGTCTTCTGCCAGACGCCTTCGCGTTCGAGTATCCTGGTGGCAGCCACCTGTTCGGCTGCACGTTTCGACCGGTCGGCGCCCGTTTCGGGCGAAACACCGGGAATCTCGACCGTCACGGTAAAGCGCGGGTCGTGATCCGGGCCGGAACGGTCGTCAATGCGATAGGACGGGGTCACACCGAATTTGGCATGTGCCCATTCCTGCAATTCCGTCTTGGCGTCGCGGCGGGCGCCATCGGCGCGGGTCGCACGCGCCTTCCAATGACGCAGAATGAAACCGCGGGCAGCTTCCAGTCCGCCATCCAGATAAAGGGCGGCAATCAAGCTCTCCACGACATCGGCGCGGACGTTCATCATCCGCTTGCCGGTGATCTTCTTGACGTCGGCGCCGGTGCGGATGAAACGGTGCAGTTCCATCTCGTCTGCAACAATGGCACAGCTTTCGGCGCTGACCAACTGATTAAGGCGCACAGACAGCTCTCCTTCCGGTGCGGACCGGAAGGTGGTGAACAGAAGTTCGGCGACGCAGAGCCCGAGCACACGGTCGCCCAGAAACTCCAGACGCTCGTAATTGGCATCCTTGGCAAGACCGACGCTGGCATGGGTCAGCGCCCGGTCAAGCCACTGCTTCTCGGAAAAGACGTGGCCGATTATCGTCTCGAGACGGCCGCGTTCTTCTTCCGAGAGTGAGAGCGGTTTCATCAATGAACGCCCTTGAAGAGACGGTCCCAACGCATGTTGGACGGCCATTTCCAGATCTCGCGGAAGGACGTGTCGTTGCCGAGCGAGAAGAAGATGACGCTGGCGCGACCGACGAGGTTTTCGGCCGGAACCATGCCCGGACCTTCGTCAAAGCGGCTGTCGAGCGAGTTGTCGCGGTTGTCGCCCATGAAGAAATAGTGTTCCGCCGGCACGACGAACTCGCGGGTGTTGTCGCCGCGCGAGCTTGGGGACTGGTCGAGCGTGTCAAAGGTCACGCCGTTGTCGAGCGTCTCGCGGAAGACCGGAACGTTGGTGCCGGGATCGGAGCGGTAGTCGGATGTGAAAGCGCCGTCGCCCTGCTTGGGTACAGCGGTTCCGTTGACGAAGAGCACGCCGTCGCGAACCTGGATGCGGTCACCGGGAAGGCCGATCAGGCGCTTGATGTAATCGATCTCGGGCTGCTGCGGCAGGCGGAACACGATCACGTCGCCGCGCTTCGGCTCGCTGAACTGAAGGACGCGGCCTTCAAACAGGTCCGGCGAAAACGGCATCGAATACTTCGAGAACCCGTAGGCGAACTTGTTGACGAAGATATAGTCGCCGACCAGGAGCGTCGGCATCATCGAGCCGGACGGAATCGTGAAGGGCTGGAACAGGACGGTGCGGATCACCATAGCCAGCAGCAAGGCCTGGATGATGACCTTGATGTTTTCCCAAAGGGCATTCTGCGGCTTCGTCTCGGCGTTATCGGACACGTATTTCAATCTCTCTCTTCACGGCGGATGGATACCTGTGTGAAACGTGCCGCAATCTTCGAGAGATCACGCCCGCCGTTCAGGTCATTCCTGCGTGGCACCTTGTAGCTACAAAACCGCTGCGCGCTTTTGCGGGACATGCTTTAGCGTCTTCACAGAGCGGCGGCAATGGGCCACCGCTTCGCCAAATTCGGGTGCGCTCACGGAGCGGCCACCGGTCGCGCCTCAATGATCACGAAGGCCTGCGCATAGGGATACTCGTCGGTGATCGTGACGTGGATGAAAGGCTCCTGACCGGCGGGCATAAGTTCCGCCAGCCGCTCACCCGCGCCACCCGTCAACACCATGGTCGGCTTGCCGCCCGGCAGGTTGACAACGCCCATGTCTTTCCAGAACACGCCGTTTGCAAGGCCGGTGCCGAGGGCCTTGGAGCAGGCTTCCTTGGCGGCGAACCGCTTGGCATAGGATTCGGCGCGGTTCTTCCGACGATCGGACTTTGCGCGCTCGATATCGGTGAAACAACGATGGGTGAACCGTTCCCCGAAACGTTCGATGGATTTTTCAACTCGACGGATGTCGATGAGGTCACTGCCCATGCCGATAATCATCAAAGTCCCTCTTTCTCAAGCATCGACTGACTTGCGGTCTGCCGGCTGCGCCGTCAAGTTCCCCGGCTGATATTCCCGCTCATAGGCCTGCTGATATTCGCTGCGGCGGGCAAGCCGACGCTCCGTCTGGCTAATGCGAAAACTGCGGATCCCGAAATAGGTCGCGACATAGACAAGCAATCCACAGAACAGTCCGGGAGGCAGCGAGCCGATCAGCATCGGCTCCAGGATCGGGTCCCAGAGTTCCGATAGCTTGAGCTGGGAAAACAGCGCCGCTAGATCGACCGGCCGCGCTTCGCCGCCGCCAGCGCGGCCAAGGATGAACTGGCCGATTTCCCACGTAAGGGGCCAGATGATGGGACAAGTAACGGGATTGGCGAAGGCCGTGCCAAGCGCCGCAGCAACCATGCTGCCGCCCAGCACCCAGGCAAAGGGAATCGCAAAAAGGATGTGGAAGCCGAGAAAGGGTGTCCAGGCGATGACCATGCCGATCGCAAGACCGGCAGCAACCGCATGCGGCGAACCGCCGATGCGCAAGATCTTGAGCCGGTAATATCCGAGTACACGGCGGAACCCCTTCGGGGGGAATATTGCGCGATGCAGCTTTTCTCGGAAGGTCGGGGCTTTGCGGCGCCGAAAGGGCATGAAGCAGCTTCTTTCTGGTCCGGTCCGGTCAAGGATCCGAGAACCATCATCTCAGTTCGGAAACGGTCTTCGTAGCGGAAGCCCAAGATGATGGCGAAAATTGGCCGCTGGCATCGGGCCGCTTCGCGCACGGCCCCCGGATAGATCTACTGCACGACAGACGACCGAGCCGCTGTCATGCCATTGAATTAGATGGACTTGCGGAACATGCCACGGTCGATCTGGCGAACGCGGTGCTCGAGATCGAAGCGATCGCAGGCTTCATTGAGGTAAGCCATTTCGCGTTCCTGGACGGAAGGACCGCGCAGGACGCGGGCGAACTTGCGGACGGAAGTAAACATCTGACGTCTCTTTCGGTAAATGTTGCGGTGCAGCAGATATAGGCTGAACCACCGGGCTTTACCAACGCAAGGGTTACCTCCCAGCCCTGCATTGAATGCATACCCGTTCCAGGAGAGCGCACTCAAAACAGGCAGTCCGCGTCGACGGTCGGCTGGGGTTAGTCGTAGACACGCTTCAGGTTGGAAACGCAGTCCAGTTCCTTCAGCTGCGTCAGGAGCTGGTTGAGCTGGCGCACGTCCCAGACTTCGACTTCCATGGCGATCTCGGAGAAATCGGCGGCGCGATTGCTGGCCATCGACAAGGATCGGATGTTGATGTCGAGACCGCCGATTGTCTTCGCGACCGTCGCAAGGGTGCCTGGCTCGTTGATCGTGTTGACGTCGATGCGGGCAAGAAAACGCGACTTGTTGGCCTCGTCGAGATCCCAGCGCACATCGATCCAGCGCTCCGGTTCCTCATCGAAGTGCTGCAGGATCGGCGCCTGGATTGGATAGATGGTGATCGCCTCGCCCTTGTCCATGATCCCGACGATACGGTCTCCGGGCACGGCGCCGCTCGGTGCGAAACGCACCTGCATATTGCCGGCAAGACCGCGGATCGGAACCGGTTCCGGGCTCAACGCAACGACATCGCCGGCATTGACGGCCGTCTGGGCATCCTCCAACGGTGCCTTTGGCTGGTTCGGCAGCTTGAACATCATGCCGGACGCACTTCGCATGTTGAACCAGCCGTCATCGGCCGATGGCTTCACGGTAACGCGTTCATCCTTGAAATCAGGGAAGACGGCGCGCAGCACGTCGAGCGACGACAGCTCCCCTCGCCCGACGGCAGCGATCGCATCCTCGACATCCTTGTGGGCAAGCCGATGCAGAGCAGGCTTCAGCGCCTCGCGGGTAAAGGTCTTTGCGGCGCGATCGAAGGTGCGCTCCAGAATGCGATAGCCGAGGCCGGCATACTGTTTGCGGATCGCCATGCGGGTAGCGCGGCGGATGGCCGAGCGGGCCTTGCCGGTGACGACGATTTCTTCCCAGGCGGCCGGCGGAACCTGCACGCCCGAGCGGATGATCTCCACCTCGTCACCGTTGTTCAGCCGGGTGACAAGCGGCATGATACGGCCGTTGATCTTGGCGCCAACCGTGGTGTCGCCGATATTGGTATGAACCGCATAGGCAAAGTCGATCGGCGTGGCACCGCGCGGCAGCGCGATCAGCTTGCCCTTGGGCGTGAAGCAGAAGACCTGATCCTGGAACAGTTCGAGCTTGGTATGCTCCAGAAATTCTTCCGGATTGTCGCCTTCGGCAAGCGACTCGATCGTATGGCGCAGCCAGGAATAGGCGCTCGATTCCTTGGGCAGAAGATCGTCGCCCTTGGCACCACCCGACTGGCCGTCCTTATAGAGCGCATGCGCGGCGATCCCGTATTCGGCAATCTCCTGCATCATCTCGGTACGGATCTGCAATTCGATACGCTGCCTGGACGGGCCGACGATCGTCGAGTGGATCGAGCGATAGTCGTTCTGCTTCGGGTTGGAGATGTAGTCTTTGAAGCGGCCCGGCACGACGCGCCAGCGGGTATGAACGATGCCGAGCGCCTTGTAGCAGCAGGCGACGTCGTCGACGACGATGCGGAAACCGTAGAGGTCGGAAAGCTGCTCGAAGGACAGCGACTTCGACTGCATCTTGCGGAAGATGGAATAGGGCTTCTTCTGGCGTCCCTTGACGGCGGCGTCCGGCAGGCCGTTGGCGACGAGAAGATCGCGCAGCTCGTCCTCGATCTTCTTGATCAGCCCTTCGTTGCGGGCCGAAAGATCGGCCAGCCGCTGGGTGACAGTCGCATAGGCTTCCGGGTTGATGTAGCGGAAGGACAGGTCCTCGAGTTCGTCGCGCATGTCCTGCATGCCCATGCGGCCGGCCAGCGGCGCATAGATATCCATCGTCTCTTCGGAAATGCGTGCCTTCTGCTCAGCCTTCATATGGTCGAGCGTGCGCATGTTGTGCAGCCGGTCGGCAAGCTTGACCAGCAGGACGCGCACGTCGTCGGAGATCGCCAGCAGCAGCTTGCGCAGGTTCTCGGCCTGCTTGGCCTTTTTCGAGACGAGATCGAGACGCTTGAGCTTGGTCAGGCCTTCGACGAGACGACCGATATCCTCGCCGAACAGCTCGTCGATCTCGGCGCGGGTCGCGGTCGTGTCCTCAATCGTATCGTGCAGCAACGCGACGGCGATCGTCGACTCGTCGAGATGCATGTCGGTGAGGATGGCAGCCACTTCGAGCGGATGCGAGATATAGGGATCGCCAGAGGCGCGTTTTTGCTGGCCATGCTTTTGCATGGCGTAGACATAGGCCTTGTTGAGAAGAGCTTCGTTGGCCTCGGGCTTGTACTTCTGTACCCGCTCAACAAGCTCGTACTGCCTCATCATCCCGTGAAATGCCCTCGATACCGGGTCCAACAAAATAAAAATGGCGCGCCAACCATCAGATCAGCGCGGCCATCATAGATATCAAGCCAGATTAGGGCGAGAGAATGAACGGTCCCTTGCCCAAACAATGCATCAATCAGTAATCGTCGCTCTTTTCCGGCGGCACGAGGCCTTCGATACCGGCGAGAAGGTCTTCTTCCGACATCTGGTCGAAATTGACGGTTTCCGCAGCGCCGTCTTCCTCGTCGTTGCCAGAGACTGTCGACGTGCTGCCGGCCGCAATCAGGGTTGCCGGATCGGGCTCGGGCTCGTCGATCTCGACATGCTTCTGCAGCGAATGGATCAGGTCTTCCTTCAGGTCGTCGGGAGACAGCGTTTCGTCGGCGATTTCGCGCAGTGCGACGACCGGGTTCTTGTCATTGTCGCGATCGATGGTGATCGCTGCGCCCTGCGAGATCTGGCGGGCACGGTGGCTGGCGAGAAGCACCAGCTCAAAACGATTATCGACTTTGTCAATGCAATCTTCTACTGTGACACGGGCCATTGCCTGTCCTTTGCGGTCGTTATTTTCGGAATTGCTACGCCCGATACAGCCATTGCCGGCGAAATTCAAGTTTATTCATGCCGACTGCCGCATGCCGCCGACCGTGGTGGCGATGACTCTGGCCAGATTCAACGAAAGGTTGCTTGGATAAAAGCGAATCCTACCATAAATGACATTTATATGATTAGCTGGTAATTTAACCGATAAATACCTAAGCGATCGGCTCAACTTTTCATTTGACGGGTCCTTGGTCAAGCAGCTTGAAGGGGATGGAGACATATGTTTGACCCAAGAGAGAAGATAGCTCTCTTTATCGACGGTGCTAATCTTTACGCGGCCTCGAAAAGCCTTGGTTTCGATATTGATTACCGTAAGCTTCTGAAGGCTTTTCAGAAGCGCGGCTATCTGTTGCGTGCCTATTACTATACGGCGCTGATCGAGGATCAGGAATATTCGTCGATCAGGCCGCTGATCGACTGGCTGGATTACAACGGCTACAAGGTTGTGACAAAGCCCGCCAAGGAATTCACGGATTCGCTTGGCCGCCGCAAAATCAAGGGCAACATGGATATCGAGCTCGCGATCGATGCGATGGAACAGGCCGAGACCGTTGATCATCTCGTGCTATTTTCGGGCGATGGCGACTTCACCAATCTTGTCGAAGCGCTGCAGCGCCGCGGTCGCAAGGTCTCGGTCGTTTCGACGATGCAGACGCAGCCGCCGATGATCGCCGACGACCTGCGCCGGCAGGCCGATCATTTCATCGATCTGATGACACTGAAAGCCGAAGTGGGCCGCGATCCATCGGAACGCGCACCACGGCCGACGGAGCCTGCTCCCGAACCGGCCGAAGGCTGAGATCATCCCTGGAATGAGAAAGGCGCCGTTCGACGGCGCCTTTTTTGTTGGGGAAAACGACTAGGCCGAATGCGGCTCCGGCGTCACCGAAGATGACGCCCCCTGCCCGGCGCTGCGCTTTCGTGCACGAAACACGCCCTCGACGATCAGGGCCAGGGGAAGCCCGATAAAGAACGGAATGAAGAAGTAGATCACTCGGAACGCGACAAGCGAACCGATCGACGCCTGATCGCCCATCACGTGGCGAACGGTTGCCTCGAGGACTCCAAGGCCACCCGGCGCATGGGTAATGAGGATTGCCAGATTGGCGAGCACGAACGCGGTCGCGGCCTTCAGGTAGCTGACATCGGCGCTCGCTGCCATGACTTCGCGCAGACAGGCGGATACGAGCGCGAAATTGATCGTGCCGATCACCACCTGTGCGATGGCGATCCTGAGCGTCGGCATCTCAAAGCTCCAGGAGCGGATCTTCAAAGGCGCGCGCACCGTTGCCGCGAGGATGAGATATACACCCGTCACGGCGAGGCAGGCAAAACCGATCCCCATGACCATCGCCTCCGACAGCCGCAGGACTGTTGCGGCATCCTTCGGATTGATGATCATCACGATACCCGACAGAACGGCCATGCCGATGCCGACAGTGACACCGGAAAACAGGACGATCTTGGCAACGTCCTCGGTGCTCATGCCCCAGTGATGATAGTAGCGATAGCGCAGCGCGCCACTGCTGAGACCCGACAGGCCGACACTCTGACCGATCGACAGCGCGATGAAGGAGGCAAGGCCGATCTTGGGATAGGAGAGGTCGTTCTTCACATAGCGCACGCCGGCCCAATCGAAGCCAGACAGGCAGACATAGGACCCGGCGGCAAACAGGCCCGCCATGACGAGATTATAGGTCGGGATATCCCGGACGGACTGGACTATGTCGCTGAGCGAGTATTCGCGGAACGTGTGGTACAGAAGGTAGCCGGCGGCGCCGAAGCCGATGACAATCGTGATGTAGGTAAAGATCTGCTTTTTCGTCATCGCCCACTTGCCCCAAAATAACGAGCTGAAACGGGCGATGTGTGGTTTTGTTCCGCAGTGAGGGTTCTCCAGCTCGCTCGAGCACGCGCTTAACGCGATGCCCGACCGGTCAGCCTCAACCGGCCTTGAAAAGCCGCGACTTCTCGCGGTTCCAGTCGCGTTCCTTCTCGGTCTCGCGCTTGTCGTGCAGCTTCTTGCCCTTGGCGAGCGCCAGTTCGAGTTTCGCGCGACCCTTTTCATTGAAGTAGATCTTCAACGGCACCAGCGTCATGCCTTCACGGTTGATACCGACACGCAGGCGGGAGATCTCGCGCTTCGACAAAAGCAGCTTACGGCGACGGCGGGGCTCGTGGTTGAAGCGGTTGGCCTGCAGATATTCCGGAAGATGGCTGTTGATCAGCCAGATTTCATTGCCTTCGTCTGAGGCGTAGGACTCGGCGATATTTGCCTTGCCGTCACGCAGCGACTTCACCTCGGTGCCGGTCAGCATGATGCCGGCTTCGTAGGTATCGAGGATCTCGTAATTGAAGCGGGCCTTGCGGTTTTCCGCGACAATCTTGTTCACCGTGCGCTGGCTGCCTTTGGGGGCCATTGAAATCTTCCGTCGCCCTTCATCTGAAACACAATCCCCGCCCATGGGCGATGAGCGGGGTTCGATTTCTATGTAATGCGCCAGGCAGCAAAAGTGAAGCGCTGCGGCTTCAGTTCAGGATACCCGCATGACGCAGTGCTGCATCAATGGCAGCTTCCGTCGCCGGTTCCAGCGTCGACATCAGCGGAGAGCGGACAGCGCGGTTCAGGCCGCGGACCTTGTAAAGTCCGTATTTCGAACCGCAGACGCCGGGCTCCATGAAGATCGCCTTGTGGAGCGGCATCAGGCGATCCTGATACTCGAGTGCCTTGGCATAATCGCCGGCAAGCGTGGCGGCCTGGAACTCGGCACAAAGCCGCGGCGCGACATTGGCCGTCACCGAGATGCAGCCGACGCCACCATGGGCGTTGAAGCCAAGTGCCGTCGCATCCTCGCCGGACAGCTGCACAAATTCCGACCCGCAGGTGATGCGCTGTTCGGAGACGCGCTCGATCTTGCCGGTCGCATCCTTGACGCCGACGATGTTCTTGTAGGCCTTGGTAAGGAAACCCATCGTTTCCGGGGTCATGTCGATGACCGACCGGCCGGGAATGTTGTAGATGATGATCGGCAGATCGGTTGCTTCGGCGACCGCGGAAAAATGCGCGATCAGGCCCTTCTGGGTCGGCTTGTTGTAATAGGGTGTGACCACCAGAAGCGCATCGGCGCCCGCGGTCTGCGCATGCTGGGCAAGCTCGATCGCTTCGCGGGTGTTGTTGGACCCGGCGCCGGCGATGACAGGGACGCGGCCGCGGGCGGCCTCGACGCACAGTTCAACGACCCGCTTGTGTTCGTCGTGCGAGAGCGTCGGAGATTCGCCGGTCGTGCCGACCGGGACCAGACCGGAACTGCCTTCCGAGATCGTCCACTCCACATGCGCGGCGAAAGCATCCTCGTCCACCGCGCCGTCGGTGGTGAAGGGGGTGACGAGAGCGGGGATCGATCCCTTGAACATGCAAAACTCCCAAAGGCCGAAGGGCATGGTACAATCCATGCTTCGGCCGTAATCCGCGACTATAAGGCTGGGCACCATAAATCGGCGACCGGGCGGCGACAAGCGGAAGTACATGGGTTTTCAGCGTAAATTCCACTTAAGAATTCGCGCGATCGTGACCGCTGTGGTAAGGTTTTGTTAAGCTTGTCAGCAGCTAATAAGGGGTCTGAAACATCGTTGTCGCGAGTTGCCGGATGAGCAAACCCGTTGTAATCCTCAAGACGCTCGGGGCAGCGCTGTCAATCAGCGTCGCGGTCCTGCCGGCTTACGCTGCACCTCCAGGTTCCAATGCAGGCGTCGCACCGCTCCCATTCGTGAGGCCGGACGCTCCTGCTGCAATCCCGGGCTTCACCACCGTTCCGACGCCCGTCCCTGCGCCACCGACAACACCACCGGCCACTCCGGCGCTGGTTCCCGTGCCTGACATTACCGGCGCAATCCCCAGGATGAACCGGCCGCTTGCGACGCCCGCTCCCGCCCCTGCTCTCAAGGCCGGTCTCGATGCACTCTCCGACAACGATGCTTCACAGGCGATCGCCATGCGCGACAGCCTGCCGGAAGGCTCGCTCGACGAAAAGATCCTGACCTGGGCGATTGCCACCTCGGGCGCCCGCGGTATTCCTTCGAGCGAAATTGCCGCTGCGCAGCGCAGGCTCGTCGGATGGCCTGGGCTTTCCACCCTGCGGGCGCAGTCCGAACGCGCGCTCTACCGCGAAAACCCGACGCCGGCCCAGGTGCTTGCCGCTTTCGGCACGACGAAACCGGAAACGCCGGAAGGTGCCGTCATTCTATCGAGGGCGTTGGTGGCAAGCGGCAAACATGCCGATGCCGGGCGCATCCTGAAAAACATCTGGGCATCCGAGCCGCTGGACAAGCCGATGGAAGACCGGATCCTTGCCGAGTTTTCTGCGCTTCTTTCGCCTGCGGATCACCGGGCGCGGATGGATTACCTGATGTACCGCAGCCGCGGCGCGCAGGCGAAGCGCTTTGCCGAGCTCGGCGGTTCGCAATCGCTCTACAAGGCGTGGAACGCCGTCATCGTCAACGCAAAGACGGCAGGACCGGCGATCGAGGCAATTGACCGTTCGCTGGCAAGCGATCCGGCTACCCTTTTCGTGCGGATCGAATATCTGCGCCGCCAGGACAAGTACCAGGAGGCAGCAGCGCTTCTCGCAAAGGCTCCGCGCGAAGCGGGCCGCCTGATCAACACCAGCGAATGGTGGAACGAGCAGCGAATCGTTGCCCGCGGGCTCGCCGATCTCGGCGATCTCAGGCTGGCCTACCGGACGGTGTCCGACCCGATGGCAGCACTCTCCACCGACAAGGTGGATGCGGAGTTTCATGCGGGCTGGTACGCGCTGCGGGCGCTGAACGATCCGGCCACAGCCGAAAAGCATTTCTCGAGGATTCTCGCTGCCTCGAGCCGTCCACTCTCGGCATCGCGCGCGCTCTACTGGCTCGGACGCGCCGCGGAGGCTGGCGGACCGGGTTCCTCATCGGAATTCTACAGCCGCGCTGCCAGGTTCCCCGGCACATTCTATGGCCAGCTCGCCGCCGCAAGGCTGGGCACGCGGACGCTCGATGTCAGTTATCCGACGCCATCGGCAGCCGACCGGCAGATGTTCGAAAACCGCGAGGCCGTTCGGGCTATCGCAAGACTGGACGCCGCCGGCCACGATCGCCGGTCGGCAGCGCTTTACAAGGCCCTCGGCGAAGAGCTGACGAGCCCCGGTGAACTCGCGCTGCTTTCGTCACGCGCCGAAGCGCAGGGTGACCATGCGCTGTCGCTCTCGATCGGCAAGAGTGCCTTTTCGCGCGGCATCGACGTTGCAGCGCTTGCCTATCCGCTCGGCGTCATTCCGACGGCTGCCAATATCGAGGGGTCCGGCAAGGCGCTTGCCTACGCGATCGCCCGGCAGGAAAGCGCGTTCAATCCGACAGCCGTGTCACCGGCCAACGCCCGCGGGCTGCTGCAAATCCTGCCGACGACCGCCCAGGGCGTGGCGAGGCGCCACGGGCTGGCCTTCAAGGCCGACCGATTGACAAGCGATGCCGGCTATAACGCGACGCTCGGCGCCCATTATCTGGGAGAGCAGATCGAGACGTTCGGCGGCTCCTACATCATGACCTTCATCGCCTACAATGCGGGGCCGAAACGGGTGAACGAGTGGATTGCCCGCTATGGCGATCCACGCGGCAAGCCTATCGACGAAGTCGTCGACTGGATCGAGCGCATCCCCTTCCCCGAAACGCGCAACTATGTGCAGCGGGTAATGGAGAACTACCAGGTATACAAAGTCAGGCTCGGACAGACGTCGGATATCGTGACAGACCTGCGGTTGGGGCGCCGATAATCTTATCTTCCAGCGCCTGGTTCATCTGATCACACCCCAAAATGCAAAAAGGCCCGGCAATGCCGGGCCTTTCGCGTTTGATCGCAGAAATCAGAATGTGCGCTGGAAGCGCAAGAGACCCGACCATGCTTCGTCGTCGAGCGTGGCGTTGTTCCACTTGGTGTAGGCAATTTCCGGCTGGATCAGGAAGCCCTGGATCGGCGTCCACTGCAGGTTGGCGACAGCCGAAAGGACGTCGCTATCAGAGTAGGAAACCTGCATGTTGGCAGCAAGGTCTTCGTTAAACTCGTAACCGGCACCACCCCAGACGGCCCAGTCACCCCAGCCGAAGCCATCAATGATTTCAGGTGCATAGGAGTTGAAGCTGTCGCCGTCGCTGTTCCAGCCACCCATGAGGAAGGCGGTAAAAGCGCCGAACTTGCCGCCGACACGTGCCTTGACGGCACCTTCTTCAGCCGATTCGTCGTAACCACCGGTTACGCCAACCATGAAATTGCCTGTGTCGTATTTCAGACCAGCGGCGACATTCGGCCAGTCGCTGGCGCCACCGGCGGTGTCGTTGTCGTTCTGGCCGTCGTCTTCGAGAGCGGCGAATGCCGAGAAGCCGTTGCCACCCTTGTAGGTGTAGGCAACCATGTTGACTTCGCTCGGGCCGTAATTGATGACGTCGTCGCTGTCGACGTTACCGGCGTAATCGATGAAGGATTCATAGAGCGAATCCTGCAGGCCGACCGCAAAGCCACCGAGTTCGATCGTCGCAACCATCAGGCGCGTACGGGTATTTTCTTCGTAGCCGTAAGACGGGTTATGCGGATCGTAGTCGAAGCGCGCCGTGAGGTTGGTCTTCAGCGTGCCCATTTCGGTGTCCGAAGCGGTGCTGAGATAGAGCTCTGCGCGGCTGTTGGTGTAGAGACCATCGGCATCCGGGCTGTAAGCGCTGCCATAAGCGGCATCAAAACGGACGCGACCGCCGACCTTGAGGCAGGTTTCGGTGCCTGGAATGTAGAAGTAGCCGGTGCCGAACGCGTCGCAGACGCGGACGTATTCCATGGGTTCCGGTTCGGCGGCGACGATGGCGTCGGCGGCCTGAGCGCCGGAGACTGCTGCGAGGGCAGCAGCGGAGCCAAGAAGAAGGCTCTTGATGTTCATTTTGTAATCTCCAAACAAACGCAGATGAAACAATGCATGTCGTAAAACAAGGTCGTCCATGGAAGCAGGAATCACCCCGAGTCGCGTGGTCGGCTGCCGAGACGCTAGTCGTCGATCAACTTTGCGGCAACGAAATCGGCACTGTTGTGTCCATTAGCGCCTCAATCGAACCGGTCGGTGTTGCAAGCATTCATCAGTTTGTTCGTGTGTTCTAAATCGCTGAAGAGCGGACGATGCTGCGTTGCAGCGAATCATCAAGCGACCGCCCGAATCAAACGCCGAAACGCAAAAGGCCCGGCAGAAGCCGGGCCTTTCGTAAAACCAAATCCTTTTAAAGGATCAGAACGTGCGCTGAAGGCGAACCATACCAGCGAACTGGTCTTCGTCGATTGCATCCCAGCTCGTGTAGGAGATTTCTGGCTGGATCAGGAGGCCGGAAACCGGGGTCCACTGAACGTTACCAGTTGCTGCGAAGGTTTCGTTGTCCGTGTAGGAAAGCTGTACGTTT